>TARA_R110000787_G_scaffold47689_1_pt1 | contig 10119 bp, 6 predicted proteins | sample TARA_R110000787 | Tara Oceans TARA_R110000787 (sample SAMEA4397920) | marine metagenome | biome: Polar Biome; feature: [DCM] deep chlorophyll maximum layer (ENVO:01000326); material: water (ENVO:00002006), including particulate matter (ENVO:01000060) such as... | depth 35 m
GTTGGCGTTGAAGGCGTGATCGCGGATCGTCAGGGTGAAGTAGTCAGAACCAGTGTCCTTGTTCTGCTTCTTCCAGATGCCACCGCACTCGACCAGTTTGCCGCGAGGGGAGCGGCCAAGGACGCGGTGTGTCGGTGCCATGGGATTGCTGCTGGCGATGGGTTCAACTGTGATGTCGAGGTCGAAGTTTAGGGTTGAAATGGACCCTACGCCTTTTGCTGTTTCGATATCGCCGCTTGTGAATTTGATGCAGTTCGTGGTCATTGCTTTTCCCCTTGTTTGCGTTGCAATGATGGTCACTTTGCAGCTGGCTAAGGCCCGGACACACCGAAGGCGAAGCGCAGCGGAGGGGGGCAGGCGCCGCTCATTTTGTTCCGCGAGGAATGGCCCGTAGGGACAGGGGAAAAAGAGCGGGGACAACCTTTGTGGACGGGGCGACAGCTGCGACCAGCATTATCGAGCAACTCAACACATCTGGAGAAAGCCGGTGACCGCGCAGCTGATCTCAGACGGTGAACAGCCGAAATAGCACATTAGGCGAGGCTAATTATTGAAACTGACACAAAAAATCAGCACCGTTTCCTAACTGCCCGCCAATCCAAGAGCACTCGCAAAACGATCTTCCAATTTCTTGTGCAAAGCCTCGAGGTAGTTTTGGTCATTCTGGTTTGAACCAATGACACCTTCAATCTGAGACCCCAGGTCTTTTGCAAGCATCGCCAATGGTTTACGCAATGCCATAGGACCTGTGTCAGACAATGCACCTTCCAATGCAGCCCTGGATGCAAATTGAGCAGTTGCAAGGTAGTCTAGAACACGGCTGTGCTCACTTTCATCCGCCTCGACTTGAAGTTTTCTCAGCGCATGGATTGTACCAAAATGCTGCTGTAGCAAACGACCCAAAAGCCGTGGCCAATCGTTTCCATCTTTTCCAGATACGGGCAAAATTTGATGCGGTTTCGGTGCACCTTCAATCGGCATCGCTCCAGCAAGCACCACTTGCAGAAGAACACGCAACCGCACCAATTCGGCAGTTGTGATATGGGCATCAGACAGATTACGTGTGCGTTGTTCAAAGGCAGAAATGGCTTGGATATACTTCTTTGAAGTTGACGCCACGCGCGCACGGCGCGCTAACTTTGCCTCCCGCTCAATAGTATCATTGGCAGATTCATCGTCCTCAGGGCCATCAGCTGGTTCAGTTGTCCTAAAATCTGTCGCACCTTCTTGATCGAGTGCATGTTCTTCGTCTTTCGATAAGTCTTCAGAAACGAGGCCAACCAATCGGTTCAAGCAACCGTTGATTAGGCTGGCAGGTGTCTCACCATACGTTCGCAGGAATAGTGGGGTTGCACCATCTGACTGTGACCGGTTTCGGGCAGCGACAAAAGCTTCATAGGGTAGGGTTTGATGGACGATCTGCGGCTCGGACGCCGAGGATGCGTTTTGGGTTCGAGAATTGATTGCGCCGTTTTCTGTTTGCGTCGGCACATCCAGTGTTTCTAGCTCATTCAAGGCTTCCAAAATCATCAGATCTTCATGATCAAGCTCTTCAAGGCCATCGACAATGGTCCTTTTACGACCGCGCATCGCCGGGAGCGTCGAGGATGACAAGACCGCCAGATCCACTATTGATGCCGGCGCCGACAATTGCCCCCCCTCTCCCAACACGCGGGCAATTCTGGGGCGACCACTGTCCAGATGGATGTTCCAGCTTTGCGAGGTCAAATCCTTGTCGACCTCTAACACATCGAGAAGATGCTCTTCCCCACGATCGAACAACTGAACTTCAACCGGCACACTATCACCATTCGTTAGAGCATCCCAAAACAAGCACCCTTCACGCAATTCGAAGTTTCCGGGATCAAATACAGCCTCAGTCTCGGTTTTTTGGGCCTCACGTTCCTCACGCTTGGGCAAATCCGCCAGACAAACAGGCGCGTCTTCATGCTTTTCCAATTTAAGTTCGGCAAGCGCCGTATTACGCGGAACACGTTTGTAGATACCAGCCTCTGCGTTACCCGATGCCGTCGTTTGACCAAGGAGCGCTGGCAATGAGCAATTCATGCTGCCAGAAATCACATGGTCCCATACCGCCCCATGTGCGATAAACAACTTGGCATGGCTAAAACGCGAGCTGCCGGAAGCATCCACGTCGAATATTTGTGTATCCTGAAACCGCTCAAGGCTCTCCACTGGGAACAGCCCTGCGGGGGGTTGCAAGAGGATGTTTGTCGGCGGTGTTCCAAACGCGTCTCGAAGTTGCTTAAGCCCTTCCAGACGTTCATCCCAGAATGGCGATAGAATAGTCAGTTTATGGATTGGGTCATCGCCTACTGCAGCAATAATCTGATCAAGGATAGTTTGCTCGGACTGATCGCAGAGAAACAGCGGCTGGCCTTCTCCTGCATCCTCAGTCTCTGCAATAGCGTTTTGCAGCCATGGTGCATGTCGCAGCGCGCGTTTCAGCGCGGTGTCAAACCACGGATCACCTTCCGGCACATGTCGCTGAATGTACGATATGGCTTGGCCAAACAAAGATACCAATTCGGGCGCTTCTTCTGTGAATGGAACGTCGGCTACGAGCTCTCGATTGCCACCTAGACCGAGTGCTGTCAGGTTCGCTGACCCAACTAGGAGGCGGCCCTTTTTTTCACCGACCAACAGAGTTATTTTGGGGTGGAAAGCACCTGGCATGGATGTTTTGACGACGTGATAAAGCGTTCCGGCGAAGCGAGGCGGGCCGAAATCGCTAAAGCTTGCGTTCGTCATGCCCCTATCCGCCAGAATAGTGATGTTGCGGCAACCAGCACCCCGAAGTCGCGGGAATGGAATGTCTTCGAACGCTTGCGCGGATAAGGCGTAAGTAGTCAGGAATGCTGAATGATAACCGTTGCCGCCGAAGGCTTCAAAATACTTCATTGAGGTCGAATTTCCCTCAAGCCCAGTTCGGTCGGACCATCGTCACCGAGGAGTCGTGCATCTTTCAAAAATTGGACAGCTTGGTCTATACGTGGGCTACTGGGTGAAATCGTGAAGGGCTTGCGATACCGCAACGCCCCGTCCTCGGGTTCAAACAGAAACGTATAGGCTTTCTGGTTACGGAATTTGCGTGAGGCTACCCAAAGATGACGCTTTATCACGCGTTGTCCTAAGATTTCTTGCAGAGCAATTTGCGCAGGGTTTTGCAACAACCGCTCGATGAAGCGTGCCTCAGTTGCGAAGGATTGAAAGTGGTCTGCTGCGAGCAAGGAGTTCCAGATATCTTGGGGGTATTCAGGACGTTTTTGGAAGAGCGCTGCGAGTAATGAAAGTGATGCACGCACCTGATCCTCTGAATCTGCCGTCGCTTCGGCATCCAGCAAATCTTTCAAAGCGAGCTGGGCAAAGTCGTCCAAGGATTGCCCTGCAATCTGCGCCACAAAAAGCTCCTCCAACGTCACGTCATTTGAAATTTCGGCGGCATCAACAACTTCAGAAAGCACTTGAGGCAACGTCATTCGTTGGAATGGCGCTGCCTCGATGATCCGCAAGCTTGCAGAAAGCAGCCCTTCATACGCTAGCCGGAACAAGTCGCTCGCTTGATAGAGGGACCATAGCTGCAGAATTTCAGCGGCAGGTTCATCGCCAGATCCCGCGCTGAACCATGCCCACTTCGCATCGTTAGTTTGAGGCACTCGTCCAACGGTGGCGGCCAGAAGTAGCAGTTGGGTCATGGTCTCACGACGTAAGCCGTCTGACTTCGATGGGCTGTTATTCTGGCCCAAAAGTACCGTCGCCAGAGCGGATTGCTCTGAACTGCTCGGCAGGATATTTGATGGCTTCATTATCTGAAGTTCATCCAACTGCTCTATCGTCACCCTACCCTTTTTAGCCGCTGCCAAAAATACGTCGGCCAAATCGCCTAATTGTTCTCGGTAGGCTTCGGCCAGCGGCAAGGCTGCGGACGTACAGTAAGGAATAGGTAGGTTGGGATCATCGGTGCGAATGAGACCCATTTCTCTCAACTGACTTGAGTAGATGCCGCCAAAGGCACCGCCCTTGTTTAAAAGGTAGTTTTCTTCGTCTGAAGCTAGATCTGCACCGGCAGCAAAATCGACGACCACATCGGCAGCAGGACTTGCTCCGAGGCTTTGAAGAGTTCGGGTCGCCCAGTTGATGCCAGCGACACCAACTTCACCTGGTCCGTAAGCGCAGATCAGCGCCAATAGAGCCTCGGCTTTTCGCTGGAACGTTCGAAATTCTTCCAAGTCAGTGCTGGGGTTACTCTTGGAGTAGACGTCCAGAAGCCACGGATAAAACGAATAATATCTCAGGCGCAGAGTGATCGTGCTGATGCCAGGCAATAGCGACTGATAAATGACCTCAATTGGGCGCTGCATACCGAGCGGATCAAGACCAGTATCTTGCCCAAGCTCGGTCCATTGAGGAAACCCGAGGCCCATTTCGAACTCATCCAACATGCCTAATCCTCAACTCTCGAACTCATATCAGCATAGGTGATGTGGGGATGAAACTGCCAACAAAATGCGACGGAACCTGAACAGTTCTCAAATCGATCCAAATTGAACCCGCACCATAGACCACACTTATATAATTGATCACAAACACTTTTTATCGTTCAAGTTCATTATATCTGCGATATTTGTGTCGGAAATCTGTTCGATCAATCATGATTAGCCTCCTGCACCACTCAACCGGCCATAAAAGCTGCGATCCAAGTGCAACTCTCCAATTTGCGCGCGTTCGACGAGACCTCGAAGGTAGCCACCCGGCGATTTGACTTCACCGTCCGTGGATTTGTCGAGGATGAGCGCGATGGATGCAGCCGCAACTGCTGGTCCAAGCACTTTGTTTGCTACGCTCCAAGCATCTTCAGAGATACCAACCATAGGCCTTAGCGCCGCTGCGGCACGATGCACGTCGTTCCAATCTCGCATGAATCCTTGGGTACTTCGTGCCATCTCAGCAAAATGCGGACACGAGGCCATTAGCATCGGGATATCGATATCTGATCCGCGTTTGGAGCCATGTGTGTTCCAGCTGATATCTAAATCAACCTCCTGCGACCTCTCAACACGCTCCGCTCTTGGTTTTTTTGGCACAACGCCCGCCGCGTGCTTTGTTTCAAAGCGATTACTAATTACAGAATTAGGTTCATTTGTAGTTAGTATGTGGGTCTCATTTTCGAGACTCGTGGGTCTCATATTTGTAGTTTTCTTTGACACATCGGTTGATGTCGAAGAGTTCGCTGCATCACTTTCATCTGGCCAATCGAAGGCCATTTCAAAAGATTGTTCCACTGAGGCCAAGAACGCTTTGATGCGGTCCAAGTAGCTCTCAAGCCCCCCTGCCCTCTCAGATCGCGCTGGAAGGCCCTCTAGAAGCTCTCTGAACATGGCCTGAAGGTTTGCCCAAGGTCCACGCAGGCCTGCATCCAGCGCTTTCTCGATCTTTGCGCGGATCATGCGCCGCGTTACAGTGATTGCGTTGCGCAGGGATGCACAGAGCGCCCTCTCGGCCTGTAGATGCTCATAGAGCCCCTCAAACTCTTCTGCACGCGCGGCCATGGGTGCCAAATCAAAGCCATAGGCCTCGATGATGACGCCATCCGCATCTCTACGCCCCCAACGTTTACCGTTTGGGCTGTCTTTCATAGAAATCACGCCAACCTCACAGAGTCGCCGTACATGGCGCCTCAGCGTGGCCAGGGAGAACCCTGTTTGCTCCATCAGGAAGTGGTTTGAAGCCCAAACAATAGGCCGCCTGCCCTGCTCCCAGTCCTGAGGCTGTGTGACCGCCCCAAAAGTATCCAACAAAAGCAGGTCTTGGGATTTCAAACCAATGGCCGCAGCGACTTTCTTCGTTGCAACAATCGCTCGTGTTTTGGGTATAGTTAACTGTTCGCCGACTTCTGCAAACCGTTCGGCTTGAAGAAGTTCCGGCGTCGGCTTGCGCCAACCGCTCTGTGTCATGCCTGTATTTCACCTCCGTGGTTTGTGGAGGCAAAAGGATCCCGTTCGCCTAATCGACGTTCTTTCGTTGACAGTGATTCGCGGGAGCGGTATCCAGTAGGTGTCTAATCAATCGGATAAGCTCTCGGGCCGCTTTGGCTTGGGGGCTTTTCTTTTGCCTCAGGTCATGGTGTCGATGTCTCCTCAGATTGAGCGAGATAATCCGCATAAAGCTGATCAAGGTTCTCTGAGAGAAACTCCCCAAACCCTGCGGAATCCTTCGATGTCAGCGAGATGCTATAGGCTCGGCCAGATTTGCCGATGACGCCCTTGATACGGCCCTCACCGGCCGTCCAAGTGCGTTTGGCGGGTGCAGCCTTAGCTGAGCGCTTTTTGGGCACCCTGCCCGCCTCTGCCACCTTGCTGTACAAGATTTCGAACTTCGTATCGCTGTCGAGCTGGTCAAAGCCGTCAGTTGCCAAAATGCGATCCGCCACCGTCAGGTTGGCTTTTTCGGCCATGAGCTTCTTGAAGTCCTCCCAGCGATCGCGGCCAATTTGCTTGGCTGGACCGATGGCCTCAATCACATGTCCGGGCACAGTGCTTGCTACAGACAGCATGCGCGACAGAAGCGTGCCATCAATCGTCAGCGCTTGCTGAACGATATCCTTACCCTGCCCGTGATCGCGCAAATTCTTCGCGAACAGTGCTTTCTCGATGAACGACAAATCCGCGCGGGCTGTGTTTTCCTGGCCCTGCGCGAGAACATGCGCGACATCGTCCATATCCTTGACCACCGCACGGACAGGACGGTCCAGCGTACGCGCAACGCGCACACGGCGATGACCGAAGACGATCATGTAACGGCCAGATGCATGTGGATGGGGCCGAAGCAGAACAGGCGTGTCTTGGCCACTAGCCGCGATGGAACTCTTGAGCTCATCGAAAGCATCGTCATCACCGCTTAAGCGGTCATTAACAAAAGACGCATCGATCAAGCTCGTGTCGATGTCGACAATGGTTTCGCCCTCAAGCAATCGCTTGGAGTTTTCCGCGAGGCTATCGATTGACACTTTCATCGACTTGGACGCACCGCGCATCGCATAGCTCGAGCGCTCGGCACCGGGCTTGCTCTGAGCGGCGTCGCCCATCACGGATTTTAACAGATCTTTTCTAGCCATGTTGCCCTCCCAAAAGATTGCACATTTTGCGATCTGCACGGCTGTCAAAACCAATCTGCACGGCTGTCAAAATCATGGCAGATCGCGCCCCCATGCTTGATGTACAAGATCAACGATTTCGTCATTCACTGCGTTCAAAGACGTGATCGCACGATCATAGGTCGAGCGCACAAACTGCGCGCGTTCAACTTCGTAAAGCGTCTGCTTAGTGATCCCTGCATCAGAGATTGCAGTGGACTTCACCATCTGCGCCTCGAGCATCTGATCTGGGAACATAGCCTGCAGAAACCCAACCATCTGCTTTTGAGGACCGTCGGTGGGCTCGAAGCGCGTGACGAGATATCGGAACCACTTGAGCTTCATCTCAGCACCGGCTTCACGAATCGTCTGAAGGATGCCGCCAAGCATGAGAAGGAACTGGCCCATTGACATCACATCCAGCATTTGTGGATGCACTGTTATGAGCACAGAAGAAGACGCTGTAAGGGCGGTTAGAGTCAAATATCCAAGCTGGGGAGGGCAGTCGATTACAACCACATCATAGCGATCATCGACCTCTTCGAGCGCCTTGGAAATGCGTGTGAAGAAGGCGCGCCCCTCGGAGGGATCGCGGCTCGTGAGAGCCACAGGCGTGTCATACTCATACTCTTGAAGATCAAGGCTCGCAGGTACGATATCCAGGTTGGGAAAATTTGTCGGCTGAATAACCGTGCTGATCGGACGGCGCTCATCATCGTATCGCAGTGTCTCGTAAAGGGACGAAACAGAGTCTAATTCAGGCTGAATGCCATGGAGAGCTGTCAGCGACGCTTGCGGGTCAAGGTCGATCGCCAACACGCGATGCCCTTTCAGAGCGAGATGCTGGGCAAGGTGCGCAGCAGTCGTCGTCTTGCCCGAGCCGCCTTTGAAGTTAACAACGGAAATTACATGAAGCTCATCGCCATCCGTCCGGCCGGGCAGGTAGCGACGCTTGCCAGGACGCCCATTGGTATCAAGGTAAGCGCGAAGCTCGAGCATTTGTTCTGCGGTATAAGACCGGCGGCCCGAGGACGAAGTCTCTGGCTCTGGGCCTTTGCCCTCGAGGTGCAGTTTTTTGATGGTCGATTGCGTTACGCCGAGGAAATAGGCGACTTCCGCCAAAGAAAACTGACGCAACCCTTTTTGAGCATTGGGTGGATATTGCTGCTGACGCAATATATTGAGGCGATCAGAGATCAACTCGCCCTGTTGGAGAATGATCTCATCGAAGGGAATACCCCCGTCGTTACCTTGGAATGGCTCTGATCCCACTCTATCACCTCGCCTAATATCGCTTTTTACGCGATTTATCTCGTTAAACTGTGACTTAGCGCGGAAATGACTTATCCACAACGATTTTTTCTCACAACCGTAGAGGACATGTTCAGCAGCATAGACTTGATTGGACCGCTAGAGACAGTGGCACATGCATAAACAGATACCAAATCTGGCCAACGCTTTTCACTTAATGGACCGTTTTCGGCGAAGACCTCACAGTGCAAATCGTGCTTAATATATTGTAATCATGTTAATTTTTGGCGCTTGCACGGCTGTCAAAAGGAACGCATGAAATCGCAGAGTGTCGCTCAGACCGCATCTTCACGCCGCATGCAGATGTATCTGAAGAATGCGAAGTGCAACTTGCAACAACAGCGGCCCAACTTTTCGTATCCCGATTTCACCCACCCGAATTTGCGACGACTCGGCACCAAAACCCTAAAATCGGGGGACCGATTCTTTGCTCGCCTGTAGTGGGGCAGAGGATCGCAAGACCGGCGAGGCACAGCTGAAGAATTTCAGCTTACCCCAACTACACCCCGATCCGTTTCACGCGAATCCCGAGCTTCCGCGCTTTATCAACGATATTCTCGGTGATCCCTGATCCTGGCGTTGCGATCAAACCCTGAGGTAAGATCTCCAGCATCTTGTCGTTGCGCTTGAAAGGTGCTGCTTTGCCGTGGCTTTTCCAGTCAGGCTTGAACACCACCTGCGTCACACCCCGTGCATCTGCCCAACGCGCTGCGATCATCTCGGCCCCTTTGGGCGTACCACCATGCAGCAACACCATGTCCGGGTATTTTTCGCGCGTGGCATCAAGGACCGACCAGATCAAATCGTAAGCTTGGTAGTCACCGCCTGAGAAGGCGATACGGGTGCCTTCAGGGCAATGCACTTCGATCTCTTTGCGTCGCTTGGCTGACAGAAACGCCCGACTATCCACAACGGCAGATGTGAGACCTCTGTGCGAAACCTTCGATCCGGTACGGGGCATCCAAGGCGATCCGGTAGCGGCTGAGAAATGGTCACAAGCCAGATCGCGCATTTGCTCGAAGGCGTCGCGATGGTCCCAGAGCTTCAACCCAATCATTTGCAGACGTTCCAGCTCGACCGAGGCGACTTCAGAGCCATCTTGCACGGCCATGCTCTCACGGACCTCGAATTCATTATCATCAAGACGCCTTTGCAGATGTGTGAGGCGGCGATGAAACAGCGAGGTAAGGGACCAGAGCATTTCTTCGAGATTGTCTTCCAACTGGCTGTCGTCAAGCAGGCTGACGGTGGTGTCAAAGAGCGTCGCCATGGCGAGTTCGACCTGATCTGGCTGGGGTAGGGGGCGATGATCGGTTTCATCTGGTCCGGGCTTTGCGCCATGAAGGGCGAGGTGGTCGAGGATTGCGGACGTGAGGCCGCTGTCTTCGGGGTTGGTTTTGTCTTGAAGGGGCATGGTCTTGTTCCTCTGTTTGATCTGACCCGATTTGGATGGGGCGATAACAGGGCCGGCGGCGACCGGACCGCATCCGTTGGGATCGCAGCGGAGCGGAGAATGCGGCCGCGGCAGAAAATTGTCCCGCGAGGAATGCCCCGCCTTCATTCTTGGCGGGGCAGGGGAATTTTCTAACGGGGGCGCATTGCGGTTCGGGCGAGGAGCACTCAGCTCCGACCCGTTGGCCCATCGCTCCCCTTAT
>TARA_R110000787_G_scaffold78811_1_pt1 | contig 10109 bp, 12 predicted proteins | sample TARA_R110000787 | Tara Oceans TARA_R110000787 (sample SAMEA4397920) | marine metagenome | biome: Polar Biome; feature: [DCM] deep chlorophyll maximum layer (ENVO:01000326); material: water (ENVO:00002006), including particulate matter (ENVO:01000060) such as... | depth 35 m
AACCCAACAATGCCCAAACAACAACCCCACCCAGACGAACAGCAACTGATCCACAAGATGCTATCGTTCCGCGATGACCCCCTCTCATTCGTCCTGTTCACGTTCCCGTGGGGTAAAAACGGCACACCCCTTGAGAACCACGTTGGACCCAGGCAGTGGCAACGGGACGCGCTCATAAAGATGCGCGACCACGTTCAAAAGAACATCAACAAACAACACCAGGGCTTAGACCCCGAATTACTCAAGCTCGCCAGGGCATCCGGTCGAGGGATCGGCAAGTCGGCGTTCTTGGCCTGGGTGGCGCTCTGGCTGTTCTCCTGTCTACCGTCCGCTACCGTTGTGGTGAGCGCCAACACCGAGCAGCAGTTGAAATCGACCACGTTCCCTGAGATTCGGAAGTGGGCGACGATGAGCATCAACAGCCGGTGGTACGAACACAACATAATGAGTTTACAACCCGCCGAGTGGTTGGTTCAGACGTTGAAGGAGACAACGGGATACGACGATGCGTATTGGTACATCCAGGCGCGGCTGTGGTCAGAGGAAGCGCCCGATGCGTATGCGGGCGTCCATAGCCAGATGGCAATGGCTGTTCTCTTTGATGAAGCCTCTGGCATACCGGGCTGCATCTGGCCTGTGGCTCAAGGGTATTTCACAGACAAGACGACTCACAGGTTTTGGATTGCGATTAGTAATCCGCGTAATCCGTCTGGTGAATTTTTTGAGTGTTTCCACGGCAACCGGGATCAGTGGGACCACGCGACGATTGACGGGCGCGCCGTAGAGGAGAACGACCCCGGCGTATATGCTGATGTCATCAGGCAGTATGGCGAGGACAGTGACCAGGCCAGGGTTGAGGTCTATGGTCAGTTCCCCCGGCAGGGGGACTATCAGTTCATCAGCCGGGGTCAGGTCGATGATGCAATAGCGCGGGAAGTAACCCCCGACCCAGGCGCTGCGTTGATAATGGGGGTGGACCCGGCACGGTACGGCGATGACAGCGCGGTGATCGCGTATAGGTACGGACGGGATGCGACGGCGATTAAGTTTGAGGCGTACAAGAGTTGTTCCATCGTTGAGTTGTCTGAACACGTCGCGCGGGCGATGGACAAGTATAAGCCGGACGCATGTTTCGTTGAGGGTGATGGCGTCGGGGGCGGGGTGGTGGATATCTTAAAGGGGTCGGGCTTTAGGATCACAGAGGTCAAGACGGGCGGCGGCGCAGAGGATAAGGATATGTACGCCAACCATCGGACGGAGATGTGGGGGCGCATGAGGGATTGGTTGCCGTCCGCGACGATACCGAAACATGACGGGTTGGTCGAGGACTTGTGTGCGCCGATGTATGACTTCACGTTGAAGGGGCAGTTGAAGCTGGAGCCGAAGGAGAAGATGAAGAAGCGCGGCCACGCCTCGCCTGATTATGGGGATGCACTGGCGATGACGTTTTCCAAGACGATCAGCCGCCGGGACACCAGATCGTCTCGACAGTTAAAGCGCAAACGGGTTGCTCAAGATGTTGATTACGAGTTATTTAGTTGAGTAGCCCCTCCCCCGGACAAAATGGTTACTTACTGTTTAAACTGCCTGGCCTTGCGCCAGCGAGTTCCCCTATGTTAGCTTCAGACGTTGCAGCACATAATAGGAGATGAGGGCATGGGTGGTTTACTTGGTGGCGGCGCCGCAGCGCCCGCACCTATTGCACCGCCTGTAGCGCCGTCACGATCAGACGCGGACGTACAGGCTGAAGCGTTAGCCGCCCGTCAACGTAGGGCGGCGGCAACGGGACGGACGGAGACTATAGTAGCCAGCGGTGCGGACGAAGAGAACAAAACCACCAAGACGTTATTGGGGACAGCGTGATGGGTGGCAGTAGACCCGCCCCCGCCGCCGCGCCCGCGCCCGCACCGGCAACAAAAAAGGTTGAACCCCCCTCAGAGGCAGTGCGACGCAAGCGTATTGCGGAAGACCGCACCGACATAATTTCAACAGGTGATGCTGAAGCAACCGGAGCCACGACGAAGCTATTGGGGGATTAACATGGGCGGTGCGGTTAAAGGTTTACCCAAGGATGGACTGGTCACCCCCGTCAGTGCCACGAAGAAATCCGACAAGCCTGATCTGAATGTCGAGGCGGGTGGAAAACCCACCGGCCCGAAAGCCGACTTTCCCCCGACCAGTTTAGGTGAGCGTAAGAAGAAACCGGCGATCACCTTGTTAGGCACCCAGCCATGAGCGAATTAGCTGAACAAATCATCAAACGGTTTACCAGTTTGGAAGCGGAGCGGGGAACCTGGGAAACCCACTGGACGGAAATTGCAGACCGGGTTTTGCCACGGTATTCTGACACCTTCTTCAAGCCGACATCTGAACAGACCAAGGGTGAGAAGCGCACCGAGAAGATGATCGACAGCACGGCGGGCTTGGCGTTGGAGCGCTTCTCTGCCGCGATGGAGAGTATGTTGACGCCACGGACGCAGAAGTGGCACAGGTTGAAACCTTCCGACGATTCTCTGGCGCGTGACCGGGATGTCAAGTTGTGGTTTGAAGCCGCGACCAATGAACTGTTTAGACAACGCTACGCGACTAAGGCGAATTATGCCAGCCAACAACATGAGGTCTACATGGGCCTTGGTGCGTTTGGCACGGCCATCATGTTTACGGATTTCCATGACCAAGGTGGGTTGCGCTACACCGCGACCAACCTAAAAGAAATCCTCTTTGAAATGAACCACCAGGGGCTTGTCGATACATCCTACCGGAAATACTCGCTATCGGCACGGCAGATGGTGCAGCGGGTCGAGGTGGGGCGCTGGGACAGCGTACCGGATGAGGTTACGAAGGCAGTAGAGAAGACCCCCGAGAAACGCTTTGAGATTATCCACTGCATTCGCCCACGCATTGAGGTCGAGCCTGGTAGGTTGGATGATCGTGGCAAACCGTGGGTGTCTTACTATATCGCGGTTCAGGGGCGACATGAATTGAGCCAAGGCGGGTTCGATACCTTCCCGTATCAGATTTCCCGGTACGTCACCGGGCCGGGTGAAAAATATGGTCGCTCACCGGCTATGTTCGTGCTCCCCAGCATCAAAGTTTTGAATGAACAGAAGAAGACGTTGCTGACACAAGGACATCGTGCTGTAGCACCTGTTCTTCTGTCGCATGACGACGGCATCTTGGACACGTTCTCTATGGCCCCTGGCTCTATGAACCCCGGTGGTGTCTCCGCCGAGGGGCGAGCGTTGGTTCATGCTCTACCTGTTGGTAATCTGGCGGCGGGGCAAGAGTTGATGGACATGGAGCGACAGGTAATAAACGATGGATTTTTAGTCAGCCTTTTTCAAATCTTGGTCGATACGCCGACAATGACTGCAACCGAAGTGCTGGAGCGCGCCCGCGAGAAGGGGGCTTTGCTTTCACCGACGATGGGGCGCCAACAATCTGAAATGCTTGGCCCGATGATCGAACGGGAAGTTGACGTTTTGTTGAAACAGGGACTTCTCCCACCCATGCCTGAACTTCTCATTGAAGCGCAGGGTGAATTTGAAGTCGAGTATGACAGCCCGTTGTCCCGGTCCCAGCGGGCAGAAGAGGCGTCAGGTTGGTTGCGGACGTTGGAAGCGGCGATTGCCTACGCCAACACGACCCAGGACTTGTCGGTGCTTGACCAGTTCGACAGCGATGTCATCTACCAGCAACTAGCGGAGATTAACGCGGTCCCGGCGTCTTGGATGCGTGATCCGGCTGCGATTCAACAACTACGCGAAGGTCGCGCCCAACAGCAACAACAACAACAGTTGCTTGAGGCCGCGCCCGCCGCTGCTGGTGTTATGAAGGCGCTGAACTAATGGCGGAAGATGAGTTTCGTGATCTCTTTCAGTCGGAGCGTGCAGCGGCAGAAAAGCGGTTCCCCTTCATCGCGCGGTTCCGCGATAAGGTCAATATCGCCCCGACAAAAACTGCAAATAAAGGGGGTCAAGGTGAGTTCGTTGAGGCCGACAGCCCCGACAATCCCATGCCGGGGAAACCGACAATCACGATTGGTGTTAACTCTCACAAACTTAGCGGGGGCGTAACCGACACCATCATCAACGACATGGTTCATGCGGCGGGCCAACTCTCACCCGACTACAGGAAGTTGCGGAAAGAGGTTGTCAGTAATCTCAGCGAGGATGCGTTATCGTTGGCAAAGCGCCGGTATCAAAAAGATTTTAAAGGTAAGTTTTCGGGCAGCAACTTTAGTACGTTTGATAATTTTTTGAATCGGTACTGGGCGGATGGAATAGTTCAACATCTACTGCTTCCTGAGAATTCTGAGATCAATCAGACAATGCAGAGCAGCCCGAAAGCGGTCCCGGCTTTGAACGCCATCAAGAGGTTGTTTGAAACCGGCGTAGCGCCGGGTAAAAGAATAGGGGATGTCTTGAATGAGTAGCGTGGTTCAACTATCGCAACAGGTAAAAGACTTCCTTGTCACCCGTGGACAGGCATACCGTAAGACGTTCAAGACGATCTACGGTGAGCGAGTCTTGACTGATCTGGCGCGGTTCTGTCGGGCGAATGAAAGCACGTTCGTGCCTGATTCCCGCGCTGAAGGAATTTTGCAAGGACGCCGTGAGGTGTGGTTGAGAATATCCAAACATTTAAATTTAACTGAAGACGAACTACAAGCGTATTTCAATCCACAAGGAGAGTGATATGCCAAAGAACAGACCAAGTGCCTATGCGAAAAAGGGTGGTGGAGAACAGCCCAAAACCAACGTGAAACGGAAACCACCCCGTCCAGCAACAGTAAGAAAGAAATAGACAATGGCCGAAGAAGCTGGGTCCGTTGACGCGGGCAACCCAGGGGAAGCTACCGCGCCCTCTGGTGAGACAAGCGCAGACGTTACGGCAGTACCGGGTTCGCCACTAACAACTGAACCCCAAACATCCTGGCTTGACGGGGTAATAGACCCCTCGACAAAAGCCTGGGCAGAAGCAAAAGGACTCCAGAACGGAAGTTTTGAGAACGTCCTTGGAAGTTACCACAACCTTGAAAAGATGGTCGGCGCTGATAAGGCGGGGCGCACTATTACCCTGCTTGGTGATGATGCTAGTTCTGAAGAACGGGACGCCTATTTTAACAAACTAGGCCGACCTGAAAGTGCCGAGCAGTACTCTGTGGCGTTACCGGAGGGTGCCATTGATGACACCCGTTTAAACATGATGCGGAACAAGGCTCACGAACTTGGTATCTCCGATGCACAGTTCTCCGGTCTTGCTGAAGCTGACGCGGCTTACCTTTCGGCCACCCAACAGGGGATGACCGACAAAGCCGCCGTCTCTGCCGTCGATGCAGAAGCACAGTTGCGGACAGAGTGGGGCGCCGCCTTTGACCTTAAAGTGGCGAGTATCGACGTAGCCGCGCACAAGTTGGGTATGTCCGAAGACCAACTGAACGGCTTGCGCGAAGCGATGGGTCCGGTTGAAGCCATGAAATTCGTAGACGGTTTAAACACCAAGATGGGCGACCACAACTTTGATGAGGGTGAGAAGATCATCCCCGGTCACAAGACGCCCGAACAGGCCGAGGAAGAATTTAAGCAGTTGAAAATGAACAAACAGTTTATGGACGCTTGGATGGACGGGATGCACCCCGATCATAAGACGGCGGTCGAGAAGAAAGCCGCCTTGTCCCGGCTGTCCGCGGGTATCGTTTAATGTCGAGGCAAGTACGGTTAGAAGCCTTGCAGTTGGCGGTGGCGGTCACTAAAAACCCCGCCGCCGTCGTCAAAAATGCGGAGAAGTTTAAACAGTACATCGAACAGGGCATAGTGACCCCGGTTCAACGCAAACGGCGGAAGGCGACCCCCTACACAGGGGACGACGAGGGTTGGGTAAACGAGCGAAGTGGTGCATCAACGAAAGAAAGCGGCAATGGATTCGAGGGCCCGTGATCGACTGATCGCCGCGAACATGGGCTTCACGGTGCGAGAGTACAAGCAGTGGATGGTTGGGGAGATCAAGCGGCTGAAGCACCAGAAGGTCGCGACTAGGGATATTGCTAGTTGGCTCCGCATACATCGAACGACTGTCGAAAAGTTGGCGAAAGATGACTGAAATCGCCGACGTATTGCGTGGCGCCGTTCTGGAGGCCGGTTTGCCGCTTTAAGTTTTACGGCGGCGACCAACTTGGCTAGAGAGTACCTAAACCCCTTGCGTTTAAACATTATATATGCCAATAATGAAATCAGAGCGCACCATGTGGTGTAGAACAGGCAACGTCGATAACCCAAACGGGCCGACAAAAAAGCCCTAGTATTGGCCCCGCCTAAGCGGATAAGCCTTCAGCTTTTGTTTTAACCGAACAGAAGGAAGGCATATCCCATGTCAAACGAAATCCTAGACTGGTCAGTTATTGACTACAAATCGACTGTTGAGCATCTGCTTCAACAGCGCGGGTCTAAGTTTCGGGGCACTGTCATGGAAGACAGCTATCACGGTAAAAGTGGTGCTGCTGTCAACCAGCTTGGCGCAGTTACGGCACAAGCCAAAACTACTCGCCATGCCGACACACCCCTTATTGAGACTCCTCACGATAAGCGTTGGGTCTACCCCACGGATTACGAATGGGCCGACCTGATTGACGATCAAGACAAGCTGCGCGTAATCGCCGATCCCACTTCTCCCTATGCGATTAATGGGGCGATGGCTCTAGGAAGGGCGATGGATGATCTGGTCATTACGGCGGCAACCGGAACCAGTAAAACGGGCGAGGACGGGACGACTTCTACGGCTTTCCCGGCTGGTCAGACCGCCGGTACGACATCGGGCGGTCTGACGGTTGCTAAGTTGCGAGAAGCCATGCAGCTACTTATTGCGGCTGAAGTCGATGTGGACAATGAACCACTTTATTGTGCTATCGGCGCTCAACAGCATGACGATCTGCTTGGTCAAACCCAAGCCATCAGCCTGGATTTCACCACTAAACCTGTTCTCGTAGACGGGCGAATCAAGGCTTTTATGGGTTTCAACTTTATCGACAGCCAGCGTTTGGCTCTTTCTGGTACGGATCGCACGGTTGTTTGCTGGGCGAAATCCGGCCTTCACCTTGGACTCTGGAACGACATCAATGTCCAGATTTCAGATCGTGCTGACAAGTCTTATTCAACGCAGGTTTACGTCAAAGGCACCTTTGGGGCTACCCGTGTTGAAGAGAAAAAAGTCGTCGCAATCACTTGTTCGGAGGCTTAAACGATGGCTACTACCTATAGCGTCCAAAAAACCAAGTGGGATCAGAACAGTCCGACGGAGAAGATCAAGACCAGTGAGAGTGCTGGTCGAGTTCGTATCGCGTATGCTTTGTATGAAGCGTCTGCGGTTGCGGTTGGTACCATTGAGATGTTCAACCTTCCGAATGACGCGCGTATCCTTTCGGGTGAGTTGGTACATGACGCCCTTGGCGGTTCCACCACATGCTCTGTAGGCCACGCGGCTTATAAAAACTCCGCTGGTACGGTTGTTGCGCTAGACGTTGATGAGTACAAAGCTGCGGCTGCGTCAACCTCAATTACTACGGTTGATATTGCCGCCACTTCGGCTCTCGGTCGCAACAGTGTTGTTGATGCTGACCAAGATGGCATCCCCATCACGGTTGTGACGGCTGGCGCTGCCGCCACTGGTACGATTGAGTTGACAATGTTGTACGTTGTTGACTAAACCCCTCTGAAGAAGGGGTTGCAGCACCACCAATTGCTCAACCCCTTCTTCTTTTTTTGAGGAGAAGACAATGGCTGATGATTATGCGCTTGCGTATAAAAAAGTAACAGAACTGGCCCTGGAGGCAAACGCCCCCGCTTCTGGCGATTGGGGTATTCGTTGGGACACCAGTGCTGGTCAACCCGTTCGTGTTGCGGCAGAGAATCCGCTTCATACGGTCGGCACCACCGCATCTCTCGCGGAACTCAATATGGCGGCGGATAATTCCGCCAACACCGAAATTGTCACCACCACCAACGCTATCGCCGCCGCCGAAAGCGGTACGACTTATATCCTGAACAGCGCCACGGCTTTTGTGTCCACGCTCCCCGCTCTTGCGGCTGGTCTGCGGTATACTTTCTATGCGGGCGCAACTCAGGTTACGGGGGGTAACCACACGATTGTCCCAACCAACGACAACACCATCTTTGGCGATTACAATGTCGCGGGGGCTACGGTTCCGGCTTCGGCTGAAGGTAGTATCAATTGGGTGGCTGACACAATGCTCCCAGGCGATAAGGTCGAGGTTTTTTGTGATGGCACAAATTGGTATGTCAGTGGGTCGGCAGCGGCTTCGGGGGCCATTACGTTCACGACTTAACAGGAGCGTTAGATGACTGATGCGGTAAGCATCTGCAACCTCGCTCTGCAACGGGTTGGCGCTAAGTCTATATCCTCCTTGTCTGAAGATACTACGGCGGGGCGGGCTTGCAATCGCGTCTATGAACAAGCCCGTGATAGCGAACTCCGCGCGCATTCGTGGGCGTTTGCGCGGCAGCGGGTGAAGGTTGCGGCGGATAGTACAGACCCCGTGTTCGGGGCGGCAAAGCGATATGCTTTGCCGTCTGATAGTTTGAGAATACTCCCGACGAACGGGGTAGACGGTACGGACACCCAGGATGATTTTGAGATATTTGGGAGGTTCATTCATACAGATCATAGCACCCCTATTAATCTGACTTATGTCAAACGTATCACCGATGAGAATACGTTTGACGTTTTGTTCGTTGAACTCCTGATCGCCCGTATTGCTATGGACGTTTCCGAAAAGGTGGCGCAGTCGAACAAAAAAAAGGACGACGCCCGACTTCATTACAAAGAGGTTCAAAAAGAGGCCCGGCGAGTCAATGCGTTTGAGCGTCCACCGCAAAAACCACCCGTGGATACCTGGGTTATTGCGAGGCTCTAGTGGCAAAAGTCTCAGCAATCCAGAACAATTTCAACGGCGGTGAAATTTCGTCGCTCCTATATGGGCGCCCCGATGTGGACCGTTACAAGACGGGGTTGAAGACCTGTTTAAACTTCATCCCGCTTATCCAAGGCCCGGTTGAGCGGCGCCCCGGTACGGTCTTTATCAAGGAAGTTAAGACGAGTTCTCTGTCCACTAGGATTGTCCGTTTTGAGTTTTCGACCACTCAAGCGTATATCCTTGAACTTGGGCATCTCTATGCTCGGTTTTATAAAGATAATGGGGTGATTCGTTCATCCACTTCCACCATTTCAGCCGCGACAAAAGCCAATCCTTGTGTTGTAACCGACACAGGTCACGGCTATTCAAATGGCGCGGAGATTTTCATAACCGCTGTTGCTGGGATGACGGAGTTGAACGACAAGTACTATCTTGTCGCTAGTAAGACCACCAACACCTACGCACTGACGAACATCGACGGGACCAACATCAATAGTTCTTCTTTTACCACCTACTCGTCCGCTGGTACGTCCGCGCAAACGGTTGAATTAACCACCACCTATACCACGGCGTCCCTGTTTCAGTTGAAGTTCGCGCAGAGCGCAGACATCCTTTATGTGACGCACCCCGATTTCGCGCCGCGTAAGATTACGCGCTCTGCGGATACCGTCTGGACGATTACTGATATTACCTTTATCGATGGTCCGTACTTGAGGACAAACGTCGAAACAACCACGTTGGGTCTATCTGCTACTACCGGGTCTGTTACAGTGACCGCGTCAGCGGTCACAGGCATCAATGGTGGGGATGGTTTTCTGGCCTCCGATATTGGACGGCTTATCCGTTGGCAGGACGCGGCGGCAGATTGGACATATTTGACAATTACAGCCCGCGCCGACACCACCCACGTTACTGCTACCATAGACGGACCTGATGCTTCTGCTACCACCGCCACGGCAAACTGGCGACTTGGGGCGTGGTCAGACACTACAAGTTACCCTGGCGCGGTCACGTTCCACCAGAACAGGCTTTGTTTTGCGGGCGGAACCAGTGAACCCCAACGGGTCGATATGAGCCGTACAGGTGACTTTGAGAATTTTGCGCCGACAGAGGTTGACGCCACGGTCGTGGATGATAACGCGGTGACGAACAACCTGTCTGCCGACACGGTGAACGCAAT
>TARA_R110000787_G_scaffold7987_11_pt1 | contig 10107 bp, 12 predicted proteins | sample TARA_R110000787 | Tara Oceans TARA_R110000787 (sample SAMEA4397920) | marine metagenome | biome: Polar Biome; feature: [DCM] deep chlorophyll maximum layer (ENVO:01000326); material: water (ENVO:00002006), including particulate matter (ENVO:01000060) such as... | depth 35 m
TTGGTGGTGGTTTCACGTGGGGATCTATCTATCTAAAATGGGCATATAATTCATAATATAAAAACAACTAAAAAAATAAGTATAATGGATATTAAAGAAATTCAAAATCTTATCAAATTTGTAGCAAAATCAGGCGCAAGTGAGGTTAAGTTAGAAATGGAAGATATAAAAATCACCATTAAAACTGGTTCAGAAAGAACTGAAGTTACTTACACACAAGCAGCTCCAATGGCAGGTGCACCCCAGGTAATGGCAGCAGCTCCGATACAGGCTTCAAATGAAGCTCCTATTGCTGCAACTAATTCTGATGAGGATTCTAAATACATCACAATTAAATCACCAATTATTGGAACATTGTATAGAAAACCGTCACCTGACAAACCTTTATTTGTAGAAGTTGGAAGCGAAATTAAAGTTGGCGATACCGTTTGTATCATCGAAGCGATGAAGCTTTTTAATGAAATAGAGTCTGAAGTATCTGGTACAATTGTAAAGATTCTTATTGATGATTCTTCTCCAGTTGAGTTTGATCAACCATTATTCTTAGTAGATCCATCATAATTTTTTATTTTGATACGATTGAATTATCATCTTATCAGGTTAAGAATAAAACGATACAATTATGTTTAAAAAAATATTGATTGCCAATAGAGGCGAAATTGCTCTTAGAGTAATTAGAACCTGTAAAGAGATGGGTATAAAAACTGTTGCGGTTTATTCTACAGCAGATGCAGAAAGTTTGCATGTTAAATTTGCTGATGAAGCTGTTTGTATTGGCCCTCCTCCAAGTGTAGATTCTTACTTAAAAATGTCAAATATTATTGCGGCGGCAGAAATCACTAATGCAGACGCAATTCATCCTGGATATGGTTTTTTATCTGAAAACGCAAAATTCTCAAAGTTATGTGAAGAACATGACATAAAGTTTATTGGAGCTACAGGAGAAATGATTGACAAAATGGGAGACAAAGCTTCTGCTAAAGCAACAATGATTGAAGCAGGAGTTCCATGTATTCCTGGTTCTGAAGGAATCATAGAAGACTTTGAGGAATGTGAAAAATTAGCAACTGATTCAGGATATCCTGTGATGCTAAAAGCTACTGCTGGTGGTGGTGGAAAAGGAATGCGTGCAGTTTGGAAAGCTGAAGAATTACAAGGTGCTTGGGATTCTGCTAGACAAGAAGCAAAAGCTTCTTTTGGTAATGACGATATGTATTTAGAAAAACTCATTGAAGAGCCAAGACATATTGAAATTCAAATTATTGGAGATTCATTTGGTAAAGCATGTCATTTATCTGAAAGAGATTGTTCTGTACAAAGACGTCATCAAAAATTAACTGAAGAAACGCCTTCTCCTTTCATGACAGATGAATTGAGAGATAAAATGGGTGAAGCAGCAGTGAAAGCCTCTGAATATATTAAGTATGAAGGTGCTGGTACTGTTGAATTTCTAGTTGACAAACATAGAAACTTCTACTTTATGGAGATGAATACTCGTATTCAAGTAGAGCATCCCATTACTGAAGAAGTAATCAATTATGATTTAATTAGAGAACAAATTCTTGTTGCAGCTGGAGTTCCTATTTCAGGAAAAAACTACTTGCCAAAATTACACTCTATTGAATGTAGAATAAATGCAGAAGACCCTTATAATAATTTTAGACCTTCTCCTGGTAAAATAACAACATTTCATGCGCCAGGCGGTCATGGAATTCGCTTAGATACTCATGTGTATTCTGGATATATGATTCCTCCAAATTACGACTCTATGATTGCAAAATTGATCGTTACTGCTCAAACTAGAGAAGAAGCTATCAATAAAATGAGGAGAGCACTAGATGAATTTATCATTGAAGGAGTTAAAACTACAATCCCTTTCCATAGACAATTAATGGATCATCCAGATTATGTAAACGGAAACTATACTACAAAATTTATGGAAAGTTTCGAAATGGAAGCCCTATAAGCATATTTAGTTATATTAAATAATAAAAAGAAAGGATATAAGTTTTATATCCTTTCTTTTTATATATTTGATACTTACAATTAACAACTAATAAGTTTTATATTTATGTCTGGGGGAATTAAAATAGATGGTATTGATAAAATCATTATCAAAAGACTTGTTGAAGATGCAAGAACGCCGATTTTAGGAATAGCAAGAGAAGTAGGAATATCCGGAGCCGCAATACATCAGCGTTTAAGAAAATTAGAAGATTCTGATTTAATGATGGGGTCAAGGTTAATTTTGAATCCTAAAGCATTAGGATATACAACAACTGCTTTTATTGGTATTTTCTTAGAATCTGCAGCGATGTACTCTACAGCAATTAAAAAATTAAAGGAAATTCCGGAAGTAGTAGAAAGTCATTACACAACTGGTAATTGGGCTATCCTCATTAAGATTTTATGTAAAAACAATGAAGACCTAATGTATTTACTCAATAATGATATTCAAAGAATTAAGGGAGTCTCTAGAACAGAAACCTTTATATCGTTAGATCAACAAATTAACAGACAAATTAAGATATAAAAAAAGCCTTAGCAAATTTGCTAAGGCTTTTTTAGTACTGAAGGCGGGACTTGAACCCGCACGGCCATTACTGACCATTGGATTTTAAGTCCAACGTGTCTACCAATTCCACCACTTCAGCATGCTTCGACTGTGCTCAGCACAGCGTTGGTATGTTTTATAGAATAGAGCGAAAGACGGGATTTGAACCCGCGACCCCCACCTTGGCAAGGTGATGCTCTACCCCTGAGCTACTTTCGCGTAGTCGTATTTTAAAGAACTAGCATTCCTATGAATGCGGATGCAAATTTAAAACAAAAAAGCAAACTACAAAGACTTTTGAAAAGTATTTTCATTTTATTTTAAATGAATATTTTATAAAACCTATGGGATTTCAATTATTATGAAATATCTTTGCATTCGATTTAATTTCTAATGAGTTCAACTACAGTTATCGACACTAAAATCTCATTCAAAAGTGCCCTTTCGGACTTTAAACAACTTGCAAAAGTAGGATTGTCTTTAAGTGTTGTTTTTTCTTCTATAGCAGGATACTTACTAGCAGTAGATGTTATTAATTATCAGGTGCTTTCCCTATTAGCTATAGGAGGCTTCTTAATGGTAGCAGCTTCTAATGCTTTTAATCAAGTAATAGAGATAGATACAGATGCATTAATGAAGAGAACAATGAATAGACCTCTACCAACTGGCAGGATGTCTAAATCAACTGCTTTAATTTTTGCTATCACTTCTACAATAATTGGAATTGGAATCTTATATAGCATCAATCCAAAAAGTGCATTGTTTGGCGCCATTTCTATTTTTCTATACACTTGCGCCTACACTCCTTTAAAATCTGTTTCTCCATTAGCTGTTTTTGTCGGCGCATTACCTGGAGCAATTCCGTTTATGTTAGGTTGGGTAGCAGCAACAAATCAATTTGGAATAGAGGCTGGGTTTTTATTTATGATTCAGTTTTTTTGGCAATTCCCGCATTTCTGGGCAATTGGCTGGTTACAATTTGAAGAATACAAGAAAGCAGGATTTATAATGTTGCCAATGAATAAAAAAGACCAATCTGCCACTAAACAGATTATTTTTTATACAGCAATTATGATATTGGTTTCTATAGCGCCTGTATTAAAAATGACTGGAGCATTTTACATACATCCAATCACAGCCGTTTTAGTTGCTTTACTTGGAGCAAGTATGCTATATTATGGAATATTACTTCATAAAAAACAAACAAATATTGAAGCAAGAAAATTAATGCTATCAAGCGTTTTATATATTACAGCAATTCAGATTATATACGTAATCGATAAATTTTTACACTAACATGAATATAAGTAACGAAGACTTACAGAATGAATTGAAAGTTGGTAAGAAAAAATCTGCTAAACCAATGTTATGGGTTTCTATGATAAGTATGGTGATGTTCTTTGCTGGGCTAACTAGTGCTTATGTGATAAGTATGAAACGTGATGATTGGGTAACGTTTGATTTACCAGACGCTTTTTATATAAGCACAGTACTAATTATACTAAGTAGTATTACTATTTTTATATCTCAGAAACTCATTAAAAAAGACAAAAGAGAACTATCTATTGCCTTTTTATTGATTACACTAGCATTAGGGATTGCATTTGTATGGTTTCAATGGAGTGGATTTAATGAGCTTAAAAGTGCTGGGTTGTTTTTTACAGGACCAACAAGTACTGTATCGACATCATTCATTATAGGAATCACATTAATGCATGTAATACACATCTTTGCGGGGATCATTGTACTACTTGTTGTAATTTATAATCATTTTAAATATCAATACAAAGCAGACGATTTACTAGGCTTTGAACTAGGCGCGATCTTCTGGCATTTTGTAGATGTTTTGTGGATTTATTTATTTTTCTTTTTCTATTTTATTAGATGATGAAAATTGATTAATTTTGACCAACTATTAAAGAATTTTTTTATATAAAATTTATGGAAGCAAACATTGCTGTACCTAATGAAAAGAAACCTACTTGGGGAGGTGGAGGAGCAAAACCTTTTGGAGCCAGTTATGGTAAAATGATGATGTGGTTCTTTATCGTATCAGATGCCTTAACTTTTTCTGCTTTTTTAGCAGCCTATGGTTTAACTCGTTTTAAGTTTATAGATTCATGGCCAATTGCGGATGAAGTGTTTACTCACGTTCCTTTTGTACATGGAGATTTTCCAATGATCTATGTTGCTTTTATGACATTTGTATTGATATTCTCATCTGTTACAATGGTATTAGCCGTTGATGCTGGTCATCATATGAATAAGAAAAAAGTAACCGTCTATATGCTTTTAACCATTATTGGTGGTATAATATTCGTTGGCTCACAAGCATGGGAATGGAATACGTTTATAAAAGGTTCTTATGGAGCCGTTAAAACTACTGATGGTAAAATTCTACAATTTGTAGAAGAAGCAGGTATTGACAAAGATGGCAATGCTATCTACAAACAAATTGCATTGGCAGACTTTGTTGTTGGTGACAGAGGTGATTTAAGAGAGCAACATACTAAGAACAATGGTTTGTGGTTCGAGAAAGAGGGAACAATTTCTCAATACTCTATTGCGCAAATTATAGCTTCTTACGAAGGGAATCCTGATGTTCAAATTAGAACAGAGCTAATTGATTTAGAGAAAAAGCAAAAAACAATCTTATCTAGAGAAAAAGGATCCGTAGAATTAGCGAAAACAAGACTCGTTGTTGAAGGTGCTAATTTAGAAGTGAATGAATATGGAAATACAATTTTTGCAGATTTCTTTTTCTTCATCACCGGATTTCATGGATTTCACGTTTTATCTGGAATTATAATAAACATTATCATCTTTTTTAATGTAATTGTAGGTACATATGAAAAAAGAGGACATTATGAAATGGTAGAAAAAGTAGGATTATATTGGCACTTTGTGGATTTAGTTTGGGTATTTGTATTTACCTTCTTCTACTTAGTTTAATTTTTAAAGTATTTATAAAAAATGGCGCACGCACAATCACATACAAAAAGAATTTGGATTGTATTTTGGATATTATCTGCAATAACAATCGTTGAAGTAGTATTCGGTATTTACAAACCTGAAGTATTGCATCTTACTAGTTTTTTAGGAACTAGCCCTTTAAACTGGATCTTTATCATTTTAACACTAGCGAAAGCTTACGGTATTACCTGGTCATTTATGCATATGGAAGGTGAAAAAACTTGGTTTAGAAGAGCAGTGGTTTGGACCGCAATATTTTTAATCGTCTACTTAGTTACGCTTCTACTAATTGAAGGAAACTATTTAAATAAAACGCTAGCGCCATTAGTACGTTGGTAATAAAATTTTTAATCAAGGTGGTTCTTTAACCACCTTTTTTTATCTAAAATTATGAAAATTACTAAGAAACGACTTGTACTTATAGCGCTCTTTATCTTTCCGTTACTCTTCTTTTTATTACTTTCTACAGGTATAAATAATTTTACAAAACTACCAACATTAACACCTAACGTTACTTTAGATGACCTTGAAAATAATGATTCTATTTCATTAAGAGATCATGTAACTGTTTTGTGTTTTTTAGGAAAAAATATTGAAAATAAAAAAGGAGGTTTTTTTAATCTAAATCAAAAGATTTACAAAGAGTTTTATGACTATAGACCTTTTCAAATAATAGCAATTTACCCAAATGGATCTGAAAATGAAGTTGTAAAACTTGCGTCAGAGCTAGGGGCTTTCACAGACATGTACAAATGGAAGTTTATACCTAAAGATAAAATGACTATTATTTCATTATATAATAACTTAAAAGCAGATGAGTATTTGGATTCAACTTTGTATTCTAACAGAGCATTCCTTCTAGATAAAGAATTAAATCTAAGAGGAAGAGATGATGATAAAGATTATGAAACCGGGAAGATGTATGGTTATAATATTGAATCTGTTGCCGAATTAAGCAACAAAATGGAGGATGATATAAAAGTTCTTCTATATGAATACAGAGCCGCTTTTAAAAACAAGAAGAAAGCGGATAGAAAAAAACTAGGTTTATGAACAAAAAATATTCGTACATAGGGATTGCGTTTATTATACTCATTTTTGGAATCTATGTGGTAAGAAATCTTGATGATAGGATCTCTAATGAAACCTTAATTGACACTAATCGGTTAAACAAGAAAGATAAAGTAGGAGACTTATTTGTGTATGATAAAATTCCATTTTTTGAGTTTACTAATCAAAATGGAGAAATAATCAATAACAATTCTTACAAAAGAAAAGTGTTTATTGTCGAGTTTTTCTTTACTACTTGCCCTTCTATTTGCCCTTTAATGAATCAGAAAATGTTAACGCTTCAAGAAGAGTTTTCAGAAAATTCAGATTTTGGAATTGCATCAATTTCTATCACACCAGACATTGACACACAAAAAGTGTTAAAAGATTATGCTGAATCTAATGGAATTACGCACAAGAACTGGCATTTATTATCGGGGAAATCTCAAGAAACTGTTTATAATTTATCAAATATTGGTTTTAAATTATATACCGGTATAGATACAGATGAAGCACATGGTGGTTTTGAACATTCTGGTTTATTTGCTTTGGTTGATAAAAAAGGATATATAAGATCAAGAAAAGATCCCCAGGGAAATCCAATCCTTTATTACAGAGCTTTGGAAGAAAGTGGTTTTCCGGATCAAATTAAAGAGTTAAAAGAAGATATTAAAATTTTATTGAATGAATGATAGTCAAGTAAGAGAGAAAAAGTACAAAAGAGGAATTACTATTCTCTCAATTATAATTCCTTTGGCAGTAGCAGCTTTGTTTGGAGTGAATTTAAGAACATTAGGATTTGATGTAGAGCCCTTCACTTTTTTACCACCAATTTACGCTACTATAAATGGCATAACAGCTGTTTTATTAATTAGTGCAGTAATAGCTATAAAGAATGGAAACAGAAAGCTACACGAGAGACTAAACACCTTAGCAATTATCTGTTCAGTTTTATTTCTTGTCATGTATGTAGCATATCATATGACCTCAAATTCTACTTCCTTTGGAGGAGAAGGATTCATTAAATATATTTATTATTTTATTTTATTTACTCATATTGTCCTTTCAGTTATTATAATCCCTTTTGTTTTAATCACTTTTATGAGAGCAAAATTGGGAAAGTTCCCAGAACATAAAAAGATTGCAAAAATTACATTTCCAATTTGGTTGTATGTGGCAATAACTGGAGTAATAGTTTACTTAATGATTTCACCATATTATGTCTAAATTTTTCAAATCCTTTTTAATATTACTTTTTGTCAGTGTTCCATCGTATTCACAATGTGCTATGTGTAAAGCTGTTGTTGAAAATGGTGATGCTTCTGTAGCTGAAGGAGTTAATAATGGTATTACCTACTTAATGATATTCCCATATGTTTTAGTTAGTGTTTTATTATATTTTATTTACCGAAATAAAAAAAGAGCTAAAAATTAACATTTCAATAAGAGCTATTAGGTGTAACAAATTCTAATTTTGGTCGTCTTATGTTAGATGTTAAAAACTAAATTGACATCTTTCATCAATATTGTAACATAAAATACGATAACAATCTAACCAACATGAAAACAAAGTTTATACTAATTGTATCACTTTTCTTTGTCACTCTAGGATTTTCTCAGAAAAAATGGACATTAAAGGAATGTGTTGATCACGCTTTAGAAAATAATATTACGATACAGCAAAATCTACTGAATGTAGAACTTGCGAGATTAAACGTTACTACAGCAAAAGGTAATTTTTTACCAAACTTAACTGCAAACAATTCACATTCAGGAACATTTGGGTTATCATCTGGAGTTACTGGAGTAAATACTAGTCAGGATAGATATTCTACTAGTATTAGTTTAAATGGAGGAGGTACAATTTTTAATGGCTTCAGAAATTTAAACACATACAAACAAGCTCAATTAGGTATTGAAACAAGTAAATTAACCTTGGAAAGAATACAAAATGATATTTCTTTATTTGTTGTCAATGGATATTTAAACATTCTATTTGCTAAAGAGAATTTAAATGTAGCCATAATACAAGCAGAAATTAGCAAAAAGCAAGTAGAAGCTGCGAAACAAAGATTCGATGCAGGAATTACTGCAAAAGGAGATTTACTGAACACACAATCTACAGCAGCAAATGACCAACAAAGTATTGTTGCTAATGAAAATACGTTGACTATAGCTTTGCTAAACTTAGCTCAATTATTACAAGTTTCTTCTAAAGATTTTGATATTTTAAATATAGAAGTAGGTAGCCCTTCTAGTGTTTTATTATATAATGATGCAGATGTTGTATATCAAAAAGCACTAACCACTCAGCCACAAATAAAGAATGCTAAATTAGGCATAAGAAATTCAGACTTAAACATTGACATTGCTAAAGGAGCATATTTACCTACTGTCTCTTATTCTGCAGGCGCAAATTCAAGTTACTTTACTATAATTGGGCAAGCAGATTTATTTGACCCATTATTTACTCAACTTGATGAAAATTTAAGTTACAATGCCAGAATTTCTATAAATATTCCTATTTTCAATAGAAATCAAACAAAAACCAATATTGCTCGTCAATATGTAAATAAAGAGATTAGTAAAGTATCATTAGATAACGAAAAGCTACAACTTCAACAAACAATAGAACAAGCATTTGTAGACTCTAAAGCTTCATCAAAAGCTTTTGAAGCGGCCAAGATATCTTTAGATGCACAGAGAGAGGCATTTAAAAATGCACAAGAAAGTTATAACTTAGGAGCGACTACCTTATTTGATTTTGACTTAGTGAGAAACAGATTAGTTAGTGCAGAATCTGCATTAATTAGAGCAAAATACGATTACGTGTTTAAAACAAAAGTACTTCAGTTCTACTATGGAGAATTAAACTTAGATTAAGTTTACTTATCATATAATATAGAACCTCGGCCTTTTGGTCGAGGTTTTTTTATGGGCTATCTTTGCAAAAAAAGTTTGATTTTCATCTTAAACATAGAAACTTCTACAAAGAATTGTTCTGTTAGTATTACTAAGAATGGAGAAATTATTTCTTTAAAAGAAATAAATACAGGGAACTATTCTCATGCAGAAATGTTACACCCTTTAATTCATGAAGCTTTAGCAGAAAGTAACTTAATCATCAATCAATTATCTGCTGTAGCCGTTGGTAAAGGACCAGGCTCATACACAGGATTGCGCATAGGCGTCTCTGCTGCGAAAGGATTAAGTTTCGCTAATGATATTCCATTAATATCTATAAACTCACTAGAAGTGTTGGCACACTCTCTTACTATTAAAAAAGGATGTATCGTTCCAATGATAGATGCTAGAAGAATGGAAGTTTATTCTGCTGTTTTTGATGAATCTTATAAATTAATTAGAGATACAAAAGCAGAAATTATTGATACAGATTCATTTTTAAATGAATTAAAAAGTCATACCCTATATTTTTTAGGTGATGGCGCAAAAAAATGCAACGAAACTATCCTTAGTGAAAATGCGAAATTTATTGAGAACTTATTCCCTTCTGCTAAAGAGATGGGAAA
>TARA_R110000787_G_scaffold16825_5_pt1 | contig 10098 bp, 15 predicted proteins | sample TARA_R110000787 | Tara Oceans TARA_R110000787 (sample SAMEA4397920) | marine metagenome | biome: Polar Biome; feature: [DCM] deep chlorophyll maximum layer (ENVO:01000326); material: water (ENVO:00002006), including particulate matter (ENVO:01000060) such as... | depth 35 m
AACGCGATCCCAGAATCCGCGGTCGAAATAGGAGAGGTGACAGATCACGCCTTCCACTTTGGGGTCGGTCAGCGACTTGATCTTGATCTCGTTGCCGACCCAGTCATTCTTGAATTCGCCGACTTCATTGTCCTTGCCTCCGCAAGCGGTGAGCAGGCAGAGGGCGGCGATAGCGATGGATGCAATTTTCATGTGGCCTCTACGTGGGGCTGGCCCGCTTGTTCCGTCAGGGGATCGCCCACCTATTCTGCGGCGACCCGTTTTCGGTCTTCCTCGCCTTCCTCATCGAACACGAGAAGGTCGCCCGGCTGGCAGTCGAGTTCGCGGCACAGCGCTTCCAGTGTCGAGAAGCGCACGGCCTTGGCCTTGCCGGTTTTCAGGATGGACAGGTTGGCCAGTGTCACGCCGACCCGTTCCGACAGTTCGGTCAGGGACATGCGACGGTCCAGCAGCACACGATCGAGGGTTACACGAATAGACATCTTCGACCCTCCTATATGGTCATTTTTTCTTCGTCGCGAAGGCGTGTGCCTTCACGGAAGACCTGGGACAGGATGAAGAGGGCCGCAACCGAGGCCCAGGCGATGAGGTCAAGATTCAGGCCGACTGTCGTATTGTCGAAATTCAAGAGTATCACCAACGCAACGGCGATGCGTAGAAATTGTGTGATGGCAATCGTGGCGGCCACGCGGGTGAGGCGGGCGGCGTTCTGCGGCACGAAAGGGTCGCCCTCTGCCAGCGTCGCCAGAATGCGGCGCAGCTGGATGCAGACATAGATAATGGCGGGAATGGCCACCAGGCCACCGACCAACCCGGCAATCAGCGCCGGAAGGCTGTTGGTGCCGTCGGTGACGGATATGTTCAGCGTATCAAGCGATCCGCCATTCTGATGCGCAATAATGGCTGCGCCGACGCTGGCGAGGAAGATCAGGCCAATAATCGCCGTCATCCACATCACGATGGTCACAAGCACCGTCATGATGGCGGCCATCGAGTTTCTTGCCTGTTTGCTCATGCCTGTCTCTTCACCGCTCTTCACTCATGGTCTATGGCTCGATCATGCTTATCGCAAAACCGCACACCTTTACCGTTTAACGATATAGGTTTGCAGGTAAAGCAACAATTGAACCATTTCATATACAGGTGAAAAAATTATACCTCGTACCCTCACGCCCGGCCGTCTCGTCGCTGCAACCCATAACAAGGGCAAGGTGGCAGAACTGAAAGACCTTTTCGAACCTCTTGGATTCACAGTGGTTTCTGCGCTCGAACTGGATCTGGCGGAACCCGAGGAGACCGAATCCACCTTCGCAGGCAACGCTTTGCTCAAGGCCCGTGCAGCCATGCTCGCGACCGGTTCACCCGCCCTGTCTGACGATTCCGGCCTCGCCGTGACGGCTTTGGGCGGCGCGCCGGGTATTTATTCCGCACGCTGGGCCGGCGAACCACGCGATTTTTACCGCGCAATGGAGAAGGTCGAGGAAGAGCTGAAGGAGATCGGCGCCACTGACCGTTCCGCCAAATTCGTCTGCGCCCTGGGCGTGGTCTGGCCTGACGGGCATGAGGAAGTCTACGAGGGCGAAGTGCATGGCCAGCTCGTCTGGCCGCCGCGCGGCGAGCGGGGTTTCGGCTATGATCCTGTTTTCATTGCCGATGGTGAGACACTGACCTTTGGCGAAATGGACCCGGCCCGCAAGCATGACATGAGCCACCGCGCCGTCGCCGTGGCCAAGCTCAAGGCGGCATTGCTGTAATGGCCGGCACCATCGCTCCTTTCGGTCCACATTATGGATTTGGGCTCTACGTCCATTGGCCATACTGTTCCAAGATTTGCCCTTACTGCGACTTCAATGTGTACGCAGCGAAGTCGCGCGAGAATGGCCCGCTCCTGCAGGCCATCAATGACGATATCCGCATCCACCGTCCGCGCATGCCCGAGCATGGCGGGCTCGACACGGTCTATTTTGGCGGCGGAACGCCCTCACTGCTGACGCCGTCCGAGATCGAGACGATCCTCGCGACCGCCGACGCCACGTTCGGCGTGAAGCTCGATGCCGAAATCACGCTGGAGGCCAATCCGAACGACATATTGCGGGCCGACCTGCGCGGCCTGAAAGCTGCCGGCGTCAACCGCCTCTCCATCGGCGTCCAGTCCCTGCGCGACAATGCGCTGGCCTTCCTCGGCCGCGATCATGATGCCGCCTCCGCCCGCGCTGCCGTCGACCGCGCGCTGAAAGTGTTCCGCAATGTCTCGGTCGATTTCATCTATGCCCGCCCCAGCCAGTCGCTGGATGAATGGGGGGAGGAGCTGTCGGATGCGCTTGCGCTCGGCGCACCGCACCTCTCGCTTTACGAGCTGACCATCGAACAGCGCACCGCCTTCGGCAAATCGGTCGAGCGCGGCGAGCTGGTCCCGATGGATCCCGACGCCCAGGCCGATCTGTACGACCTGACCCAGACCATCACGACCAGCGCCGGCCTTGAGGCCTATGAAGTCTCCAACCATGCTTCGAGCCCGAAATACCGCTCGCGCCACAACATGATCTACTGGAATGGCGGCGACTGGATCGGCGTCGGTCCCGGCGCGCATGGCCGCGTCACGGTGGGCGGCAAGCGCTATGCCAGCGAGGCGCAGCGCCAGCCCAATGCCTATATCGCCAATGTCCAGGCGCTCGGCTCCGGCTGGAGCGAGGCGGGCGCGCTGCCGCCGCTCGATATTGCCCGTGAACTGATGGCCATGGGCCTGCGCCCGGCAGGCGGCATCAACCTCGACCGCATCGAGATGTTGTCGAACGAGACCGTGCCACGCGAGAAGATTGACGTCTTTGTCGAACAGGGCTGGGCCCGTTTCGATGGCGCCATCCTGTCGCTCACGCCCGCTGGCTGGCTGCTGGCCGATGCGATCACGGCGCAGCTGGCGCCCTGATTCATCTTCGCTAGGCCCGCGGGTGCGCCGCCGCGTGCACTTCGCGCAGCCGGCTCGCGTCCACGCCCGTATACACCTGCGTCGTCGAGAGCGAGGCATGCCCCAGCAGTGTCTGGATCGCCCTCAGGTCCGCCCCGGCGGCCAGCAGGTGCGTCGCAAAGGCATGGCGCAGCGCATGTGGCGTCGCCGTGTCCGGCAGGCCCAGCACACCGCGCAGCTTCTGCACCAGGCCCTGTATCAGGCGCGGGTTCAGCGCGCCCCCTTTTGCGCCCCGGAAGAGCGGGCCAGATTGGGTCAGCGCATAGGGGCACACCGCCGCATAGGCATCCACCGCCTCGCGCACCGCCGGTATCAGCGGCACGATGCGCACCTTGCCGCCCTTGCCGCTGATGCGCAGGCGCTCCGGCGCCGGCAGGTCTGCGCCGGTCAGGTTCAGCGCCTCTGAAATGCGCAGGCCCCCGCCATAGAGCAGGCTCAGCACCGCCGCGTCGCGCGCGCCGATCCATGTGGCGGAGTCAGGGTCCGTCTCGGCCTCGAAGATCATGTCCTTGGCCGCCTCGATCGACACGGGGCGGGGCAGGCGGGCCTTGCGTTTCGGCCCTTGCAAATAGGCGATCTCGGCATTCTCGATATCGTGCGCCCGGCCCAGCCACCGATACAGCGCCTTGATCGACGACATCAGCCGCGCAATCGAGGCATCCGACAGGCCGTCGCGCCGCCGCTGCGCCAGGTGCGCCCGAATATCCCGCGCCTTCAGCCGACCCAGCGCCTTCGGCGTCGGCTCCTCGCCAAGGTGCACCCGCAGGAAATTGAAGAAGTCGGCGAGATCGCTGCCATAGGCCTCAACCGTATTCCCCGCGAGCCTGCGCTCATGCTCCAGATGCGAAAGAAAGGCCGGCAACGTATCCATCCCGCGAGAGTGACAGCGGCGCATTAAGGATGGGTTTCGGAAGGGGCGGCTCTGCGACGGCTCCTGCTCACAACCGAAGGTAAAGTGAAGAGAGGGTTTTGACCGATTAATCTCGAAGACGGACTATGGCCATGGCATGATTGACGTCCGAAATTTGCAAAAAGCTGCCCGCCACATTTGCGCCGCAATCGATGTGGTAGAGGCCGGGTATGAAGTATCTCATGCTCTCCATCGCTATCGTTTCAGAAGTCATTGGCACCACAGCCATGAAGCAATCCGACGGTTTCACGAAGCCCCTTTGGATCGTGGTGACCGCCGTGGCATATGGCATGGCCTTTTACTTCCTCGCTCAAACATTGAAGGAAATCCCAATCGGTATCGCTTATGCCGTTTGGTCCGGAGTCGGCATTGTTCTAATCTCGATTGTCGCGTGGATATTTCAGGGCCAGCGGCTGGATCTCCCAGCAATCGCGGGCATCGCGCTGATCATCGCTGGCGTGGTGATCATGAACGCTTTTTCGAAGGTATCGCCGCACTGATACAATTGTCCGTTTCGGGTTATTTCCAGTCGATCCTCCCCAGTTTTTGTATGTCTTCTTCGCACAACGCAGCCCACTCACGCCTCTTCATCCCACTCTACAATCCAGTCTTCCATGTCGTCCTCGAACACGGTGTCTTCCGAAACTGTCTTTCCGCGCACGGAATTGCCTGTCGCGTGCACACGCTCGCGGTCACCGCAGACCAAGTAGTGCCAGTCGGGCAGGGGTTTGCCGTCCATGACCAGCCGGTAGGCGCAGGTCTTCGGCATCCAGTTGATTTCCTCGATGCCGGCCGGGGTCAGCTTCACGCAATCCTCGACGATGGATTTGCGGTTCACATAGTTCGTGCACTGGCAGGTCGTGCCGTCCAGCAGCTTGCAGTGCAGCTTGGTATAGGCGATCTCGCCCGTGTCCTCGTCTTCGAGTTTCAGCAGGCAACATTTGCCACAGCCGTCGCAAAGCGATTCCCATTCCTGCGGGTTCATCTCGTGCAGGGTCTTGGTTTTCCAGAACGGCTCACTCATGCCAGCTGCGCGGCCCAGTCCGGCTTTTTCTCGATCAGCGCGGACGCATACCAGCAGGAGGACGACACCTTGTCGCCCGCCGCAATCGCGTCTTCCATTGCGCGCGTCACGAGGCGCTTGCCAAGGCCGCGCCCGCCAATCGCGTCCGGCACGATCGTGTGCGTGATGTGCATGCGGCCCGCCGCCGGGCGCTCATAGGTGAGGTAGGCTTCCGTGCCGTCGATCACCAGGCTGTAGCGGCGTGCGTCCGCATCATGCGTGATGGTCTCGCCGCTCATGCCAGCACGTCCTGCCACTCGGGGTGCTTGCCAATCTGCGCCTTGGCATAGGGGCAGAGCGGGATGATCTTCACGCCATTCTTGCGCGCGTCTTCCACGCCGCGTTTCACCAGCGCGAGGCCAACGCCCTTGCCGGCCAGTTCCTTGGGCACGGCTGTATGGTCGATAATGATGCGGCTCGTGCCCGCCTTCGAGAAAGTCATCTCGGCCTCATGGCCATCGACCACGGCCACATAGCGTCCGCCTGTCGGGCCATCTTCGAGTGTGATGGAAATGTCGGTCATGCAAACTCCGTTTTGCGATTGGAGCGAATATAGGGGTTCCAGCGTATCATGTCGCAAGAAAAAGCCGCCCAATAAGGGCGGCCCTGGGAAGGTATTAAAAACCCGCCGTGCGGGCTTACTTTTTCTTGAAGGCGTCTTTCACGTCGCCAGCCGTCTTGCGGGCTTCGCCTTCAACCTTGTCGGCTTTGCCTTTCATTTCGAGCGACTTGTCGCCCACGGCTTTGCCGGTCGCTTCCTTCACCGAACCTTCGGCTTTCTTGGCAGCGCCTTTGATATGTTCCTTATCCATTGTCGTATCCTTTCTTGCGGCCGCTTTATTGCGGTCATTCAATCAACGCACGACTTGCAAAATCGTTGGATTAAATCTCGGAGAGCTGTCTGGGAGGGGTGTCTGCGACACTGCGCCACCTTACCGGAAGGCACATATCGGGATGGACAGGGGGGATGAGCGCGATCCGGACTTTCAGCAGGGCCCTGCTCGTCTGCTTGGCCTTTGCCGCCTATGTGGCCAATGGCATGCAGACGCACCTGCAGCTGACGCCGGGCGAAACAGTTAAAGTTGCCCTCTGTGGCGGCGGTCCGCCACGTGCCGTGACTCTGAAACTGTCGGGTGCGCCCGCTGAACCGCAGCAGGATGACTGTTGTGGAACGTGTCTGATGGCGCCGCCGGTCCTGCCGGTCTCGCCCATGCTGCCGGCCCGCGCGCCGGCTGTGCTGCCGGACTGGTCTGCGTCGCCTGTCACCTTCATTCACCCGGGGTCTCCCCTTTGGCCCGGCGCGCCGCCGCAAGGGCCACCGTCCGCTCGCAAGGCCTGACATCCCACCCCTCTCTGCCCTTGCTTTCTGAAGGGCGATTCCACTTTGCGAGACCAAGACAATGAAACGTTTCATCCTCACCGCGGGGGCTGCGCTCTGCGCCGCCTCCTTCACGCCCGCCTTTGCGCATGAAGGCGATGGCGGCAATGTCACTTATGCTTCCGACCATGCCCCGATTGGTGTCATGGGCGACCACCGCCACAAGAAGGGCGAGTGGATGCTGTCCTACCGCTGGATGTATATGGACATGGATGGCAGTCGTGACGGCACCGACGCGATCTCTCCGGAAGAGACCGTAACAAGCGTCGCCAATCCGTACGCCCCGCCAGCGACACTGCGGGTCGTGCCGCTGAAAATGCCGATGCAGATGCATATGGTCGGCGCCATGTATGGGCTCACGGATCGCCTCACCTTGATGGCAATGGCCAACTACACCACGGCGGAAATGGATCACCTCACCTTCCAGGGCATGATGGGCACAACCCGCCTTGGCACCTTCACGACTGAAACATCAGGCTTCGGTGACACGAGCGTTGCGCTCATTTACGGCCTGGACGATGGCAGCGATCCACATACGCAGGTCAATCTCGGGCTGGGCGTTTCCTTGCCCACTGGCTCGGTGACGGAATCCGATCAGGTCCTGTCGCCCATGAACATGCGGCCGACTTTGCGCCTGCCTTATCCGATGCAGCTCGGCTCGGGCACATATGATCTCAAGCCGTCGATCACCGCGCGGACCCGCCATGGGAACTGGACAATTGGTGGTCAGGCTTCCGGCATTGTCCGCCTTGGGGACAATGATGAAGGCTACACATTCGGTGACGTTATCGAAGCCACCGGCTGGCTGGCTTATGAACCCCGTCCTTTCATCTCCCTGTCAGGGCGCCTCAAGGCGAAAAGTGTTGGCAAGGTGGATGGCAATGACGTCCTTGTTCGCGCGCCGGTCCAGACGGCAGATCCCGCCAATCAGGGCGGCGACACGCTGGAAGCGCTGTTTGGGGTAAACCTTGCCGGGCAGACAGGCTGGATCAAGGGGCATCGGCTATCGGCGGAAATTGGCCTCCCGCTTTACCGCGACCTCAACGGCCCACAGCTTGAGACGGATCTCACTTTCACTCTGGGCTGGCAAAAGGCCTTTTAGAACAGCTATCCGGGGCCGCCCTTGCGCGTGTCGGCCCCGGATGCGCTTACGCCCTGAAATGCTGGTCAGCCGGGGGCAAATCGGCTACGCTCTCACCATGAGCAAAGACCTGAAATCATTCGGGCATTTCCAGCCCGGCGACGTCGTTTCCATCCCCTTTGGCGGGGTGCTCACACATTATGGCGTGGTCACCGCGCGCGGCACGGTCATCTCCAATTCGCGCAAGCATGATGGTGTCACCGAACAGACGCTGGAAGACTTCGCGGCCGGTCGCCGCATCAGGCATCATGGCCAGACAGGCGGCGCCGATCCGCTCCATGTCGAGGCCCGCGCCCGCCGCGCGCTCGGCGCATCTTACCGGCTCGCGGGTTCCAATTGCGGAGACTTTGTCGGCCACGTTCACCGCCGCAAGCCCACGGTCACGCAAGTCGGCCGCGCCACGCTGATGGCCCTCGGCGACCTGATCGGGAATTCCCGCAAGTACCGCTAGGCTATGCAACCCGGCGGGCTGGGGCTAGTTCAGCCTGAATGGCCCGTTTGCTCACTTCCCCTCAGATCGACTGGCGCGACGACGGCACCCCCGTCGCCCGCGCGCATGATGATGTCTATTTCACCGCCGGTGACGGACTGGCGGAAACGCGCGCCGTTTTCCTGCAGGGTTGCGGCCTGCCGGAAGCGTGGCAGGGGGGGGAAATGTTCACCGTCGCCGAGACCGGCTTCGGCACCGGTCTCAATTTCCTCGCCCTCTGGCAGCTCTGGGAAATGCATCGGCCGTCCCCCACGGCCCGGCTACACTTTGTCAGTTTCGAAGCCTTCCCGCTTCACGCCGAAGACGCCGCCCGCGCCCTCGCGAGCTGGCCGGAACTGGAAGAGCTGGCCGCCCTCCTGATTTCCAGATGGCCGGGTCCGGTCAAAGGCGTGCGCCACATGGTGTGGCCGGAGGTCGGCATCAGCCTCACGCTCCATCTGGGGGACATTCGTGAGGCATTGCCCGCCGCCCGCTTCCGCGCCGACGCATGGTTCCTTGATGGCTTCAGCCCGGCCAAGAATGAAGACATGTGGGGCGAGTGGATCTATCCCGAACTCTCCCTCCATTCGGCGCCGGGTGCGCGCCTCGGCACATTCACCGTCGCGGGCGCCGTCCGCCGGGGTCTTGCCGGGGCCGGATTTGAGGTCAGCCGCCAGCCGGGCCACGGCCGCAAGCGCGAACGGCTCGAAGCGACCCTCGAAACACCCGCTGAGTCCCCGCCAGACCCCCGCATTGTCCCGGGAACGGTCCGCGAATGGTCCGGGAATGGTCAGGCAAATACCCGTATTGCCGTCATCGGCGGGGGCATAGCGGGCGCTTCTGCCGCCCGCGCGCTGATCGATGCCGGCGCGGATGTCACCGTGTTCGAAAAGGCCCCCGAAGTGGCCACTGGCGCCAGCGGCAACAAGCTGGCCCTGTTGATGCCGCGCCTGGATGCGGGCGATACGGTGCAGGCCAGGTTGCTGGTCGACGCCTATCTCGCCGCCCGCGGCGCCTACCAAACCCTGCCCGGCGTCACCGAAACCGATGTTCGCCAGATTCCGAAGGACGAGACGGATCGTACACGCTTCGCCAAGCTCCTCGCCGACCCGCCCTTGCCGCTGGAAGACCTTGAATCCATTCAGAATGGCGGCCTCTTGCACAAGCGCGCCATGATCCTGCGCCCCGCCCGGCTCATCCCTGCCTTGCTGGCCGGCGCCACAATGCGCCTTGGCGAGGCGGCCAATCTCGACATGGAGGCCCGCACCGTGAACGGCGAGGCCTTCGACGCGATTATCCTCGCAACCGCAATGGATACAGCAGATCAGCTGCCATGGCTGAGCCTCACCGCCCGCCTCGGCCAGGTCGAATGGGTCGGCGATGCCGCTACCGCCCCGCCCGACGCCGTCACCAGCGGCACCTATGCTCTCGCCGATGGGCCAGACCGCCTCTGGGGCGCCACGTTCGAGCCCGCACCTGCCGGAATCATTACGATTTCCGACGCAGCCCGCGCCGAGAATGCGCAAGGTCTCGAAACCCTCTCGCCTTGGTGGATCCGCGATGCCCGCGATCACACGCCGGTCTCCCGTGCGGCCCTGCGTGCCACCACGATTGACCGCCTCCCGCTGGTCGGCCCGGTGCCGGACCATACGGCGACGCTCGACCTGTTTGACGGCCTGAAAAAAGGGCGCCGGGTGAATGCGGAGGCCCCTGTTTTACCGGGTATTTTTATCGTGAACGGCTTCGGCGCGCGTGGGTTTACCTGGGGGCCTTGGGCCGGCGGCATTCTGTCCGCCATGATCCTCGGTGGCCCGGCCCCGGCGCCGGCTGACGCGCTTGCTGCAGTCAGTCCGGTGCGCCTCATCCTGCGCGCCCTGAAGCGGGGAGACGCCTAGGCGGCGCGCACGAAGGAAAGGTGGAGCAATCCGCCATTCTCGTGCGGCGCCAGCGTCATCTCCAGTCCGCCCATCTCGACCGCTACGCCGCCATGCAGGCTGGCCACGGCCGCGATGGCCAGGACGATCAGTACGGCTACGCCTCCGAGCAGCCAATTATTGTAAAGCAGTGTCCCCTTGCTCATTGTTCCGGTCCTTTGTCGGGTTTGGGGTTAAGTCGGTTGGGGTAGTCTCTAGTTGCCGCGTTCCAGGTCGCGGAATTCCTTGCGCAGGCGCC
>TARA_R110000787_G_scaffold178315_1_pt1 | contig 10074 bp, 8 predicted proteins | sample TARA_R110000787 | Tara Oceans TARA_R110000787 (sample SAMEA4397920) | marine metagenome | biome: Polar Biome; feature: [DCM] deep chlorophyll maximum layer (ENVO:01000326); material: water (ENVO:00002006), including particulate matter (ENVO:01000060) such as... | depth 35 m
GAAGGGAATAGCTAATCCAAACAGGGCGGTCCATAGCGCCCATGCAATATAAAATATGATAGAACGCACGGTATCCATATAAAACCTTTGGCATTAACCGAGGTTACATCCCTCATGCCTTAAAGACGCCGCAGCGAAACTTTCGTTACACCGAAAGAGCCAACGGAAAATAGAAAGCTTTTCTACCAGACATTAGTAGATAATTTTCCGGATTGCTGTCACCGTGCACACAAACACATTTGCTGAGAAAAGTTGTCTCGTTTGGATAATCGGTTGCAAATTCCAGACGGGGAGCCAGATCGATTTCCAGTACATTTTTGCATTTTGAAACAATCGAAATATTAGCTGCAGTGAACTTTGCAAGCTTGTCTCTCTTACAGCAGCGACAACAACTTATGGGCCGCGTCTGCGGAAGAGGCTGGATTCTGGCCGGTCACGAGTTTCTCATCGATCACTACAAATGACTCCCAATCGTCACCTTTCTCATAGCTACCACCATTTGAAGCGAGCATATCCTCGACAAGGAACGGTACGATGTCAGTCAAGCCAACGGCCGCCTCTTCTGTGTTGCTAAAACCAGTAACACGTTTGCCCATAACCAGCGGTGTACCATCCACGCTTTTGGTGTGCTTGAATATAGCGGGCGCATGGCAAACGGCACCGATGGGCAGGCCGCTGGCGGCGAAACTCTCGATCAGGCGTTTGCTGTCGGCGTCTTGTACCAAATCCCACAACGGGCCATGTCCGCCCGGATAAAAAATGGCGTTAAAACCCGTATCGCTGACCTGAGCCAATATCTCGGTCTCAGCCAGTGCTTTTTGCGCATCCTTGTCGGCTTTAAATCGCTTGGTCGCCTCGGTTTGTGCATCTTCTTCATCACTTACTGGATCAATCGGCGGCTGTCCGCCCTTAGGCGAGGCCAGGATAATATCCGCGCCGGCATCCTTAAAAACATAATAGGGAGCGGCAAACTCCTCAAGCCAAAAGCCAGTTTTTCTGCCCGATTCGCCCAGCGTATCATGTGAGGTCAGAACTATGAGTATTTTCATGAGTATTTCCCTTTTTTGTCTGTGTCACCCCATTCAAGTGCAGGGCCATCGGCAGCAATAGTTGTCCCTGCATATCCTCCAACAATTGCCGCTAAATGACTGAGAGCGCCTATGGCCGCCTTTCGTCCGGTCGCGCTCACAAACATCTGAGCTGCATCGACTTTCGGTCCCATTGAGCCAGCAGGAAAATCGTAAGCCCCAATTCCATCGACCGTCGCACGCCGGATTTCGCGTTGTGTCGGCCCGCCCCAATCTGAATAAGCGGCCTCGACATCGGTTGCCATTATATAGAGATCAGCATTGAGCTTCCTTGCCAGAAGTTCGCTCGCATAATCTTTATCAATTACAGCCTCAACGCCTTCAAGCTTGCCCTCGGTATTTTGCACAGCAGGAATCCCTCCCCCACCGGCACATATCACAATAGCACCTTTTTCAATCAACCAGCGAATAGGTTCAATCTCGAGGATTCTGACAGGCCGGGGGGACGCCACAACTCGCCGCCACCCGTTCCCGTCCTTCTTTACCCGCCAACCTTTCTCAGCAGCAAGCTGGTCCGCTTCGCTCTTTGCATATATAGGGCCAACAAATTTTGTTGGTTCTGCAAATGCTGGATCATCCGCATTAACCTGAATCATCGTCAAAACGGTGGCAAATTGCTTGCCGTTGGGCATAAGATTGGCCAGCTCCTGCTCAATCATATAGCCAATCATTCCCTCTGTTTCCGCGCCAAGCACGTCCAATGGAAAAACTTCATCAGGCTTGTAAGCCGAGCCTTGCAACGCGAGAAGGCCCACTTGAGGCCCATTACCATGAGTTATAACTAGCTCATGTTCAGCGGCGATCGGGGCAAGCGCATTGGCTGCAACCCTGACATTTTCACGTTGATTTTCTGCTGTAAGGGCCTGTCCTCGCCGGAGCAGTGCATTCCCGCCTAGGGCAACTACTATGCGCATGACCTATGCTCCGATCGTCGAGACAAGGATTGCTTTGATGGTATGAAGCCGGTTTTCAGCCTGATCAAATTGGATGCCTGCAGGTGACTCAAAAACTTCGTCTGTAACTTCCATTTCAGTAATCCCGAATTTTTTGAATATGTCTTTGCCGATTTCGGTCTCATCATTATGAAAAGCGGGCAAGCAATGCATGAACTTGGCGGCGGGATTGCCGGTGGCATCCATCAAAGCTTTATTGACCTGATAGGGCATGAGCAGCTTGATGCGCTCGGCCCAGACATCCTCTGCCTCTCCCATTGAGACCCAGACGTCAGTACTGACAAAATCACAATCCGCTACGGCCGCAACCGGATCCTCCGTAATAGTCAGCCGGGCGCCCGATTTTTCGGCAAACTCTCGTGCCGGTTTGACATATTCGTCGGTCGGCCAATTCGCTTTCGGTGCGCCAATCCGCACATCCATGCCCATCATGCATCCTGCAATCATGAGCGAATGCCCAACATTACTGCGCCCGTCTCCGACAAACGCATAGGAAATTTGATTCAACGGCTTACCTCCATGCTCTCGCATCGTCATGAGGTCGGCAAGCATCTGGGTTGGATGAAACTCATCAGTCAATCCGTTATACACTGGTACACCGGCAAATCTGGCAAGCACTTCTACTGTATCTTGACCAAAGCCGCGATATTCTATCGCATCATACATGCGGCCCAGCACACGGGCGGTGTCCTTCATTGTCTCCTTATGGCCGATGTGAGAACCTGATGGCCCGAGATAGGTATATCCGGCGCCCTGATCCATCAAAGCAACTTCAAATGCGCACATTGTCCTTGTCGAACTCTTTTCGAAAATTAGGCATACATTCTTACCCTTGAGATGTTGATGCTCAGTCCCCGCATATTTCGCACGCTTTAGATCGCGTGCCAAATCCAGCAAATACTGGACTGCTTTTTCGTCAAAATCGAGCAACTTCAGGAAGCTGCGACCTGCTAAATTATATGGCATTTATAGTGTCCTCAAAATGGAGTTAAGTGATCAACCTGTTCAAAATTCTACTGGGTCGCGCCAAACCGGACAGGTCATGCAATGTCCGCCGCCGCGGCCGCGCCCAAGTTCAGAACCTTTCACCGTGATAACTTCGACGCCTGCTTTGCGAAGCAAAGTATTGGTCGAAGTGTTTCGGTCGTAAGCGATGACGACCCCTGGCTCGATTGCCACTACATTGTTACCGTCGTCCCATTGTTCTCGCTCTTGCTGATAGGCATCGCCTCCAGTTTGCACGATATTTAGCTTTTTAATGCCAAGGGCTTCGGCGGCGATTTCGAAGAGATGCTTATCTTCTGTCCTGAAATCGATTTCATTCGGCTTGTCGCCAGGCCTCAAACTGTAGCATTGAATCTGATCGCAGACTTCAACAAAGGCAGTCGCGACGTCTTTGTCGCAATGGGTAAAAACAGTGTCCAAATGCATTGAACTGCGCGATCGCGGCATCTGGCAGGCAACAACGCGTGTAGCGACATCATTTTGAAACAAGGAACGCGCAACTTGCCCGACTGCTTGTGGGGATGTCCTCTCGCCCATTCCAATAAGAACCGTTCCGTCACCCCAAGGCATGACATCACCTCCCTCAAGAGTTGCCGGACCGTGGTTGGTGTCAGGGTCTCCCCACCATATTTTAAAGTCTCCCTCTGAAAAAGCTGGATGAAAACGATAAACCGCAGCGACCAAAAGGGTTTCGGGTCGACGCGCTGGCCAATACATTGGATTCAGAGTCAATCCATTTCCTATCCAGCAGCTATTGTCGCGCGGAAATTGCGTATTTGGCAAGGGCGGTATTATGAATCCGTCAACGCCCAAATAGCTTCCGAACATACCGTGCACTGCAAAAGGAACATCATGAACAGCGATGCCTCCAATTAGAAACTGAGCCAGCTGATCAGCGGCAAGCTCGTTCAACCAAGCCCGAAGCTCGCCAATCAGACCTATTCCCACCTGATCCTCTGTAATGCGACGATCAAGAACCCACGCGCGCGCCTCAACCTTCTTCAATATATCCCGTAAAAGCTCGCTGAATTCGTAGACTTCGACGCCTCTATCAGTCATTTTCATTCTGAAATCGGCGTGATCGGTTCGCGCTTTTTGAACCCACAATACATCATCATACAGCAGCCTTTCAGCATTTTCCGGGGTTAGCCGCGAATGCGCTAAACCTGGTTGGCAGGTTATCACCTTACGAAGCTTACCAATCTCTGAGTGAACACCAAATCCGGTCATGACTAATTTCCTTTTTTCGTTTTTTGAAAATGCAAAAATTCAATCCTAAAACTATTCGTTTGAGAACCAGAAAGTACCGCGAGACTCGTAAAGCCGTTCTCAAAGTCTTCAGAAAACCAACTGACGGCATCTGTTTGTCCAGAATGTGCCAACATCAGGCGGCTATCACGGAAATGCTGAGCCCTGCCATGATGAGTACAGTTAGCAGAACCAAAAGCGGCCACATAAAACGAAGCCACCGGTTGTAGGGGACCCCGCCAATGGCCAGCGCGCCCATAACAACTGCGAAGGTTGGATTGATAAGATTTACAAGGCCATTGGCAGATTGATACGCCGTCACCACTAATGATCGATCAACTTGGGCAAAGTCTGCCAGAGGAGCCATAATGGGCATTGTAAGCACCGCGAGACCTGAGGATGACGGAACAAAAAAGGATAAAACCAATTCTATCCCAAACGACACATTCACAAAGCCCACGGGGGAAAGGCCGCTGAGAAGGTCCGCGCCAGCGAATAATATCGTGTCAGTTATCTTTCCGGCGTCCATGATCACAACAATGCCCCGGGCGATGCCGATGATAAGCGCCACACCTAATAAATCGCGGGCGCCGCTGACGAACGATCCGGTGAATTTTTCTTCGCCCATCCAGGTAACCAAAGCTACAACAATGGCGGCAAACAGAAACAGGGCGGACATTTTGTCCATCCACCAACCTTGGGAGGATACGCCCCAGATCATCACAGCGAATGTTAATATGAAGATGCCCAAAACAGCGAATTGAGACCACGACAGATTGTCGCTGTCGGTTTCCGTCACTTCGTCTGTTGAAGGCGTATCAACTGGCGAAGCCAAGTCTGCCAGAATCGATTTTGACGGATCCTTTTTGACACGGGCAGCATAGCGCATGACATAGGCCACACACGCTGTCCAACCTAGGACAAGCAATATGGCCCGCAAGGCCAAGCCATCTGTGAACGGAATACCAGCGGCATTGGATGCAATCACGGTGGCAAATGGGTTGATGGTTGAGCCCAGAACGCCAATGCCGGCACCCAACAATATCACCGCAACCGCAACGACCTTGTCATAGCCCGCAGCAATCAGCACCGGGATAAGAAGCGCATAAAATGCGAGCGTCTCTTCAGCCATCCCAATCGTCGTGCCCCCTACTGCAAACAGCGCCATCAATATCGGGATCATCAAAATTTCATGTCCCTTTAATCGCTGCATGGCTCTTGCAATGCCCTTCTCAATCGCTCCGGTGCTGTTCACGACTCCCAGAAATCCGCCGATTATTAACACGAATAGAGCGACATCAATCGCACGAGCTTTCCCGGTATCAGAATCGTAAAAGCCTCCAATTGGGGCTAGAAAAACATCAACGACGCCTTGGGGGTTGGCCTCAACAGGCTTGTAGGAACCGGGAACCGGAACCTCCTGTCCCAGTTCAACGCTTTCAATTCGGTCATACTGGCCCGCTGGAACGACCCAACTTGCAGCCGCGGCAAGGGCAATCAGGGCGAAGAGGATCGTATATGCGGTTGGGAATTTGAAAGATCTGGTTTTTGTTGGAGCGCTGTCGGTCTTGTCGGTCATGTTGAACCCGCCTATTTTTTAAAATGAAACACTCGCATAGAGCATGAAATGAGCCCATGTTTTGCTGCCCCCGGTAAATTGTTTGGCACCGTCTTGTGGAACCAGCACCGCACCAGCAGCAGACAGGAACAATCGCTCTGAGGCTTGCCAATCGAGCCAAAGGTCAAATTCGTTGCCAAATGCGCTGTCCGTGACACCAAGTTTTTCAGGTTCGTCCAGAGTGAAATTCAGCCATGATCCGGTCAGCGAAACTTTGTCACTTAACGCCGCAGAGCCCTTTATCATGTGAGTTTTCTGATTTGAGTTTCCGAATATCCAATTCCCGGCAATTTCGCCCTGATACCATTGACCATAATCGGTGAAGCCATATGCTAGCGGAATAAATTCTTCGTTCTGAGGAGTGCCAGGGTCATCGCCGCTAACAACCGCATAGCGATATGTAATTGTCGGCGTGAACGGCAGACTATCGACCGTATAATCAGTCTGTAGATACCAACCCTGGCCGCGGTAAAAAGCGGCGCCACGCTGGATCGCATATTCACCGGACAGCTTGAGTTGATCGTTGACATTGACAGAACCGCGAACGTCATAAGTCTTCAGGTTTTCAGCTGTGTTTGCTAAAAGAGGGTCATCAAAGTGAGCCACCTGGATGTATGTCGCGCCAATCGAGAAACGGTCCGGGATGCTATATTCAGCATTAACCCCTCCGACATGCGCCTTAATTCCGCCACGGCCAGGATTGTTGCCGAGATAAAAACCCTCTACCTGCAGGTTATCATATTTCACCCGCACCAATGCACTGTTTCTGGAAGCACTCCGCGCGCCGAGATAAAACCCACCTCGGTCGCCGCCATCGCGGCCCCCATCCTTGACGAGAAATCCGGTACCAATCTGATAGTCAAAATCGCCGCCTATCACCTCGATAAAGTCATCAGCGCCCAATTCAGCTTTCCATCCAACATAGAGCTTCTCCAATGTTGTCTTGCCCGGATCGTTGAGGCCTGCGGCGAAACCGTCCGCACTTTCCCCATAGGTTTTTGTGCTGACCACGGAAGCCGCAGCAGACAGCTCTCCTCCAAAAATATCTTTTACTTTGAAGTATATTTGCGGTTCGATCGCAAATTCCGCCCAGTTTTTGCTATCAACACCAATATTGGCTTCGGGCTCGCCAAACCAGGAATTGCTCTGGACGAACAACACCGAAGAGGCATCAAGGGCAACATCAACCGATAATTCTTCGGAGTCATAGACGTTCACTTGCGCAGCGGCAGGCGCAGAATTGACAACCAATCCTGCTAACAGGAATGGTAAACTGCAAATGAAGGCCGTCTTGGATGAGCCTCGCGAATGGCTTTTCAGACCTGACAGTCGTCCAGTGCGTAGTGGAACGACGACATGATGGGCTATTGGATACATATTAAGTCATTTCCTGATAGACTGCGGACACGCAGCTGCCGAGCAGCGGGTGCTGAAACATTCTTCGAACGATACTATGAAGGACGTAGAGCCAGGTATTTCATTACAGTCCGTCTGCGCCGATGAGGTGGTGTTGGAGACCTCCAAGCTCGCTAGAGTGAGCCAGATGGTTGAGGCTTCCGATGATTTGGCTCATTCCTGCAGCGGCTTAATAAATGCAATTATCCCAATGACCTAAACTTGAAAGGTCAAACGCCTTTGGCGCTGCATTGCTGTATGCAAACAGGAATGCCTTGGAATGTTCAATTCATATCAGAGTTTAACCGGGCAATCCTGGATATCCGGTCCTATTTGAAGGACTTGATTACGGCATCAATATTGACCTTCAGAGATTTGTCGTGGTGGCGGATTGGCGGGATTTCCATGTCTATATCCATGAGTTGGTACACGGCCATCTGGGCAGCTCGGATAGAATATTCAACTGTAAAAACTACATCTTCGGGCACTTCTACAAACTGGCTTACAAATCCAAGGTTCCGGGATATTTCCGGGACCGGGAGCGGGCGATCGGTCAACGCCCGCGGCATAAACATGCTGGTAATATAGGGCAACCGGCACGGAATACAGTTTGCGTTTTGGAAAGTCGTATTCATGTCAAAGTTGAGATGGCCGCAAAGTTCCCGAAGAATATCTTCACCGGTACAGTCGGACATTGGTTTCGCTACAAAATCGCCGATCCGATCTGGGTGCAATGCATAACCCCAAAACACCTGAATATTATCAGGCTGATTGATGAAATGTGGCTGATGGGCCAACACAACTGACATAAGCCAATTGGAGTCCTTGAACGTAACCAAACCGCCGGTACCAGCCTTATTGCCAGAGAAGGCCTCCATTTGATCAAAAAAAGATGGATCTTTCAGCGTCACGGTAAAGGAAGCCCAATAGGACTCCGGAATGCTCGATTTAAATGCCGCAGGATTGCCAAAATCCGGTCGGCCTTCGGCCAGTTTTTCCCAAAGGGCCCAGCCGCCGCTATCGGCTTTTGTTAGTTTATCGGGAGCGCTTTTCATCGAGCCAAGGCTGGAGGCATCAGTCATTGAACCATTTTGGAAGATGACAATGTCATTTTCATTGACCGCGATGGATTTCTCCGCGCCGTCTTGATTTAGCTTGATATCAGTAACTGTGATCATGGATTTGTCAGTTTTGAGCGAAATGTCTGTCACCATAGTGTCGTGAAGAAACCGCACATCTTTTGCCTCAAGCCAATTTAAAAGCGGGAGAACGAGCGAGTCATATTGATTATATTCGGTGCGCTTCACGCCCGCGAGCGTTTCAATTCTTGAAAATTCTTTCATGAACCGATGCAGGTATCGCCTAAATTCAACAGCGCTATGCCAAGGTTGAAAAGCAAAAGTCGTCTGCCACATGTGCCAGAAATTGGTGGTAAAAAACGCCGGGGAAAGCCAGTCTGTTATAATGCTGGTCCCCAGTGTTTCTTCGCTTGCTTGCGTCAGTTTTAGCAGCTCCATCCGGTCTGACATGCTAAAGCCCATTGAACTGACATCCAAAATTGAGCGATTATGATCGACCAGTCGTGCCTTGGAATGCGCTTTCATCCGCAAATTAAAGGCGATTGTCTCATCATAAACCGATACGTCCGGATCTTGAATTGAGGGAATCGTTTTGAAAAGCTCCCATGTGCATTCATAATTATCGGTTGTGAGCATTCTGCCGCCACGTATTACATACCCTTTTTCTGGATCCCCAGCGCCATCTAGGCTTCCTCCTAAAACAGCCATTGCATCAAAGATGGTTATATTTGCGCCTGGCATGCCGCCATCCCTGATCATGAATGCAGCAGCAGCAAGAGACCCTATCCCGCCGCCAACAAGATATGCTTTTTTATCTTCAACCATTCTGCTTTCCCTTCGGTCAAGTCAGCCGCGTTACATATTTCACGGCATCAGCTGGACAAAAACAAGGACGCGAGCTGCGGTACGATATTACACTATTTTTCTTAATCGCTGCCTATTGAGTTGATGAAGCATTCTGATCAACACTACCCACGCTCCCATCGAACACCAATTTTTACGACAAAATACGCAGGTGACGCATTTTTCATCGAATGCAAAAAGCGAAACAAACGATATATCCGGCAAGCTGAAGCGGCAGCCGATGGCTGAGATAAACAGCTGATACTTATACCGACGCTTTATAAGCAATGTTGCTGTCCTGGGATTCTCCGTCGGCTACATTCTCGGCCATGCCGGGACGCTCGCGGCCACGGAATATCATCCAGACAAGATAGGCCGACATCAACGCGCCTCCAAAGCAAAACAACGACGCATAGGCATAAGCGAAAAACATGAACGTGACCGCTAGAACCAGAGCTGCGAGCACGCCAAAGATACGCACGTCACGAATAGAGGACAATAAAAGCGGGCCAATCACCACCGTCACATAAATCAAATATGTTATCTCTCGGCCAGCGACACAATCTAGTAACTCCTTACCCTGACAAACACATATAAATTCTGCTCACGCAGCACGAAAAAACAAAGAAGGTTTCATGCCGCCCGGTGCCCTTGCTCGGCCGATATTTTTTGCAAAGGCACCGTACGCTCATACGAGCGGGCTCGCTTCACCCCTCAGTAATTATACGTATAATGGCGATTTTTTTGAGGGGTCCCTCCTGCACGGTCGTATCTCCTTATGTAAAATACAAATTTTGAGGCGAGCCAAAACCAGGAAATCAAACGCAAGAGGGAAGGAATAAAAA
>TARA_R110000787_G_scaffold79469_1_pt1 | contig 10068 bp, 15 predicted proteins | sample TARA_R110000787 | Tara Oceans TARA_R110000787 (sample SAMEA4397920) | marine metagenome | biome: Polar Biome; feature: [DCM] deep chlorophyll maximum layer (ENVO:01000326); material: water (ENVO:00002006), including particulate matter (ENVO:01000060) such as... | depth 35 m
GTACACAAGTGACCGTCGTACATGACCTCATCACCTGGCTCACACGACCAAGAAATCGCCGCAGCCTTCGCCTTCTTCTTCGTCGCCATTGTTGGAATCTCGGTAGGAAATCGCGGAAGGTGTTAGTCGTTTAGCGCGAACAACTCGTGACCCATACATCCCTACGCGCTACTTCCAAAATAGGCAACGAGGCCTGTCGGTCAAGCTATCTCTGTAGCCCCAGGATCGACTTCGCCAACCGTCTCAGAAGCCTTGGCGACACGCTCTAAGATATTGGCGACCATGTTCGCTGCTCTGGTATCATTCCCTGGCTTCGCGGCCCATACGGCGAAACCCTTCCAAAAAACACGAACCATCCACTGGGTAGGTGTAACTCCCATAATATTCTCCAAGAATGTAACTGGCACCGAAACGGAGAAAGCCCCGCAACCGGCGGCAACCGGAAACGAGGCCATCTCGATGCGTCACTTGACAGTGAGTTTTTCAAACACTACCGATCCTAATGGCTCGAGTCGGATAGCGCAATAGTGACGGCTACTATTGCTTTGGCTTTCGCGACATTCTCTTGATGACGATGTCAACACCACGGTCTTGGCGGCTAATAGACTGGAGCGGCCAGTTCTTGGGAGCGTGTAATTCCCTCGGTGAATCGTCAGCTACATAGCCTTCCTTTACCAGGAAATCAATCGCCCACTTTAAGCCAGCAGCCAACTCTATCGGGTCTCGGAGTGAGTGCAGCCTAAAGCTCACGCTCACGATTGCCCAATATTTCCAGGGCTGCTTGGGTGGTCTTACGCCTTTGGCCCTAGTCTCCCGCAGACAATCAAGCTGGTAGGAATGGCGAGCGTTGTCGTATACAATCGGCATGGAGCGTTTCATCCAACCCCCGTCCCTGCCCTTCCGAGTACGTTTCTTCGCAAGTGCCAACATCTGGTTCATCGAAGGAGGCTCTGGGAAGCTAAACGACAACCTAGTAGGCGAATCGGTCTTCTTTCTTGTTGTCATGGGACTCAAACCTCATGTACTCCTTCCTCCAGACCAGTGGCACAGAGCCGGTTGGGCCATTTCGGTGTTTCGCCACTAACAATTCGGCGACCCCGTGAAGGCTGGTGTCGTCTGGAAAATAATACTCTGGTCTATAGAGGAACGCTACGATGTCAGCGTCTTGTTCAATCGCGCCAGACTCGCGCAAATCTGACAGCATCGGCCTTTTGTTGGGCCTAGACTCTGGGCCACGCGAGAGTTGGCTTAAACATATCACCGGAACAGAGAGTTCTCGAGCGAGCGACTTGAGCGACAAGGACATCTGAGCTACCTCTTGCTCCCTAGACCGATTGGTCGGAGAACTACTACTCAATAGCTGGAGGTAGTCAATGACGATCATTTTCAGGCCATCGGAAGATGCGGCCAACCTCCTGCACTTCGCCCTTATATCCAAGACTGTTTGACTCGGCGAATCGTCTATCCACAGAGTCGATGCTCCGATACTCGTGGCACCGATAGCGAGCCTCGCCGATTCCTCCTGCGAAAGCCGCCCCTTCTTCCACTTCAGTGGCGAGACCCTAGACTCGGATGCCAACAGACGATCCATCAAACTGTCACTGTCCATCTCTAAGCTAAATAGAGCCACATCTCCTACCCCAGCGGACTGCATACCGACTTCCATTGCGATATTCAATGCAAAGGCGGTCTTACCCATACTCGGACGGCCAGCCACGATCATTAAGGTGCCCCCGACCAATCCGCTCGTCATGTCATCGAACTGAGTGAAGCCGGTCGCGATACCAGTCGTCTTGGTTCCGTCATAGGAGGAGATCCGGTCAAGGGTAGCGCCAACCATATCACGCGCCCTCGCGCTTGTCTTATTTGACCGCCCGTCACCCTGGACACTGAGCATCATAGCCTCGACCTCATCAATTATCTGACGAGCGGGCTTATCACTAGATGTCGCCTCAACGATCCCAACCCTACACACATCGATTGTTCGGCGAAGCGCAGAATAGTCAGAAACCATCTGGCAGTGCGATTCGAGATGTGACTCTATGATCGGGTCTACCAAGTATAGGTCTGCCAACATCTCCATGCCGATACCCTTTACATCAGAGCCACCGACCCCATTAATCAGATTCCTGCGCTTCAGATTCTCGTAAACCTCAACCTGGGTAGCTGGGCTCCCAGCAGACACCAATGAAAGCACTGCCTCGTAAACCAACCGGAAGCCAGACCAATAAAAGTCATCCGATTTAATGATCACACCAGAAACCGATGTCAACTCTGGGTCCGCGCAGATGGCGGCGACAATAGCCCTCTCGGCATCAAAGGATTCTGGCACACCGCTCGCGTCACTCACGATGCCTCCTCACGAATTATACGATGCCATAAACCCTTCTCAAGATCTGACTTGAAACTAGACCGCATATTCGCGAAAGGGCGGCGAGAATGCTTATATCTCGCCTTCGCCCTTTCTTTCTTGGAATCATCCATCGATTCATACAGCGACCTGTAATCAATCGAGTCTTCGGTTACTGGGTCTGGGGATTCCACCGGGTCGCCCGAATCCATCCCTAAGCGTCCAACGCGATCCCTCTCCATCTGGTTCTCGTCAGTGATCTTATCGACCTCAGAATACTTAACCTGCGTAAGCCATTGCTCACACTTTAGATCACTACGAAAGAGTGAAGTGGGATCGTGGTACGCAGCCTTCTGCATATAGAACTCTGATCTACGCACCTCATTTAGGATCTTGCGAAAAACCCCTTGAGGGTCATCCTCCAAACCAAGGCCGCAAGCCCAGAGACGGTTATATGCCTCAACCCTGCGAGCTACAAGACTGTATCGGGAATGCTCTGGATATACCTCCAAGTAGGTTTTGTGGAGCTTTCGAGCCTGGTCCTTGTTTGCCCAAGGCTTCACCCCATTCACACTGGGGACACACAGGTTTGAGTCCCACCACCCATGCTCAGTGAGTTTGTCAATGAACGAGGAGACACGCTCGATAGGCCAACCCCAACGCTCGCCGAACAGGTTATGGGTTGGGCCGAAGAAATCCGGGGTCGCCTCTGATTCCGCGAGCCCAGATTCGTGACACGAAAATAGATCCAATAGGGCCTCCTTCTCTGAGAACTCATTACCATCAAGCCAGAACGAACTTTCAAAGAAGTCCTGGGAAAGCTCCATCAATCCCAAGCCCTAGCCGCGAGCAACTCTTCTACCCCATTAATCAATATAGCCTTGGACATTGTTTGAATATTTCTCGCAAATTTTTGAGTGACATCCATTGTAGGCTAGGAGCCCCATCCGCAAATCACCATCGGCCCTGTCGATGTAGTGCCTGAGAATCTTTGTCCCCTTGCAGACGTTCGTGTCGATGTCCACTAGTGTCTCTCCGCATTCTGGGAATGATTCGGCCCAGAATCTAGGCATGACCTGCATTAGACCGACCGCACCCGCGTAAGAAACAGTATCTGGCTTTAACCACGGGTTCTCCACGCGCATCACAGCCAGGGTCAAACTTGGGTCCAATTCCATTTCCCAAGACCAACGAGCCACCGAATTAGCTACTTCGCCAATAAGGGAGGTATCTGCACTTGGCCATGAACCCAGTTCAGTGACAACGAACACGGCGTCCCGATACCAAGGTGGGACCGGGACACCACGCTCCATTGATACGAATGTGGGAGTCGGCGTCATTGCCAGAATCAAGAGGCAAGCCAAAACCCAGTATCGCGAGAACATACTAGTTGACTGCGATCTTCTTAGGCAGCTTCGGTTCAGGGAACCCGTTAGTCCTATGGCGATCCAAGGCGACGACGAAATCATCATCCGTCCACTCGCTAGGGATCTTTGATGCACCGCACTCGACCATGAATGCCTTGAAATCCTTATTACTCACACTGGAAGCGAGGACGCGCATCTCCTCTCTGGCGCTCATCGCAGTGGCTGGTTTTCCATCCGAGAGCCACTTCACTAAATCCACACCAAAGGCCTCATCAACCTTCCCATGAAAATCATCGATAGCTGGCCAACGTGTCTTATCAACGACCATCGTATGCTCTCGACTGATGTCGCCAATGACATCGAACTCATACTCCATCCCGTCTCTTTGAATCGGAGCCATTCCGACCTTACGGATAGAGGTACGTCCGCGATCATCCTTTTCCTGGACATAGCTCATCTTGGAACGCATGGTCGCGATGATGTGGGACTTGGATGAAACGATCTTATCCACTAAACGGTTGTGTTGAGGCGTGACCTGTGCCCATGCCTGGAATGTATTACCAGACTTCGACCGTGCCGCGAAAGCATCCTTCATCTCGAGAGCCCCACCCCGACCGACCCATGCGTGGCTCAAGGAGTCGATAATGATGATATCAAACCCCTCTGCCTCGCACTCCTCGATAGCCCTCACATAACTAGCGGGGGAGTGGTCCTTCATTGTCGTCTCAGGGACCATAAAGTCGAAAATGTCAGAGTATTTCGCAGCAGAATTATGCTCTGTGTCCAAGACTACGATTCGGGCGTCCTTGCCGATCTCCTTAGCCATCCCAGTTGCCATCACTAGGGCGGTATAGGTCTTGCCCGCACCAGTAGGCCCTATGAGCGCCACCCTTGCCTTTGCTTGACTCTTTTGAGCCTTAACGAATGCCATAATCCTACTCCTCGTCTCGTGGTTTCATCCATCCAGGAAGATCTAATTCGATCACACCGTACTCACCGAAGCCAGGCCACTTGTCATTCGTGACACAATTTCCAATGTCATTGAGCCAACGGAACAGGGTCTGGGCGGCGTCATCCAACATCTCTTGTGTTGGCTTGTATACGACGCAGTCAAAGGGGCCAACACTCTCTTGAGCGACCCAGAAGAAGTTCTCGCGAGGCCTGTTACGATGAGAGGCACCATTTAGGTAGAAAGCCGCCTGACGGTGATATCCATATTTCAAGATGGAACGCTTGAATTCGTCTGGGCTGACACCTCGCGTTGACTTGAGGTCAATTATCGCGTCGGCATCCACGTTATCGGCGTCGATCAATCCCTTGCAGACGAGACCCGATGTCGGCTCCTCCCAGACATACCCAATCTCCCGTTGGGTGTCACCGAGCAAGTCGGCGGCAAGGCCGAATCCCAAGGTGGCCTCCATCATACGGTGAGCAGTATCCCAAGCAGAAACGGGGACGATCTGGGTGCTGTTATCGCTGCCTAGATACGCAGATGGCGCGTGGGTCTTGCAGAATTGGTGACCCTCAAACACGACCTGACCGGCCTTCTTGCAGCGATCACCCTTCGCTGTCTGGCCAAAACATTTCTCTTGGAGAAGGAATTCACTAGAGAAATTCTCTGGCGTTAGGACCAAACTGTGGTAGACCCTACCGAGATTCAGCGAAGAACTGGACTCTTGGAGGTTGCGCTCAAAATGTTTCGGCGAACCGTTGGTCATCTTGTTTAGACGACTCGAATTGACCGCATCCCAGCTAGTGTAGGTTGAGAATGGTACTGATGGATAAACACCTAACTCTGGATTCATCGACCCCTGTCCCGTTTAATTTAAGTTGGAGAGAGATGATAGCGGAGCCCTATTAGTCCTACAAGGCTACGAGGTTGAGTCGCCGGTAAAGAGTTGGCCTCTGAAGAAGGCCTTCCCTTCCGTGATCTCAACAGCCTCTACTCCGAACTCAGATCGGTCATCGGACCAAGTCGAGACCGCGAAACCTTGTGACCAGTTCGGTAGTGTCACATACGAAGCATCCCGTATCTCACACATACAGCCAAGGCCATACCAAGACCTGGAGCCGACATGGTCGCGTTTCTGGTAGAATCCCCGGCGATGAGTATGCCCACTGATACCGCTTCTCCCATATCGGGAAAGCATGGCCTTCTCTGTCTGCCCTGACTCGGACCTCACGATGTCTCCGTGGCAGAGGATGAGGCGGTCGTGTAAGACTGCATGATCTGGATACTCAACGAACTCCCAGCCGAGATCGCCTATCCCCAAGAGACTCGGCCAACTTAGAGCTTTCCTTATAGGGTCGAGCTTCAGTATCTCACCGACTCGACGGTCCTCCGCGAGCCCCCAAATCATTCGCTTCAAGCGATTCTCATGGTTCCCTTCCAAGAAGATGTGGTGTGCATCTGGGGATAGGCTGTGAATCTTGCCCAAGTGCCCAGAGGCCATCTCGTTCTCCTCGCGCATGGAAGTTCTGTGATCTGGGTCTTTTGGATATTTTGATATCTGCTCACAGTCGAGGAGGTCGCCATGATCAACAACGACCGCAGGATCAACGAAATCGGTGATCTGGTAAAGGATGCTCAACGTCGCTGGATCATGATGCGGAAAATGCACATCGCTGTAGTGTACGACGGAGTGCTTCTTTTTCGCAGACGGCCTGGAGACACGCGGCTTCGTCACACGCAAGACAACCGGCGATGGCAAGTCTGACGCGCTCCATGTCCGCTGGACCCTGACGGCGACATAAAAGCACGGCACAATCACTGGCTCGCCGTCCAGCTTCATCGGGACATCCCACTTCTTGATCTGGCCTGAATTCGGGACAGCTTCCCATACCGTCAGGTCGATGCCAGACCGCTTGAGAAGTTCGTCAGGAGTCTTTATCGACACCGACCCAGCTACGCTGATCATCCCACTCGTCGCGCCCAGTTCCGTCTTGAGTTCCTGACTTATCTCTTGGCCTGCGGGAATCGGCGAATCGCCAGGCTGCGTTGCTTGGGTTGCGGCCAAGTAGCAATCCCTAGAACAGAACCGCTTACCATCTCCCTTATATGACTTCCCACACAGGTCGCACTCTCGCCGATACATCCGTGGCATGATATGTCGCTCTCGTTAAAAGACCTTAGCTACACCGAACCCGACCGCTAATGGTAGCGCAAACTCGAGCAACCCGTGCAAGAAACCAGATCGTGACTGCCGGAAGATAAGGCTGTCCGCGTTGACACGAGACGACCAACTACCCCTAGCCCTGTAATCAATCGCGGCCAAGGAGCCATTACTCAGTGGGCCTGTCAGTAGGATTTCGTCACGCCCCATCCACCAACCAGGGTTAACCGAAACCGATCTCAGTAAGAGGGTTGGTTGGATCTCAATAGTGTCAGTTTGGACTATCGTGACTGGCTTGCAGAATTCTTGGACTAGCGTCAGTGCGCCTTCTTGGGCGATTGCCACTTGTATAGGCGCGACCGTAACGTGTCGTATCCTGTCTATGAATGTCCTTACGGTGTCGGGCTCACGCTCGACTATCACCTCGACGGGTACCTCAACCCTCTGATACCTCACTTCCGGTGGCGACCCCGTGAATGAGCCGAATACAAAACCCAGAGCAGCTACGACTATCCCAAGTAGCGCATTCTTCACAGACTGGGGTTACTGCGGTTGTCCCAACGACGGCCTTCGCCAGAGACATCGAGGTGAGTGAAGTTGTCATACCTCCCAACGCCACCCCAGCCCATACCCTCGGCCCAAGCTGCTACCTCCGATGGGGTCTTGTTCTCTACAGTCACATCAGCCGCCTGGCCCAGCCTGTGTTTCGACTTCGCCGCGCCCCCGACATGAGAATTATGAAGCGGTGTTCGGAATGAGCTATTAATCGTCACAGGCACTCCCGCCCACTCCCGCAGGGCCATTAACCCAGTCACGAGTTTTGGGTGAACCATCACCATGTCGTTACCACAATGCGAAGCAAATTCGCCAAGCGTGAAATGTGGTGCGATCTCAAGACCTTTCCCACTTAGCGTAAGTGAGAAGATTTGAATTGAGTCCATCGAAGCACGATTAAGCACTTAGTGTTTCCCCCCTGGCACAGCGTCAATAATCCTTACGGCGATGCGCTCGTAGGTGGCGGGGTCCATAATGAGGCCACCAAAAACGATAACGGCCAGCACGATGCCAGCGCCCATGAAGCCCACCTCTCGATCCCCCACTTGGGCTATTACGGCGAGGCATAACCCCACGAAACAGCCGACGCCCATGATCGTCATGCCGACTACCTTCGACTGCCGCCTGACCACTTCCGCCCTCGCGGTCGCGATCCTCTCTTCGGCGTCAGCTATCTCCTTCTCGACCTTGGCGACCTTACGGAGCGCGACGATTTCTGCGACCTGTTCCTTGGATAAGGTCTCCGTGCGCTCACTCATGGTGCGTATCTCGGAAGCTCGTGGTGGTATGCCTCGACCAAATTACTCTATCAGTAGCCCTGCTTCAAATAGGACACGAGCCTCAGTCGCCGTCATACCTACGTCGCCAAGGTCGTCAACGCTGATCGGATTACAAGTCACTTCAGCCTTCTCTGATACCAAACCTGAATACGCCTCCTGGAATGCTCCCCAGTTCTTGTGGTCTGGAGAGAGTTCCGTCTCACCTTCCTCGAGATGGTCTGAGACCATCGCCTGGATACGCTCCTGAAGTGGAACGCTCCACTCATCCAGTGCCTTCTGGATACGGCCCAGTGCTATCGCCACCGGCAGTGGGAATTTTGTGTCCATGTCAGTGATGATCTTAGACGCTGGACCTACCATGTGCATCGGAATCTCAAGCATACCGCCGCCCCTTACTAAGTGTTTACTAAGTGTGTTTGTGCCAACGCCATACGGGCACTTGTTTGTCAGAAAAACGACTCATTTTTTCCAGTAAGCATCAAATAAGCTAACCGAGGATAACGAGCCCCACAAGGCTATCTTTCGCCTTCTTCACTATCGTCCAGAGCCTTCTGGATCTCGCTAGGTATGTCCCGCAAGATCGTCGTCCGTGTGCCGCCGATTAGCCCAGCCCGAGAAAGCAACCAGGCACTGAACATCACCACGGCGAACGCGGTGAATACCAGGATGCCCTTCATTTCACATCGCGATGGTTGCTGCCGCCTGAGCTAGTTGGCTTTGACGCCGCCTTCGCTGCTGCTCTCTTGCGGAGGGTGCGGGCGACCACGAAAGCGATTCCGGTAACTACGGCTGCTGCGATGGTGACTCTGATTGTCCAGTCTGGCATGATGCTGCTCCTTATGTCTCTGAGAAAATGATGCGAACGCGATAAATCCTGTAGTCAACATCTTGATCGACGCCGTTGCCTGTCGTGGTGCTGGAGAATTGCGCGTAGAGATCGCTCCAGTCTGTCACGCTATTGATCTCGGTCGGCGTCATAAATACCGATTCCTCGGACGGCGTAGTCGTCACGGTGATGCCGGTCGTTGAAGCTCTGGAGGTCGATGTTCCCTCGCGAATCTCAAGGATCGCGACGGGTGCAGTATCCAGTGGGTCGAACGGAGCGAGGTACTCCATACGCACCTTGAGTTCGACAACTTGCCCGCTCGTCGGGTCCGCCGTTGGCGTATCTAATTTGAAGCGCAGATTGACCGTCGAGTTGATGACCGGCGTGATGCGGTTGACGTAATCGGCATCCGAATCCGTGTCCACGCTCTGCCAAAGATCCGCCGTCGCCCCGCCTTCGTCCTCCCATCCGGTGATGAGGCTGTCGCCTGTCGCCCAGATCGTCTCGTTGAGCGGCTGCTGCTTCGCGAGTACGCCAGGAGGAACGCAGAACGGGAAAGGGCTCATGTCGGCGCGTCACCATAGTAGCCGAGCGTGATCCCGCCCGTCCGAATGAACGTGATTACGGTGCGGTCACCTACGGTAAGCGGGAGGGTCGGCACGGCGTCATCTTGCCATTGTAGTACCCCGACCGGTGTGAAGGTGATCGCCGCTTGCCCACTAGTCGCCATTCGCACGATCAGACAGTAGTGGCCTCCGTCCTGCATAGAGCCATCGTCAATATTGATCGTGTCGATATTACCATCGTTTCTTAGGGCGACTTGATTGTACGCATCCCAGTCGAGAGTGACCGCGCCCGCAGTGCCCCGCGTGATCTCTGTGCCTTCTTGGCTGTAGGCTTGCCCGCCGGAGATCGACAGGGAGCCGCTAATGTCGAGGAGGTTGGCTGTAGGTGCTGTCACATCGCTGTCGCCGTACCCGATACGCATACCTGAAGCGACAGTAAGCAGCCCGCCGGTCGTCAATGCCATCGCGCCCTTCGCGTTGGTGTGGCCGCTATCGCCCCACCAGAACCCACG
>TARA_R110000787_G_scaffold62291_5_pt1 | contig 10062 bp, 9 predicted proteins | sample TARA_R110000787 | Tara Oceans TARA_R110000787 (sample SAMEA4397920) | marine metagenome | biome: Polar Biome; feature: [DCM] deep chlorophyll maximum layer (ENVO:01000326); material: water (ENVO:00002006), including particulate matter (ENVO:01000060) such as... | depth 35 m
TAATCTAAATCTGACTAGCTGGCTTTCGATTGTGCTACTTGCTGATTTTCTTTATAAATAGCCGCTTGTAGCCATACGTTTGCTTGTACGTAATCATGAACGTTAATAGAGGCAGTATCAGGTGTTTTTAGCGCACCAATACGCATTACAAACGGATCAGCATCTTGTTCGCGCAGTACCACCACATCAAACAGAATAATCGTTTTACCATTAAATAGGGTTTCTTGCTTGCCAAGTACTTGACCTTGACACCACGCTTCATCTTCTTGACCTAACGTATCGCCAAACAAATAAGCACACATATGACCCAGATTGATCTCGACCGGCGCCATTTGTTCTTTGGTTTCTGGTTGCCATGCTTTGATTTGTTCTTGTAGGTCATCCGGCATCTTTCCATCGTTTGCCGCAACGATATCATTAAAAGCACGGTGATAGCGTATCGCTTCTTGGTCTTCTACCTTGATGACTTCATTTTGTTCACTGATTTTGATCTCATGTGCCCAGGCGCTAAAGTTCACAAAATACGTGGTATCACGTTGGTATAAATGACGATTAGCAGTATATAGCTGATCAAAAGCGTAGATGATGCTGCCATCGGTGGTACGTAAGCGTAATACGGCATCGTGTGAGTTGTCATTGACAATCATACGCTCGATTTTACAGCTCAATCCATATGGGCTATCGACACAAGGGTAGGCATTGATAAAGCATTCAGGCTTGCCATCCTTCATAGCCAGTACTTGATTGATATGACAAGGCTGGTTCTCAGATAGCAATAAACAGCTGTCTTTGGCACTGACATCGGTATTAAGGCCTTTAGGCATCGCTGCTTTTTCAATCATCTGTTGTAACCATTCAGGTACATCATGACTCATGTCATCAGTCAGAATACGCCAATGGTCACCGTGACCAGCTGATTGCTCATCAGTTAAGGTGATTTTGGTAGGAGATTGGATGTTTTTATATTGATAATTAATGGTCATGAAAATACTCAAACTTAAGTCAGCCATGAGGTTTGGGTCTGAAACTGTGATCGCTGAGTACCATGTGCCACTTTAAAAGAGGGGTTTATGATGGTCAGCAATGCCGTCAGTAAAGAGGCAACAAACAACAATGAGGGGTTAATGACAATTGTCCTTAGCATACAATATATAGGTATAGACACAGAGAATAGCAAGTCTGTTATAAAAAATAATCATAAAACCGCATTTTTTATTATAAAATCTGGACAGTTTTCGGTAATGACTGGCACCTGTTAGCCAAATTGTGTCAAACTAGCTCCCTTTTGACAGCCACATTTGGCTTGTCTTACACCCTGTTTTTGTGTTCGATTGATATGTTTTTGTGGCAGCTGCAAAAGTATGATGCAATTGCCGCTATTTGTTTTGTAACCTACATAAAGTCGCACGTAGATAAGATAAAGAGTTTGAATATGTTTCGTCCTTTAGCGTTATTTATCGGCTTACGGTACACCCGAGCAGAACGTAGTAATGGTTTTATCTCTTTTATATCACTGATCTCAATGATTGGTCTGACGCTTGGCGTGGCAGTATTGATTACCGTACTGTCGGTCATGAATGGCTTTGATCGTGAGCTAAAAACGCGTATTTTGGGTATGGTACCGCAAGCGACTGTCACATCAACCGAGATTATCGGTGATTGGAAACAAGTCGCGGACAAGATTAAAGAAGATCCGGAAGTGGTTGCGGCCGCGCCTTTTATCCAGTTGCAAGGTATGTTGACCTCGAATGGTCAAGTAGCTGGCATCATGGTGACAGGTGTTGATCCTGAGTATGAGAAAAACGTTTCTATCATCAATGAGCATATGGTAGAAGGCAATATCGATACGCTAAAGAATGGCGAGTTCGGTATTGTGCTTGGTGAAGGTATGGTGCAATCACTAGGGCTACAATTGGGTGACAAAGTCACTCTCGTACTACCAGAAGCATCGCCATCACCTGCTGGCGTTATACCACGCTTTAAGCGCTTTACCTTGACCGGTATATTTTCTATCAGTCCAGAAGTGGACAGTCTCATGGCATTTATTCCAATGGGCGATGCAGCAAAATTACTGCGTTTACCAGAGGGCGCCCAAGGTATCCGTATGAAGCTTCATGATATCTTTACAGCGCCAATGGCAGCACAAAAAGCGGCTGCGATTGCGCCAGAGCAATTGTATCCTAGTGATTGGACCCAGACGCATGGCAATCTATTTGGTGCTATCCAAATGGAAAAAGCCATGGTTGGCTTGCTACTGTTCTTAATTATCCTCGTGGCAGCTTTTAATATTGTTTCAAGTTTAGTGATGCTAGTCACAGATAAAAAAGCAGACATCGCTATCTTAAAAACTTTTGGCGCCTCTCCGCGTCTGATTACCCAAGTTTTTATGGTACAAGGTGTGGTGATTGGTTTTATTGGTACCATTGCAGGTACGATATTGGGCGTGATATTTGCATTAACGGTCAGTGATATTTTGGGCTTTATCAATAATAGCTTTGGTCTAAATTTATTTGATGCCTATTTTGTGAACTATCTACCATCGCAGCTGCGTTTGGCAGATGTGGTATTGATTACCAGTGCGTCATTTATATTGAGCTTTTTGGCGACCATTTATCCAGCACGCCGAGCGGCTAAAATTCAGCCTGCACAAACGCTGCGTTACGAGTAATTTACAGGCGTTAATGCCGTTATAAATAAAATAAAGGAAGCATTATGTCTGCTATCTTAAAAGCGACCAATATTAATAAGATATACGATGAAGGCGCTGTGAGCACCCAAGTCTTGACCGGTTTGGATTTGACTGTCACCGCCGGTGAGCGTATCGCTATCGTTGGTACCAGTGGCTCAGGAAAGAGTACTTTGCTCCATCTGCTTGGCGGACTTGATACGCCAACCAGCGGTGAAGTTTGGTTGCATGGTCAGTTGTTAAACAGTATGAATGAGACCGAACGCGGTGCGATGCGTAATAAGCATTTGGGATTTATTTATCAGTTTCATCATCTATTGGCTGAATTTACTGCCATTGAAAACGTTGCCATGCCACTATTGATGCGCCCAGAAGTATCGACGGCTGAAGCGCGTCAGCAAGCCATCGATATTCTAAACAGTGTTGGTCTTGAGCATCGTTTGGCTCATAGACCGGGTGAATTGTCAGGCGGTGAGCGTCAGCGCGTGGCGATTGCGCGTGCTTTAGTCACCAAACCGTCGCTTATATTGGCAGATGAGCCAACAGGTAACCTAGATTATGATAACGCACAAAGCGTTTTTGGATTATTATCAGAGCTTCAAAGTACGATGCAAACGGCACTATTGATGGTCACTCATGATCGAAATCTAGCGGCGCTTGCTGATCGTCAGCTGCTTTTACGTAATGGTCATTGGGAAAATTATTAAAATATAATAGGAAAGGACTGCAAGATAGCAGTCTATTGATTGAGTAAGGATAAATATAATGGATAAAGATGACGACCCGATTGCTGCTTTTGGCAGTATTGAAGAAGGCGATGAACCACTAAAGCTTTATATGGATACCGCGTTATTTGATACGCTCGATAAACAAGGTCAAATAGATTTACTGACACCCGTTTTTGATCGTATTACTTTGGCAGGTGTTGATTTTGATTTAAAGGTTCAAGACAGTGCGACAGGTAAGCGTTATGTATTGCTCAAAAACGAAGAAGTGGTTGAAGTTTTTGTGATGGATAATAAGCTCACTGACAATATCCTTAATGCTATTGAAGAAAATAGAGATGAGGATTGATAGCATTTATTAAAGTTCGGGCGGCTTATCTAAAGAGCTAAGCTGCCTTTTTTGCCAACTCGTGACAGTCTTATAGCGCCAAATGGCTTTAAACGCTAAGCCGCAGACGATACTGGTGATAATGGCTAAGATAGTCAGACCTAGGCAAAATGCAGTTAAGGACACAGTTCCTTTATAAGTAATAAAGGGATTGGCACCGTCAGAGATGATCCATAAACTTAAGTCAGAGATCATCCTGCCAATCGTGCGCAAACTAATCATCGGCAGATCGAGTATTTCGGCACCGATATAGTATCCAGCGTAAAATACCGGTAAGGTGGTGAGTGGATTGGTAATCCATGTTAAGCCTAGTGCCATAGGGACATTGGCACGGAAAATAAGCGCACCAATCAATGCCAATAACATCTGTCCTGGCAATGGAAAAAAGGCACTCAGCACACCGATATAGACGGCTTTATTTAAGCTATGGCGATTAAAATGCCACAATCGTGGGTCAGAAAGTTGCGGCGCAAACAGTTTTAATGTGCGACTTTCTAACACTTTTTCAGGGGTAGGTAATAAGTCTTTTAAACGTTTTTTTGGCACAGATTTGCCTTTACTCATTGTCTGCAGCCCGCTCAATCATAATAATAGGCAGATAGGCAGTCATGTTATTGATAAAAGTATAGATAAGAATTCTATCAGAAAAACGTAAAAAGAACGTTAGACAATCACCATCCTAGTGTGTGCAATTAGTATAGGATAATATCCGGATAAATACCATGGCTTGATGTAGTGGTATTTAGCGCCAAGTTAATATAGCAAGCGCATTACAGTTTTTTAGTGGATGCTATATATTATTTTAAATATCACGCAAGGAGCACTGGTGTATTGGTTAATAGGTAGCTTTATCATCCTTGCTATGATGGGTGTTTTGGCGGTTGCTGATAGCACGCCTATACCAATGATGCCGCTATTTATGGATAGCGCCAGCACTCCTGTTCTGACTATTTCATTCGTACTTCTTACCTTTATTTTAATTTTGATAAGCCAGTTTACTATCCCGTCAGTTAATCCTATCAATTCTGTAAAAAATACGTCTCATCACTCTAGGTTTGCTTCTCGTATTCTCTATTTTATATCAATCGCTATACTAGCAAGCACTTTGGTTATCGGCAGTGGTTTGAAGGCACTAGTAAGTCATCAACAAGCAGACGATCAAAAAATTACTGAGCCTATGCGTGTGCAGGCTTTGGTTCATATAGAGGGAATAAGCGATAGTGTGTATGATGCTGGTACCGATACTGGCTATCGGCAAGTGGCGATCATCAGTCAAATATTGCCATTGGTTTCTGAGCTGACAGCGCAAGACTTGAATAGAGTGACAGCGGAATATGGAGCAGGGCTAAATAATAGCCTAAGCGGCAATGATATCAAGTATGAGTCTTCAAATGCCATATCTTCACATCAAAACACACTTGCTGAAAACGCTGTTCAAGATAAGGTATACCGCGTCCTACTCAATGCTTATCCAAAAAAGCCAGCCAAACAGTCATCTAAGACTAACTCTCAGAAAAAATCTAAGAAAACAGAAAAACAAAGTCAGATTGCTGACTTAAATCATTTGCAGCCGGGTGATAGATTGTTTATGACCTTGACGCTGGCACCGCTTGCTACTTCTGAGCAAGTATCAAATAACCCATCAGGGTTTGATAGTTATCGCTGGCTACGTAGTCGGCACATTGACGGCGTTGCCAATATACTGGCTACCAGCAGCGCGATTTTGCCATCCAGTCACCCACAGTCACATTCAAATTCACATTTACTCTCTTCTGATTCTTATTTAACACGGTTGCGTACTGCTATTGACCAAGGGCGTTGGCAATTACGTCAGCACTTTTATAAAGATTGGGCTACAAATACTGCTGCAGAGCAACAAGCAAAAGCGGTCACATTAAGCTTGCTGACCGGTGATCGCAGTTTAATTAATCGTGAGACCAAAGATCTATATCAGTTGGCTGGCATTTCACATTTATTAGCAATATCGGGTACACATGTTTTGTTTTTAGCGATTGTGCTGGCTGGTATAGTTATTCTACTAGCTAATCGTCTGTATCCCGCTTTATATCGCTATATTCCGCGCTGGCACGTACGTTGGTGGGTGATGATTAGCGCCGCATTTATTTATGCATTGTTTACAGGGTTTGATGTGCCCGCTGCACGTACCGCATGGATGCTACTGGCAATTGGTTTGACAAGACTAACTTTATTGCCCGTCAGTACCATGCGCGTATTATTTGCTCTGGCAGTACTGATGGCATGGCATGACCCTTATGTATTATGGCAAGCAGGTTATTGGCTGTCCTTTATTGCCGTGGCGTTATTGCTTAAATATGAAAATACCTCACAAAATCAACTATTAGAATTAAACCAACCCTCTACTTCCTATGACAAATTACTCAGACGTTTATGGCTAAACTTTAAGCGCTTATTTAATTTGCAGTGTTGGCTATTTCTCGCTCTATTACCTGTAACGTTGTTACTCTTTGGCAAAGCCTCATTATGGGGATTAATCGTCAATCTCTTTGCTATTGGCTTATTTGGTTGGATTATCGTACCGCTTAATTTATTGGCTGGGCTTTGCTATCTTATATTGCCGTCTGTAGCCGATATTATTTGGACGTTAGTCACCGCAATTGTAAGTAACCTGCATGAGCTAATAGCATGGCTAACATCAATGCCTGTGCTATCAGATGCGTGGCTTTATACGCCCGTTAATGCCGCTATTTTGCTCATGGCATTATTAACCATATTACCTTGGTTGCTACCTCGCGGTCTGATCAGTCGTTGGCTAGTATTGCCACCGCTCAGTCTTTTGGTAATGACGGTATATGCCAATCAGCAGTCACTGACTACGACACCCACTTTATATATATTGCCAACGGGTGATCATTATATAAGTGCCGCTTTATTACAATATCCTATCGTCAATGATAAAGATGCTAAAAATACCAGCTGGCTGTTTTTGGCAGATCATAGACCCAGTAACACTAAAATTAAGACCATGCCCAGCAATCTGACGGCAGATAAATTCTCTGCCATGTTAGCGCAGCAATTGGGCAGCTTATCTGTCAACAAGCTAGAGGGCATCGTCGTACAAAGCAGTAGTAGTGGCGTGACTGATTCACGCGTTTATGATAAAAAGAGCAGCGCAGTGAGTCCTAATGATTCAGAGCTCTTACCCATGATAGTCGCTCAGCTCAGTCAGAGATTGCCTGTGAGCCAATACTGGCAAGCAGGACGTAGTGAGCGTTGGTCTGCGCTGCATCAAGCTTATAAAGTTACTGCTGATTCTCAAAAGACGGCAACTATCAGCGCCCAACGTTGCGAATCCGGTAAAATATGGCAGCTGCCAAATGGCAACTTAACCTTGCAAGCAATCACAGGCTGGAGCAAGATAGAGGATGCCAGTGTTTGGGATTGTACTGTGGCTATTGATAGCAGCACGCCCATACGAGTACTCAAGTATCAAGCAAATGATCCTCTCAAGTCATTACCTGCTAACTCACAAACACTGATATCAAACATCCAACAACCAATTGACCAAGCAAATATGTCGCAATCGCGGCTAATTTTGAATGCAGATACGCATGAGCGAACTTGGCAAATGTGGTCGTTACTATGCTCGGCTGATTTAACCAATAGCAATATAGCCATGAATCATACGACATGGCTGGGTCACAGTACCTCACATATCCCGAATGAGGTAATCAGCCAGCAACAAATAGATGAGATAATCACCTATGATAATAAACCGTTAGAAGTTGCTTTATCTTCTGATGCGCTATTCAAATAGGGTGATTAGGAGTTGTTCCAATATCAATAATGTTGCAGATATTATTGGGAAGTCCTAATATCTAGTGATAGTGTTTTATTTGTGATATCACATTTATAAAATACACGTATTTCACAGAGATGCTATTGAACCACGAGTAAAATGGCACCATACTGAACCACCTATTCATACAGAAAGCTTAAACAGTAAGAATTTCGAATTTTTCTGTCGTAAGTTTATATAATCTGTCTTTTATCGTTTTACATTGTTTCTACTTAGGAAGTTATATGCCCAACTGGCCGCCAGACCCTAACAAACGCCCTGATAATTCGGCAAATCAGCCAGCACCGATGCAGCAGTCAAACCAGCCGAGCGGGCAAGAATGGCGACTGATTGAAAATACTTTATTAGCAAGCGTGGTCGAGCAACGCCGTGCCCGTCGTTGGAGTATTTTCTTTAAGCTACTGACCTTTGGCTATATTTTATTGATATTTTTGACGATTGGGCGTAGCTGTAGTACTGAAGCACCCACTGGTCTTGATGGTATCGATACCAGTAAGCCGCATTTGGCAGTGGTTGAGCTTCAAGGAACTATTAGCAGTGGTGATGTGGCCAACGCTTATGATGTCAATGATGCGCTCACACGCGCCTTTAAAAACAGTAACTCAAAGGCAGTGGCGCTCGATATCAACTCACCGGGTGGTTCGCCTGTGCAGTCAGATGAAATCTGGCAGACTATGATGGATTTGCGTAAAGAATATCCAGATAAAAAGCTTTATGCAGTGATTGGTGATATGGGGGCTTCTGGCGCGTATTATATCGCATCAGCGGCTGATGAGATTTATGTCAACCCATCAAGCCTAGTCGGTTCGATCGGCGTCATTATGCCAAGCTATAATGTAAAAGGCTTGATGGACAAGGTCGGCGTAGAAGATCGCACCATTACAGCAGGTGAATATAAAGATATCTTGAGTTTGTCACGTCCCCTAACGGATTATGAAGAAAAGCATGTTGAAAAAGTGCTAGACAATACTCATAAGCACTTTATTAATGCCGTAAAAGAAGGTCGTGGCGATCGTCTAAAAAATCCTGAACAAAATAAGCTGTTTTCGGGACTGTTTTGGACAGGTGAGCAATCTATCGAGCTTGGCTTGGCGGACAAAAAAGGCAGTATTTCAAGTTTAGAGAAGCAGCTTAAATTAAATAACGTGGTTAATTATACGCCAAGTGATCCGTTCCAATTATTTATGGATCGCTTCGCCGTTAAATTGGGCGCAGGTGTGGGTTCAAGCATCAATCTTGATCTCTTGCCATCAGAAGAAGGCAACGCGCAGATGCGTTAATAGACTTTAATTTTTAGCGTTACCGTGTATGATTGTTAAGGCTGAGCGTATGATTACGCTCAGCCTTATTTATGTTTCGCTATCTAGCATTTAAAACCATAAATACAATACAAACCATTATAACAACTAATGAGAATGTGTCATGAGTGAAGTCAATTTGCAGTCTTTTGCGTCCTTACCGACATCGAAAATAACCCAAAAACCAGTCATCCATTTTGCTCATGCCAATGGAATGCCAAGTCCTGTCTATGAGCCGTTTTTTGAGAAATTGGCTGAATTTTTTACTATTGAATATATCTCCATGTTAGGCGATACGCCTGATTATCCGGTCGATAACCAATGGCGAAGTCTCACGCAGCAGATTGTCGATAGCGTCAAAGATACCTGTAAAAAACATGGCGTTAAGCAAGTCGTAGCCGTCGGGCATTCGCTTGGTGCCATGTGTACCTTGCAAGCGTTGTACCGTGCACCTGAGTACTTTTCGCAAGCCGTTCTGATGGATCCACCATGGATTTATGGCAAAGTTAGCTTGCTATGGCATCTTGCCAAGACAGCAGATCGATTGCCATGGATGAATAATCGTTTGATGGATAAGCTATCGCCCGCTGGTGTGTCTAAGCATCGCCGTGACGTATGGGATAGCCGAGAAGATGCGTATGACAAACTGCGCCATAAAGGATTTTTTAAAGATTTTACTGAGCGCAGTTTTCAAGGTTATATTGAGCATGGTCTGCATGAGCGTGCCGATGGTAAAGTTACCTTGGCGATTCCAAAAGCCAGTGAAGTCGCCGTCTTTCGCACCAATCCTTCTTGGTATTGGTTGACCCCAAATCGAGCTCCCAAAGTGCCAGTTACCTTGATTATTGGTGAGGACAGTATCTTTTTAAAACGTCGATTCCCACAACAAATAAAGTTGCGCTTACGTATTCCTTATATTACTCATGCGGGCGGTCATATGTTTCCACTTGAGCATCCAGAGTCTGTGTCAGAGCAGGTATTAGCATTGATTGAAAAACAGTTATCTGCCAAATAACAACAGACTTTGTTTTTAATCAATTTCCTTACGCTAAACTGATTGTCTTTGTGAGCAGTTTTTAAGTAATGCTTCAGTATCTTTTCGAGTAAACCTATTATGTCAATGCGAA
>TARA_R110000787_G_scaffold192886_10_pt1 | contig 10060 bp, 9 predicted proteins | sample TARA_R110000787 | Tara Oceans TARA_R110000787 (sample SAMEA4397920) | marine metagenome | biome: Polar Biome; feature: [DCM] deep chlorophyll maximum layer (ENVO:01000326); material: water (ENVO:00002006), including particulate matter (ENVO:01000060) such as... | depth 35 m
GTTCCGAAAAAATGAATTAATAAAATTGATAAAATCTCCTGTAGTTAGAAATATTTTAAAAACAGATTATAGAACCAAGAGTGGCTTTATTAGAAAATTCAATAATCGAATTAAAAGAGCAGAAAAGTTGCTCAAACAAATAAATCAGTTAGTAAAGGATTAAAATTAGAAAAAAGGATAATGAACATTCAAAACTACATAAACGGGGAGTTTTTACCACCAATAACAAACAGTTGGGTAGATAATTACAATCCTTCAAACGGAGAGGTCTACGGGCAAATTCCGAATTCAGGAAAAGAGGATGTAGAAAACGCTTATCAAGCAGCAAAAGAAGCATTTCCATCTTGGTCAAATTCTACTTTAGAAAATAGATCACAGATACTTTCTAAAATTGCAGCATTAATTTCTGAACGATTACCTGATTTGGCAGCTGCAGAATCTAAAGACAACGGGAAACCGTTAAAACTAGCAAAAGCCATAGACATTCCAAGAGCTTCTGCGAATTTTCAATTCTTCGCAAATGCCATTACGCAATTTGCTTCCGAAGCTCATGAAAGTGTTGGTTTAAATGCGATGAATTTCACCCTTCGTCAACCAATTGGAGTAGTAGGTTGTATTTCACCATGGAATTTACCTTTGTATTTATTTACTTGGAAAATAGCACCAGCAATCGCAGCAGGAAACTGTGTAATAGCAAAGCCAAGTGAGGTAACGCCAATGACAGCATATTTATTAGGAGAAATCTGTAATGAAGCAGGATTGCCAAAAGGAGTATTAAATATCGTTCACGGATTAGGAACAACTACCGGACAAGCTATTGTAGAACATCCAAACATTAAAGCCATTTCATTTACTGGCGGAACAACAACAGGTGCACATATTGCCAGAGTTGCGGCACCAATGTTTAAGAAATTATCATTAGAACTAGGAGGAAAAAACCCCAATATTATTTTTGCAGATTGTGATTATGAAGACATGTTACAAACTACGGTTCGATCTTCATTTGCAAATCAAGGTCAGATTTGTTTATGTGGAAGTAGAATTTTTGTAGAAGAATCAATTTATGAAAAATTTAAAACCGATTTTGTAGCAGCCGTTTCTAATTTAAAAGTGGGGAATCCTTTTGATGAAACCACTAACATTGGAGCTTTGGTTTCTAAAGAACATTTAGAAAAAGTAAAATCATATATTGATAATTCAGAAGAATTAGGAGGAAAAGTCATCTTTGGAGGAAAAACAGTTTCTGTTCAGAATTCAGAAGATGGATACTATTTAGAACCAACCATAATTGAAGTAAAAGACAATCAATGTAAACTGAATCAAGAAGAGATTTTTGGACCCATCGTCACCATTATGTCATTTAAAACTGATGAAGAAGTTTTAGCGATGGCTAACGATGTTTCTTACGGATTATCAGCTACCTTGTGGACGAATGATTTAAAGAGAACCATGAAGATTTCAAAACAAATTCATGCTGGAATTGTTTGGGTAAACACTTGGTTGTTACGTGACTTAAGGACTCCTTTTGGAGGAATGAAAGCTTCTGGAGTTGGACGAGAAGGTGGTTTTGAAGCGCTTCGATTTTTTACGGAAGCAAAAAATATTTGCATCAAATATGAATAAAGAAATCCAACAAAAAATTATTCAGGTTTGTGGTGAAAAAATTGCCGCAAAAGGAGACAATGTAGGGTTATCATTTTATGCGTTTTTCAAGAATAAAAATGACAACCCGAAATTACTGATGGAAGTTGTAATATGGTGGATAGAAACACATCAATTAGATCATTTTGAAAAAGCGGTTAAAATTAAAAGAATGATGGAAAGTAATCTTTAGAATATGAATTTTAAAAAAGCAGGATCTTTAGTAGGAATTATTATTCTAACAATTATAGTGTTCTTCCCTTCTCTTCATGGAGGGTATCTAAATTGGGATGACAATATGCAAATATTTGAAAATCCGGATGTAACAAACCTTTCTTTACAAAGTATAAAAAACTATTTCACAACTTTTTACGTGAGTTCTTATCAGCCTTTAGCTTCCTTTAGCTTCGGATTAGAATATTATTTTTTTGGAAGTAATCCTTTAGTGCCGCATGTTACAAATTTAGGAATACACGTATTAAATATAATTATAGTGTACTCTTTACTACATAAATTAACGCCTCAGTTAAAGACTTTAAATGTTTTTATACTAGCAGTGTTTGCTTTGCATCCATTACAAGGAGAGTTGTTAGGATGGCTTTCTACAAGAAGTACATTGATAGTTAGTTTCTTTTTGCTGCTTTCCTGTCTTTATTATAGTAAGTTTTTGAAAAAGCAAAATACGTCTAATAAATATTTATGGTTTTCCTTACTGTTTTTTGTTGGAGCACTATTCTCAAAAGCATCAGCAATTGTGTTGCCTCTAATTTTGTTATTAATTGATTATTTATTTAAAAGAAAATTTTCAATTAGGCTATTGTTAGAGAAAACACCTTTTTTTATTGGTTCACTAGTCATTGGAATAGTTAGTTTGGTTTCTAGAAAAATCGTTGATTCTGAAAGTGGTTTTAGCACGTATTATAATTGGTATGAAAAATTAAGTATTAGTAGCCAATCTGTTTTTTTATATTTTAAAAAGTCATTATTCGCAGATGATTTGTTCTTTTTCTATGGATATCCTTATAGAATTGGAGAAGATGGAACTATTGGTTTTTCCTTTTTAATAGCTCCGCTATTCATAGCGTTAATAGCAATTTTCTGCTGGATTGTTTACAGAAAAATTTCTATCGACAATAAAAGATTATGGGTTTTTGGCTTGGTATTTTTTTTAATTAATATTTCAATTGTTATTAATATTGTCTCATTTACCAATTCTTTTTTCTCTGAAAGATACATGTACATTGGTATTATTGGAATATATATATCAATATCAACATTGCTTCATGCTTTTATAAAAAACACTCCGTTGCTTAGGTATGGAATTTATACACTATTAGCGATCTTTTTATTCCATCTAGGAAGCATCTCTCATGATCGTGCTGATATTTGGAAATCAGATATTACACTTTGGTCTTACGTTGAGAAATTTAAAATTCAGAGCTCAGAGCCTTATAGGATTTTGGGAAAAATATACGCAAAAAATAAAAACTATGACAAAGCAATTAATTATTATAATAATGGAATAAGTATAAATCCGTATAGCTCAGATTTGTACTATTGGAGATCTATGGCTATTTTGGAGACAGGTGATTTAAAGTATGCGCTTAAAGATTTAAATAGAGTAATTTCTTCTAAACATAAATTAAAAGGAGATGCTTTCTATCAAAAATCATTGATCTTTAAAAAGATAAATCTACAAGATAGCGCTCAAATTAGTTTAGATAGTTCAAAATTCTATACTGTTCAACTGGCAGTTTTTGAAGATGAAAATAATTCTTTAAATATAAATCGATTTCAACAGTTAGAAAAAATCACTTTGGAAAAGATAGATTCACTTATTAAAATTAAAGACTACGAGAACGTATTAGAAAATTATGAAACCCTAACTTTAATTGTTCCTAAAAATATTAATTATCAAATAGAAAAAGGAAAAATAGAATCTCAGCTCCAAAAATGGAACACAGCTATTCTAACATTTAAGAACGTGATTGAAGTATCTCCTAAAAATGAAATCGCAAGATTAAATAGAGCGTATGCAAACTATATGACTAAAAAAAATAGTGATGCGATTTTGGATTATACGTTTGTAATCAAAGATCTTGCTATTGAACGAAGTGATATCTATTATTTCAGAGCCTTGGCTTATTTTAATAATAAGCAAACACTACTGGGTTGTAAGGATATTGATAAAGCTAAGGAATTGGGGTATATAATTCCACCAGAAATTCAAGATAAAATTTGTAAATAAAACAGAAATGGACCTAAATATAAATAACAAAAATGCCTTGGTTTGCGGAAGCACGCAAGGAATTGGAAAAGCGACAGCAATAGCCTTAGCAAATGAAGGAGTAAACGTTACGTTAATTGCTAGAAATGAAACTGCATTACAAGAAGTTTTAAAAGAGCTTCCACAAAATGGACATCAGAAGCACGCCTATTTAGTAGCCGATTTTTCTGACCCTAGCTTTGTAAAAGAAGTGGTATTAACGAATAACAATTTCCATATCCTTATTAACAATACAGGCGGACCAAAAAGCGGTTCTATATTGGAGGCAAGTCCTGAGCAATTTTCAGACGCATTTAAAATGCATGTTTTGGTAAATCAAATTTTAGTACAAGCGGTTGTTCCTTATATGAAATCAGAGAAATTTGGTCGTATTATTAATATTATTTCAACTTCTGTAAAAGAGCCAATTCCAGGTTTAGGAGTTAGTAATACCATCAGAAATGCAGTTGCTAATTGGGCGAAAACGATGGCAGAAGAATTAGCTCAATTCGGAATTACAGTGAATAATGTATTGCCAGGATTTACAGATACGGCACGTTTAGATCAAATTATTAAAATTAAAGCAACACGTGGAAATACGTCAATTGAAGAGATGACGGAAATTATGAAAGGCTATGTGCCAGCAAAGCGATTTGCAAAACCAGAAGAAACTGCCAATGCAGTAACTTTTTTAGCAAGCAGTGCTGCAAGTTATATTACAGGAATTAATTTGCCAGTTGATGGTGGAAGAACAAAAAGTTTGTAGATTTATAGAATCTCGCGTTAGGGATTGAAGCGGCATCCTTTTTATGTCTATTCTAATACCATGCTTTTAGTGTGATATATCGAGAACAAATAAAAAGATACAGCGAAAAGCCCGACCTTTTATACTGAGCTTGTCGAAGTGTTGAGGGAACGCCCAAAATTTAAAAGAATCAAGAACCAGGGTTTTTAGAGTCAAGACAATATAGCGTATCTTTAAAGTGTCTAGATTCTTGTTTCTAAAAGTCTAATAATCTAAATAATATGAGCAAATTGGTACAACCTTTAAATTTTCAAAAATGGATTGAAGAACATCGTCATTTATTAAAACCACCTGTTGGAAACAAATGTGTTTGGGACAATGGTGAATTTATTGTGATGGTTGTTGGTGGACCAAATTCTAGAAAAGATTATCATTATAATGAAACTCCAGAATTTTTCTATCAAGTAGAAGGTGACATGGTGTTAAAAATTATTGATGATGGAAAACAAGTGGATGTAGCCATTAATGAAGGTGATATTTATTTATTGCCAGCAAAAGTGCCACACTCACCTCAAAGGAAAGAAAACACCGTTGGTTTGGTGATAGAATATCCAAGATCTGAAGGAATGATGGATGCCTTAGAATGGTATTGTGAAAACTGTCATGCTCAATTATACAGAGAAGCATTTGCCTTAGATAATATTGAGACAGATATGCCAAAAATATTTGACGCATATTATTCAGATGATAAAAAATGTACCTGTTCTACTTGTGGAACAAAAATGGAAGCTCCTAAAAAAGTATCATAATGAAACGCAAACTACGTATTAACGGACATTCACATTTATTGCCTTATCCAGAGCAAATTCCGGCTTTTATGAAAGAAAAGGAAATTTTCTGGGTAGATGATGAACGCAAACATATGTTACAGAAAGGATGGAAACGCCCCGTTACACATTCTAGTTTCTTTTTGGATGAGAAATTAGTATGGATGGAGAAAAACAAGTTAGATCATGCCGTGGTTTTAAATCTTTCTCAGTTATACGGAAACGGATTGCGTTTAGAAGAGATGAAGAAGGCATTGCGTTTTCAGAACGATTTTAATGCGAAAGTTCAGCAAGACCATCCATCAAAATTTACCTGTGGATTTGTTGTCCACCCGGGTTTTATTCAAGGTGCCTTATGGGAAATGGAACGATGTGTGGAAGAATTAGGATTAAAAGTTTTGTGTTTGCCGACACACTTTATGGATTCTATCGGACAGTGGCGTAGCGTTTTTGATAAAGAAAATGATCCGATTTTTGAACTAGCAAACAAATATAAATTAGCGATTGAGATTCATCCCTACGATGGCGATAAAATGATCAAATTAGAAAATACTAATTGGCGTTTTCATTTAATTTGGATGTTAGCTCAATGTGGAGATGCGTATCATTTTTATACCTTAAACGGAATGCAAGAACGTTTTCCGAATATTAGAACCTGTTTTGCACATGGTGGTCAATTAGCTCAAATGAATCTAGGACGAAGAATTCAAGGATTTGATGGGAGACCTGATTTGTTTGAAGGGAAGACACATCCTAGAAAAGCAGTAGGACATCCAAACATCTATTTTGACACCTTAGTTCACGATACAGATTCATTAAAATTAATGATTGAACGTCAGGGGTCTAATCAAGTAATTATGGGATTAGATGATCCGTATCCTTTAGGAGAAATGGAAAGTGATGCACAATCTTCGTATCCAGGAAAGTTATTAGACTTGGCAATTGAAAGAGATGTTATTAACGAACAACAATATCATGAAATTTGGGAAGACAATACCTTGCGATGGTTGTTTGGAAATGACGAAAAAGCGAAACAAGAATTGATCAATAAAATTTTACAATAAATTCATAAAGTAAAGGTGACTGAGAATTTTCAAAGTCACCTTGTATTTTATTTACCCTTGGCATTGTTTTAAAACTTGTTCAGCTCTTTCTAGCATAAATTTCGGGTAAAATTCAATATCATTTTTTTCTTTTTTACCAAGCTCAATTGCACGTTTAATTTCATCACAATAAGGTTTAGTAGATTTTCCAAAGAATTTTGCAGAACCCATATTCCATTCTGCATTTCCCAAAACAACTCGTGGATTATTTGGTGCTTTTTGTAAAGCCTTTGCATAGATCTGAGTGTTTTTTCCAGACAATGTCATTCCATATTTTTGACCATCAAAAGCAATATAAGCAGTGTTGTGTAGAGCTTGTGCAATCATTATTTCTGGATTGTTTGGCGAAATTGAAGCAGCTTCGTTTAAAAATGCTTCTGCTTTTTCTAATTTAGATTTTAATGTTGCTTCATCTGTTACTCCAAAAGAAGATAAAGCGGTTACATAACCTGCATAATATGAAGGTAACCAATTCTCTTTTTCGGCTGTAGAAATTCGTTCAAAGAGATTACTAGCCTCCGTTAATTTGCCTTGTTCCAATAATCCAAAAGCTTTTTGCATTCCAGTTTGATAATTTGTTTGCGCTGTTACATTTAAGGCAATAAATAACCCGATGAATAAACATAATTTTTTCATAATTAATTGATTTTAAGATGGTTGATTTGATTTTTAAACTTTAAATTTTACTTGATGCTTACTTTTAAGGTTTCGTTTTTTGTAATATTGAATGTTGCTTCCTTAAATTTTGGTGGACCAAAACGGCCTCTTTCTCCATTAGAAAAACCGTACGGTTCTTTTGGTATTCCTAGAAAATTAGTGTCCAATTTTTTGTTTTCATTGATGTCATGAAATAATGAAAACGCATAGACTCCTTTTTCTACCTCATCAAAAATGATAATGGCTTTGTTTTCTTTTATAAGCACATCTGCACTTTTGTAAACATCTTCCATATAAGCTTCCTCAGAATTGTATAAGGCTAAGAGAATATTTCCTTTGTTGTATTTAGTGACAGAAACTTCGATTATAACAGTTACGGTTTCTTTTTTTTGAGCGAATAAATTTGAGACTCCGCTAAGTAGAAATATAAAAGTGATTAATAGTGTTTTCATTTTCTCTGTTTGATACTTCAAATATCCTATGATTTTTCTAGTTTTGAATATAAAATCTTCCCAATTGTTGTTTTTTATATCTGAACTGTTATTTTTATAAGTTCTCTAGTTGATTTGATTTTTTATCGTCACTAATCGTCCAAAAGAAACCTACAAAAAAGAAGCTATCTGCATTGGGTACAATTGCTTCTCTGGCAAACATTCCATTTGCATCTGCTTGATTTGCGTAGTTATAACCAAACACATTTTTCGTGCCTAAAACATTATTTACAGAGAAATATAAAATCTTTTGTTGATCAATTAAATAGGCCCAATTAAAACTTAGCGAATTATAATTTTTTGTTTCTTTATTTAAGAATCCAACTTCATTCGGATTTGTGTAATTTCTTCCTGATGCAAATTGATAACTAAAACCAATTTGACTTTTCCAGCTTTCAAACCAATGCTTTGTAACGATTGATAAATTATGTGCTGATGCAAAATTTGGTCTAGCAGTTACTGGGAAGTTTCTGTAATCTCTTTCTGTATCTAAATAGGAATATGAAATCCAATAATCCGTGTTTTTTATTGATTGATTATCTCTCCAAAAGATATCTAATCCTTTTGCGAAACCTGAACCATTATTATTGTAATCACTATCAAAACCGGCAAATTCTGTATCAAATTTCACTAAATCATCATATCCTTTATAGTAAGCTTCCATTCTAAATATCTTCTTGTCTTTTACATATTGAAAGTTAGAGATTACGTGGGATGTGTTTTCAGCTGAAAAATTATCGCTAAATTTTAAAAAACTACTATTTGGATTTTGATAAAACTGTCCGTAAGCAAATGAAAATTGAGAATATTTTCCAAATTTATAAGCAATTGAAGCTCTAGGCGATACTGTTGTTTCATTTAATAATTCTGAATGTTCAACTCTTACACCGATTTTAGTCGCTAGTTTTTTAGAAAAGAAAATATCTACTTCACTAAAAGCTCCTGCAATATTATTTTGAAAACCATAATTAAAGTTCCCGTTTACGGTACTAAAATAATTTTCATTAAAATCTGTGATGAAATATTCTGCTCCAAAATTTAGTTTTATTCTATTATTAAAACGCTTTCTTAAAGTCATTTTTATATGAGAAGAATTTTCATTAGTTTTAATTAAATCATCTTCGAAATTCAAGTTTGTAGTATCGTTTGATAATGAAAACCCGGCAGAAAGGATCCAATTATTTTCTAAAAAATCTTTGTAAGAACCATTAAAATATAGATTTCTATTTTCTAGAGCAACATGCAATCCTTCTTCAAAATTAATGTCTTGTTGAATTAAATCAAAACTAGAATAACTAAAAGCTCCATACAATTTAATTAAGTCACTATCATTAACTTTATAACGATAGACCATTTCACCGCTTCCACCCTGATAAGGTTTATTCCATGTGTTTCTATCTTTAAAGAGTTCTAAATAAGGTGCCAAATTGATATATGAAGTATTGATACTGAAAGAGCCTTTGTCCCATTTTTGAGTATTACCAATACCTACACCAACAGTCATTAAAGAAATATCTGTTTTCTCTTGAATAGGTTCATCAATAGTGCTTAGTAATAGTACACTTGATAACGCTTGTCCGTATTCTGCTGAGTAACCACCTGTAGAAAATGAAATCCCTTTAAATAAAAATGGAGAAAATCGTCCACGGGTAGGAATGTTATTTGCCGTCGGTGTAAATGGCGTAAAAACACGAATTCCATCAATAAAAATTTGAGTTTCTTCTGCACCACCACCTCTTACAAATAAGCGCCCGTCTTCTGCAACTGTTGCAGTTCCCGGTAAGGTTTGTAAAGCTCCAACAAAATCTCCCAAAGCACTTGCTGTAGTAACAACATCTAAAGGCTTTAAAGCGGTTACTTTTGCTTTATCACCAGCTTCAAAAGTTCCTGTATTTATAATTACAGCGTCTAATGTGTTTACATCTTCACGCATCTTTATCAGTAATTTTTTAAAAGTAGAAACATCTGCTGTTATTGCATAGTCTTCAAAAGAAAGAAAAGAAACGATTAAAGTTTGCAGTCCTTTTTCTGAAGTGGTAAATGAGAATTCTCCTTTTTCATTGGTAGAGCTTCCGTCATAAGTCCCATCTAAATAAATATTAGCTCCATAAATCGGTTCATTTTTATGATCAGTTATTTTTCCTGAAATAGTAGTTTGTGCAATTAGATTAATACTGAATAGTAAGCTAAGTAAGAATATGATTTTTTTCATCGGTTGAATGTTTCTTTTTGATGGTGCAAATGTGAAACAATGTTGAGATGAGAAATAAAAAGAGTTACTGAGTTGTAGAAAATATTAGATGAGTTGTTTCAAGGCCTGAAAATTCCGC
>TARA_R110000787_G_scaffold132345_1_pt1 | contig 10053 bp, 13 predicted proteins | sample TARA_R110000787 | Tara Oceans TARA_R110000787 (sample SAMEA4397920) | marine metagenome | biome: Polar Biome; feature: [DCM] deep chlorophyll maximum layer (ENVO:01000326); material: water (ENVO:00002006), including particulate matter (ENVO:01000060) such as... | depth 35 m
ATACTAGAGAAGGGACCCCTGGTTGAAGCATTCGTAGAGAACAATGAACTTGACGAGGTCGATTGGTTAGAGAATGGATCTCTAATTAAACCAACACTACATTAGGAGAGAGTATGACGCACAATATTAATAAGGTAACACCAGGTTATGGTAAGACTTGGTATATTAAATGGACTGCATCCTTCATCATCATCATAGGCATGTTGTTGACAGCAGTAGAGATAAGCCCATTGAACTTAGTGTTCCATTTAGGTGGAGTAACTGGTTGGTTTATAGTAGGGTACCTATGGCATGACCGAGCAATCATGACAGTCAATTCTATAGCCATGTTTATATTTTCAGTAGGAATATTGTTAAACTTTTAGCTTGACAATTTTTTTATATATGATACTATCAATAATAAAATAAGGAGAAATATGCCGACAATATATACTGACTACGACCAAGAAGCATTACAAAATAAAATAAGACTTTTAAATATATTACTTGATACAAATAAAAAATTAGAAAGGATAGCTACTGCTTTAGAAGAAAATAAAAAATCAGATGGAGTAACAAAATGAAATACGATATCACAACATCACACATGAACACACAACATTGGACAGTTGAAGCTGAGTCTAAAGAACAAGCCGAAGAAATATTTAAGAAGGGTGACATAGAATGGAGCAAAGAACTGCGAAGGTATGTGTGTAGAAATCCTATACCTCGTGTACTACAGGGGTTAGTTACAATCCCCGATGCACAGCTCAGGGCTATCAATGCGATACCTGGGCAAAACGAACCAACCTTTACAAAGTTAGGAGAGAGCAATGACTAAGAAGATAGAACAAGAAGAAGAACTTAGTATACCTATGGACTTGCTTGATAAAGACCCATTGCAATTAGCAGAGAGTGAAGAAGACATACAAACTATTGTCACTTACTTACGTGCTACCCGGGAAAACATACGAGCAACGGAGAAAGCAGGTAAAAGAATCACCAGCAAATCATCACGAACTAAACCTAAACAATACGAAACAAATGTATTAGATATGTTAATCAAGGAAGCTTAATGATAGATTACTTTTATTATTTATGTGAGAAGTATGGAGGAAAGATAAGTAATTGGGCATGGCATAAGCGATGGAACAATAGAGAAACAAGATGGAACAAGAGGAATAAAAATGGAACAACCAGATAGATTAAAAAAATTTATATATCAAGATGGAAATCCTATACAAAAGATATGGGATACATCAAGTCTATCTTCGTTCTCATCATGCCCCCGTATGTACAACTGGACTAACCTACAAGGGTACAAGTCTAAGATGTATGGTATGGCAACTGGCTTTGGGTCAGCAGTACATGAAGGCTTTGAAGTATTAGATGCACAGAAATTCAAGGGGGCAACTAAGGATGAAGCGGTAGCTGCAGCTGTAAAGCATGTACTCCTGGAATTTGGTGAGGCTCTTAACAAATCAGAAGATAAGGCACGTGGGTTAACGGCAGCTCTAAGGGCTGTTACCTGGAGAGGCGAAGAATATTGGGATGACCTATTTGAAATAGCAACCATGCCTAATGGTGAACCATGTTTAGAGATGAGATTCGAAGTACCCTTTGGTAGTGGAGAGTATAGATTCTCTGGTCGTATAGATAAGGTAGTACAACTAGAAGGTAAGCTATACCTATGTGATATTAAAACAACTAAGACAACACTCAACTCTAATTACTTTGGTAACTTCATGCCGAACAACCAAGTCTTTAGTTACATATGGGCAGCCAGGGAAGTACTAAAGCTAGACATAGTAGGCTTCATCATTGATGCCGTACAAACTGGTGTTCACTTCACTAGGTTCGATCGAAGTGTATACAATGTACCAACAGATTTAATAATGGAATGGTATAAAGATACAGTAGACACACTAGATACATCAACTAAATATTTTAACAACCAACATTATCCAGCAGACTTTACTGCTTGTAATAACTATGGTGGCTGTAGGTTTAAGGAGACTTGCTCGTCATCACCATCACGTCGGAATTTATTTTTAGATAATGACTTCGACAAACAACCTCATCCAGATTTGCAAGGGGCAATATGATCGTCAACATTTTGTTGGGATTTATAATTTTTGATTTACTTGTTATCACATTTATGTTATATGCAATTGGAAAAATTATTGATGAGAGATTAAAATAAGTGTTGACACAATAACAAAACTATGTTATAGTGGTGACTCATTTAACAGGAGAAAAAATGGCAAACATAAAAACACACAAGTCAGCAGAGTATACTAAGCTTATGTTGGTAGGGGATAGTGGCTCGGGTAAAACCACAGCACTAGCTTCGCTTGCAAATGCTGGGTATAACTTACGCATACTAGACTTTGATGATGGTCTGTCTATTCTTCCAGAGTTCTTAAACAAAGATGCGATAAAGAATGTATCCTTTATTACTTGCAAAGATTCTTTAGGACAAGCGACAGCTTTCCGTAAGGGTGTGCAGATGATTACTAATTGGAAAGATGGCGACGAAGATTTTGGTTCAGTTAAAAACTGGACTAATAAAGATGTACTTGTTATAGACAGCTTGACTTTGATGGGCGAGGCAGCACTACGTGGTGCTATGGTTTTTAATAATAAGAAACCAACCGACCAACCCAGTCAACCAGAATGGGGGACAGCCGCAAGGGATGTTCAACATATCATACAATATATAACAGGTTCAGAGGTACCGTGTAATGTAGTAGTAACTACACATATGCAGTACATGGAAGGAGACTTAGGAGTATCCAAAGCATACCCAACAAGTGTAGGTTCTAAACTATCAACTAAGATAGGTAGATACTTTAACTGTGTATGCAGAATAGATACTAGGTCTTCAAGCAAGGGCACTGAGCGTACCCTACGAACAGTATCGGATCACAAGATGGACTTAAAGATCACAGCACCAAGTCGTGTTGAGGCTAATACCGAATGTGATTTAGCAAAATTGTTTGATGCTATTCAAAAGAATGCTCAAAGTAAATTAACCATAGGAGATAAATAATGTCAGATGTTCTTGACTTTTTAAGCATGACTCCAGGGGATATCCCAGAGTCTATCACACTGCCCGAGGGCAGTTACGATTTCACTATCACTTCTTATCGTTCGGATAAGGTGGGTGAAAATCAAACACCACTGGTACGTATCAACGTCAAGGCAGTGGGAGTTATTCAATCCGACATAGCCGACTCAGATTTAAAAAATGCTGAGCCTACTCGCATGGAATTTTGGGCGACACCAAAAGCAATGCAACAAAACAACCCAGCTATGTCATTGAAAGCGTTCCTATTAAAGGGATTGGAAATGGATGACAGTGCGTCGTTCAGTGAATTGCTAGAGCAAGCAATTGGTCAGACCTTTAGTGGTATTGTCAAGCATGAGATGGTTGGCAGAAATAAAGATATACTTCAAGCTTCTGTAAAGAAGATCATTAAGAAGTAATCTAATGGGTGAGTATGCAGTATACAAACGTGTAGCATCACGCAAGCCTCAATCAGCCGAGGCTTGTAAGATTGCTATAGTCTTTGAGTATCCTACCAACAGTGAGACAATCGCTAACACTATCCTGCGTGGGGGCACGGGAAAAATGTTTGCCGAACTCTGTGACATTGCAGGTATTGAACTCTCCGACTGTTTACTCACCCATACTATACAATTAAAACCGCACCTTAACACAGCACAATACTTCTTTCATAAGAGAAGTGAATACAAAAGATTATGTAAGACAACAGAGTGGCGTTCACCTTACGCACCAACGAGTGAAGGATTTCTTAAGCAAGAGTATGAACAAGACATCCAAAGGTTACACAAAGAGATAGAAGAAGCCAATCCAAATATCATTATCGCAATGGGTTCAGTGTCTTTGTGGGCAGTGACAGGGCTAGCTAAGATTGGTAAGAACAGAGGGGCTACGTTATTAACGGAGCTTTTATCTACAACTTATAAAGTATTACCAACTTACAGTCCTGTCTCTGTCGTTAAAAATTTTAAGTGGAGACCTCATGTTGTAGCTGACTTACAAAAAGCACAAAGAGAATCAGTAACAAAAGAATTAGAACATACAGTCAGAGAGATATGGATTGAACCAACACTCGAAGACTTGGATGTTTATTACAAGAAATATATTAGTGAAGCTAACCATGACAATCCTCTCGCATTTGATATTGAAACAGCAGAAGGCTCTATCGTATGCATAGGCTTTGCACCTAACCCTAGTACTACAATCGTAGTACCTTTTCGTGACAAGAATAAAGACTTACTTAACTACTGGAATGCAGCTGATGAGATGGCTGCCTGGAAATGGGTGAAAGATATTCTTGAGAATGATAAGATAGTTAAGGTAGCACAGAATCAATTGTATGATGTATCATGGCTTGCCCATAAACAAAAGATACATGTTAAAGGTATAGTGCATGACACTATGCATGCACAACATTCACTGCAACCCGAACAAGAAAAGGGATTAGGTTTCTTAGGCTCGATATACACAAACGAGAGTGCTTGGAAAACCTTAGCCAAGTTTTCAAAGAGTACCAAAGCAGATGAGTAACAATGAAACGATCAGAACTATTCTCGGTCAAGCCAATGCCCGAGGATTCAACAGACATAGAGAACCATTACAATTTATGGAGGGCAGTACTAGATCAAGCAGTACAAGACTATGCTTACGAAGGAACAGCAAAAGAATCTTTGAAGCACAAGAAAGAAGTAGAGAAGTGGTTACGATATAAGTATGATGAATTTAAATACATATGTGACTTAGCATCAGTCGACCATGAAAGAGCACGAAAAGAATTTGAACGATACAAGGAGGGTGAATATGACAACAACAGGAAGATCTTCAGAGCTATTAAAAAAAGCGAGTGACCTGGTTAGTGGTGACAGACAAGTAGATTACGGAGACAAATTAGTTAACCATGTTAACATAGCAAACTTATGGTCTGCTTATACTAACATGAACATAGGTCCACATGACGTAGCAGTTATGATGTGCCTACTTAAGATAGCCAGACTAAAGCAAGGTACTCGTACTGAGGATACATACCTAGACGCTTCAGCTTACATGGCAATTGCTCGTGAAATAGGAGAACGAGTAGAGGACTTACATAAGAAACAATTGGAGAGAGAAAATGGCGAGGATAGTAAAGAACACAGAGATTAAGAGTTTAAAACTTAATGAAGAACAAATGCTATGGGTTTATTGCGGATTAGATTGTACACTTACAACTGAGATATGGGATAAACTCGAGCCTCAACTAGATAACAACACTAGATCAACATATGATTTCGAGAGGGCTAGCCTGGGTCCAGCTATATCCATGGTACTACGTGGCTTACGCGTAGATGAGAGAGCGGTCACAATTATTCGTGCCCCCTTACAAAAGAAAAGATTACAGTTAGCTAGGATGTTAAGCCTATTCGCTAATGCAGTATGGGACAAAGACCTTAACCATAACAGCCCAACACAACTCAAGTCAATGCTCTATGATTACTTGAGTCTTCCAACACAAATTAAATACGACAAAGGTAAACAGAAAGTTTCAACAGACAGAGAAGCTTTGGAACATATGATCGAGGAGTATCCTCGTGCTCGTCCTTTCTGTAAGACTATCATAGCACTACGTGATATCGATAAACAACTATCAGTACTAGCCGCCAAGCGTGATGAAGACGGACGTATCCGTTGCTCTTATAATGTAGCTGGCACTGAGACAGGTAGGTGGTCATCATCTGAATCTCCTTGGAGAACAGGTACTAACCTACAGAATATAACTAAAGACATGCGTGCTATCTTTATACCAGACAGAGGACGTACTATGTTCTATGCCGATCTACAAGCAGCTGAATCCAGGGCAACAGCTTATCTTTCAGGAGACGAAGGTTACATCAACGCCGTTGAATCATCAGACCTACATACTGAGGTAGCTAAAATGGTATGGCCTAACATGGGTTGGACAGAAGACAACGCACAGAATAGAACACTAGCCGAGCGTCCTTACTATGGTAACTTTTCTTATCGTGACGTATGTAAACGAGCAGGTCATGGTACCAACTATGGTGCCTCAGCTAACACAGTAGCACGACATACAAAAATTAAAGTAGCACATGCTACAAGGTTTCAACTACTATACTTCGGTGGTATCATACCACTAGCCTCGTTAGAACGTTGGCATAAGCAAGACAAGGAAGGGGGCTTCAGCGATCTGATAGAACTCGGCGAGAAGCTGGGTACTGGTACGCAAATGCTTGTGCGTGTAGCTGGTGCATTCCCTGGTATAAGGACATGGCATACAGAAGTTATCAAAGAACTACAAGCAACAGGTAATCTAATCACACCCTTTGGTAGACGCAGACAATTCTGGGGTAGGTTAGACGATGAACACTATGCAAGAAAAGCTATAGCCTATCTACCTCAATCAACTATAGGTGACTTACTTAACCAAGGTTTGTATAGGGTATGGTCAGAGTTACATACACAAGGTGTGGAAATATTAGGACAGGTGCATGATGCAGTCTTAGGTCAATGTCCTAATGATAAGATAGATGAGTTAATACCTAAGATAATTAATTGCTTAGAGAATCCTATTGAAGTGAGAGGAAGAAGTATGATAATACCTTCTGATGCAGAGGTAGGAGATTCATGGAAGAACTTAAAGAAGTGGGTACCCAATGCGTAAGAACCTAGATTTTATAGAAGCATGTGTTAAGGCTACGACTGGTAGCCCTATACCAGACAGGTTCTCTACATGGACAGCATTGTCTGCTGTGGCTGGAGCCTTGGGGCGTAAGTGTTGGTTGTCTATGACTAACTATAACATCAGACCTAATATGTTTGTAGTTTTAGTAGCACCACCAGGTAGAAACAAATCTGTATCACTCACCTTACCTTTCTCTAAAGTGTTTGCTAAACTTACTACACCTGTAGGTACTGTAGAAGATCACGATGAATTTAATAGCGGGCTAACTCAGTACGGCTTAAAGAATTATCCATTGTATTCTATACAAGATAGGATAACACCAGAAAAATTAGCAGTAGAAATGTCTAAGGTTACACGACTAGACTTACGTTGTGCTACCCCTAAGGATGATATGTTCTATGACTCTTCCATAACTCTAGTAACCTCAGAGTTTGGTACGTTTATGAATAGGAATCATCAGTACTTACAAATGTTTATGACTGACATGTGGGATAGTAAAGATATATACAGTCACCAAATCAAAACAGGATCATCACAAATTATTAAAGGTCCATGTCTTAATTGGATAGCATGTGCTACACCTCAACAGTTTGTGGATAACTTACCAGAGGATGCAGCATCCCAAGGTTTACTATCTAGAATCTTACCCATCTACCATGAGGGTGATAGGATAGCACAGAGTTTATATCAAAAGAGATTAGATGATAGCATAGCTGAGGACTTAACACATGACCTAAGTCTTATAGCTAAAATGCATGGGCAATTTGTATTTGACCCAGAAGCATACGACGAAGTTGAGAAAGATTTTCAAGAATATATTAAACCAGAACCTACCGAACCCAACATGGTTGAGTACAACCAACGTAGGGTATCACACTTTATCAAGGTAGCGATGTCAGTCAGTGCTTCACGCAGAGGCACTAGAGTAATCACATCTAGTGATTGGGCACGTACTAAGAAGATAATGTTTGATGTAGAGAAGTATATGCCTAAGGCATTGGAAGGTTTTGGCATGAGTAAGACAGGCAGAATTGCTCATGATATGAAGGGTTGGTTGGAGACTACTGTGTTTAACAATAACCGCTCTCACGTGCACCTTAAGCTGTTTAAACGGCAGCTATTGAACAAGACTATGGCACCTGGTGAGATCACACAGTACATCCAAGCTATGGAAGACTCGGGTTATATCCGTGTTGATTCTGGATTGGTATTCCTATGCAGAAAAGACGCAACGTAATCCGAGGTCTCAGATGGGCCAAAGCTCTCGAGGATAAACCTAGATTCATCTCCTCTCCACGAATCAAGGGTATCCAGAGGGCTGGTCTCATCTATGAGAACCGCATAGCCACATACATTAAAGCTTTATATGGTGACTCAGTACTACATGGGCAGTGGTATGAGTTCGAAGATAGAAGAGGACTAGGCTGGTGTCAGCCTGACATCTTGATCCTACCCAACGAAGATAGAAAGTTTCTCCTGGTTATAGAGTGTAAGCTAAAGGCTACAAGGAAAGCATGGGTTCAACTTAACTATTTATATAGGCCTATACTAGAAAAGATTTATCCACAGGTAGAACTTAGGATGGTGCAGGTAGTAAAGAACCTGGATAAGAATTTAAAGTTAGATTTAGTTGAGACACTAGACGATGTCTTTTGTCAAGAGAAAAAATTTGAATACTCTACATTATTTTTAAGGAACTTAACATGATTAATATAGACAACAGCTTCATAGTGTGGTATACTATGAACTTTCACATAACACAAATAAGGAATACACAATGATAGAGAAGCCAACGATTGATCTCGCACGAGATGATCTTCTTACCAGCTTTGGTAAAGAAGTTTTAAAAGATAGATACATGTTACCAACGGAGAAATCTCCCCAGGAAGCGCTAGCTAGGACAGCTGCAGCTTTCGCAGACTCAGACGCACATGCAAAAAGATTGTATGATTACTCTTCTAAGTTATGGTTCATGTTTGCTACTCCCGTGCTATCAAACGGTGGGACAGATAGGGGGTTACCTATCTCATGCTTCTTAAATTATGTACCAGATTCTCGCGAAGGATTATCAGATCATTACTCCGAGAACATATGGCTATCAAGTTCTGGCGGAGGTATCGGTGGGTACTGGGGTGACATAAGATCACAAGATCAATCAACAAGCAAAGGTAATAAAACTACAGGAGTTATTCCTTTCATGCATGTGGTTGACAGCCAGATGGTAGCCTTTAACCAGGGGGCAACAAGACGAGGTAGCTACGCTAGCTACATGGACATATCACATCCAGAGATAATAGAGTTCATAGAAATGCGTAAGCCTAGCGGTGGTGATGTGAATAGAAAGAATCTTAATCTTCATCATGGTATTGTTGTGTCTGATAAATTTATGAAAGCTTTAGAGAAAGATGAGATGTGGAAACTAATTGATCCACATAATAAAAAAGTTATAAGAGAACTTAAAGCAAGACAGTTGTGGATTAAAATACTAGAGACAAGAGTATCTACTGGTGAGCCATACATTATGTTTGGTGACACCGTTAATAAAGGATTACCTAAAGAATTAAAAGCTAAAGGTTTAAAGGTACATCACTCTAACTTATGTAGTGAGATCACCTTGCCAACCAATGATGAACGCACTGCAGTGTGCTGCTTGTCATCTGTTAACCTGGAATACTATGATGAGTGGAAAGATAATCCGCAGTTCATTGACGACATCATGCGTATGCTAGACAACGTATTAACTTACTTCATTAAATCTGCCCCCTCCCATCTATGGAGAGCGGTAGCTTCAGCAAAGGCTGAACGATCTGTTGGCTTAGGAGCCATGGGTTTTCATTCTTATTTACAGAAGCAAGGCATAGCTTTAAACAGTGCTGTATCTTTTGGTATTAATAAGAATATATTTAAACACTTACATGATAAGGCTTTGGAATCAAACCTATCATTAGGTAAGACAAGAGGCGAACCAAGTGACATGAAAGGTAGTGGCAAAAGATTTGCACACATGTTAGCTATAGCACCTAATGCTAGTAGCTCCATCATATGCGGAGGTGTATCACCTAGCATAGAACCTTTAAGAGCTAACGCCTTTACACAAAAAACCATGAGTGGTTCCTTCTTAGTTAAGAATAAATACTTAGAAGAGTTACTCAAACTAAAAGGAAAAAATACTAAAGATGTTTGGAAGATTATCATATCTAGTAGAGGAAGTGTTGAATCGCTCGACTTTCTCACGCCACAAGAAAAGAATTTATTTAAGACAGCGATTGAGGTGGATCAAACTTGGCTTGTTGACTTGGCTGCGGAACGTCAAAAATATATTTGTCAA
>TARA_R110000787_G_scaffold70884_3_pt1 | contig 10051 bp, 19 predicted proteins | sample TARA_R110000787 | Tara Oceans TARA_R110000787 (sample SAMEA4397920) | marine metagenome | biome: Polar Biome; feature: [DCM] deep chlorophyll maximum layer (ENVO:01000326); material: water (ENVO:00002006), including particulate matter (ENVO:01000060) such as... | depth 35 m
TCTATCTATCCTGTTAAATCTTAGTGTCATACTCACTAACCAGGTAACAGCAAATCCAGACCCATTTGGTGCAAAGATGAAGCCTATAGGTGGACATATACTAGGTCACTATGTTAAGTACATCTATAGCATAAGCAAGGGTATGAAGAATAATAGAACAGTTAGAATGATTAAAGCACCAAACAGCCCACAAGGAGACTATGTATGCTATCTCAACGAAGAAGGTGTATCACAATACGAATCACTAAAGGCCAAACAAAGAGCCAAGAAAATAGAGTCAGTAGGGAAAGAGGATACACAGGCATTAGTTCAAAAGGATTTACTTTTAGAATGAGTAAATCTTCTTCTTGGGCCAAATACAGGATGAGGGAAAACAGAAACAATCAATTCAGACCAGAACAAATAAAAATATACAAACAACTTAGAGCAACCAATGCAAACAGCGAATTACTTATGGAATATCCAGTTACATATACTAATGAGCAAGATGAGAAAAGAACTGCAATAGGAGATATTGTTGACGTAACAAAAAAAATATTTTATAGATTAAATGGTGCAATACATAACTCAGATAAACAGGAAGAAAAAGACTGGGAACAGAAAGTATACCTAGAAAAACTTGGATGGAAAGTTGTAGATATAGAAACATAGTATAAAAAAAAGTTAATAAATAATTTATTAATTTAATAACTATTGTAGATGGATTTAAATAACTGACTACCGTATATAGGCTATGTCAAAAATAAGAAGTTTTTCCTTTCCTGATGATTGGAAATGTCTTGATAATGTTTTAGAAAAATTACCAAGAACAATCAATCCTTCAGGTGCAATAAGAATGGCAGTAGAAGAATTACAGAAAAAATTATCTGTAACACCATACATATCATTAGATGAGTTTTCAACAAAGTCAACAATACCAAGATTAGACCTACAGAAAAAAGATTGGTTGAACCTATTTAAAGGAATGAATACAACCGAACTTCGAGAGTTAGAAACAAAGATACAGTCTAAACTAAACTTAGTGAAGACAGAGGTATTCGAGAGGACATTATGACAGCAACAGAGTCAGCCTATGCAGAGCAAGTAGCAGAGAAACTACTAGACGTAATGCCAACAAAAATATCAAAACTAAGACCATCACATACATTCACATACGAGATGGATAGTGATGACTTGTTAGTATTTGCAGAGCATCCAAAAATAATACATAAAATATACAGACGAGCAGTATCTATGGCCTGTGAAAGATACTGGTCTAGATACAAAGTAAGACATATTGAAGGTGAGCAAATGAAGCAGCAAGAGATATTCAGACATAACAGTCTAGACTTCAATAAAGGCCTAGTAGCATTTGACAGAGTAAAAGTCAACTTAATATTCTATCCTACAACAACCATGAGAAATATTGGCCCAAACATAGAGGGTCAACCAATAGTATTTGATGGTAGGATAATGGCTGTAGGTGCAAAGAATGGATACATAAAACAAGCATTTATATTCTGTCCAAATAGATGTGACACTGATTCACAAGTAACATCAGGCCCTACACTTAGAACGTATATTCCAAAATGTAGTGAATGTAGTGCTATGATGCATATTAGAGCAGATACAGCAATAACAGAATATGTGCAGACCATTAAAATCCAGGACATAAATAACACACTTCAAACACAACCAATTACATTTGATGTGAAAGTTATAGGTGATGATGTGTTCAATACATGGATAGGAAAGAGGGTAAGAATAGCAGGACACTTCCTTACAGATATAGACTCAATAGGTAAGAAGCATGAGCATAAACAATTTGTGTTTGTAAAGTATATGCATGAAATAGAAGAGGTAGACAATGTATGTATATCCAAAGAAAGAGCAGTTGAGATTAAAGAACTGTTAAAAACAGAAGAGAATCAACTAAGACTCTTCAAGTCCTTTGCACCTGATATAGAGGGTAGAATACCAATCAAAGAATCTATATGCTATGCATTTGTCGGTGGTTCACAATCAGAAGTAAGAAGAACTGACATCAACATACTTGAGATAGGTAATGCAGGTCATGGAAAGTCTGAAACAATCAAACAAATACCTAGGGTAATTGCAAAGAGTATATATTTTTTAGGAAACAATGCAACAAGTGCAGGTATAGGAATTGGTATGGTAAAGTTAGATAACAACACATCAGTACCTCAAGGTGGCCCATTAGTTATATGTTCACCACATGGAGTTGTAGCAATAGACGAACTAGATAAGATGCACGCAGAGGATAGAAGAAGTTTATTGTCTTCCATGGAGCAACAGGTGGTTACAAAAGTAGTAGCTGGTGCAACACTAAGTCTACCAAGTATGGTATCTATTATTGCAGCAGCAAACCCAAAGTTCGGTGAATGGGATAAATCACATGGTATAGTAGAGAACATAAACTTTGAAGCATACTTACTAACAAGGTTCGATATAGTATGGTGTAGTGTAAAAACAAACAGTATAAAGAAACAAGTAATAGCAGCAAAAATACTTGGTCTACCACCAATAACTACAGAGCAAACTCTAACACCCCTATTAACAGAAGGTGAATTATTACAGTACATAAACCACTGTAAGAGATTTAGCCCAAAACTATCACTAGAGTCAAAGAAGATGCTCAATGATTTCTACCAACAAATGTCAGAACTAACAGAGGGAGAAGAGAATGTAATACCAATGACCCCAAGAGAGTTAGAGGGCCTGATAAGACTGTCAACAGCTAGAGCCAAATTATTACAAAAAGACTCTGTAGAAGTAGAAGATATAAAATCAATTATATCTCTGAAGAGCCAAGCCATTGAATCATTCCCTGGTGTAACTCTAAAAGGAGAGGGAAGGCAACTACAGTTATTATCAGAAATGGATAAGAAACAAAAGAGTAAAGTTGACATAATACTAGAGTGTATGGATGAAGAGAACAAAGTTTCCAGTAGTGAAGTATGTAAAAAATGGGTAGATGAGGGTGTATTCAAAACAGAGCAGCAAGCAGAAAGAACATTTCAATCCATGGTGGGAAATAAATTCTATCTCAGAGGAGATAGATACCTATACAAGATATAACCCCTTTCACCCCATTTTTTGTTGGATAGTTATTATATAGAATACTAGTATATTATAATCATGTCAAAACGAAAGACAATAAAAAGCGTAATTCCAAATTACGAGATTACATTCTCAGCAAAGAATGTTACCCCAAAACAGAGGGAGTTTTTTTATGACCTCTTAGAAGATGCATACGATGATATAGTAAGTACATTAAGTGTAGAAGACGCAGACAATACATCAATAGGCGAAACCAAAGTTTCAGAAACAGACTGGAGTTCACCTTCTAACTGGGCAGCAGGCAAAAAGTTAGAAAAGACACTACAATCATCAAGTTACGACTGGAGTGGAAAATTATAATGCCTATCAACACAACCATTCCAAGACTTGAAAAAGCATGGAAATTTGTAGAAGACGGAGACGTTATTCTATTAGAATTTGGAAGAGCAGTAGTTCATTCCAAAGGTGCAGCATATCATGTCAACTACACCAGTGAGAAATGTGAGTGCTATGACAACACTGAAGGTGGATTTAAATGCAAACACATCTGGGCATCACAACTCACAAGACAAAGAGAATTGGAACAGGGGGTGAAAATTTAATGAAAACATTGAAAATTGAAAAAAACAAGAAAACACATACAGGATGTGACCACCCTGAATCATTTCACGAAGAAGGACTTTGTTGGAAAATAACAAACCCTGAATTAGAGAATGAACCAACAGACAAGAAATATTGTCCTTGTTCAGAACAAAAAGGTCTAACTAGAAGATATGCAAGAACAGGTTATATGGAAGCAGGAAAACATGACCAGATGATTACAAAAAAATGTGACGTCTGTAGTGTAGAGTTCTTATTTAAAATTGATACCTCTACCTGCTTATCATGTAAGGCACAATACAAATATAACCCAAATTAGGTAGGTTTATAACCTATTTATACCCTTTTTATTTATATATGGTTGAACTCGAATTTATAAATGATTTTAGAGATTATAAACTCAAGATAAAATACAACTCTAATTGTAAGTGTGGCAGCACATTAAATCTACACATGATAGGTGGGTCTGTAAATCAAATATGTACTGATAATTATTGCAGGAAGCAATATACAATTAAAAGGGTATGCAGTAAATGTGAGTTGATGTATAATTTTGAAGATATAATATGTGATAGATGTGAGCCTGAAGTTATAAGACAGGCTGAGTTACACATGACAATAATAAACTCTGATAAGGCCTTGAAGAAACTTAACAGGTCATACAAGGCAGGTAAGATAAATGAAGCTGATTGGAAGTCAGGTATAAAATTATACAAGGAAGTTAAAGAGAATTGCGAAAAACAACTCTAAAACCTGTATATGAGATAATCTTTGAGTTAAGTAAATTCTTCGATTCTGAATGTGCAGTATGTCTAAAGAAGATGAAAAAACCTAAGAGTGGGTTTACAATACATCACCTGGAATATAGAAAGGGAGAAAAGAATCATAAGGATTTTATCAGTAGATTAGATTATTACAAATACCTTAAACCTATAATTAAAAAATTTAAGAAGAAAGGTAATCTATACCTAAAATTCATGTTCCTATGTAATGCCTGCCATCACTCATTAGATGGCCCAAGAGGGTTAAACAGAAGGAAGAAGGCAAATGTATTAAGGCTATTTCTAGCATATTTCTCCACAAATACTTAAATCTAATAACCGATAAATATATACATGGTACTATTCGAGTTTAGTAAGGTAAAGTCAGTGTTAGGGGAACTGGGTACAACCAATGATGCTAAAATTAAACACTACGGTGAGATGGCTGATAATGCACTTATGGGTGATTTAATCAATGTAAACGACCTACCAAACCCCCCTGTAGCAACAGATAATGTGTTGACATCAACAGAATTAAGTGATATTAAATCCTTTGCATCACAATATACAGTAGGTTATTTCTATAAATTTGAATCAGGTGACGAGATGACAATAGCAGAAGCCAAAGAGAATTGGAAGAATTGGTTTAACTCTAAATTTAGAAGACCATCCTTTAAAGCTAGGGGTGGCGAAGCATAAATGAATTACGAACTCTGGAGAACTGGAGATGGTGGAGATGTACCAGATAGTGTAATAGGTGTTATATTTAGAGACCCATGGCAAAGACCTACAGTAGGACAAGAAATAACAATCAAAGGAAAGATATATACTGTACTAAGATGTGACCCCTCAAGTAATCCAGACAATGCAGCAGTAAAATATTATATTGATTTACCAAATGACAACTGGCCATACAAAAGAAATTCATAATAAATAGACTTTTATATCTAAAATGATATAATAATACCATGTTTAGCAAGAAAATTAAAATCGAATTAGAAAAGAAGGATGATATTTTTCACTTAGAACCTTTAGGTGACATCCATGTAGGACACGCAGGATTTGATGAGGAACTATACAAGTTAAGAGTTAAAGCAATAGCAAAACAAAAAAACAGATATACAATATTCATGGGAGATCAGATTGATGCAATAACTGTCTATGACAAAAGATTCAATCCTGATATGAGTCTAGAGCATGATATAGATAATCAGAGAGAGAAATTTCAACAACTAACGCAGCCATTATTTGATGCACATAAGAAATCAGGTAATAAGAAGATTTTCGGATTGCTGCATGGTAATCACGAATATAAAATACCACAGATAAGCAGGGCATATCTAGAGAATCTATTTTGCAGACCCAATGGTGTAGAGTTCCTTGGTGCAAAATGCTACATAGCATTAGAGGTAAGATATAATAAAAAAATACTGGCCCAATGGGAAATAATGGCCATGCATGGAAGTGGTGGTGGTCAACCAGAAAGAATGTTTAAACAAATGAAGACAGATAACTACATGGATGTATTCATGTGTGGACATCTACATCAAAAGAGATACATACCTGGAGAATCATATCAGATGGACTTTAGAAGTGGTAAAGTATGGCGTAGACCTACCCATTCAATCAATACTGGTACATTCTGTGAATTTATCGTAGAGGGAACAAGTGGATATGGAGACCAGAAGAACGAGGTAGCAGGTACACCAATAGGTACAGCCACTCTAACTTTCAGTGCAGAAGAGGAGAAGATAGTTGGCCATATCTAAGATAAAGAGACGTAATAAGATAGAGGTTAAACATATAGAGCCATCATATACTATATCTACTAGGGATAAGATAATCAATTTTATAATAGATGCAGAGGATGGAATGACATTCAGTGAGATATATGCCAAACTACCTAAGATGTCACCTAGGAATATACGAGAGCATATACAGAAACTAAAGAATACTAAAAGACTTAGAATGGAGACGTGTAGATGCCACTCATCTACAGTGTATTATGTGCTATGAAAGGCTTATGTCAGGTGTGTTGGGAGTCTAATATAATAGTGACATTGGATTCAGGTGTACCAAAATGTGGTAAATGCTATGAATTTAACCTATATCACAAGAGATAACAATATTTATATAGTATTACCAGTAATACCATATAACCGAAAGGTCGCTTTCACAGGTCGTGAACAAGCCAATGCGTAAATTTGGCGTAATGGAGTATGTTAACTACTCCATTTTATATATTATAAAAGAATATAATATATATGGATGCAGATAGATTAGCAGTTAAATTAGCTATAGAGAAGATGGTAAAGGATTCAATATTAGGCATATTCGGAGATGAACCAGAAGAGTCGTGTATAGCTAAATGCCATACATTAGTTGAATTTGCAGACTCTATGAGAATACAGACTATAGACGTAAAACTATCACTCAAGGAACTTCGAGATGCAAAGAAGAAATATATCAGAGAGGTTATATCAGATGACTAAACCCTTCCCATTAGACCCCTATCCACTAGGCCATAAAAAACCACCTGAGTGGAATCAAGAAGAGGAATGGGATGAAGATTGATAAAATCCTGGCAGTAACTATAATTACTCTATTAGTTCTGTCATCAAGTATAAACACTGTTAATGGTGATGTGTTTAATACTTTAAAATTAAAACAAGAAGATAGACCATCAATATGTATATTCGAGCCATCAACAGATACAACAGATAATTGGGAGTTATTAAAAATTGCAACACTAATGGGTATTTACTCTTGGGAGATAAAAATGAGTAAGATATATCCTAATGGAGACTGGAAGATTAAAGTACATGATTTTATACCATGGGATGAACATGAACATAAATCAGCATCAGACTATAAACAATGCAATATAATGATTAATTTTGAAAAGGAGAACAAACTGGAGAACTCTAACGCAGTAGGAACTACCTCAATTAAGTTCAACAACTCCAATCACAAGTATATGTTCATCAATATATATCTAGAACACCAAACATCACCAAGTAATTCAAAGATAATAATTGGAGAGGGCAGCACAGGAACTTTCACAGTGTCTCTAAACAAGATAGTTCTAACACCAAACTTGGTAAGGAATGTTGTGCTGCATGAGATGGGTCATGCATTGGGCCTAGAGCATTATGTTATTACAACACCATTAAGAATAGGAGAGCATGGTATAGATAGATCATCTATGTTTTGGTCAATAAACATTACTAATAATGAACAGACGTTAGAAGTAAAACTACCAGAGATACTAATGTTAAAGGAAATATACGGTGAAGATGGGTGGTTAGGTAGTTCACCAGCATGGAATATAAGACACTGTACTGTAATAAATAGTATTCTACTTGGGTGTGATTAAGATGACTGAAGACTTGGAAGACCCAAATACATTCTGTAATCCAATAGAGTGGTTAGATGAAGCAGAAGCAGGATTAAAGAAATGGGTAGAAGAATCCAAAAATTAGTAATAGTTATTAATACATAACATCATAGTAATACTATGAAATGTAAGTTTTGTAAAAGTGACTCAGAAGAATTTGATACTTGTGAACCATGCGAACAAAAGATAGCACTCATAGGATGGTCTAAAGAATATGACTGATATAGACCCATGCACTAAATGCAAGAAAAGAGATGGTTATACATGGCATTGGGGCAATATCAGTAACAGTCAAGGATATTCAGAATGTAATAGTTGTGGGGAGAAGTTCAAATGAAAATATTAGATACAGATGAAAAGAAAGTATATGATGAATTTATTAATATGATTCAATTTGAAAACATAGACTGTTGGGATATGCAAGCACCTGAAGAATGGTTAAACAACATCAAAGACTTGAAGATAAACGAGGATTTAAAATGATTAATTTATTTGATATTAAACATGGATGGTGGAACATTAAAATGTTCTTAAAAACAGGACATATATTTTATCTTAAATGTTTTATTGCACAAATTAAAGATGCAAAAAGGAATTATAAACATGACTAGACACGAAACAACAATAACTAGAATAGGTTGCAATATATGTGATAGTCCAAGAATCTTCTGGGCCGATGAAGCAGATAAATTCCACTTATGTAAAGAGTGTTATAAGAAAGATACAGGAGTATATGCTGATTAAAATGTCAAGAATGATATGTAGAGATATTATATGCAAGGCAGAACAATATCAACCAAAGAAGAAAGTAAGAGGTGCAGCATCACAAGGATACAGAAGATGTAGTGTCTGTGAGATATTTTTAAAGTATGATGGTATATACTGTCCATGCTGTTCAAATAGGATGAGGGTAACACCTAACAATAATAAGGCAAGACAGAGGGTTAGAGAGAAAAGACTTATGAAGGGCATCAACAATACAGTAACATGAATGAAGAATATCAAGAACGCCCAGAGTGGGCATGGCTAACCGAAAGGTAAACCCATTTTTTATTTATATATAGGTATTACCAAAGTAATACTGTATTGAGGAAAAAACAATCAAAACAGGCACAAACACTGATGGAGATTTCACCATTCCTAAAAATCATTAACATACAGAGATTAACAGAGAGGGAAGCATTGGAATTTCTAGATAAGGAAGGTCATTCAATGAGTTCTGCCACATATCAAAGGTATAAGAAAGAACATGAATCAGGTACAACAACAAGATTCTTACAACTAGCTAGGAATGAATGGGCCAATGAACACCTACTCGTACTGGATAAACTAAAACTAATAGAGAAAAAATATTGGGAGTTATTTACTGAAGCAGAGACACCAACAGAGGGTAAGAACATACTAGACTCACTAAGGGCCACACAAGACCAGATACTATTAATATACAATGAAACACCTATGATACAAAAGATGAAGGAATCCCTAGATGCAAAACTGGCCAACATGGGTGTTATCAAGGTTGGGTAAGCTTAGACCTGGTTTCGTTGATCTAGCACTAGAGACACTTGGGGTTGAATCAAATGAGAAGCCAAACGTACCATTAAAGAACTTTAAAGACTTTAACCATACAGTAGGCCCACCAACACATCCAGCAACAGGAGAGCCAAGCGATGTATTTGACTATCAGGAAGAGTATGAACAAGCATGGAACAAGCATCATAAACTAATACTAAACAAATCTAGAAAGATAGGTGCAACAGAGACAGCCTTACGCATCATAGCCTTCAACTGCTTCAATGGCAAGTATGATGGCCATAGGGTAATGATAGTTGCAGGTAACAAACAAGAGGTAGCAAACAGATTTATTGAACGTTTTATCGCTATATTTGGCAAAGGCTTTGAAGACCTGGATGGTAAATGGTGGGGTATAGATGATATAATAATAGAGAGAAAGGCCAGTAAGATAAAGATGTGGAATGGTATTATAATACAGGCATATCCTAGTAACGAGTCAGTAAGAGGTGAAGAGAATGTTATCTGTGTATTCATGTCAGAGTGTGCATTTATAAACCTCTTAGATGATAGTAAGGTGTATAATGCTCTCCATCCAAACGTTGCAAATATTGGCCATGCAGATTTCATCATGGAGTCAACCCCTAATGGAAAGAGGGGTTTCTTTTGGGAGCTCTTCACTGATAAGGATAATGAGTACCATAAATTAGAGCAGCCATAC
>TARA_R110000787_G_scaffold9353_2_pt1 | contig 10043 bp, 8 predicted proteins | sample TARA_R110000787 | Tara Oceans TARA_R110000787 (sample SAMEA4397920) | marine metagenome | biome: Polar Biome; feature: [DCM] deep chlorophyll maximum layer (ENVO:01000326); material: water (ENVO:00002006), including particulate matter (ENVO:01000060) such as... | depth 35 m
CCCTGCAACTTTTCCAGATTCTGGCCGGTGTAGTCATAGTCCCAGCGTGACGTGTGGAAGGAATGGCCCTTGAAGTCAGGGATCCCTTCAATGCGGGACAACTTGGGTTTGGCCATCGGGCCGTTGGCGCACACCACAAAGCGCGCCTTCATATGGTCACCTCGATCGGTGGTGACATGCCACATTTTTTCGTCTTCATGCCATTCAGTGCGGGTTACTGTCGTCTGGAACACCGCCAGATCATAAAGGTCGTAGTACTCGGCGATACGCTGGCAGTGCCGGTAGATCTCTGGTGCGCGGGCATAGCGACGTGATGGCACATAGTCCAATTCTTCAAGTAGCGGGAGATAATCGTAGGATGGCACATCGCAGGCTGCGCCCGGATAGCGATTCCAGTACCAGGTGCCGCCGACATCTGCCCCACGTTCAACGATACGGATGCTCTCGACGCCGTGTTTGCGCAGTTGCGCCGTTGCCAGTAATGCGGAGAATCCACCGCCAGTGAACAACACCTCAACGGTATCGTTAATGGGTTCTCGGGCCTTTAATTCACCGCCGTAGGGATCGTCACCAAAGCGCGCTAGCTCACCCTCAAAGTCTGAATTGAACTGGGCGGTGCCTTCGGGACGAAGGGCCAGCCGCAAGTCTCGTTCTTCAGCAAATTTGGCTTTGATTTCATCGTAGTAGGACTGGGGTTTGTCGCTGATCTTGGTCGGGTCAAAACTACTCAACGCGGAAACACTTTCGCGATTGCCGATTTCAGTCGCAGGATCTGCCATGATTGCCTCCTCAAAACTACTAAATTGAAAATGGATGTCAGGGGATAATTTTAATAAAAAGTTTGCGAAAAATTAATAGTCAATGGGTAATACGCGCCCCCGTGGGGGTCAGCCTAGGCTATGTTTATGTGGCGCGAACTGATCGGAATCAATAACTGGACAATAAAAAATGACTTATAAGCGTCGGAGAAATGCCGGTCCGGAACCGTGTGCGAAGTTACATGAGGATAACTTCTTGTCCGCCCAGGCTGCTAGAGATCATTGGCGATATATCCGGGCGGAATAAAACTAATTGATATTGCTCAGAAAATGTAATATTTCCTCCGTGGTCTCAACGGGTTTTTCCAGCATCAACCAATGGCCTGCGCCTTCTATTAATTTAGTGCGGCGCAAATCCTCGAAATGGGTGGGCATCAATTCGGCCCAGTTGGGCACATAAAGAAGAACGTCGTCTTCGGCGCCGGCGATAAAATGTGCGGGCTGGGTGAATTTGGCACCTGCCAGTTGTGGCGTTAGCGCCCAGTTGCGTTCGATATTGCGATACCAGTTCACGCCGCCGCAAAAGCCATTCTTTTTAAACTGCGCAACATGATAATCAAGATCCTCCTGACTCAGCCAGGCAGGTAATTCGGCAGGGACCTCAAATATCTCGGCCATACTGGCATCGGCCGGGTAGCCCACCTGAGACATCCACGACCCCGGTGGGCTGTCGGCAGAAATCACATAATAAGTCATGCGTAGCGCGGCTTCCGGGTAGGCCTCTAGCCCCAGTTCAGCGCCCGGCCGCTGGAAGTTGCGGATATACCAGTACTTGCCATCCAGGCCCGGCGGGTTAACCAGCGAGTCAGGGTTTTCTGCCCGACCCCAGTAAGGCACCGACAAGCCCATCACCGCGCTGACGCGGTCGGGATATAACAGGGCCGTGTGCCAGGCGACAATACAACCCCAGTCCTGGCCGATGACAATAAAATCGTCATAGCCCAGAGCATCAGCGATACCGACCACGTCGCCGCTTAAATGAAGGATGTCGTAATCTTCGATGGCCTCCGGGGCATCGCTACCGGCATAACCCCGCTGATCGGGCACCGCGACTTTATAACCTGCCGCCACAATCGGGTCGATCTGATGTCGCCACAAATGCCAGAATTCCGGGAAACCGTGCAGCAGGATCACCAACGGGCCTTCGCCTTTCACCACTGTGCGCAGGGTGACGCCATTGGTCTTGATGTACTGAAACGTTGGTTCTTCTATCATCGCTAAGTCCTTGTAGTTGTAGTCCCGCAGCTAATCTTGATGGCAATGGTATGCAGTATAGACGGGGAGTCCTGCTATAACTCGATGGGTGACCGTTGCTGACACGGGGCAGGCTTTATCAAGAGAGATTGGCTGTTTTAGCTATCCCGTCAGTCCTGCGATGTTATATATTCAAACAGCAAAGCAATTAGTCAGGCAAAACAGTCCGATTTCCCGTATTGGGTGGCGGGCTTGCCAAAATTATCATTTAGCAGGAGAAACCAATGAAAGATGTAGCAGGTAAAGTCGCATTTATCACGGGGGCCGCCAGCGGCATGGGGTTGGGCATGGCGCGGGCATTTTCCGCCGCGGGCATGAAGGTCATGCTCGGTGATATTCAAAAAGAACCGCTGGATGCGGCGGTTGCGGAGTTAAAAGGCAAGGGCCGCGATGTGGCTGGCGTGGTGGTTGACGTGACTGACCGCGATTCGGTATTTGCGGCGGCGGATGCCACCATCAAGGCCTTCGGCAAGGTCCATGTTTGCGTGAACAATGCCGGTGTTGGCGCCAGCGGCAGCGCCGAGGACACCAGCGAGAAGAACTGGCGCTGGACCATCGATGTCAACATGTGGGGCGTAGTGTGGGGCTTGCAGGCCTTTATGCCACTGATTAAATCCCACGGCGAAGGTGGTCATGTGGTGAATACCGCGTCAATGGCGGGTATGTTCTCTTTCAGAGACCTCAGTGCTTATAACGCCTCAAAATACGCCGTAGTGGCTATGTCTGAGACAGCGATGGCGGAACATCAGAAGGACAATATTGGTGTCTCGGTGCTATGCCCTGGCGTGGTGAATACAAATCTCGGCACTTCAGCCCGCAACCGTGGCGACAACTACGGCGGTGCCACCGACAAGAAGTCAGAGCAGATGGTGGAAATGCTGAAAAAAGGTCTGAATCCCGATGTCGTCGGCGAGCAGGTGCTCGAAGCGATTATCGACGACCAGCCCTATATCTTTACGGACCCGAATCTGCGTAGCCTGATCCAGGGACGCTTCGAGCGGATTCTCAGCGGTTATGACTGGGCGGATCAGTGCGAAGCGCTGAAAAAAGCCGATCAGCAGACCGAGATAAATTTGTAGGTGTAGACCAAGCGGCCGCAGGTTTTCTGACGCAGGTTTTCTGCATAGTCAGATACTTTGCGGCCCTTGCATAACGTTGGCACAGTATATTTGTGCTTTCCTTCCAGAATGCGATGGATAGAGAATAATCCAGGGGTGAATCATGAAATATCGAACATTGGGCAGTAGCGGTGCGCAGGTATCAGCCATTGGTCTGGGCTGTATGGGGATGTCAGATTTTTATGGCCCGGCGGATGAAGATGAATCCATTGCCACGCTGCACCATACTTTGGCCATTGGGCTAAATTTTCTTGATACCTCGGACGTTTACGGCAAGGGCCACAACGAAACCTTGATTGGCCGCGCTATTGCCGATCGCCGGGATGAGGCCTTTATCGCCACCAAATTTGGCATTGCCGGGGCGAAGTTAAAGCCAGAAGGTGGCCTGGAAATACAGGTTGATGGTCGGCCCGAATATGTCAAATCCGCCTGTGAGGCCAGCTTAAAGCGACTGGGTATTGATTGTATCGACCTTTACTACCAGCATCGTGTTGACCCCAAAACGCCGATTGAAGAAACCGTGGGCGCCATGGCCGAGCTGGTTGCGGCGGGCAAGGTGCGGTTTTTGGGTCTGTCAGAAGCATCGGCTGATCCAGAATTGATTCGTCGCGCCAGCAAGGTTCATCCCATTGCCGCGCTGCAGAGCGAATATTCCCTGTGGACCCGTGATCCCGAGGCCGAAGTGCTGGGGGTATGTAAAGAGCTGGATATTGCTTTTGTACCCTACAGTCCGCTGGGTCGCGGTTTTTTGACCGGCACCATTACCGATACCGATGATATGGGTGATAAGGATTTCCGCAAAACCAACCCCCGTTTCCAGCCGGGCAATATCGAGCACAACCTCAAACTCACCGAGCAGATCAAAACTATGGCTGCGGACAAGGGCTGCGCGCCCGCTCAATTGGTACTGGCCTGGTTGCTGGCTCAGGGTGAGCAAATTATCCCCATCCCGGGCACGCGGCGTATTTCCAACCTCGACAGCAATGCCGGCGCGGTAGATATTTCTCTCAGCGACGCCGAGCTGGACGCCATCAACAGAATCTTTCCGCCGAATGCGGCAGCGGGGAGCCGCTATGCGTAGTTGGATGTGTCGCCCCGGACGACGCCTTGCTCTGCAATCCGCGCTGTAACAAACGTCTATAGCGATAAGACTCAGTTTTAAGAATCAGGAGAAATGACGGTGGAATTACCTGAAGGCGGGTATCTGAAGCTCGACCCCGCAGATGAATATATGCATCCCCTGGGGCCGGAGGAAAATTATAACGAGAGCATGTATTTTAATGTCTATGACCCGAAGGGGCAGATCGGTGGCTGGTTTCGCATCGGCAATCGCGCCAACGAAGGTTATGCAGAGATGACCGCCTGCATTTACCTGCCGGATGGTTCGGTCGCCTTTATGTTTCAGCGGGCAAGTATCAGCAATAACGATGCGTTCAAAGCGGGTGGCATGGAGTTTGTCGTCAACGAGCCCTACAAGGCCTTGACCGTAAAATACAGCGGTGAAGTACTGCTGCTGAAAAACCCCCACGAGATGATTGACCCCGGCAAGGCCTTTAAGGCAAATCCCAAATTACCCTGCAAGGTGGAACTCAAATATCGCGGCGTGTCACTCATGTACGGTGGAGAACCCGTGCTGGCCGATGGCTCGCCCTGGCTCGATAACCCAAACACGGGTTTATACCTTGGTCACTACGAGCAGCATATTGCTGGTAGTGGCACCTTTGTTATCGGCGATCAGACTTACTCGATTGACGGTCTGGGCCTGCGGGATCATAGCTGGGGGCCGCGCTACTGGCAGAACGTGCATTTTTATCGGTGGTTGCCCATGAACTTTACCGAGGACTTCGCCATCATGTGTCTCAATAAAACCCTCGGTGACGGCAGTAAAATTGTTGGTGGAATGGTCTTGAATAAAGGCCGTTACGACCTGATTCGTGACGCCAGGATAGAGTCCGAGTGGGACGAAAATTATTATCAGACCCGCTTGCAGGCCTGGGCAAAAACCGATCATGCCGAATATGAAATTGAAGGCCGGGTGATGTCGCTGATTCCCCTGCGCAATCGCCGCAAACTCGATGACGGCACAGAATTGATGACCCGCATTACCGAGGGCATGACGGAATACAAATGTAATGGCATGGTGGGTTACGGGCTGTCGGAATATCTCGATCAGATTGTCGATGGCAAGCCGGTGGGTATCGCTTCGTGAGCGAGCCAGCAGACTACTCCAATGCCTTAGATGACAGTCAGGTGGCTGCGCTACTGGCGGCAGAGGCGGCACGGCATTTCCCCGGTGCTTCGGTAAAAAATGTCGAAAAAATGTCCGGGGGCGCCTCGCGGGAAACCTGGTCTTTTGACATTGAGCAAGCTGATGGTGCGATGCTGGGCCTGATACTGCGTCGTGATCCCGGCAACACCGGCAGCTCAGGAGAACAGGGCTGGCGTGGCGGTAAAACCACGTATTCGCTGGATCGTACCACCGAGGCCGAACTGCAAAAAGCCGTCTATCAAGCCGGTGGCCTGGTCGCCAAAGTACATTTTGCGATACCCAGGGGGCACGCTCTGGGCGACTGCTATGTGATGGATCGCATCGAAGGCGAGGTGCTGGCGCCGCGCATCCTGCGTGACGACGCCTATGCCGCTGCCCGTAAGACCATGGCCTATCAGTGTGGTGAAATCCTCGCCGGACTGCACCGCGTCGATCCTGCTCAGCTGCCAAAGGGGCTGGTACAAATGCCGGTCCAGGCCTTGATTAAGTATTACCGGGATTTAATGGATGGCATCAGCGACTTTTACCGCGATGAAACCGCCGTCGCGCGCCCAGAGTTCCATCCGGCGTTTGAACTGACTTTCCGCTGGCTGGAACAAAACTGCCCCAAAGATGCGCCCGTCGGTTTGGTGCATGGGGATTTTCGCAACGGCAACTTCGTGGTTGGCCCCGAGGGTATCCGCGTCGTGCTCGACTGGGAAATCGCCCACGTCGGCGATGGCATGGAAGACCTGGGCTGGCTCTGTGTGCGCGCCTGGCGTTTTGGTCAACACCAGAACCCGGTCGGCGGTTTTGGCCAGCTCAACGACTTATTCGCAGGTTACGAAAATGCCGGTGGCCGTAAGGTCGATCCCAAAGTTGTACATTTCTGGGAAGTCCTGGGCACACTCAAATGGGGTATTGTCTGCATGTTTCAGGCCTACAAACCGATTTCCGGCCTCGTTGATTCCTTTGAACATCTGGCCATCGGTCGGCGCGCCTGCGAAAACGAAATCGACCTGCTTAAATTGATTGAAGACACTTATTGAAGAAAAGCCATAGAGCGTTACTTGTCACAGGATAAACCACATGCCACAGGATAGAGCCACCGCCGAAGAGCTACTTGCCGGTGTGGAAAGATTTCTGCGCAACGATGTGTTACCGCAGCTCCAGGGCGCCAGCATTTACAAGTGCCGCGTCGCCGCCAATATGCTCAGCATCGTCCAGCGCGAACTCGCCCAGGGCCCAGCGGCAGACAAAGCCGAGCTCGAAGGCCTGCAAAAGTTATTGGCTAGAGAAAGCGATAATGAAGACATTCAGGCTTCGCTGGATGACCTAAACGCCGAGTTTTGCGCGAAAATTCGTTCCGGCGAACTAGACAATCAGCGCGAGGCTGTGATTGCGCATACCCGACGAACATTGATTGATAAGGTGGGGATAGCTAATCCAAGGTATACCGGGTTGCCTGGGTAGTTTTGTGGGTTTTTTGGTTTATCTGAATAATGGGAGGTATTGCGGTTATAGTTTTATTTTCAATCGAGATTGACCCTATTGATGGTCAGTTTGACAGTTGGCAATGGCATCGAATCTAGACCTGCCCCCGATGATTCGAGCCCCGATGATTCGGTTAAACTCGCGCACCGGCAGGCTTTGAGAAAAAATATTTTAATATTAGATTAGAGGTGAATTATGGAGTTACATCCAATCATTGAAACGGCGCGGGATCTACAGCCGCTCATTGGCAAGCATGTGGAAGAAGGTGAGCGACGTGCCCGGCTAGCGCCGGAGGTGGTGGCCGCTGCGGGCGAGGCTGGACTATTCCGGCTATTTGCCCCGCGCGAGGCTGGGGGGCTCGAAGTCTCGCTACCGGTCGCCCTTGCCGTAACAGAGATCATCGGTGCTGCCGATGCCGCCGTAGGGTGGTATATGATTAACTCAATGCGCCCCTCTCTCGCTACCGCGCATGTGCCCGAGGCGGAGCGTGCTGAGCTTTATGCGGAACCCGACCGGAATTTCGGTAACTCGCCGCTTCCTGGTGGAAAGGCGATCCCGGTAGAGGGCGGGTATCGGGTCAGTGGGCAGTGGCCTTTGGTCACCGGCTGCGAGGATGCCAAATGGTGCGGACTCGGAGGTATGGTGATGGCGGGCGACAGTCCTCGCCAGGTGAATGGCCGTCCCGATATCCGCTACCTTTTCATTCCGACCGCTGACCTCGATATTGAGCCCACCTGGCAAAATGCAGCCGCCATGCGCGGTACGGGTAGTAATGCGGCAAGTGTTAAAGAGGTGTTCGTCCCCGAAGCGCTTGCCATCGGCGCCTCGACCCCCCTGCTGATTGATCGACCGGTTTTCCGCCAGCCTCCGTCCTTACTTTTTTTCCCAATTGGTGTGGCAATCGCGTTTGGTGTCTTAGAAAACGCGTTGGAGAGAGAAATGGACGACCTCGGCTCTAAGGTGTCGTCATTCAGTGGGCAGTCGCTGCGGGACCAGGCACCGATTCAGGAAATGATCGCAAATAGTGATGCCGCCTTGCGGGCAGCGCGTGCGGGCCACGTTGAGGCAATGACCGCAGTGTGGGACGTCGCTCAGACCGGGGAGGAGGTGCCGTTACGTTTGCGTGCGCAGGTGTATGCCTCCTCCTACTACGCGATCGATGTCATACGTGACACCATCAGTCGGCTCTATGCCAGGGGAACTCGGGCGGCCTTTCAGCAGGGGCATCCCGTAGAGCGTGCGCTGCGTAACCTGCACGCCATTGGTTTTGGTTTAGAAGCGGGACGCATGTTTCAGCATTCGGCTGGGCGCGTATTGATGGGGGGAGAACCTTTAGTCCCGGTGTTCTGACCGCGAGTTCAAACAGTAAGTGCAGTTTACTTGTAATAAAGCAAAGGAAATCAAAGGGTCAAGGAAATGGAAATCACGGGTTAGCCAGCTTGATTCTCGTTCAAAAGACGGGGTTTGTTTTTGCGATGCAATATTTTCAAGGAAAATAGGTTCAGGCATAGCATTATCACATCAGCCTATACGGAAATTATGAATAGAATAAGTGGACTGCGGCTTGTCGATAAAGCGCAATAATGGCCGTGGTCGAGCGCCGCCGCCCAGCTGGCCGGGAGGGCGATGTCAATTTGAAGTTGCGTCAGTCAGGGACAACAGGGCGGTCGCTGGGAAACAACGCGTGGATTGAACAGCTGGAACATCAGACTGGCAAAATACTCAGACCGCGAAAGCGAGGGCCAAAGGTCGCAGGTGAAACTGATTAAGAATATTTAGTAAACTGTCACCGCAATTCGTCATCGCAAGTCCCGTCACTGTAATTCCCATTGATTCACATAGATTACCAGCGATTGCCAATGCCAGACGGAGGAACCTCAGCCGGTAATAATGTGCCAATGCCTACCAAATATTGCTTCCAATACCCAGCGGGAGGGTATTTTCGGCCGCCTTTGGTATAGGTTAGCGGCCACTGCCAATATTGGGTATGCGTAATAGTTGCGAGTTTACCTGCGCGCCTGCCGTGATACATCGAATACTGTATTAGCTGACCTTCATTATCCAATTTTGTGGAAACCACTGTACCCATATGATTAATTGAGCCTGGTTCCCTTCTCGCAAATAAAGCATTTACTCCCCCAGCGCTGGTTGGCAGTGAACGCGAAAACCACAAAACAGCGCCTGGTTTAATACGATGACGATTCATTTTGAGGCTATCAGAGGGCTGAGTAATATCAGCAGTGACGTTATCGTAATATATGGGAATAAATCGACCTTGATCTTGATACCATTTTGCCAATGAACGACTGTCTCGTGCTTTCGCTTTGGGAGTAGCTTTATTGTTACCACCTACCTTGTAGTCAGTGATACCTGGGCCCGTTGCAAGATGAACCCTGCTACCTAAGCACGCTTCAGCCAAATAACTGGATAGACGTAAGAAGTTCCCAGAACAATCTCGCCACTCATTGGCAGGCTTTTGAGCATAAGGTATTTTTTGGCTGACCAATTTTTTTGCAATAGGCTCAAGCATTGATGCCATACTTTCCAGCTTGTTATCACATTTCGCATAATAACTAGGTTCCGAAAATATATCGTTATCAGAGGCAGGCTTACTCACTTTTACATCTCGATTCACACTGGTACAGCCAGTAAACACTACCAGGGCTAGCGCAAAAACAAGCAAACGAGCAATTAATGCCATCGTTCTATACTCTCATTTCATATAAAATTCTTACCTTAACATGACTCAATGAACGGACCAATTCCGAAGCAGAATGGGGTAACGCAGAATGAGGGCGTATAGGGTGAGGAGCATAGGGTGAGGAGCATAGGGTCAGAAAAATTTAGGGGCAGGTCTTACGGTGTCGCATCAACCTGCAAGGTACTTAATAAGCAGAGCCAGATAAAACCTTTCCTAGGCTTTAAAAAATTTCTCGTCATTAACAGGCGGCCCTGCGGAAAACCGGTTTGACCGACCTGTAGCCTGCTATCCCTTAGAAGTCCCTTGATTTGAACTTCCCTTTCATTATAGTCATGACCATTGCGCCTATACCCAGCCACGAGGGTTTGATGTTATAGCGCGCGGATTTCTCACTCAGTTGATAAAACACC
>TARA_R110000787_G_scaffold142510_4_pt1 | contig 10039 bp, 13 predicted proteins | sample TARA_R110000787 | Tara Oceans TARA_R110000787 (sample SAMEA4397920) | marine metagenome | biome: Polar Biome; feature: [DCM] deep chlorophyll maximum layer (ENVO:01000326); material: water (ENVO:00002006), including particulate matter (ENVO:01000060) such as... | depth 35 m
CAGGGCGGCGTATTATATAAGATGATCATGGATGCGATCGAGCAATCTGATCAAGGCAAAAACGTCGAGCACTTGGCGGTCTCACCGCTCAACCGCACCTATTCACAGGGTGATCCTAGCGAAGTGTCGCCAACCCTGCCTGATGGTTCGCTTGACATGGACGTCCTGGATATTATCAATGACCCCAACCAGTCCCTTGCCACAGGCCACAACCACCCATCCGAGCAGTCAATCTCCCCGGAAGACTTAAACGCCTGGACCCTGTACTCCACATTATCAAAAGACCCCGCCGCACAGTGGATATTCAAACCTGAGAATTACAAAGACCCCCTTCGTGGTGAGAAGATGATCCTGGACGATTTTGAGGGTGTGCGTATCAAGGACGACGAACTGCGATACACCCCTGACGAAATCGGTCAACTCAACAGACAGACCGCAGACCCCCAACTGATCCGCAGTCTCAATAGCTCCCCGTTATATGATTTAATACGTGATCCAGAGGGTATGGCTAGACCTCAATACGACATGGAGGGAACGGAACTTCTTGAAGAGTTCGCACCAGACAGGGATTTCCAACGCCTCCCGTTGATGTACTTGGGCCAGAAAGATGTTATAGATTATTACACACCCCCTTCCGAAGGAATGGATGAGTTGTTGAAGATCTACACAAACCTTTTGGAAAACCAATGACCGTCCCCGACCCGTTAGCCCTGCTCCAGGAGTTTTCCCCCGAGGAAATCAACAAGGAGCTTGCCGAGCGTCACATGCACGAGTTTATCAGGCAGTGCTGGCCGAGCATCGAACCCGGACGCCAGTATAAAGACAACTGGCATATCGAGGCGATCTGCGAGCATCTGGAGGCGGTCATCGCCGGAGATATACGCAAACTGATAATCAACATCCCGCCGAGGCACATGAAGTCTCTCACATGCGACGTAGCCTTTCCGACGTGGGCTTGGCTGCACAAACCGAATCTCCAATTCCTGTTTGCATCCTATGCTGGTGCCCTAGCGGTGAGAGATAGTGTTAAGTGTAGACGACTGATAAAATCTCCGTGGTATCAGCGCAACTGGGGTGACAAGTTCAAACTGTCTGGCGACCAGAACCAAAAGCAGCGTTTTCAGAACGATCACAACGGTCACCGCATATCAACCTCTGTGGGTGGTGCCTTGACGGGTGAAGGTGGCGACATAATCGTAATCGACGACCCCCATAATGTGAACGAGGCTGAATCTGAGGCCGTGCGGAACAATACCTTGGATTGGTGGGACACCAGTGTTCAATCTCGTTTGAATGATCCGACCACAGGTGCTTTCGTGGTTATTATGCAGCGCGTTCACCAGAACGACTTAACGGGCCACATATTACACAATCAAACAGCCGAGGACCCCTGGACACACCTTTGCGTCCCCGCTGAATTTGAAAAGCAGCACCCCACGCCGTTTTTCACTGTACTGCCTTCCGCCACCCACAAAGAAGACCCCCGCATGGACGAGGATGAGCTGCTCTGGCCAGAGCGTTTCACTCGAAAAGCTCTTGACAGCCTCAAAGTAGGTTTAGGCACATATGCAGCAGCCGGACAGCTCCAGCAACGCCCCGCGCCAAAGGGCGGCGGTATTTTACGCTCGAGCTGGTGGCGCAAGTGGGAACAGGAAGAAGTACCTGAATTCATATACGTTCTCCAGAGCTGGGATACAGCCTTCAGTGAACGCGACACCGCCTCGTACTCTGCTTGCACTACATGGGGTATATTCAACTTTGGAAGTCGCTATCACATAATGCTAATGCACCGTTTCCGGGCCCGCCTCCCTTATCCAGAACTTCGCCGCCATGTTCGCGAGCTCCACGACGAGTGGCGTCCGGATGCAATCATTGTGGAGAAAAAGGCTTCTGGGCAATCCATTATCCAGGATCTGCGACAATCTGGTCTCCCCATGCTGCCGTACAGCCCCGACCGGGACAAGGTTGCCCGCGCCCATGCAGCAAGCCCCTTGCTCGAAGGGGGACTTGTCTGGTACCCTGATCGGAAGTGGGCGCAAGAGGTTATAGATCATTGCGCCATGTTCCCTGCGGGTGATGGAGCCGATATCGTTGACACAGTCACGCAAGCACTTATCCGATTACGCACGATGTGGTACGCTTCGCCAACCGAAGACGATACCGATTACGAGGAGCCGCCGGAACGCGACGATCCTCTGTATTATTCCAATGTTGTCCCGTTGAAGAGGAAAGCGATCTATGGCTGAGTTTGATGTTGCGGACTTACTACCGGAATTCGAAGGTGAAGTCGAAATCACTGAAGATGGTGGAGCCCTTATTGGTGAAGTTGAGATCGAGGAAGAGGAATCAGGACTGCGTGAACATGACGACAACCTTGTGTCCATGGTCAATGAAGAGGATCTTGCTGAACTTGCTTCTAAACTCCATTCTGATTTTGACAGTGATGTTGGAGCCCGCGACGAATGGATGTCTATTTATTCTGATGGCATGGCTTCGATGGTCGGTAAGGATATCGATGACGAAGACTCTGACGATAGATCCAGTCGCCGCCTGACAGATGTTAATCACCCGTTAATATCTGAGGCTGCTACACAGTTCCAGGCCCGCGCCATTGTAGAGCTGTTTCCGAGCCAAGGTCCGGTCGGCACAACCGTTGTTGGTAAATCCTCTATTGTTCTACAGGAACAGGCCCTACGTGTCGGCACCTATATGAACTATCAGCTGACCGAGGAAATGCCGGAGTATTTCCCCGATCTTGATCAGATGCTGTTTCACCTGCCGCTCGTCGGCCACACGTTCAAGAAATCATGGTTTGACGTAAACCTCAATCGTGTCACCAGCCGTTTTGTACGCGCCGAGGATTTTGTATGCGACCCCGACGCTACCGATCTGGACACAGCGCAGAGATACTCGCACGTCCTTCGTATCCAACGAACGGATTACGATACATACGTTGAGAATGATTTTTACTTACCGACAGAATCAACGGGGCGCAGTCTACCTGACCGGGAGGAAAAGGAACTAGAGGGCACTGAATCCTCGAGCGTCAGCGATACCGATACCGCTATTGATCTTATTGAAGCCCACGTATATCTCAACATTGAAGACGACCGCACGAAACCCTACGTTGTGACTTACAACGCGGAGAACGATGAAATTGTCGCTATCCGTCGCAATTGGGACATTGACGATAAGAACTTTAAGAAACAAGTGTGGTTCACCAGTTACAAGTTCCTGCCGGGTTTGGGGTTCTGGGGCTTCGGTCTCTACCATGTTATTGGCGGTTTGGGAAAAGCAGCGACCGGGGCACTTCGCGCCCTGTTGGATGCTGCCACCTACGCCAACATGCAGGGTGGCTTTAAACTTCGTGGACGTGTCAAGGGTGGTGATATAGAAATCAAGCCCGGTGAGTTTGTTGACATTGATGCCGCCGTGGATGATGTAACCAAGGCGATCATGCCGCTGCCGTTTAAAGAACCAAGTCAGACGATGATGCAGCTTCTTCAGTTTGTTGTGGAAACAGGTAAACGATTCGCCAACACGGCAGACATGAACATTGCTGACGCCAACCAGAATACACCTGTTGGCACAACGATGGCGCTCCTTGAAGAAAACACACGAGTGTTCAGTGCCATTCACAAACGCTTGCACAACAGCCAGAAGAACGAATTCCGCGTTATTGCCAAGCTGAACGGGATTTATCTCCCGGCGCATTACCCCTTCAGTATGGGCGGCGAAGAGAACTATGTTCTCAGTAAGGATTTCGATAAGCGGGTGGACGTTATCCCCGTAAGTGATCCTTCCACATTCTCTAGCACACAGCGTATCGCGCAAGCTCAGGCCATGATGCAGTTGGCGCAGACTGCCCCGCATCTACATAATGAGTACAATGCTTACCGTCGCATGTATGAAGCCTTACGCATCCCCAACTTTGAGGAAGTGCTTCGTGATCCAACGGACGTGCCCCGTATGGACGCCGTTGCAGAAAACGTGGCCTTAATGCATGGGCAACCGTTGCAGACTTTTGAAGATCAGGACCACATGGCGCATATGGCGGTGCTGGACGATTGGTTTAAGCGTTTGGACCCACAGGTACAACCCATGTACGCCGGACCCTACGCTGCCCACAGGGCGGAGCACACGGCCCTGTATTACAGGGCTCAGATACAGGCGCAACTTGGCGCACCGATGCCCGCGCTTATGAACTTCAGGGATCCTTCGGCTGATGCCCCTGAGATTGATTCCGAAACAGATGCTAAGATTTCACAGGCCGCTGCGACTGTTGTAAACAGCGGACAGCAGGGCCCGCTTGGCCCGCCGATGCAGCCTCCCGCAGAACAGGGCGGAGCCGCAGCCGCAGCCAATGATCCGCTCGCCGCTGCGAAGATGCTGGCCGAAGCCGAAGCTATGAGTATCCAGGCCAAGACGCAAGCCACGATCCAGGCTAACCAAGCCAAGGCCCAGTCTGACATGCAGCTTCAGAAAGCGAAGATGCAGCTTGATATGCAGATGAAGATGATTGAAATGCAGGCTAAGTCCCAGGAAGCGCTCATGCGTGAAAAGGGTAAGGCTGAAACTGATCAGGCCAAGCTGAACGCTGATATTAAGGCTATGTGGATGAAGGCTCAGGCCGACATTAAAATCGCCCGCGAGAAGTCACAAGCTGAGATCCAACTGGAACTTCACGCACACAACGCCTTGGAACACCGCAACGAACGCCAGTTGGAATTCTCCCTGATAGACGGAGGCCGCTCTGATGGCTAACCTCCCCGGCGCTGAGTATATGAATCAACTTTCCGGACAGATGCGGAAGGACAACATCGGCCAGACACTCGGTGATTACTGGCAGGGTGTAGGTGATCGTAACACCGCTGCCGCCAACAGAGGCAGTCGTGACGAGAACAAGATAGATTCTCTCCGGACGATGGAAGGCATAGGCACCGACACAGTGAATTCCGCCTATGACACAGTTAAGATGTTGTCTGGTGCGGGCGATTTGATGGAAGGCGATGCTACGGGTGCGTTATTGGCACTTATGGGTCCCGCCGCCCTTTTGAAAAGTGGATACAAGGCCGGGAAGTATGCTCTGGATTACGTTTCCCCGCACAAGGTTCTTTCTGAAAATCTACTTGACGATGCCGTGAGGCTCACCGGGAAAGATGCGACCAAGCTGAAACCTGTCCTAGCCACAGCCGGAGCGGGATCTGTCATGACACCCGATGACGCCGGAGCCGGAGGTATCAAATCCAAGCTGATGGACTTCGTATCTAATCTGGGTCGCAGCACTGTCCTGAAGTCGAAGACTGATGATGGTATGCAGAACATGGGCAGGTTCACTGAATGGGCTAACGCCAACAATATCGACCCTGATGTCAAGGCTGAAGCCCAGAATCAGATCCTCGAAGGTGCCGACCCCGAAATCATGAAGCGCATAGCGGAGTATCTCAACCGTGGGGGTTCTTAAAGAAATTCTGGAATACCTCCGCCAGTCCCGTGCTCCGCGCGAGATATACGAGAAACTTGAGCGTGTCCTTGGTCTTGGTGGTCTAGCCGCAATCCCCAGTTTGGAGCAGGAATAATGTCAGCCCGTAGTGTCACAGCCGCTGAAATACGCGCCGCGAAGAAGTTCCTGAACAGCAAGAAGATTGCCACCAAGGAGCTGTCCCCAAGGAAATTCGCCAGTTTGGCTAAAGCCGTTGATAAAGGCTTTAAGGAAACGCTCCGAATCATCGCAGGGGAACAGACTGGCGGTGTGGTGTAGTTCGAGCTATATGTATATGAGTATCGGGAGGATACATGCACGTTATAGACATAATTCGGTCTTTCAAGACTAAGTGTGATGCGGAAATCACAGAAATTGGATTGTCTCTTGCGGCGGGGCACTGCCCCGACTTTCATACATATCAGAAATTTGTGGGCGAAGTGAGCGGTTTAGAAAAAGCCAAGAGCATAGCCGACGAGACACTTAAATTACTTCATGAGGAGGATGACTAATGCTAGACGAGAGTATGCCTGACGGTAAGACCCTACCAGATCCAAAGGGTTGGAAAATTCTGATCCAGAAAATGAAACCCAAGGAACAGACGTCAGGGGGTATCATTCTTGTCGATGCCTCCAAGGAAGCAGAAAGCTACCTGAGCATTACGGCACGGGTCATGAAAATTGGCCCGATGGCATGGCACGACAAAGACACAGGCAAAGCCTATGTCGGCGGTGCATGGGCCAAGCCCGGAGACTGGGTGATTGTCCCCAAGTTCACACAATTCAAGATGGACATCTATGGCAACGAATACCGCTTCATCAATGATGATGAAGTGATCGCAACCGTGGAAGACCCCACCAATATCAAGGTCTACACATAACGTACCGCGACGTAATCGCGCAGGAGAAGTAAGATGGCTGAAGAACAAGAAGAATGGAAACCAGAGGAAGACGACGAACTTATTGTCGATATTGTCGATGAAGACGGTAATCTAGTTGAAGAATCGGAACCCGAACCCGAACCCGAACCCGAACAGGGTTCCCGCCGCGATAAGCGCATCGACCAACTTACCGCCAAACACAACGACGAACGGCGAGCCCGAGAAGCCTCTGATACTGAAAACAAGCAGCTTCGCGAACGCTTGGATAAAGTCGAAAGCGACGGTCTTCATGATAAGCGTGAAAAGTTCCGCGATGAATACGAAGATGTCAAGGAGCGTTTACTTAACGCCGCTGAAGAAGGTAACAGCAAAGAACAGGTGATGCTCACAGAAAAAATGGCGGATATGCGAGCCGCCGCTCGTATCGCTGATATGCAGACCAGGAGACCTGAATCGGAACCCGCACCCCAACAGCAACCCGCACCCCAACAGGCACCGCCGCCCGAGGAGGCCTTGACTTGGTGGCGTTCTAATTCGTGGTTTAATAGCGATGGTTATCAGGACGCCTCAAAAGACGCCCGCGCTATTGACATGGGTTTAGAAGCCGAAGGGTGGGACAAAGAGACTCCTGCTTATTACGCCGAACTCGATAATCGTTTACAAAAGAAACATCCTGAGCTATACTCATCCTCACGTAAGCCGAAGGCACCAGTCGCTCCGAGTTCTGCTCGGAGTTCCGCCAAGGCCTCGTCGTCCAAAGATGGACGTATTCGACTAACGAAGGATCAGCTTGACATGGCTCGCCAACTCGGAATTACAGAGGAACACGGTCTCCGTGAATACGCCCTCGAAATTCAGAAACTGGAGAAAGCATAATGGCCCGTTCCAACCGTAAGTCAGAAGAATCTCATACCACTCGCGACGAAGAAGCTCGCGCCGATACGTGGCTACCACCATCAGTGTTGGAGGCTCCCCCGGTACGGGACGGTTTCCGACAACGATGGGTTTCTACCTCGATTCTGGGGAAGGATCAGCCTCACCATGTGGCTAAAAGATTCCGCGAAGGATGGACCCCTCGTCCAGCCGATACTGTTGATAAGTCTTTCTTTGTTCCCACCATCGCACACGGGGACCATGCGGGATTTATCGGCGTTGAAGGAATGATCCTTTGTGAAATGCCCGAAGAGCGAGCTTTGTCTCGTGATCGGTACTTTCAGAAAAAGACTGGGGATCTTAACTCTTACGTGGATAACAATCTTAACCGTCTGGAAGCGTCAGGCGGTGTTCCTATTGACCGTTCAGAGTCTAAAAGTACGGTCAGCCGTGGCCCAGCGAGGGTTGCGGATGATTAACCCCTTTATTGAAGGAAACGATAATGGCTAATGCAGACACCCCTCGGGGTTTTTGGCCGCTTCGTCATCTTTCGGGTGGTACTCCCACTCGTATGAACTCTTACTCGATCGCCTCTGGCGCTTCAGGTAACATGTTTAATGGCGACTTGGTTAAGCTGGTTGCAGGAGGCGGTATTCAAGTCGCTGCTGCTGGCGCTCGTGTTGTTGGTGTATTCGCTGGTTGTGAATATACTGATGCTTCTGGAGACGTAATTTTCTCTAACTACTGGCCTTCAGCAACCGTGGCAACAAATGCTATCGGTTATGTGTACGACGATCCGATGACCACTTTTGGTGTTCAGTCAGATGGTTCTACTGTAGCTGCTGATGTTGGTAACTTGGGCGACCATGTTGCCACCGCTGGTTCTACTTCTACTGGCAACTCAAGCTTCCAGCTGAACGGTTCTACTGGCACTGCTTATGCTGGTATGCGAGTTCTTGGCAAGATTGATTCACCGGATAACGATTGGGGCACAAACGTCCTTCTCGAAGTCCAAATTTATGAACATGAGTATGGATCTAGCTTAGAAGCTACGACTCCAGGCGTTTAAAGGAAGGGTTTGAATAATGGCTATGAATCGCGCACAATTCGCTAAATCACTCGAGCCCGGTCTGAACGCTTTGTTTGGTCTCGAGTATAAGCAGCACCCCGAACAGTGGAAGGGTATTTTCGAGCAGAATTCCTCAGCAAAAGCGTTTGAGGAAGATGTTCTCATGGAAGGTTTCGGAGCCGCCTCAGTGAAAGCTGAAGGAGCCGGAGTCGCTTATGATAACGCCTCGGAATCGTATACTTCTCGCTACAACCACGATACCATCGCTCTGGCTTTTTCAATCTCTGAAGAAGCCGAAGAAGATGGTCTTTATGGTTCTCTGGCAAAGAAATATGCGAAGGCTCTTGCTCGCTCTATGCAGCACACCAAAGAAATCACAGCAGCAAACGTGCTGAACCGTGGTTTCAACTCCAGTTATACTGGTGGTGATGGTGTAGAGATGCTTTCAACTGCTCACCCAACTGGCTCCGGTAATCAGTCAAATGAGTTGGCAACTGCCGCTGATTTCTCTGAAACTTCTCTGGAACAGATCCTGGTCAACATTTCAAACATGGACGACGACCGGGGCCTCCCCATCGCCGCCGTGGGCAAATGCTTGATTGTTCCGACAGCTTTGGTTTTTGACGTAGAACGTGTCATCAACTCTAATCTGCGATCTGGCACCGCTGACAATGACACAAACGCCAACAACGGCATGGGAATGCTGCCTGATGGTGTGAAGGTTATTCAACGCCTTACCGATACGGACGCTTGGTTTGTGAAAACCGATTGCCCCGACGGTATGAAAATGTTCCAACGCCGTGCCTTGAAAAAGGGTATGGAAGGTGACTTTGAAACGGGCAATGTTCGTTACAAATCATCTGAACGGTACAGCTTCGGTTGGACTGACTGGCGCGGTGTCTTCGGCTCTCCTGGAGCGTAGGATATCTCAACCATAAGATAGGGAAAAGGGGCTTCGGCCTCTTTTTCTTTGGGCGGTCCTCCCCCGCCTGGAGACCCCGGCCCCCACACCGGGGTCTCCACCTTATTGCATTCCTCAAACGATTCTGCTATGATTTCTAAATTGTAACCGACAGCAATTTTGCTGACTTAACCCAAGACGGAGCATTACAATCATGGGTACTACTACTTTTTCAGGTCCTCTACAGGCTGGTACAGTGCGCGGTGGCGCATCAGCTAACGTAGGCCAAGCTGTCCTACAGCAAACCGCCACTATCGCATTCGGACATACGTCCGCCGCCACCACAGGCATTATTCTTCCCGCTGGTTCGCATATTATCGATATCCTGTTTGATGTTGAAACTGTGTGGAACACAGGCACCTCATCTGATCTGATGATCGGTGATAGTGTGGATCCTGACGAGTTTGCAGGTTCCACCACCGACGGTGATCTGCACGTTGCAGGTCAGCTTCGTATGTCCACCACGGCATCGCAGTCAGCTTCCCGTGCAGACATTGGCACATCTGATGTTGAAATCTACGCCACTGTTACGGCTGTCAGTACAGCGGCTTCCGCTGGCACAGGTACACTGACGATCGTTTACGCACAAGACTAAAACATAGGCGGGGACTAAGGCGTCCCCGCCGTTTAACACATAGAGGAGATAAAGATGCCCAAAGCAAAGGCCATCACTCTAGCCCCCGTCGCAAGCGACGTTGACTATATTTCAACCACTGAAACACTCACAACCCCTTGGGTTCTACAGGCGGACGGTGTTCTTGACCTTTCAGCCAA
>TARA_R110000787_G_scaffold17831_3_pt1 | contig 10034 bp, 14 predicted proteins | sample TARA_R110000787 | Tara Oceans TARA_R110000787 (sample SAMEA4397920) | marine metagenome | biome: Polar Biome; feature: [DCM] deep chlorophyll maximum layer (ENVO:01000326); material: water (ENVO:00002006), including particulate matter (ENVO:01000060) such as... | depth 35 m
TGATTTCAAAGGCAGAGCTGGTGGCATACCAGATGGCGCAGAGATATTCCAACGCTTTACATTTGCAGAAGGTGGAAATGATCCTATTCCAGCAGGCTTCTTTGGTTGTAGATATGATGCTGACAATAATGGTGAATTAAGCACAATGAAGATGAGTGCAACAAAACATGATGATAGTGATGAATCAACATTAGGTGTTAACACTAAAAATGCGTTTACAGATGTTCCATTCAAATATGCCGCATACACTGACACTACAAGAAACGCATTAACTGTAGATGCAGGCACAATGATCTACAACAGCACAACTGGTAAGATGAACTACTACAACGGTAGTGCTTGGCGTGCAATTGATGACAGTGCTGTTTAAAGAATAAAAGTAAAGGAGCTCTACCATGAGTGAAAATGAGGACAACACTGAGGACACACAGGAAAAAGTCAAAGGAAGACCTAAGATAGAAGTTGATGTAAATATACTAAAGAACTTATGTGAGATACAATGCACCGTAAAAGAAATGGCGTGGGTATTAGGCGTAAGTACAGATACACTCAACAGAAACTATGCTGATATTATTAGTGCAGGAAAAGCACAAGGTAAGGTAGCATTACGTAGAGCACAGTGGAGAAACGCAATGGAAAAGAATAATGTTACTATGCAAATTTGGCTAGGTAAGAATATTCTAAACCAGACTGATAGTCCACTAGATGAAGAAGCTGGGCAAATACTGCCTTGGACAGATTAACCAAAGGATAGCTTACAATGAGCAAACAATCAGATCACAAGTGGGCAGAAGTTACAGAACAAAACGCAAAAGACATAGTTGATATTAAACACAGTATTAACACAATCAAGGACAACCACTTGCATCATATTGAAGCTGACATGTGTAAGCAAAGCAAAGCAATTGAGAAAATGGACAACCGCATTTGGTGGGTGCTAGGTATCTTAGTTGTATCAACAGTAATAGGAATGGTAAAAAATGGCTTATAAAAAGAAACCAAAGAAGAAATAACATGACAAAGAAACTAATAGAACATTTAAAGAATAAAATAGTCTGGGGCATTGCCGCTGGAGTTGTAGTTGGACTATGTGTTGCACAATACATATTGTTACCAATTGTGATGACACCAGTCTAAATGAAATTAACCCCACACACATTAGACAGTTGGAGGATCATCCCCCGTCTACTCATACTAAGCTACATGATTGCATTTTATAATGCTACACAATGGTTTATGAGTTTACCAGATCCATCAAATGCACAAGCAGGCTTTGTTAGCACTATAGTAGGTGCAGGTGCCGCTTGGTTTGGTCTATATGTGAGTAACAGTAAAAACTTAAACAAGGAAACAGATTAATGAAGAAACATGTAAATGATGCAGAGACCAACACTCACTTAGATCAATGGAGACCTGGATTAAGACGCCAAGAGTTCATTTCATATCAAGTAGAAGACAACGTTCTACGCAAAAGAACTACAGTAAGAACGTATATGGATTCAGGTAGATACACAGACAGTGTAACATCAGAGACTATTTGTAATGCCACTTAGTCAAGTCCAGATAGAAGTAAGCAGTGACCCAAGTAGATTTAAAGTTGTGGTTGCTGGTAGACGTTGGGGCAAAAGCTTTCTAGCTATGCATGAAATTGCAAAGCATGCAAGGTTTCCTGGTAGTCATGTGTTTGCAGTGTTTCCTAGTTACAGGCAAGCAAAGCAAATTATTTGGGATCCACTAAAGGAAAAGTTTATTAGATGCAGATGGGTAAAGAAAATTAATGAAAGTGATCTAACAATTACATTGATCAATGGAAGTAAGATTTATTTGCGCAGTGCAGATAACCCTGATAGTTTACGTGGTGTAAGCATGGATTATTTAATCATGGATGAAGCAGCAATGATTGACCAAAAGATGTGGACAGAAGTTTGCCGTCCTGCATTGTCAGATAAGAAAGGAAGCGCTCTTTTTATTACAACGCCCAAAGGAAAAGGTTCATGGATATATGAACTATGGCAAGGCGCAAATGCTCAGGACAACTGGAAGAGCTTTCAGTACACCACATTGCAAGGCGGCAACGTAGATGCAGATGAGATTGATGCGGCTAGGAATGAACTAGATGAAAAGAGTTTTAGACAAGAATATGAAGCAAGCTTTGAACAATACAGCGGAAGCATTTATTATAATTGGGACAGTGGATTGCACATAAGAAAACAAGATAAAGATTTTAAACCAAATGAGATACTACATGTTGCAATGGACTTTAACGTAACACCTTTGGTAGCCGCAATTTGTAGAGTTAATGGAAATGAAATAAGCGTAATAGATGAAATTAGTATGGAAGGATCAAACACATTTGAAATGGCAGAAGAACTGATAAACAGATATCCCAAGAATAGATTATGGGTGTATCCAGATGCGTCAGGTCAAGCACGTAAGACCAGTTCAAATACAAGTGACCATCACATACTAAGAAACTCAGGGTTCACACTTAAAGTTAGAAACATTAATCCGCCTGTTAAGGATAGAATTGCAGCAGTTAACGCAAGTCTAAAGGCTACAAATGGAAGTGTTAAACTAAGTGTGGACCCTAAGTGTAGAAAACTAATTAAATGCATTAGCGGTCAGACATACAAAGAAGGTACACAAGTTCCAGACAAGTCAGGCAACCTAGATCACTTTAATGATGCCCTTGGTTACTTGGTACATTGGATAAACCCTATCAAACGGCCAGAGCCGGATAGAAACAAAGGTCCACAGTTATTTGGACATTATTAGATTGATAAATAATTGGTATAGTAACAACATTTGATCACTGTTGAAATACTCACCTTTAAAAGGAAAACATTATGTTAACATTAGAACAACTAGAAACAACACATCCTAACTATCAAATGGTAGCGGAACAAGCTAACTATCATTACAAATCATATGTAGGTGGTGAGCTATACAAAAGCGGTAGTTACTTAACTGCATACATTGGTGAAAACCAAGCGCCTGGTAACCAGTATGGAAAGAGATTAAACTCTACCCCATTAGACAACCATGTACAAACTACTGTAGATATTTATAGAAGTTTCTTATTCCGCACATTACCAAAGCGTGAAATAGGACCATTAATTAATAATCCATTAGTTAAACAATGGATGAATGATACAGACCAAGAAGGTCAAAGCATGGACAGTTTTTTAAAGACAGCTTCAGACCTAGCAATGGTACAAGGAAGTACCTGGATCCTAGTAGACAAACCAAGTTACAAAGTAGAAACAGAAGCAGAAGCAATTGCAATGGGCATACGTGCATATGCAGTTATGTACACTCCACAGAATGTACTTGATTGGTTTTATGACCGTGACATTGCAGGCAAGATGCAATTAGAATATATCAAAGTGCGTGAAAGTGAAAATGATGAGTATGTTACATTTACATGCTGGCACAGAGACCACATAGAGAAATACAAAATTAAGAAAGATCCATTAGCAGGAACTTATATATCTATTGTTGAACATGAAGAATATGACAACCCATTGGGCTATGTTCCTTTTGTATTTCATGCTCCACTAAGGTCACCAACCAAAGGTGTTGGACTTAGTATTGTGTCAGATGTTGCAAACCAACAGAAGTTTATCTACAACTGTTACAGTGAAATTGAACAACACTTGCGCATTGCAAGTCATCCTACACTAGTTAAGCCAACCAGCACAGATGCAGTTGCAGGTGCAGGCAGTGTTCTTAACTTAGATGAAAGTGTAGATCCTGGATTGAAACCTTATTTGCTACAACCAAGTCTAAGCACTACAGACAGTATTCTTAGAACAATTGACAAAGCAGTAGAAGCAATTCAACGCATGACACACACCAGTGCAATCCAAGCTACAAACGGCACACCAATGTCAGGTGTAGCATTACAAACAGAACGTCAATTACTCAACGCTAAACTAAGTGATATCTCAGATACATTGCGTGAAACAGAATTAGCAATGTGGGCTATTTGGTTGGATTGGCAAGCACTAAACATGCCAGAAGACTTCCATGTAGATTATCCAGATACATTTGATATGCGTGATGAACATCTAGAACTAGACTTCTTAATGAAGACACGCAGTAGTGGTGTTAACAACTCTGAATTCAACAAAGAAATTAGTAGACAAATTGTTGTATTAGCTGTTGATGATCAAGACATCCAATCAAGAATCTTAGAAGAACTTGATGAAGATGAAGATGAGTTTGAAGTACACATGATGAAAGATCCACGCACAGGCAAGAGTGTAATTGTAAACAGTGAAGCACAACATTTGTTATTGCTTGAACAAGGCTACACACACGGTGGTGAATAAAATTGGCTAAGTTTGATGTTGAACAACATGACAAAGTATTTAAAAACACACTAGATGAAATTCAAGATGGTGTGTATGATAATGCTAAAGCTTTAGAAAATAAAGTAGCGGAACTGGTATCCCAAGGTCTACCAGTTGAAAGACTGAGACCAGAGATTGATAGAGCATTTGGTGAAGCCGCAATTGAAGTTAAATCAAGCGCAGATAGCTTAACAGAATTAAGCAAAGATGTAATTGATCAAAGCAGTGTTCCAGCTGAACCTGCAGACTTTACTACAGAAAGCGTATTGTTAGAAAGTTCACAAGATGAACTATCTGCTACAGTAAGTGGAATGAGTGAAGACATAATCAAGACAGCAGTGCTTGGCACAGTTGCTGGTTTAGCTACCGCAGTAATAGTTGAACAAGTAAGAGGAAGAATAAGTGGCGTACAAATGGAATCAAATGATCCAACTGTAAGAAAACTACAACGCCAATTACGCAGTGAGATTAATAAAAACGGACGCAACGGAAAAGTATACACAAGTCTAGTAGGTAAGATCAAAGATAGACTACCAGGCAGTGTAAACACAGCGGCAAATCTAGCTACTAAACTAAACACTAATGCAGACAGCATTGTGGGAAGTTACAATGGAACATTTATTAAAAGTAGAGCACAGCGTCAACAAATAGAACGCTTTGAATACAGCGGTGGATTAATGGCTACATCAAGGCCTTTCTGTAGAAGTATGCTAGGCATGCAATTAACAGAAGAAGAGATATTTAACATATGGGACGGAGAAAGCTGGGCTGGTAAAGAGCCAGGTGATCCATTTGTAGTACGTGGTGGATACAATTGCCAACATTACTTTGTTCCTGTTGAAGATGATGAAGAAGTTTAAAGATGATAAATAAACATATATAGAGATATATAAGTAGGTACAATAGTGTACCCAACCCCAACTTAAAAAAGGATATTGACATGACAATGAATGAAACTCATGGTATTACTGAAGATGCAGTCACTGGGAATGCAGACACAGGCCAAACAAATGACTCCCAGGTTGAAAACACAGTTAAGACATTTACGCAAGATGAAGTAAATGAATTGATTGGTAAACGTGTTGCCCAAGTTAACAAAAAGTTTGACGGCGTTGACATGGAAGAATACAAAGCACTCAAAGGTTTGAAAGAACAAGTTGAGGAAGAGCAACTTATTAAGAAAGAAGATTTTAATAGTGTACTCAAGAAACATAAAGAAAAAGCTGATGCGGAAGTATCTAGGCTTAGGAATGAACTTGAAACTATTAAAATTGACGGCGCACTGATTAATGCCTCAAGTAGAGCAAAAGCAGTAAGCCCTGAACATGTGGCTCAACTATTGAGAAAGAACATCAAGCTAGGTGAGGATGGCAACGTAGTTGTTACAGACTCAGACGGTAAAACTAGATATACAGATAATGCAGATCTAATGTCAGTTGATAACCTAGTAGAAGAGTTCCTATCAAGTAACCAGTATTTTAAAGCTTCAGGTCCTAGTGGCAGTGGAGCAAGTGGTAACACTAATAATGCAACCCAGCAGAGTCTGGATCTTGCACAACTTGATATGAACAATCCTGAGCACAGAAAACTCTATACAGAGATGAAGCGTCAAGGGAAAGTTTAAATTTATAACCATATATAAGGAAAATTAAAATGGCTTACGCAAATGAATATGGATCCGGTATCAACTTAGATGCTTTGATGGTCCCAGTACAATCAGCTACAGTTTATGCAGCTCAAGAAACTAGTCTTTACCTACCAGGTCTACTAGTACCAACACAACAAGTACCAGCAGGTTCAGCATCAGCACAAATTGCTGTTATGGGACAGGTTACAGCAACAACAGTTACTAACAATGGTGACGGTACACAAGAAACAGATCCAGGTGTGGATTTCCCAAACCAACTACCAGCTAACACTAAGAAGACTATTGATTTAGACCTTCTAGCTAGCAGAACAGTTATCCGTGATTTAGGTGGAGCAGACTTTAATGACTTTGGCCGCATCCTAGGTAACAGTATTGCTAAAGCAATTGACACACGTGTATCAGTAAAACTTGGTTCACTAACACCACAAGAATCATTAGGCGTTAACTTGCTTGATGAAATGTTTAAAGCAATTGGCGCAATCCGTGCCGCTGGTGAAACAGGCGCACTTAACTGTGTAGTTTCAGCAACAGCATATGCTGGCTTTATGTCAATCATTGGTTCATCTGCTTATGCAGGTGGTGACACACAGAACCAAGCAATGCGCTCAGGTTTCATTGGTAATGTAGCAGGTGTTCCTTGTTACGTATCAGCATACCTAACAGATGGTAACACTGGTCTTACTAACACTAAGTTTGCAGTATTCTCAGCTGACGCAATGCGTATGGCTATGCAAGGTGGCGTTAAAGTTGAATTTGAACGCCGTGCCGCAGCAGTTGGTACAGATATTGTTGCTTCAGCAGCATTTGGTGTTGACGTTCTTGATGCTACACGTGGTATCATTGTACAAGACGCAGTATAATATAGCTTACTAAAGCAAGCTAGGGGCTTAGGTCCCTAGCTATTTTACAGGAGAAGAAAATGGCATTTGCTAACAATACAAATTTACAAGATTACGCTCCAGAAGTGTTCCAACAAGGAGTTGATGACTGGACAGATGAACTGGCACACGCACAGATTGATGTTACTAACATGATTCAATTCAAATGGTGGAACAAATTCTACAGCAGAAGTCAATTTGATGCTAGCAAGCTAGTTGAGACACAGTGGACTAAAACTACTGTCTATCAAGCTTTATATGCATACATACTTCCTAAGTTGAGCACGTTTAGACCAGAGGGTGATCCTTTCAGAGAACAGATACTTTTTTACAAAGAAAGATATCAAGATGAATGGGAACTACAATTTGGTGTAGGCATCAAGTATGACTTTGATGGTGACGGAACTATTGATATCAATACAGACGTTAAACAAGTAAGTCAAACTAGGTTGTACAGATAATGGCACGTAGAGAAGATATACTAGTAGAAATAGTTGATCTGTTAACAGCTCAACGTAGTGTAAGACTAGGCAAAGTTCAAAGGGATCCAATTGATCCTGACCAACTAGCCAAGACTGCATTTCCAGCAGTTTATATTGAAACCACTGATGAGGATATTGAAGATTTAACAATGTCAATGGGTCCAGGTGGATTGATACGTAAGGGAATGATGGAAGTCAATGTAGTTCTAATAGTAGGTGGAAGAGAGCGTGACACGCAAAGAAATATTGCAGTAGAAGCTATTGAAAACACACTAATGGAAGATAGATCATTGGACGGTACTGTAGAAGATATTAGGCTCACAAGAGTAGAGACTGTAACAACTGGTGAAAGCGCACCTTTTGCAAGTTGTAGAATGATATTCCTAGCGGAATATTGTTATCAATTAAACCAAACATAAGGAAGAAATAAAATGGCATGTCTAAGCGGAAAAAACGGTGCTCTTTCAGTTGACAACGGAGTTAGTAACATAGCTCAGTTAACAGCATGGAACATCACACAAAACGCAGAAACAATTGAAGCATCATACATGGGTGCTGATTGGAAATGTGTAAAGCCAGGAATGGCAAGTTGGGAAGGATCTGCAGAAGCAGTATTTGACACAACAGAAGGATACCCAATTATTGGTACAGTTGTATCATTGATTGCATATGAAGTAAACGGAACGGCAACCTACACAGGTGACGCAATTGTAACTTCAATTGAAACAGCAGTTGGTGTTGAAGATATGATTACAGTATCTTTATCATTTACTGGTGATGGCGCTTTGGTTACCTCAGCGTAAAAGAAAAAGGACAGGACTATGGCTAATTCAAGAGATAGTATGAAAAAAGAACTGTATGCTGAAATAAGCAAAGACCTGTCCACTTTTTCTAGAGACTTTGCGGCAGCATTACGTGCAACCACCCCTATTGATACAGGTAGAGCACGTCAAGGTTGGCAAAATGTCTATAAAGGGATTAATGGAAGGAAGATCATTCCATTAGCAAAGAACCATGTTCCATATATTGGAGTATTGGATACTAACAGAACAAGCAGACAGGCACCCAACGGGATAGTTGAAGTGGCACTGAGATCTGCATTGGCAACAAGGAAATAAATTATGAGCGTTATTCAAAAAGCAAGAGGTCACTTTAAAGACCAACTAGCAGGTGAGATGAAAAGTATTGAAGTACCTGAATGGGATACAGTAGTATACTTTAAACCAGTATCAACCTTTGCACAAGAACAAAAAACTCTTGAACTACATGCAAAAGGTGAATTGGTAGCAGCCCTGGTAGAAACATTAATTCAAAAAGCATATGACAAAAGCGGTAAACGTATGTTTACGCAGGGTGACAGAGATGTACTAATGCGTGAAGTAGATCCAAATATAATTATCAAAGTATGTACTGCAATCAATGCAGCCAGTGGTGAGGCAGCTGAAACTCTGGGAAACTAACAGAGGATCTTGATACACTCCTTCTCTTTAAAATTGCTGGGGAAATGGGCCAAAGTGTGGAATGGATCCTACACAACGTAAGCACACTTGAACTAGCAGGCTGGGCTAAATATTATGAATACCAGTACCAGCAATCTAAGGGGAAATAAATGGCAGATTACAATATTAACATTAACGCCAAGGACAACGCTAGCGGAGCAATCAGCAAAGTTAGTGGAGGCCTAGGTGGATTAACAGCTAGTGCAGGTAGATTTAAAGCAGCAATAGGAGTGGCAGGCGCCGCTTTTGCTGCTTTAGGTGCTGTTAAAATTGTGGGTGATAAGATCACTGCAATGGATGACTTAGCTAAATCAGCTAGGTCAGCAGGCGCAGCAATGAGTGGTGAAGCTTTTGAAGGCTTCCAAGTAATGAGACAAGCTATGAATGAAGCAGGCGTTGATGCCGCTACATTTGATAGAGCAATGTTACAAACAACTTCAAGACTACAAGCTGGTACAGAAGGACAAAAGTCATTTGCTAAGATCACTGATAAATTAGGTGATAGTATCAAGGGCATGAATGGTGAATTAAAGTCAGGTCCTGAGCTACTACAATCAATGATGAATGCCTTAAATGAAGGCACAATTACTACAGAAGAATTTGCTAAAGTAGTTGGTGGACGTGCAGGTCCTCTTATACAATCACAGTTTGGTAAAATAAATGACAGTGCTGAAAAGATGCAAGCTACACTTGATGATGTTGCACAAAACTCAAACATTGTTAGTTTAGAATCAGCACAACAAGCAGAAGCATTCAATGATAATATTGGTAGATTAAAAGAAGGTATGGGTCAGTTACTTACTGATGCCATTCAACCTTTGATGCCAGTGTTACTTAAACTAAGTGAAGACATATTAGCTAAAATGCCAGCTATACTTGAATCAGTACAAGGCGCACTTAGTACTCTACAACCAGTATTTCAATTACTTGGTACATTACTTGTAGAAGTAGTTTGGCCTATCATGCAAAAGATCTTTGAAGTTCTTGGTCACATTGCAACAGCAATTACACCACTTATTGAAACTGCATTACCATTACTTAAAGAAGGATTCCAATTTATTGTTGATGTAGCAACCAGCATGTGGAACATAATGAAGACTGTTTATGAAGTTGCGTTACCAGCACTTGAAGCAGGATTCAATGGATTAAAAGCTATTGTTGATGCAGTTGTT
>TARA_R110000787_G_scaffold249768_1_pt1 | contig 10033 bp, 15 predicted proteins | sample TARA_R110000787 | Tara Oceans TARA_R110000787 (sample SAMEA4397920) | marine metagenome | biome: Polar Biome; feature: [DCM] deep chlorophyll maximum layer (ENVO:01000326); material: water (ENVO:00002006), including particulate matter (ENVO:01000060) such as... | depth 35 m
CCAAAGGTAGAAGAGGCATAACCTATGTCATATCCTACTAAAACGGGAGCGGATGCTTTATATCCTAAAGAGTCCTTTGCCGTAACGGTGTAAGTACCAGGTGCTAATCCTGAGAAGGTTGTACTACTCTGTCCACTATCGCTAACAAAATTAGTAAGACTATAAGTAAAGGGTGTGTTAGTTCCGCTTGCTGTTACTATAAACGATCCATCTGCTGTTACCTCACCTGTGGCTGGTGTTATTAAATTTATTGATATTTCTATGTCGTTTACTTCCCCCGACTCTTCAGGGTCTACTTCTGGTGGCGAATATACAATTGATGTTACAGCATAAGGCCACCAATCTGTATGTATAAATGTAATAACCGAATCACCATCAATTATAGAAGGATAGTATTTATCAGCCCAATAAAAAGAAGAGTCGTAAGTATTCAGATCATCACCACTAGTTATTATGGCACTATTTAATTCTACCTCAATAGCTTCTGTTACATCGTTGTAATAGACGTAGATGGTATCTGGAGGTGGCCCAGAACTATAAGTAGAATAGCTTGTCCCATCTGTTATTACAATATTTCCTAAGTTTACTCTTGACATTTATCCTGCTTTTTGTCTACCATCTAACCTTCCTTGTCTTCCTAATACATAAACTAGGTCTGATCCTCTTACTGTAAATTCTCCTTCTATCCTTTGTTGGTTTGCTGCGCCTCCTATAAATGATCCCGATGGGCCTGAAGCACTACCACTTCCCCCACCTCCACCGCCTGCCATATTAGAGCTAATATCATGAGAGGCTGCTTTTAAAGCTACTCCTGCTGCTATAGCTGCTAATCCCCCTGCAAATCCTAATGCTGGAGCTGCTAACCCTGCTTTTAACGCTTCTCCGATTGTTGTCATTACTGCTGCATAAGCTACTGCTGCTGTCCCTAACTTAATAAGGCCATCTCCCATTTGACCTACTATAGAAGCAAATGCCCGTTCTATTCCATCCTCTTGTCCAATTGAGCTTACAAAAGTTTGCACTAATGATTCCATTCCTTGTTGCAGTCCTGCTGCTTGCTGCATTGTTGCATCTACATATTTCTGTTGGAGTTTCTTTTTCTTCTCTAAAGACTTAGCGGATGCATCTGCTGCGCCTCCTGCTATATCTAAATTTGCTGCGCCTCCATCAAAAATAGATGTATTTAACCCTGCAAACGTCCCTCTCTTTTCTGCATCAGCCCCTTCCTTATTTTTTGCTAAGAAATCCGCAATGCCTTTAGATTTAATTCCTGCACTTGCATACTCTTCTGCCTTCCCTGCTAGAAACGCTGCTTTTGCTGCCTCTTTATAAGCCGCTATTTTCTTATTAATAACTTCTAAATGGTCTTCTTCCGCTTTAGCTATCGTTTTTAATAATTCAGTCCTTATTTCTTCTTGCAACCTATGAAAAGAGATTGGCTGCATCATTGCCTCTAGCCCTTCTTTTGTTTTATCAAGAGCCTTTGCATATTGCTCTTGTGCAATTGCCTCTATTGTTGTTCTATCTTCAATAGAAATAAGATCAGCCTTCATTTTATCAAGTCTGTCTAAATTTTCTACAGCTAAAGCAATTTGAGCAAGTTGCTCATGTGAAGGAGATACAAGAGCCCAAAACATTTGCATCTTTGTCGCATTATCACTACTGATAATATTAACTAGATTAGTCTCATGCTGAACTAGCGTTCCTACAAGGCCGTTAGCCTCTCTCATCTTTAAAATAAAACCATCATAAGCCGATGTTAATATTTTAATGTCTGTAGCAAGGTTTTCGCCCATAATAAGGGCCATATCATCTATCTCTTCATTAGCATCTTTTAATTCCCCTGTTAAGTGTTTTACCGATCCTTGCAACTCTGATAGGATAACGGCTGCACCTGAAGCTCTAATCCCAAATAATTCTGTGGATGTTTTAATCTTATCTGTAGACTGAGCAATCTTCTGCATACCCTCATCATAAGTGAGGCCATTAGCGTTTAACTCAATGTAGATTTTCCGTAAATCTGTGCCTGCTTTTGAGGCATCAATATTGGCATCTACCAACTTTCCTAACCGAGCTGTGTTGGCTTCTACACTTGCGCCAAAGACTCTAGCAATAGCCGATGAATTAGCTGTACCAACGGTAAACTTCTCCATTGTCAATGCCGACTTAGCAAATGACTCAGCCATTACATTGGCTACTCTTCCTGACTCATCTGCTTCTAAATTGAACCCGTTCAAAGTTCCTGCCATTGTCTTGGCTGCCTCGCCAAGCTCTGACCCTGTTACTAATGCTAATTTAGATATGGCATCTGCTGCTGCCAATATTTTTTCACTTGAGAATCCAAGCCTCGCAAGCTCTTCCTCCATTTTACCGATCTCCCCTGCTGTAAATATTGTGGTTCTACCTAAACGCAAAGCTGTCTCAGTAAGAGCTTTCATCTGCCGGTCTGTAGCTCCTGAGATGGCATTAACCTTATCCATCTGAAGCTCAAAGGCAGCCATCTTCTTAATAGAAGAAGTAACCGCGTTTAAGACGATAAATCCACCAAAGGCCGAAACAAAACTATTTCGGATTTGATCCATATTCAACTTAGTCTGACCTCTAAACCTAGCGAGCTTCTTATTAGCTGCTGCCAAGTCTCTTGACATCCTAGATGAATTTGCCTCAATATTAAAACGAACTGCTCCTACCTTTGCCATTATCTAAACTTTTTAGCGTGTCTTTTTGCAGCTCTCGTTTGAGCTTTTTCTATTTCGTTGAAAAGGTTTTTAGCGAAAATAGAGTCTACTTGGTTGTGAACGTCCCCGTAAGCATCCCTAATGAAATTTCCATGCCCATCTACTTGGCCTGTGTTCTTCCCTGACTTGTGATGCCTTTTCCCTGACTTGTAAGACCCTGCTGCCATTAGTTTTAGGTAGCCTTGTATATTGATGAACTTTTTCCCTCCGTTCATTGGGATGTCTGGCCCTTTACCTATAACCCTAACTCCAGGAGCAAATGAACTAGGCTTTTTAGCTATAGACTTTATAAACCTAGCGGCAAACTTGGCTTTAGAAAACTCTAAATCGTCTAGCCCTTCGTCTACAAACCCTGTGCTTTTTTTAGTTAGATCAGCAAGTCTTTTTCTTGATGCTTGAATCAAAGGCTTAGAGGCTTTACGTGCTGCGCCTGTTATCCCTGCCCTTTTAATCTGCTTTGGAATATCATCAAAGGTTTTCATTAACTCTGTCAATCCCTCTAATTTTATGTATTGATCAAAAGCCATCTCAGTTCCTATTCTCGTTTACAATTCTCTCTAATTCCTCTTCATCTATCTCAAAGCCACTAGATGTATAAGCCTCTCTAATTTCATCCTTATTAAGCGCAATCACTCTGCCAGTTTCTTTTCTCTGTGGCTTTTGTGCATCAATAGGTAAAACAATATCAGCGTATTTTAATGGCCCTCTTTTCTTTGTATCATGGTGCGGAGCTATCGCATAAGCGCATTGTATTCGTGTCATTTCCCATAACTCCTTCCTGTCATCTCTAAAGCCTTCGACTGCTCTAATAAGGTCTTTTACCGTATTACTCTTAAAGTCGCTAGGCATCCAACCTAGCGACCCTAAAGCTATCTTTTCTAAGGCATTAAACCACAATACAAAATCTACTTTTTTCCATCGGCTTCAACCTCCCCCTCAACTTTATCGGGAGCTGGGAATATCAATGCAATCGCCTTGTTCATTTCCTCAATAGTGACCAACCTACTTACCGTATTCTTAGAAGGTAATCTTTTGGTGAAATTCCTTTGAAACCAAGAATTACAAAGGCTACCATCTTTTAGCCCCTCATAAATCAAGTCTAGCTGTATGTCTATACCATCTGACATACTAGCTTGCGCATCCTCTCCTTTTGTAAAATAGTGCTTCGCTGCTGAAGCTGAAATTACAAAAGGGTATTCCTTGTTACCAATGTTCAAGTAGTCCATATTATGCTACAACTCCGATTGTTAAAGTACTTGTTCCAGAGTAATTGATACTTACTGTAGTAGAACTTCCTTTACTTGATCCAAAAGTAACACTATCAATATAAGCCGAACCTGTAAAGGTTGTATCATCAGTTACAGCCGAACTAATAAGAACTGTTTGAATAGTTCCTGCTAGTATTGCAGCCATAGCCTCATTTCCACCTTCTGCAGCATCCATTGCATAATGAGCTTCTACAGACATTGACCAATTGGTGTCCCCTGGTTGTATTTCTTTTCTTTTGGATGAGTCGTAACTTGTTACGTCAATCATCTCTGATCCCATGGTCATATTTACACTAGTGACATGAGTGAACTTAGTTCCCCCAACCAATAGGTACATATAATCATCTACTATAATTCCTTGTTTCTCAGCCATTATTTCTAAACTTTAAATTTTAATTTTCTTCGTTTCCTCCTCCTAGATGCTGTTCTAATTCAGCATCATTTTTTATTGTCTTTATAACCCTTACTTTAGGGCCTGTTTCTTTTGCGCATTTGGTTTTTAGGTACTCCCTACCCTTCTCTTTAGTCACAGTTAAAATAGCCCCTTCTCTAAGAGTTTTTGTTCTGCCATCTCTTGTGATTTCAATGTCTTTTGTGATCTCGATTTCCATGTTATACTGTTTTAAATACTTGAAATATCTGCTCTACTACTATCCTTTCAGGAGACTCAATAAAATGGCTAGTGCTTTCTAAATTTACTTTATTAATAGTCTCACCGTTAAATGTGCCTGCCTGACCTACTAACCCTGTCCTAACTAATTGAGCTATATTAAAAGCACCACTTGTTCCGGCTGCTGTGTAAAGTCTATTAGATACTGAAAACACCCTAGCCCTAGCCTCCGTTGCTATTGTATTAGACATAGTATTAGTCTCTTCCTCTTCCATCAACTCAACCACAATATAAGGTACAGCATCAGTCTGTGAAGCATACTCCACATTAACCGACCCAGCACCATCCGCTAATAGGGCTGTTACTGCTGCATCATTCTCTAGTATGTTGACTAATGACCTCATTGATTATCTCTAAATTCAGTATCTAATACCAACCAATCTCTACTGCCTTTCCATCGCCTTACATTGACAATAAAATGGTTCTTACTTTCTACCACAAATCTCATGGCATTTGGCACTATAGCCCTATCTTCTCTTCTTATGATCCAACTCAGCTTTTCAATAAAAACCATCTGAGTTAGTTCCTCTTTTTCGTTTACCCTCAACTTTAAGGCTGGTATCTGCTTGCATCTAACTCCTGTGTAAGTGTTAGCCCAATCAATAGCCTTTTCCCCTGCCACCTTAGTTCCTGTGCCTGTTTGGATCACTCCAATCATATCTAACTCCGAAGGGTGTATATCAACCATTAATACAGTAGTCAAATTTTATCATGTATGGATTAATCAAAGCATCTATCATATCTTGATTATCCTGTTTTCCTGAATACAACTGCTCTACTAAAGCTATAATTGCATCCTTTATTGCTCCTGGAACTGCTGCTGCATTTCCATATCCTGCTGTATAAACCAACCTTACTGAGTCATTTTCGCTCAATGTATTAGGCCAACTAGTCACAGGGCTAATCCTTGCTTTCTTCCCGTTATTAGCAAGTAAGTAATCCGTTGTTACTGCTAACGTCTGCTCATCTCCATTACTATCATCATACTTTAATGAAGTAATAGCTATAAGTTTCCCTTTAGGAACATAAATCACCTCTGGAAATTCATCTAAATGCATAGTCCAAGTTTGGGTGACAAATGACCTATCAGTTATATTTTCTAATTGTTGCCTTGCAGCTTCAATCTTCCGAGTAACACTTGTCGCATCCCATCCGCTTGAAATCACCAATGACTCTTCAACTTCTGCTGACGTTACTGGCTCTGTGGCTGCATCTGTGGTTCTGTCAATTGTCATTTCTTACGCTTACGTGTTTTCTTTTCTATCGAAGCTGTTTCTACTGTCTCCCCAGAGATTTCAACTTCCCTTTTTTCGGATTTTAGCTCTATGAAGAAATTATTATTACTAGAGGGAAGGTTTTTATAAACCTTCCCTTTAAAGTATTTTCCATCTCCACAACTAAAATTAGTTATGCACTTATACATCTTAGCTCAATAGAGTTGTAGACTTAACAAACGCTGCTCCCCTTGTGGTAGAAGTGTCCAAATGTCTATGGATAACAATTCTAATCTCATCATTCAACTTAACTGAATAAGGATCAAGACTCATATCAAACCCACCAAAGAATCCAACATATTGGAAGTTGAAATTACCACCAATAAAATCTGCTGAAGTAGTCCCGTTAGACGTATTTGAAGTTGTCAAATGGAATTGTATGCCATTCATATTGATTGACAATGGTGCTCCAACTTGGAAGTTAGTAGCTGCTGCTGTAGTCCCTAAAACTTGTGGAGATTTAACCAAATCACTCAATAGTTTAGAATGTCCAACAAAGGCCAAAGCACCATTAGCTGAATTTCCATTTGCTAGTTTTTGCAAAGCTGCTAGGTAATCATCATAAACAGTACCATTAACAGTTGCACTTGAAGCTGCATAAGTTCCTGCTTCTGTGAATGTCAATACCCCTGAAGTAGCTGCTATTGCAGTTGGAGCATCAGATACATTGGCAGTTGAAAACATTGCTGCATCAATCTTGTTAGCTGTTTCTCTTCCGAAATCAGACATCACGGCTTGCATTGCTACATCACCATTTTGAAGGATAACTCTATTAGATACATCAGCATAACCAGTCAATCTAGTTGGTGTCATTGTATCACTTGTAAAGTTAGCCCCTCCATCTGCTGCTGCTGAATTTTCAGCGGTAGCCCATGCCAAAGATTGAGACCCAACTACAGGAATTTTATAATCTCCTGTCAATCCTGTTAGGATATTAGAACCTGGAACAACTTTAGTGAAAATTCCTTCTTGTCTTATAGACTCAACATAACTTCCAACTACTGTAGGCTTGATAGCCGATGTAGCTTGATCAATGTCAGTTCTTTTTTCTGCTGCATTCCATTCTGCTCTAAATACACTTCCTGGTATTCCAACTCCTTTGTAACCGAAATTAGCACCACCCATTCTCGCTTCGTTTTGGGCCTCTTCTGTCACTTCTCTTTCAACACCATCCATTCTAGCTTGTCCTGCTAAAATTTTGGCTATCCTACCACCACTAAGGTTTTTACTGATTTTAAGAATATCTCTTTCTTCTGAAGAAACCGTTTTGTCGGTGTTGGTGTCTCCTGCTACTGAAGCTGCTGATTTAAAATCAGCCCTTTTAGCCAAATCATCCTCATACTCTTGCAAGTCTTTCAACTCAACTTCCAAACTTCTGATTTCCTCTTTTGCGCTATCCCAAGAGGTCTTTTCCTCTTCGGTGCGTGATCTGGCTTCCTTCTCACAAGCTGCATGAACCGTGTCCATCTCTTGTCGTTTTTCACCAATCTTTTCTTGTATTGCTTTTATCCTACTCATTTTTCTATTGTTTTAAATCTATACTCATTAAATCTCTATCCATTTGGATAGCATCATTGTCTTTTTGTGGCTGATGAAATTTCTCTAGGCTTCTAGCTGCTACTGTAGTAACTGAAGTAGATTGATAAGCTGGATAGGTCACCGGTGAAATGTCAAAAAGCCTTTTTAATTTTGTTATCGTCCGAACGTCGGGAATCTTATTGTCCTTCTCTTCCTTCCAAACATCTTCTTCGATTGTGAAAGCAAAACTGGATTTAGAAACTACACCTGTTCTAATGTTTTCCGCTAAGTCTCTACCAACTGAAGTGTTAGGTGTTTCATACCTATATCCCAAATGGCCTTCCTCTGTTAAGAATAATTCAAGCCCTGCTCCTGTCCTCGCCAAAGGAAAGTTTGGATCGTGATTAAATAGAGCTACAACATCGTCTTTCATTACATTGTCAAATGCACCTCTTGATATTTTTTCTCTATACCACCCTAAGTCAGTCTCAGAGTCAACTACTGCTGCTATACCTTCGATGGTCTTTGAATCACCATCTACTCTAACCTCCATCTGAGGGTTAAAATATCTTCGCTCCGCTGACTCGTCTTGCTTAATTATGTAATCTTTCATAACCATTTTTTTGTTCTTCCTTCTGCTCGGAAGCTGTGTTATTTTCATTTTCTTGTGGTTCTGTTCCTAATGGAATCATTGCACCCTGCATCATCACCTTATCACCATCTGGCACAGGCGGTAAATTTTCTAACTTACGAATCTCGTTGGATGTCATTATACCATCCTTCATCGTTTTATAATAATCAGCTCTTGCTTCAATATCACCCTTTAAAATTCCGTTGAAATTAAAAGAAGTGTAGTATGGGCTGCTTGAAACTTTATTATTCTCTGTAAATAACTTTCTATTACACTCCTGTTCAATCATTCTTGCCCAAGGTGTTAAAGTATGCTTCACATAAACTGAATCTTGTTGTGAGGCATTGGCATAAGTCGCTCTTTCGTAGTTCTGAGCCATTGCCGGAGGGAAACGATAAATACCTAGTATCTCTGTGTTACTTTGCATTTTAGTTTCTATGTATTGGCCTTCGTTTGGAGTCATCAATTGTTGATTCCATTGCGTTCTGCCTCTAGTACCTAAGAAGGGTATCTGTCCTGCCTCTATAGAAGCCCTCATGCCTTTTGTAACTTCCTTGCCTTGTTCTGCTGTTAATCCCTCTGAAGAGATAAAACCATTGCCCTTAGTACCGATGATCTTAGCTGAATATTTATCTTGCTTTAGCTTATAACCCATCAAAGCTGCATTCCAGGTTATCGGAGATACACCTACTATTCCATCAAGTGTGTACATTTTGAAATGCAATAAATCCCTAGATGGGACAAGCATATCATTGATCTTATAAAATAGACTTCCGTTTTCCTCAATTATGTGAGGTGATTTCCAGTCTATCATCCGTATTTCTACAGGAACGTGTTTATCATCTCTAACTATTAAAGCAAGTCCATTGCCCTTAGTCAAAGTAGACCACATGATTGAATACCAGAAATTAAATGCTGTTGTGTTTTCGTTTGGTGAGTCGTGTATTAACTTATAAACAGGATGTCGTTTCTCTTTCTTTCTAACATCATCAACTTCTTTAAATACACCAAACGGGAGTTTAGCTATATCTTGACTGATGGCATTTACAGGTGTGAATACAGAAGATATTTTACTACCTCTGTCAACCGTAACAACTTCGCCACTTTCATTGTTATAAGAAAAGTCGCTCATCTGCTGATACAAATGATCGGCATAAGAACTTCGCTTATTAGTTATTGCTTCCCAAACCCTACTAACTAGATTAGCCATTTACTACCATTTTTGGTAAATATAACTAATATGTTTAGTAAGTTAGGGGAAAAATTTTCTCATTTAAGGGTTTTCAAAACTCTGCTACTGTGATCTCTTTAACTTCCTCCCATTTAAACTCCCCTGCATTATTCACCCACTTCTGCATTAGAATGTGATCAGTTACTACATTCCACCATCTGATTGTATTAGTAGGTTGCCAATTTTCTCCTTCGACTAAGTTTTTTATAACGCAAGGCGGTGGTGGTGGAAGTCCTTTTTTATGAGCTGGAGGTGATGGTTTTTCTGTGTAATTCATTTATTTCTTTTTGTAATACGGTATTAACTTCTGCATACTCCTTAGTGAAGAGGTAGGTGGATCAAATTGATGTTGCTTCTTCCACTCTTTAGAAGTTGACTCAAAAGCTGATTTACTATCCGAGTGTTTAGACTGATTCTTGTGGAAATTGTCAATAAATTTTTCTGTTGCCTTCATTTGCCTTTCTTGGGTCTAATCGAACAATTGCACTTGTATTGTTTAATCTTCTAGCCTCTTTTACTAAGTTGTCTATTTGCTCTAGTGTTGTTGCTGGCATAGATTCAGCAATAGAAATTCCCTTATTTATATATCTAAATTGGTTCACTAAAGAGTGAAATACTTTGTAATTATTCATGATTTATGTTTGTTTAGTTTAAATTCCGAATACAAATACATCTGACATTTCAGGCTCTGCGTTTAACCGTA
>TARA_R110000787_G_scaffold13410_17_pt1 | contig 10016 bp, 13 predicted proteins | sample TARA_R110000787 | Tara Oceans TARA_R110000787 (sample SAMEA4397920) | marine metagenome | biome: Polar Biome; feature: [DCM] deep chlorophyll maximum layer (ENVO:01000326); material: water (ENVO:00002006), including particulate matter (ENVO:01000060) such as... | depth 35 m
GCTGCGCGCCTGTCCGCCAATCAGATCGACGACATGGAAGCGCAAATCCTTCGAGGGCGCATCGAAATCGGCAATAGCCACCCGGTCTCGCAGCAGGACGGCACCGGCATGGCGGTCCAATGCCGCCTTCGCGCGTGCGAGCAGTCCCGCATAGGGGGGCAGCGGCGCGGCGCGAGGCATGGCGGGCACCGGCGCGGGTGGAGGCGCAACCGGCAGCGCGGCCTTGCCCATCGTGTCGGGCAGAAATGTAAGGGCGAATCCGCTTATGGCGAACTTCGTGAAATTGCGGCGATCCATCCGCCGCCTATAGCAAATGCATTGCCCCGGTCCAAGGCCGGGGCAATGCGCTTCATTCCCCCGTACCGCTCGCCTCGTCCGCTGGCTGCCGCTCGTCGCGCATGTCAGGCAGGCGCGCGGTCATGCCGGTGGCGTCGGCATCGTCCAGGATCTGCTGCTGTTCCGATACGGATGGCGGCGCGGCAGGCGCAGGCGCGACGGCGTTGTTCGACGGCATCGGCAACGCGGCATCCGGCTCTTCGATGATCACATTCTCGACCGGCGGTTCGACCAGATTGTTCACGACCGGCGCTTCCTCTTCCTTCTTGCCGCAAGCCGACAAAACAAGGGCACCAATGAGCGCGGCAAAGGCAATTTTACGCATGGGAGATCAATCCTTCAAAGCTACGGTTGCGGCGGGGGCAGCGGTCGGATCGACGCGCCGGCTCGACGCCTCGATCTTGCTCGCGAGCAGCTTGTCCCAGCCATAGGGGTCGGCACGGAAGCTCATCGTCCCGTTATTGCTGGCAAAGGCGGTCCAATAGAGCAGATAGACCGCGACATTCTGCGGCAAGGATACGCGCTGAGTCTTGCCTTCGTCGATCAAGCTCTGGATCTGGCCGTTAAGTTCAGGATCGCTCGCCACCATCAATTCGGCCAGCGAGACCGGCTTTTCGAGGCGGATGCAGCCATGGCTTGCCAGTCGGTCATAGCTCGAAAATTTACCGCGCGACGGTGTGTCGTGCAGATAGACCGCGAATGGATTGGCGAAATCGAACTTCAACCGGCCAAGCGCGCTGTTGGGTCCGGCGGGCTGGACGATCCGCTCGCCGCCTTCGGGGGTCTTGACGATCTTATAGCCCTGCTTGATCAGCGTGGCCCGTCCCTTGGGAAACAGCTCGCGCTTGGCGATCGACATCGGCACGTTCCAGGGCGGATTGACCACGATCGAATGAATGTTCGACATCAGCATTGGCGTCGCATTGTCCGGGCTGCCCGTAACGGCGCGCATCGAGCTGATCGGCTGATCGCCCTCGAACATGGTCAGCACGGCCGCTGCGATATTCACCTGCACCCGATTGACCGGCAGGTTGCGCGGCATCCAGCGCCACCGTTCCATATTCGCCATGATCGCAGCGATCCGCTCGTCCACGCTCACATTGAGCGCCGCCAGCGTCCGCGTGTCGAGCAGACCGGTGGGATTGAGGCCATAGCGGCGCTGCGCGCGTTGCAATACGTCGATCAGCCGCTCGCCCGGCGTCACCGCGCTATCCTCGATCGCGATACGCGCGCGCACCACATCGGGCGCGGACTGCGCCGTGAGCACTGGCCAGCCGCCCTCATCGCGTATCGTCTCGTACCGGACCAGGCCCTGGCGCAGACCTTCATAGCCTGCATAGGGCGGCGTGAGGCTGGTCGCCCATTGCGCTAGCCGGTCCTCGGCCACCGCGCGCGCAAGCGAGGGGCGCGGATCGAACGGCGCGGGGCGCAATGCCCAGACTTCCAGGAAATCAGCGGTATCGACGCGCCCGGTGGACAGCGCCTTGGCGCGATCCAGCACCGCGCGCACCAGCGCCTCGCCCGCCAACGGCCCGCTGGCCTTCTGCCGCGCCATCAATCCCTGCGCTGCGCCCTGCTTCAACCAGTCATTGGCCCAGGCCTCCTGCGCCGCCGACAAGGGCGGGATCGGTGCGGGCAAGGGCGCGGCCGGAATCGCCTGCACCATGCCGGGAGCCGGTGATGTTGGGGTGGATTGGGCTGGCGGCGACAGAGTGGGTGCCACGACAGGCGGTGCCGCCGCGCCTTGCGCGGCCAGGGAAAGGGCACTGACGCCAAGCAGCGCCAGCAAAGGAATACGGATCGGGTGGGAGCGGTTCATACTGGACCAGATAGCGCAAAGCCGCCATCGTTCAAACGACCATAGCGGAAAAGATCATGCTGCACGTTGTTCACCATTCCGCCTATATCTCTCCCGCCACACCCGGCAGCCAGTTCCGCTTCGACAAATATGGCCTCGTGATGGATGCGCTGCGCGAATCCGGCGCGCCCTTCACCCTGCATCAGCCCGATCCGATGCCACGCGCGTGGATAGAGGCGGTGCATGATCCCGCCTATGTCGATGAGGTCGTCAACCTGTCCGTCCCGCCCGACAAGGAACGGCGGATCGGTTTTGCCGTCACCGAACGGGTGATGCATCGATCGCTGCTCTCGCCCGGCGGCACCTGGGCTGCGGCGCGCCTGGCGCTGGCGCATGGCTATGGCGCCAATGCGGCCGGGGGCAGCCATCATGCGCTGGCCCATAGCGGTGCGGGCTATTGCGTGTTCAACGACCTCGCCATCGCCGCCAACCGCCTGATCGCGGAGGGCGACGTCGCCCGCATCCTGATCCTCGACCTCGACGTGCATCAGGGCGATGGCACCGCGTCGTTGATGGCCGGGCGTGGCGACATCTTCACCCTGTCGATCCATGCGGACAAGAATTTTCCAGCCCGAAAGGCGCGCTCGACGCTCGACATCGCTCTACCGGACGGCGTGGAGGACGCCGCCTATGCGGCGATCCTCGCCGACACCCTGCCCCGCGTCCTTGACGATTTCGCGCCGGACCTCATCCTATATCAGGCGGGGGTCGATCCCCATGCCGACGACCGGCTGGGACGACTGGCGCTGACGGATGCAGGCCTCGATGCCCGCGACCGTTTTGTCATGCGCCAGGCCCGAGCGCGCGGCATACCGCTCGCCAGCACCATGGGCGGCGGCTATGGCGAGGACCGGATGCAAATCGCCCGCCGCCATGCCGCCTGCATGATCCGCCTGGCGCAGGAAGCCGCTTAGTGGATGGGGTCGGTTCTCACCACGGCCGCCTTCGTCTCCATCAGCTTGGCCGCAATTACGCCAGCCAGCGCGACGCCGATAAAATCGCTGAACGACAGATAAAGAATATAGCCCCAGGGCGCATGGTTGAACACGGCCTGCCCAATATGCATCCACAGCACGGCCGCCAGCGGGAACAGGATCGCCACGCGCATCCGATCGCCAAAGTTCGTCGCGATGAAGCGCAAGGCCATGGCGATGATCACGCCGACGATCAGCGCCAGGATCAGCCCACCGATCAGCGCGCCGCTGTCCATCACCGGAAAGCCGCCCTCATTATAGAAAATCTGTGCGACCGGCCCCTTGCCGTACAGCACGGTGCCCTGCGCCGAGGAGGGATCGGGAATGGTATAGACGCCGGTGCCGGTAGGCGTGAGCGCCTGCGCCATCGCCGCCTGCAGATTGGCGCTTGCCTGTTCGTCGGTGCGGCTGAGCGCGAGCGCGCTCAAGGGCGTGCCCCAGAAGATGAAGCCGGTAATGAACAAGGCGAACCCGCCGACCAGGCCGCCGATAACAGTACGCACCATGATAATCTCCCCCGTAAGGATAATAAGCTGACGCCCCAACGCCTGGCGCGCAACATCTATCCGGTGGAAAAGAGTCAGTCTGTCGGTCGCGCGGCCTTTTCGACGATGCCCGACACGCCTTCGCGCCGGTCGAGTTCGTCCAGTACCTCGTCCAGACTGATGTCGAGGTCGGCCAGCAGCACGGCAAGATGAAATAGCAGGTCGGCGCTTTCGCCGATCACGCCGCCCCGGTCGCCCTCCATCGCGGCGATCACCGTCTCGACCGCCTCTTCGCCTACCTTCTGCGCGATCTTGCTACGGCCACGGGCCGTCAGCTTGGCGACATAGGAGGTGGAAGGGTCCGCCGTCCGCCGCTGGCGGATGGTTTGTTCAAGGGTCTGAAGGGTCGCGCGCATGAGGCGCATCAAGCGCCGCGCGCGCGACCCGTCAATCGAAATTTACTTGCGCTTGCGACGCGCCACCACGACGCGGCCGACGAGCACTGCCGCACCCATGGCGAACAGTGCCATCTGCTCGGGCTCAGGCACCGGAGTCGGCGTTCCGCCCGACGAACCGCCGCTGCTGCTGCCGCCGGTCGAAGAGCTGCCGCCGGTGCTGCTACCGCCGCACTTGCCAAACCAGCACCACCAGGTCGCCTGCGCCGGTGCAGGCACGGCAACGCCCATCAAAGCAGCGGCCCCGGCTGCCAGAAACATCTTGTTGAGGTTCATGTCTTTCACCCTGTTTGCGTTTAGCCAATAACGGTCGAACGCGACCTGCAACTGGTTAAAGCAGACTCCGTGCCGATTGGCCCAAAGCACGGATTTCCGGGGAAAAACAAGGTTAACGCGCCAAGCGTCCTTATGGTTATTGTAAAATAAATCGACGCTTTTGGGGCTTTAGCCGCGCACCGGCACGCCAGCCGCTGCCAGCGCCCGGTGCGCTTCGCCGATCGTATGTTGCCCAAAATGGAAGATCGAGGCCGCCAGCACCGCGCTGGCATGGCCCAGCGTCACCCCCTCGACCAGATGATCGAGCGTGCCAACGCCCCCGCTGGCGATCACCGGCACCGATACGGCATCGGCAATCATGCGGGTCAGCGCGAGGTCATAGCCCCGCCGCGTGCCGTCCCCATCCATCGAGGTGACGAGCAATTCGCCCGCGCCGAGGTCCGCCAGCCGCAGCGCATGGTCCAGCGCGTCGATCCCGGTCGGCTGACGCCCGCCATGGGTGAAGATTTCCCAGCGGCCCTCCGCCACCTTGCGCGCATCGACCGATCCGACGATGCACTGGCTGCCGAACCGGTCGGCGATTTCGGCCACTAGTTCGGGCCGCACCACGGCAGCGCTGTTGACCGCGACCTTGTCCGCGCCCGCCAGCAGCAGCGCGCGCGCATCGTCGGCGCTGCGCACCCCGCCGCCCACGGTCACCGGCATGAAGCAGACTTCCGCCGTGCGCCGCACGACATCCAGGATGGTCCCGCGCGCCTCATGCGTCGCGGTGATGTCCAGGAAGCAAAGCTCGTCCGCTCCGGCCGCGTCATAGAGCCGCGCCTGCTCGACCGGGTCGCCCGCATCCTTCAGATCAACGAAATTGACCCCCTTGACCACGCGCCCATTGGCAACGTCGAGACAGGGGATGACCCGGGTGCGGACGGTCACGCCGCCGCCCGCGCCACCGCCATCGCGGCTTTCAGGTCCAGTCGCCCGTCATAGAGCGCGCGCCCCGTGATCACGCCTTCGATCCCCTCGTCGGCATGCAAGCTCAATATGCGGATGTCGGCAATCCCCGCCACGCCACCGCTGGCGATCACCGGGATGTTCGTGGCGCGGGCGAGTTCGACCGTCGCATCGATATTGCAGCCCTTGAGCAGCCCGTCGCGGCCGACATCGGTAAAGAGCAGGCTGGCAACGCCCGCATCCTCGAACCGGCGGGCAAGGTCGATTACCGGCATGTCGGACTTTTCGGCCCAGCCGTCGGTCGCGACGAAGCCGTCGCGCGCATCGACCGCCACCACGATGCCGCCGGGAAAGTCGCGCGCGGCCACCTTCACGAACGCCGGGTCTTTCAGCGCCGCCGTGCCGATGACGATCCGCGAGACACCAAGGTCAAACCAGCGCTCCACCGATTCGCGGTTGCGGATGCCGCCGCCCAGTTGGACATGGCCCGGAAATGCCTCGACGATCTTTTCGACCGCGTCGGCATTGACCGCGCGGCCCGCAAAGCTGCCGTCCAGGTCCACGACATGGATATGCTGCGCGCCGGCCTGCGCGAACAGCATCGCCTGCGCGGCGGGATCATCACCATAAACGGTGGCGCGGTCCATATCGCCCTCGGCCAGGCGGACGACCTGGCCATTTTTCAGGTCGATGGCGGGAAAGACGATGAAGCTCAAGGGCGCCACTCCAGAAAGCGCGAGAGGAAGGAAAGGCCATAGGATTGGCTCTTTTCCGGGTGGAACTGGCAGCCGATGATTGTATCGCGCGCCACCGCCGCGACCAGCGGGACGCCATGGCTGGTGACCGCGGCGACATGGGCTGGGTCGGTCGCCTCGAAATGATAGCTGTGCAGGAAATAAGCCTCGCCCGGCTCCAGCAAGGGCGGCGTCCCCTGCAGGATCACATCGTTCCAGCCCATATGCGGCACCTTGATGCCGGGCTCGGCCGGTTCGATCAGCCGCACCGTGCCGGCTATCCAGCCTAGTCCCTCATGCCGCCCGAATTCCTCGCCCGCGTCAGCCAGCAATTGCATCCCCACGCATACGCCCAGGAACGGCACCGCGCGGCTGCTCACCGCCTCGCCCATCGCCTCGACCATGCCGGGGATCGCCACCAGCGCGTCGCGACAGGCGCGAAATGCCCCTACGCCGGGCAGGACGATGCGATCGGCCCGGCGGACGAGATCAGCGTCGGCGGTAATGACGACATCCTGCGCGCCCGCCTTGCGCAGGGCGTTATGCACCGAATGGAGATTGCCCGCGCCATAATCGATCAGGGCGATGGTCATGCCTTACAACATGCCCTTGGTGGACGGGATCGCATCCGCCTTGCGCGGGTCGATCTCGACCGCCTGGCGCAGCGCGCGGGCCAGCCCCTTGAACGCGCTTTCGACGATATGGTGGTTGTTCGCGCCATAAAGCAGTTCGATATGCAGCGTGATCCCGGCAGCCTGGGCGAAGCTGTGGAAGAAATGCTCCACCATCTCCGCATCCCACTCGCCGATCTTCTGTACCGTGAAGGGCAGTTTGCACACCAGCCAGGGGCGACCCGAAATGTCGAGCGCCACACGGCTTAGCGTCTCGTCCATCGGCGAATAGACGCTGCCGTAGCGGCTGATGCCGCGCTTGTCGCCCAGCGCCCGCGCCACCGCTTCGCCGATCGCGATGCCGGTATCCTCGGTCGTGTGATGCTGGTCGACATGCAGGTCGCCCACCGTCTTGACGCTCATGTCGATCAGCGAGTGCCGCGACAATTGTTCGATCATATGGTCGAGGAAACCGATGCCGGTCGACACCGAATAGAGGCCAGTGCCGTCAAGGTTGACGGTCACGTCGATCTGGGTTTCCGCTGTGTTGCGGTGAATCTCGGCCGTGCGCATGCTGGCCCTATAGCGTGTGGTGCGCGCCATGCAATCTGTGCGTGCGGGGGTTGACCGCATGATTCGCGCCGTTAGGACATTGGGCCATGAGTGAAGATCTGCCCGACAGCCTGATTCCCTATGACGAAATCGTGCAGGAAGCCCTGCGCGCCGTCGTCGGCCGCGTATTGGGTGAGGTGGAACGCAGCGGCGGCCTGCCGGGCAGTCATCATTTCTACATCACCTTCAAGACGCAGGCACCCGGCGTCGACATTCCCAAGCGGCTGGTGGAACGCTTCCCGGACGAAATGACCATCGTCCTGCAGAATAAATATTGGGATTTGAAGGTCAGCGACCAGCATTTCGAGGTCAGCCTGACCTTCAACCAGGTCGCCGCCCATCTGTATATCCCCTTCGCCGCGATCACCGCGTTCGTGGACCCCGCCGTCAACTTCGCCCTGCAATTCCAGGTCCAGACCGACGCCCTGCCCGAACCGCATGACGAAGCCGAAAATGACGGCCCCGTCATCACCAATGAGGACGGCTCCAATGTCGTCAGCGTGGACTTCGGCAAGAAAAAATAGGGTGAGGCGCGCGCGCCTGCGGTAATTTCAAAACGCTACCCAATTATCATATCGACACCTTGGCGGACATGCTTCGCCTTGAACCTTTGCGTTGCCTGCATCGCTACGGCGAAGCGGCTGGTCGCTATCTTATATCGAGGCATGCGCCTCGTGCGCCTGCACCATGCGAAGGATGATCGGCACGGCCATGTGTGGCGCGGTGAGTACCGACAAGGCAATGAAACTGCTGGCGAATATGCCATCGGCTAGGGATTGGCCGCTGCCCATTGCGAAAATCGCGATCGCGATGCCCAGTCCGCCAAGGGTCAGCGGAATGACCGCGCCCCCCCATTGGTCGGCCCCCCGCAGTCCAAGCGCTGTAGCGTGAGACCGGAACTGGATGGGAGAGTGGACAAGGCAGAAGAACAGCGCAAAACCCATGACCGGCGGCAGTAGCAACATGGCCGTCAAGGCACAGGCCGCCGAGAGCGCCAGTCTGCGCTGACCGCTGTGCCACAACATCGCCACCCCCGCCATCGCGAGCAGCAACATGGTGGGCGCCACCAACAGCAAATAGTCGGCGAGGATGGCAGCCGAGGCGCGCCCGGACAAGGTCATGAACAGGCCGGAAAGGCTGTCCCCGTGCATCAGCGATGGCGCGGAAATCAAGGCAAGCGCGATCCCTCCAGCTAGGAAGGAAGAGCCGCATCCTTCCCAATCCTCGGCAAAATGGATCACCGACATGATGAGAAACGCCATCAACGCTGCGACCGGTGCGGTACGCCACACAAGATACATGGCGGCAGCGCACGTCAGATAGAGGATGATCAGTGCGGTCCGGGACTGGAACAGCCCCCCGGCCCCAGGCCCCCTTTGCAGCAGCGCCAGATCGAAACTGCCGTGCGGCATGCCAAAAATAAGCAACGCCGCCGACGCCAGAGCCGTCATTGCCGATGAATCGAATATGACGCCGAATTGATACAAGAAAATGGTGGCAGTCGTGATCACCAACAGACCGGCGATGCGCCAATCGTCAAATCGGGTGAGGCTTAAATCCATCGCCATATCCCTGTCATGAACCGGCAGGCCGCATGCGGCCTGCCGGTTCATGATGGAGCCTACTTCGCCGCGACCAGGGTTGCGGGGTTGCCCGGCTCACCATATTCGGCCGCCGATTTACGCACGGCGATCATGTAAACGAGGATGCCGACACCGGCCTTGGCGATAAGATCAGCGATTGTGTAGCCGATCTGCACGCCCGTTTCGACCGCGCCGCCGGTGAAGCTGGTATAGGGGATCATATAGACGATGGGATAAAAACCCCATGAGGCGAAGGTCAGCAATCGCGCCTGCTTGATCAGGCCGCGGGCGCTTTCCGGCTGCCGTTCGATCGCATCGCCCAGTCCCTTGAACAATTCCCACACGATGTAGAGGAAGGGAATGGACGACAAGGTGCCCCACAATGCCCGCGTGCTGTTATTGTCGGCGATTTCGCCGGGATAGCCCAGGATGATCATCAGGGCTGCAGCAGAACCCAGTCGCACTGACATAGATACTGTCGCGCTTTGCGACAGACGCATCACCAACACCAGTTCGATCAGCAACAGCGGCACCGTCAGCAGCCAATCGACATAACGATAGGCATCATTGAACGCGACGCCGCTTGCGGTAATCACGCCATCGGTCAAAGCATAGGCCTCTGACCAGCTCTCGAAGATACGATAATAATGATAGGCCGCAATCGCCGTGACCAACCCCGTGATCGTCAACGCCGTCTTATAGGCGGGGCCGACCTGAGACCGACCAAACCAGAAAAACAATGTGGCGGCCGCCATTGATGCAAATGTGAAAGAGAATGCGTTATAGACCAATAAATATTGGCCCGCCGTAATCATATCCATAATAGACCCCTGAGGAAAATCGCAATATGCGCGTGCCGAGCAGTCGATCGATATATCGTTACTTAGCTGGCCATGAGATCATATGGATTTGGCAGGTATTGAAGAAAATACCCATAACACCGTGCTATATAACGACTGGTCTTAGCCCGTTCTTAAGTGTATCGAACCAAAATCTTGGAAATCCCATACGGCCTTTAGGGTGGGTCCACCACCGCATGGCGTTATCGGCAAGGATGGCGAGTCCATAGCTGCCCACACGCCTGCCGCCTGCGCGCCAGCCTGACCCAAGTTGAACAGTGCCGGCGGAACACGCAGGGAACGCG
>TARA_R110000787_G_scaffold116663_2_pt1 | contig 10013 bp, 8 predicted proteins | sample TARA_R110000787 | Tara Oceans TARA_R110000787 (sample SAMEA4397920) | marine metagenome | biome: Polar Biome; feature: [DCM] deep chlorophyll maximum layer (ENVO:01000326); material: water (ENVO:00002006), including particulate matter (ENVO:01000060) such as... | depth 35 m
ATCAATATTCCAAAAGGAGCTACGAGGAGTGATATATTCAAATTATTAGATGATAAGGGATATATGGTGAATCACGTCAGACAATCGATCCAGAGGAGATATAAAAGCGAAAGAAAACCAAATGTAACACTTGAAAAAGCAAAAGAAATTACAAAAAAAAAACCCGTAAGCGAGGAGGACAAGAAAAAGAGACAGCAAGCAAAACAGAAGAAGAAGGGACAAGAAGCATTTTTAAAAGTAGCTATACCAGCACCGCCGAAACCATCCAAACAATCGAAGGGGATTAAGGTTGGCAAACCTCCACCGAAGCCAAAGAAGGAAGAAGAACCTAAAAAGCAAAAGAAAGCGAAAAAAGAAGTGGTTTTAGGGAAAGGGGTGAATTATAAAAAATATCCAAAAAGTATATGGTCTAGCATACAGAACTCATTGAAAAGTTATCAAGATTTCGACCCAGCAAGTCGCGAGGGCGGTATGTATAGTGAAGAGGAATTGATCGAGTTTGATAAGACAGCGAAAAAATTAGAAAAAAATGAAAGATGGAAATTGCCATTTTCTAAATTAACAAGTTTAGAAATGAAAACAATAAAAGTCGTTTTAGAAAGTGAAGCTTTATCAATGGATCCGCAAAATAAAGAAGAAGAAAAAAGACTTGCAACGATTAAAAAAGTTTTTCCAAGATTACCAGATAAAAAATGACAATCAGAGGACGTAGATAAAGGCATTGATAGAAAAAAGATAGTTAAAGATAAGGCGAGTAATATAAATAAGAAGAAAGACATGCCAAACGTAGGAAGACCAAAAGGCTCAAAGACGATTCTCAATTTTAGTAAATTGAAAGCAGAAGGATTGAAAAGATTATTCGATAGTTTGGGAATGAGTAAAAGTGCCATGAGATTTATAACTACTATGCCAGAAAAACGGAGATTTCTTAAAAGTTTGATTACTGGAGACGACTTTAAAAATCTGCAACCAATCACTGGGGTCGCGAATTGGCAATCCTTACCTTATCATATTAAATATTTTTATTATATGAAAAGAGACGCGCCCTACGACGAAATTAGAAAAAAAATCAACACTGCTGAAAAAAAACAGCAGAAGAACTTCGACTCGAACTATAATAATGATGTCGGAAATGATGATCTCGGACAAGAACTGAAAAAACAGCTAGCCGAATTACGCAAAAAACGCGATGAATTAGCGAAAAATGTTTCTTTTTTAATCAAGGATCAAGATAAAGATGTTAGCAAAAAAGAATTAATGGAAAAATTAAACAAGTTTGTCGATGAAGAAAATAAATAAAATATACGATTAATCTTGGGCTTCCTTAACATATGTATCCAAGGCAACTTCCTTCGAATGCCCCATGATCTGATTATCTTTTTCCAATTCCTTTTTAATATCTCCATATTTACTTGATAAATATATCTTTCTTAATAACGTTGTTGAGATCGATTTATCCATATACTTTTTTGAATACTTTAACAAGATCTTTGAGATTTCAATTCTTGTTAATGGCTTCCCAGTTGATGATTTAAATAAAACACCCATCCCATTCATTCTTAAATAATATCTTAATAATTTCTTCACTGATGGATCATCGATTTCAATCTTTATTTCCTCATATTTTTTTGATGTCTTGTATTTATTCAATACAAAAAATACACCCCCCTTATGAACTACCAAATAATTTTTGGATTTCTTATCGTCTTCTTTAAGTTTATTATAATCTCGTTTTGAGATCGCCTCCATTTCACTTACATCATTCCTCATCGGATATTTAGCATAGATGGAAAATAAAACGAAAACTTGAAGAAGATTCATTTCTTTTTTGGTTATCTCATCTTTATTCTTTTTTTTGATTGGCTTTAATTCATCTCCCATTTTATTTATCATCTCATAAACTTCCTCGATTGTTGCAAAGTTTTTCGATTGCTTATCAGAGATAATTCCAGATTTATTTTCTTCATCATATTTGTTATTAAATCCATCTCTTAAATCTCCATATTCTTTTAATAATTTATCATATTTTTCATCATTATTTAATGCCATCAATAAGACAATGATCGCATTCAAAAAGTTTCGCTGGGTTGTATAATGTAAGGAATCTATCTTACCCAAGACATTTTGGGGATCATCTAGGAAATCAAAATCATCTGTATCAAATATCTTTTTTAATTTATTAAGATTAGTTTCGTATTGTTTCACGGTATTAATTTTAAGATTTGGTCGAGCAGTTTTGATTTCTTCCATTGGATCTTTTACTGTTATTTTCATCTTTTATATATAATAGAAGATTAAAATATTTAAATAAAAACGAATTAAAAAATAAGATTAAAAAGTGTCTGGGATAGAATCTTTAAAAAAAAGGACTAAACAAACTTATTGATTATATATGTCTCAAATCATGATTCTATCTCGGACACTTTTTTATTTACTTTTAATTTTTTTCATATATTGAAGCATTTCACTTTGCGTCTTAACTAAATCTTCGATCAACCTTAACATTTCAAGTGTTTCTGTTTGATTTTTTTTACATTCTTCACATGGTGGGAAAAAATCCCATAAATATTTCATCCAATTCATCATTTATTTAATAAATATATTTTAATTATTTACGCAAAATAACAATCAAATAATCCATTTTCAATTGTCGCTGTCTTCTGTAATTCTAGATAAACACGGAGCGTGTATGTTGCGGCACCAATGGTGGCGTCATAATGAAGCTCGATCCCCTTATTATTGATGCGCTCTCCACGGTTGGGTTTCATCGCCGTCCAGTTGAAGCACGCGGCGACACCATTATCTCCGTTATTCTGTGCGTGTCCCTCAAATGTGGCGGCGGTGAGAGAATTGATGGGATTGGCTGCATATTGTTCCGTAGAAACCATAGGAACACGACCCTCGGCTTGCTGGGTCGTGTGGAAATGAAGAGCTCGATTATCACGATCAATTGAGAACTCAAATCGATCATTATATCTCATATTGATTTTAAGTTCAGTCCCAGCTCCACCAGATTTAGAAACAGCATCACCGAGCAACAGACCACGAGAAACATAATCCGCGTCCTTCTGTAATCCCATAATTACTTTAGAAACAAGGCGACCATTACCACCAACGTTGAAAACCAATTTGGAAAATGCGGCTTGATCTCCGGTTCTCTTTGCGAGCCGATAATCGGTGTAATTGAAACTTAATCTTGGATTCTCTTTTAAATAATTCGCCATGATTTCTCCATCATAAACGATCGAATCATAGATCATCTTGACTTCACTCTGATTGATCTGATACTGAACGTCAATCGTTCCAACGCCAGAAACACACATACGGCGAGAATTAGAGACACCAGAAAGCGACGATAGAGTGTCTTGGAAAGTTAAATCAACATGGATCTCCTCATCAATCGCAAATGCGGGGATCTGATTCTGTGCGAGGAATGGGAAAAGGTCGGATAAATAGACAGAATAAACCGGTGCTTCGGCAACCGTTGCTGCCGAAGTTGCCGAGTGCTGCTGGAAAGGATGGAGCTTGAATGCTTGGGCGCCGGTAGCGACAGTAACTGTTGGATTGCGACCATTATCGAGACCAATTCGAGACGCAGAATTGACGGGTTTATCAGCGACATCGGCAACGGATCTGGCTTCATAAACCGGAGCATTATTCATCAGACGCTGTGAGAGATACTGTTCCCGTTCCTTGTTATTTTCATTCGTTTCAAATAGGGACTGATATGCGTGAAACGAGGCGTAATCATCAACAGCACAAACAACTTTATTGCCAATCGTAAGCTGGGCGGATCTGATTAACTGGGATATTCCCACATTTACTGGGTAAAAAGAAGGGTTAGCATCACCATTTGTAAGTGGGGTGACAGCGAGAGTAATTTTACTGTTGGAATGAAGGAAACCCGAGACACGCTGTAAAGTAAATCTGCAGCGTTCTTGATTGAAGGTCACCGGATCTATTATGTCAGTCGTCAGCGTCTGACCGTATTCGGTGGGGATTTCACCAATTTTCATAAGATTCGGAATGCGAGTGCCCATATTGGCATCTAAAACATCTTGCGTATCATCTTTAATGTCAGTCATTTTATATTAATAAAATATAAAATTAATGAAAAAATAAATAAAAAAATAATTTAATTAATAGAAAATATTTAGGAGGCGATCTGGATACCATTCTGATTATACCCAACAACAACCTTCGATTTGATAAATAGATAAGCCGATGTCGGATTGCCGTCAGTGAGACCATTCGTCATCTGGATCGAGAACTGGGCGCGTGAGAAATCGACCCCTTCACTATCTAACATATCGTATAACTGACCGACACCATAAACTGCGCCAGTATCTGGCATCAGACGATAGCCAACATCGGCTGCATCATTTACAAGGTAATTGCGGTTTGTATTCTCTGGGCTAACGGTCGTCCGATGATGAAGGGTTTGAGGAATAATAGCCCCCATAAAACCACTAATAACTTGACTATCCACAACAGAGGTTAAATTATTCGAAGTCCGGACACTATCAACCTCGAATTGCTGGGGAAATCTTACACCATTACGGAGGAAAGAAATGGTTTCAAGATTGGCTAGATCGCCACCAGCAGCGCCACCACCGGTTGTCGCGCGAGACGGCATATAAGTTAAATATCCGTCTTGACCCAGATTATTCACGAAATTAGAGGGAACAAAATTGACAAATGCCCCAAGAACCTTCGATAAGCCAAGATTGAAATTAATGATCGAATTGGTGCTTTCAAGGGTCGAGAAATATGAGGTGATCGAATTGAAAGTGAAAGAGCCCTCATTAGTTTTTGGAGATCCCTCCATCACTTCGCACGTTAGCTCAAGGTTACTTAATTCATAAAAAGCGTTGGAAATATTAGCCGTTGTTCCATCAGAAGAATAGAAAAACTGACTATCCGGTGCCAGATGGATTTCAACCTCGAGAGGAATATCACGAAGAGGAACCATTTCACCACCAAGCGTTAATCCAGCTGGGAGGGGGACGCAGAAATCGGAGGCACCGGTGCTACGAATGATGGCATCGCGATAGGACTGAAAATTGGGATAAATTAAATGAGTTCGTGACAGATGACCGGCGACGTCTTGCGTCGAAGACATAACTGGCATATAAGAAGACATAAATCGTCCATAATGTCTGATATGCTCGATGACTTGCTTTGTTTCAGCATGGCGAAAAACAATCTGATCTATGGCTGCATAGATCCCCAGCTTGTGAGATCCGCGGAGTTCTGATGCTTGACCGGCGGTTGGGTGAAGAGTTCCAGCGGCATCACGCCATATATTCAGTTTGCCAGAGATACGGAGGGTTGAGGGATCTAACATGGCATCTTGGCGACCGAGAGACATGGTGAGGACTGGATTACCACGAGCAAAGGACACTTTGCCCGAAGCCGGAACATTATTCGGATTAAGAGTTAAATATTTTTTTGACATTTTAATATAAACAAATATAAAAAAAAAAATAAAAAATTAATTTAATTTAATTGATAGAAAATTATTTAAAGAGAAACTCTAACTGAATCACCTTTAATGGTGATACGGCGAACATGATAAATATAACACATGAGAAGTTTATCTTTCGTGGGAGGTTCATCTACGCCAGCAACCGTGCTTTCGTTGTAGAATAACTGGAGCTGATTGGATCTATTGTTGAGATTGGCGACGCCTCCATCGAGGGCATAGGCGCGACCAATCACAAAATTACGGTTGTAATCACAGAAGGATCGAGGGATGATTTCAGCATTTAGAAGTGCTTTTTCTAATTCAATTAGTGGCTGTGCCGAAATGGATTTTCCGCCATTTATCTTTGAAACATCAACCGGTCTCGATGGGACGAGTTTATCATCAAGGACGAACTGATAAGAACTTAATTTATCAATTATCCCAACTTGACCGGATCTAATAGAATGAAGGCGACCATCCTCTGTGAGGCGTTCTTCATCATAGGTATTTCCATTAGATGAGATCAACTCTGCCGTATTATAAACCGAGGCATCAGTTGGAACAATCAAGCAAGATTTGGCTCGAGTTGCTGAACTATCAAGATTTACTGTCGCGTTGCGATTACTCGATAAAAGTGAATGTTTGATATTTGTTGCGGATAGAATATCAAAATCAATCGATCCACCTTCCCTTAATTTACAAATCATCCCCTCTTCATATCTGGGATCACATTCGATCTTCTGGCAGACTATCTGTAAATCACTTAATGTATAGGATGGCTGATATGCCGTGATTGGTGCGATGACTTGAACTTGGTCGTCGTTTCTCTGGGTTCTCTTATCAACCGACCTCGAATATACGATGAAGTTTCTGGTAGTGATCGCCACGCCACCTTGGGCGGCGCCAGCTCCCGCTTCATTATTTCTGAAAGAAGTGACCGTAAGTTTTACAAATCCGCCGTCGAGCGTGATATCCGTAATCACAACATCACCATCAGTAATGGCACCCCCCCCAATAGTTAATCTGGCGGTTGCCGCCGGATCTGTTTTGGAACAGATCCCAATTACCTCCCCTTTCACGAAGGGGCAATCATCAACGGTCAGCATATTATTATCTTTGGTTAAGAAAATCTCGGTGAAATCAGTTCCGGCAAGAGCCGTGCCATCGGCTGCGAATGCTGTTCCAGCGGCATCCGAACCTTGAACCAAGGGGTTCTGTTGCATTCTACGGTGACGATTGACTGAATCTAACTGCTTGATACAGCGTGCGGCGTCTTCAAGATCTATTTCTATGTAGAGCCCTTGGGTCATCATGACTGGAAATAACTTTTCAGAATCAGCGAAAATACCAGTATGAAGAGGGAGAGAACATTTGGCTTCAACGAAATCAGTATTATCAAAATTGCGCGCCGCTGGAGCAGCCGCAATCGGAGCAACATATGGATTAGTTCTCGTATCAATTAAATTGGAAACCGATGTGCCAAGTGTTCCGCGATTGGAAATTGAGGAAATCATGGCGCCTTCTTTGAGGGCTCGCATCTTTCTTAAACTGTCATCTTGATTGTAAGAATACTCCATCTGGACTTTGGTATTGTAATCACTTATTTCTTCGAGTAACGTCCCACGAGATCCAGAATATATGCGAATATTTCTGATTAAACTCTGACCGCCAATGGATGGATCTAGTTGGAGACGCGTGGGGAGACTGTTCGTATCCGTCGCAGCCGGAAGTGATAATTGACATTTAAATTGTAAATAACTATTTTTTCCATCTAAAAACTTTACATTTGGAGGAATCTCGAAATCTACGCGGGAGCCACCGGTCCCCGCTTTGCCGGTGTAAGACCGACCGTTAGTCGAAGGGACTGAAACTTGTGTTTGGGATAATCCAATTTTCTCATCATTTCTCCAATACATAGACATTTTTATATTATATATAATATAAAAAGATTAAAGTTAAATAAAATTAAAAAAAAAATTAAATTAAATTATTGAGTTCTCGCAACGGCGGTCGTTATTTGTTGAGCCCCCCCTATTCCTTTCCCTTCATTTGATAATTGGGAGGTTTGTTTTGCTTTTGATTCGGCTCCGTCTTGAATATCACCAGCCGTCTCGAGGGCGGTTGATCCAAGAGATATACCAGCGCCTAATGCTTCAAGTCCAAGCCCAACGCCGGGGATCGCAAATCCCAATACACCAGCAATTTCAAGACCAGATCCGACAATATTCCCAATATTCCCCACTTCTTGTTTCCAATTATTTCCAATCCCTCCTCTTTGGATATCTTTATATATTTCCAATCCTCCACCAACCCCAGCCAATCCGAGTTTGGTTCCGGCTTTTTTGAGAATTGCTTTCCCTTCAGTTTTGGCGAGTGCTTCAGCCGCCGCTGTTTCACCGGTTCGAATCCCACCTTGAACTGCTTCTTCCGCCACACCAGATCTTGCAGCTACATTCGCGAACTCACCGGTTCTTTCAGCTTGGGTTGAGGTTTCAACCAGCGCTTCACCGGCACCCGCAGCAGATGATGCCGCTTGTGTTGGTCTAGATGCCGCTAATCCTTCTGATAGGGGATTCGCCGCCGATAATGTCTCTTCCGCCGTCTCGGCTCCGAGTTCTGCGAGACCACCGGGGAGATCTTCAATCAATCCAGAAACACGAGAGCCAACGAATCCAGAAGATTCTGCCGCGCCCGCCGCCCCAAGTGGAACATCCTCCAACACTTCGGCACCAGCTCCCCCAACCGATCGAGCGCCAGATCTCATGGATTGTCTGATATTAAAATTAACTGCCTCATCTCCTCGTGCTGTTGCTTGGAGAGGATTCGAGGACGCCGAATCCCCAATTTCCTTCGCGAACTTTTCTCTAAATGATACCGGCAAGAATTGTCCCCCCTTTGACATTCCACCTTTTAATCCAGAAATAATTTTTTCACCCTCTTTGGTTGATGCGAATGAATGAGCCGCCGTGCCTCCTTTATACATATTGATTGCTTGTTGCTCTAATCCTTCTTGGTCTTTCTGATTCCTTACTTCATCGATATTTGCGGCAAGCTGACCGTTGAAATCTCTCGACTGGTGTGCGAGTGTTCTCGCCTCTCTTGACAATCCGTTAGCTTGTGATATAGAAACGCCGGCGCCATATAAATCCATATTTGTTATACTATACATTATTTATTTATTTGAATCATAATTAAAATAATTTTTTTTCACCCTCTCCGATTTGAGTTTCAAATCGGATGAATGCTTGGGCTGGATTTGTTTGGAGATCTAAATATAAAAATGAATAGGGAGCATCTTTGATTGCTTTGTTATATAAATCCATAAAAATCCCCGGAAACATATCACCAAACTCTTCATTTATTTTCTCCAATTCTTTTTGGTTTTGTTGTTTCATGATAATTACATCGGTCGCATTATTTCTAATCAACCCCGAAACAGCTCGAAATGATTGAGTGGTGAAAGCCAATAATCCGATCCCATAATGTCTGAATCTTGTTGCGAGGAAACTGACAGCATTCGATTTCTTAAAATCTTTTGTTAATATATCATCAAGAACCAATGCGACAGATGGTCGTTCAAAATCTTCATATTTCTTCTGGGTTTCAATTAATTCAGTAATCATCGAATCTTCATAATGATCCTCACAGTCGAAATATTTATTCATCAATTTTCCTTTTGGATCTGCATTTAATGTGTTACTTATAATTTTCACAATATCAAACTTATCTTTATACATGTCGGGATTACATAAAAGATTCACAACAAGATTGCTTTTTCCTTGCTTTACCGAGCCAATAATTAGAAGCAACGATGGAGGCTGGGGAAGGTGTGGGTGAATGTCAGCAAACTTATCATCTGGATCTGGATCTTTAACTTTAAAAACTTTTGGTGGGGCTTTCATTTTTTTAAGTGATTTTCCTCGATTAGCCGCCATTCGCAATTCTTCTGGGGAGCAATCACATTCGTCTTTTCCATTGGGACACTTTGACATTTTATATATATATAATATATTATTTAATCCATAAATAAACTAAATATTAAATCCTCTGGGATCATATATTTTTCAGATAATTTATATGATTTATTGCTATAAGATTTTTTATGTCCTTGACCTTGACCTCCACAACCAGCAGATCCAATATGTCTCCCATTTATAAATGATCCACATTTTTTGTCGCACAATAAAAGTTTGCGTTTTTTATTCGTCCAAAATCTCGTTCTCTTTCTATACGGTAATCCATACATACAATAATCACCATCAACAAAATCAAACTTTTCCATGAATGGTTGAGATTTTAATAAACCAGTTTGTGGGTTTTCAATAAACCAATATTGACAATTAAAATATTCAATTATTTCTATTGTTTTTTTTACGAGTTTATTTGCTCCCTCAATATCTCTGACCCCTTGTGATTTTGCCCGAGAGTATTCCGTGCAAGGAGGAGAAGCCCACACAATATCGAACTCATCTTTGTCATATTGTTTATAATCAAAATCCATTATGTCGCATTCGTGATCTGCTGGGAGTAATAGATCAACTGAAAC
>TARA_R110000787_G_scaffold1815_4_pt1 | contig 10012 bp, 17 predicted proteins | sample TARA_R110000787 | Tara Oceans TARA_R110000787 (sample SAMEA4397920) | marine metagenome | biome: Polar Biome; feature: [DCM] deep chlorophyll maximum layer (ENVO:01000326); material: water (ENVO:00002006), including particulate matter (ENVO:01000060) such as... | depth 35 m
AGGGGAAAGAGTGAAGGGCGTAGCCCGTAACGAGGTCCCCGAGGACTGTTCTTATTCTTAGGGAGCTAACTTAAGTAATATAAGGGATAAAAAATAGTTTAATATCGATATCCGCTATTAAAGTAGGTACTTTAGTATCGCCTCCCGCTATTAAACTGAGATAAGTATTGATTTATGTCGTTTTGTGTGTAAAAATAACTATACTTTAATGACACTTTAGGCAAAGGGGTACTATATGGGGAGGGTGCTTAGTAAAGAAGAGGTTAAAGCAGAGGCTAGAGCGTTGAATGAATTGAAGAAAGTGAGCAAACAGGTGGAAAAGACTATGGCTTTGTTAGGTAATTGTGTTTCCTTAGATCAAAGATGGGTAGCTGAAGCTAGGACGGATCTACAGAAAGGCTTTATGTGTGCAGAGCGGGCTATTACTAAACCGGATAATTTTTAGTGTTTAATAAATTACAGACAGATACTGGGATTAGTAGATTAGTTCACTCTCAGGATATGGGAAGTGCTGCTGTGCATGTGCTGCATTACTGTAGTGTGCATATCAATAGATTGAATATGATAATAGGTACTCCCGAGCAGGTATCTGAGTTGTTTAATATGTCTATCCTGCAGTTTAATCAGGGGATTAATAAATTAAAGAAGCTAAATGTAATTAGGAAGTACACTAAGAAAGAGTATATGCTAAATCCTGATATTGCCTACAATGGGGATGATAAGAGGTATTTTGTTCTTAGGCATATGTGGGATACGCAAACTACTTCGGGGTTAAGAGAGTCATGAGTGCCGTGTACTGGAATGGGGATATCAGAACTGCTGCTGTGTTTAGGTTATCAAGTAAAGCAGCATCTCTGGTATTGCCTTTGTGGTTCAATATAGATGACGATAATTTAGTAGATAGACTGAAGTTTCAGAAACGGTTGGCTAGGATAAAAGACTACAGGAGCTGGAAGAAGTACTGGAAAGAATTGGAGGAGAATCAGGTTATTGTTTTCTTAGATAGGAAGACTATAATGGTATCGCCGCATGAATGCTATAAGGCCGGCGTATCTCAACGTACTTTAATTACTAAATGGGATGCATTATGCAATTAGCTAATTTAGAAGACACTAATACCGACCTGGAGACTACTGATCATCTAACTAAAGATATGATGGCTGGGGTTGTTCCGGATAAGAGGTTTAGGAAGTATATAACTGACGAGCTGGTAGATGTTGTCAATGCAGAAGCTGATTCAGAGCTACGTAGGGTATTTAGAGATAATACCCTTTCTTATGCGTCTGTTTTAGCTACGGGCAGGTACTCGTTAACAGCCTATGTGAATGCTGTGAAGTTCGTATCTTTGAAGTTAATGGGAGATAAGGCGAGTACAGCGTACTCTAAGGTATTCCCGGATAGATACCAGAGTTTGGTAGATAAGGGGTCGAGTGCTTCATCTATAGCTAGTTTTGCTGATAATTACGGTAAGACTCAGATAATCACTAGGATTATAGAGCAGACGCTAGTTCCTACACATATCCTGAACGCCGGAGTGTACCAGGAAGCTATCAATACCCAGGCAGAGCTAATGAGAGGTGCTAAATCAGAAATGGTACGTCAGAAGGCAGCTGAGAGCCTCATGACGAATCTGACTGCTCCTATAGCTGCTAAGTTAGAGATTGATATGACTGTCAGTAACACTGATCAGATGGAGGACTTACGGGCTACTACTAAGGCTTTAGCTAAGCAGCAGTTGAAGATGATTATGAATGGTCAGTCTAGTGCGCAAGAAATTGCTCATAGTGAGATACTTGCTAAGCATGCCGGGGTTGTTGCAGAGGAGGTAATTGACATTGAACCTTCCTAGAATTGAGGATCTACCTCATAAATACCCATTTATATTTATAGATAAAGTATTAGAAAAACATGAGAAAAGTATCGTTACTTTAAAAAATGTATCTTATAACGAGCCTCATTTTGCTGGGCATTTCCCTGAGTGCCCAGTTATGCCGGGGGTATTAATTTTAGAGGGGATGTTTCAGTCTGGGGGGTTGATATGTATCGGTTGTAAATTAGAACCTGGGAAAGCAGCATTTATGTCTACGATAGATAAAGTTAAATTTAGAAAACCAGTATTTCCTGGAGATCAAATTAAATTTGATGTAAATCTGGTTGCTAAACTAAATACAGTTATGAAATTTACTGGAAAAGCTTCTGTCGATGGAACAGTAGTAGCAGAGGCTACATGGGTGTCTTTAATTGTAAATACAAAGGAGTGACATGGAAAAAGGATTGCGCATTATGTACTGGCTAGTATTTGTACTGAGTATAAATACAATAGCACTAGTACTTAATAATTACCTCATGTTTGCGTTACTAGGATATCCACAGTAGCTATGGATAACATAAATGAAGTATGTGAGAACTGTATCTGGTGGGCTGGAGACAATTCTGCTATGCAGGGACAATGTGAAGAGGGAATAGAAGATGACTCTAGTTTAACTACAGGTCGGCATGATAGCTGTGAGAAGTATTTAGCTCGATTTATAGGAACTGATGAAGTAGGTATGCTATGAAACCAACTAAGAAGACAGTAGATGAGTGGCTTAATACTATTGACTATACTGACGATCCTACCTACATACCTAGTGAGTTTGCTCTAGAATTTATATCCTTTATTAAGTTAGTTAATGGTGTAGATGGAGAAGAGCATTTAACTCCTGTTGTGCATTATAAGATGCTTGATCAGATTGCAGGTGGGAAGCAGAGTACTTTGAATATGTGCCATCGGGGACTGGCTAAAACTACAGTATTAGGGGAGTACTTATTTCTGTATATCGGTACTTACGGTAGTATTCCTGACTTTGGTAAGGTGGAGTTAGCACTGTATGTTTCAGATAGCATTGAGAATGGCGTTAAGAATATGCGGAAGAATTTAGAGTTTAGATGGGAGCACAGTGAGTTCTTGCAGAAGTATATACCTGTTACTAGATTTACAGATATTCGTTGGGAGTTTAATAACGCTAGTGGTAATAGGTTTATTGTTAAAGGGTATGGAGCTAAGACAGGTGTACGTGGAGCTAAGGAGATGGGTAAGAGGCCTACACTTGCGGTACTTGATGATTTAATTAGTGATGAGGATGCTAGATCAGCTACTGTAATTTCTAACGTAGAGGATACTGTATATAAGGCAGTCGATTATGCTCTACATCCTACGAAGTCTAAAACCATTTGGTCAGGTACTCCGTTTAATGCTAAAGATCCTCTGTATAAAGCTGTGGAGTCTGGAGCATGGTATGTAAATGTATTTCCTGTATGTGAGGCCTTTCCCTGTACTAGAGAAGAGTTTAAAGGTTCCTGGGAAGAGCGGTTTAATTATGACTATGTACTTAAGCAATACACTAAAGCTAAAAAGGCAGGTAAATTAGATTCATTTAATCAAGAGTTGATGCTTCGAATTATGTCAGAAGAAGATAGGTTGATTGATGACGGGGATATAATCTGGTACAAGAGGATTAATGTACTTAAAAATAAGGGTGCATATAACTTTTATATTACTACTGACTTTGCTACTAGCAATAAAGAGCATGCTGACTTTAGTGTAATTAATGTATGGGCACTTAATAATAATGGGGATTGGCTGTGGGTAGATGGTGTCTGTAAAAAGATGCTGATGAATGAGTCTATAGATGAGTTGTTTAGGTTAGTTCAGGAGTATAGGCCACAGGAAACTGGTATAGAGACAACTGGGCAGCAGGGAGGATTTGTTAGTTGGATTCAGAATGAGATGGGATTACGTAATAACTACTTTACTTTATCTAAAGGTAAAAACAGTACGACAATAGGAATTCACCCTACTAAAGATAAGATGAGCAGATTCCAGCAAAATGCTGTACCATTATTTAAGTCTAAGAAGATATGGCTTCCTGAGGAATTGAAAGACAGCCCAGAATTGCAAGAGATGCTTGCGGAGATTTCTTTATCTACTCTTAAAGGCTTCAAGAGTAAGCATGACGATCAGATAGATACTATTTCTATGTTAGCTGAACTGAACTCTTGGAGACCTAATGAGATATCTACTATAGATGATGAATTACCGTCTCGTGGTTCGCATGTGTGGGATGATGCTAACAATACTAATAAAACAGTAGGAGATAGCTCCTATTATGTTTAAAGGGGGTGAATGAATGAAAGTTTCAGATTATGTAGACTATTTAGTTACTGGAGAGACGAGTAAATTGGCTATAGCTAACGTAGGAGATATGTCCGCTAACCCAGGTACTCCTCCAACTGCAGTACAAGTAGTTAATCAGAATAAATTTATTAAATATATAAATTTAGCTAATCTTGCTTTGCATAAAAGATTTCATTTATTGAAGAGCACTATGGAGCTAGATTCCCCTATAGACACAGAAGAGTATACCCTGCCTAGTAATTTTCTAGTTCCGATCCATGCATATTACGCTAGTGATTTTGAGCCAGTAGCTATACGGGATGATTCACCTAACATAATTAATACAGTAGATACAGCCGTATCTATATTGCTTCCTGAGCCATTTAAAGCCGTAATTAAAGGTACTGATAGCGAAGCTCGTACTCCTATTATTCTGAAATATGCAGCTGCTCCTACGCAAGCTAAGACCTCGTATGCTACTCTAAAAATAAGTGAGGTGTATACAGAGGCTCTTCTCAATTATGCAGCATATAAGGCACACAGTGCGCTCAGTGGAGACCTTAAAGATGAGAACAATACTTATTATCTTAGGTATGAAGCTAGCTGTAAGCAATTAGTTAAAGAGGGCATGTGGGGCAATAACGAGATAGGTACGAATACTAAATTAGAAGACAATGGATTTGTGTAATCATCGGTTGACTTGCTAGTTAGTTACTGTATTCTGTACTGGCAATGATTGCCAATGCTGAGAACAACCTCCATAGGAGTTAATAATGGCATATTATGAAACTATTAATTTAGTTGCTGGTGATGATAAACCAGAGATAAACCTCACGTTAAAAGATTCCAATACTGCTTTAGCTGGGCAATCCTTAGATCCAGATGATTCTAGCACTTGGGCCCTCATAGATATTAGTGATCCAATCGTTAAAGTAAAATTTCGAGCTCTAGGTAGTTCGACAATTTTAGATACGATGACTTGCGTAAAAGTCGCTCCTTATACTGATGGCGCTTGTTATATGCCATGGAATATTACTACCTTGGATGTTGCTGCAGGTACGTATGAAGGAGAGATTTTTCTTACCTATACGGACGCACGTATTCAAACCCTATTTGATAAATTAAAATTTAAAGTACGGAGTGACTTCTAGTGGCCGGGGCAGATACCAGTTATGTATTTCCCACTGCGATACAGAGTTACGTCAAGGCTACTACTACCCCAGGGTATGTTAATGCAGTTACTGACGTTGTACTAGATTTCAATAGTAAGAATAAGCAGTTCTTCGAGATTACATTAGTCAATGACGCAGTAGAGATAGTAATGGATTTTAATCTAGCTCCTGCTGATCTAATTGCTGTAGGGGAATTGTTTACGCTAGTAACTGCTAAAGGTATTGCAGACTCGTTGAGTTTGGCAGATGTAGCTACGCTCGGGACGGAAATTAGTAAAGTAGATTCGGTCTCCTTTGCAGATGTTTCTACACTTAGTGCTACTAAAGCATTAGCCGATACAGCAGCTATCAATGAAGCTATTGCACTAGGTAATACCAAACCGTTTGCTGATCTTGCTACTTTGACAGATGCTCCGGCAGTACAATTTACTGTTGGAATTTCAAATTTGGTTTACGCAACTGATGGGGAAATGGGTGGGTATGGCGGAGCACTTAATGCTGCGGCATTCAATGTACATAGTTTGCTTGGTACTACTGGCCAGAGAATGGTTGACGAAGTTACTATTACTATTACCTAACAGAAAATTTAATATAACTTACACAGGAATATGGAGTTTACTATGAACACACAAGATTCAGTTTCTCTTACAGGTAAATTAAAGATTTCCCTGAATGGGACAGTTGTACAAGAAGTTAATAATATGGTTGTTACTGCCGGAAAAGGATGGATTGCTAGCAGGATGCAAGGTGTAGTGGATGGTGTAATGTCCCATATGGCTATCGGTACTGGCACGGTTGCAGCTGCTGCTGGTGATACTACATTAGGTACAGAGTTAGCTAGACAGGCCTTAACTACTTCTGGTGGAGTAGTAGCAGGTGCGGTTATTACTCTTGCTACAACCTATGCAGCTGGCACAGGTACAGGTGCAGTAACAGAAGCAGGAATTCTTAATGCTTCTTCAGCTGGGACTATGCTAGCTAGAACTGTATTCGGTGTAATCAATAAGGGCGTACTTGATACGATGACAATTAGTTGGGCAGTAACTATTTCTTAGGAGAAAACTCGTGGCAGTTAAATATGCAAATAATGCTAGTACACTACTAACTTCTGATATAACAACTTCTGATACATCTGTAGTTGTAGACAGCGTAGCTTCCCTACCTACCTTAGGTGCTGGTGACCACATGTATCTAACTAAAGTTAGTTCTGGTGGTATTGAAGTTATGAAGGTTACTAATGTGACAGGCAGCACTCTTACATGCGTACGTGGGCAAGATGGTTCATCTGCTTTTGCTGGTCTTGCTGGAGATGTTATTGAACTTAGACTCTCTTCTGCAATGCTGACAGATGCACTTGCTGATTCTGCCGCTACTGGAACGACTAATGGATTTGCTATCGCAATGTCGGTCGCACTTTAAAGGAGTAGAAAATGGCACAAGATTTTGAAAGACACTTAAACAGGGCAACTGGGACAGCAGCAGTGACTGTTTTTACCAGTGATAGCGATGATACAGTAGTTGGTATTAGGTGCGCTAATATCGCAACAGGCTCCATCAATGCAGATGTATATATTGCTAATGGTGGGAATGATTACTACCTAATTAAAGCAGCTCCTATAATGGCAGGTGGTAGTTTAGAGCTTATCGATGGTGGATCTAAAATCATTATGCAAACTGGAGATGCATTGAAAGTTAAATCAGATACGGCTAGTTCTTTAGATACAGTAGTTTCACGTATTGATGCAATTAGCGTTTAGGAGAATATATGGCTTATATAGGTGTAGAACCAGCAGCACGATACAGTAATCTTGTTCAGCAGACTTTTAGTTCTCCTACGGGAACTAGTTTTACATTGACGCAAGCCGTAACTTCTAGTGTAGATATCGCCCTATTTATAGATAATGTTAGGCAGGATCCTACTGGCTACACAGCCTCAGGTACTACTTTAACTACTAGTACGATTAGTAGTCCTAGTACCATGTATTGCTTATTCAATGGTAAAACTGTAAATACGATTAATCCATCAGATGGTAGTGTTGGAATTGCTCAGCTAAGCGCTACTGGTACACCCAGTGCAGCATTGGCACTTAAAGGTGACAATAGCTGGGGAACAGCAGGCGGGCCAAGTCTTGGAGCAGATGCAATAATCCGCACCAATGGGAAAGCTATTACTAGTGATATAGTATTCGCAGGTACAGAAAATGGAATGACTATCGGACCAGTTACAATTAATAGCGGGATTACGGTAACCGTTACAAGCGGTTCAACTTGGACAATAGTTTAAGAGGATAATATGGCATCAACGATAAAAGTAGATACAGTCACAACTCCAGATGGAACTGGTAATATTACATTTAGCAGACCTATTGTAGGTGACGGTAGTAATTTAACTAATTTACCCGCTGAAATAACAAAACAATCTACTGACCCTACAATATCTACTAACCCTGCTGGAGGAGTGGGTACAGTTTTTCTAAACACTACTTCAGGAGAGATGTTTTCTCTAACAGACGCAACTGCTGGTGCTAATGTTTGGAGTTCTGTAGTGCCAGTAACGTATATGTCTGGAATGGGCGGAACAATTACGACAGATGGAGATTTCAAGGTGCATACTTTTAATTCTTCAGGAACTTTCACTCCTGCCCTAGGGGATGCAGGAGATGGAGATTTTGTGGAGTATTTAGTTATTGCTGGAGGTGGAGGTGGTGGTTCTGCAAGAGCAGGTGGAGGAGGTGCTGGTGGCTATCGTACGGCTACAGGATTTTCGGTAACGAACACGGGATACACAGTGACAATTGGAGCTGGGGGTGCTGGAAGTGCATCCAATAGCGCAAAAGGTGCTAATGGTGCTAACTCAGTTTTTAGTACTATAACTTCCACTGCGGGTGGAGGTGGTGGATCAAATTCTAGTCGGCCGGGGGCTGCTGGAGGTTCTGGTGGTGGTGGTGCTTCAACAACAACAGTAGGCACAAAAGTTGGTGGTGCAGGTAATGCTGGCAGCTTTTCCCCAGTTGAAGGTTATGCTGGTGGAACAGGTGCTGACAGTATCACAGTAGGTGCTGGTGGCGGTGGTGCAGGTGCAGTTGGTCAGGCGGGCGGTTCAGGAGCAGGCGCAAGTGGTGCTGGACGTTCCTCTTCGATTAGTGGGTCTTCCGTTGCCAGAGGTGGTGGTGGGTCAGGTGGGTCTGACAGCGGAACTTCACTAGCTGGATTAGATGGTGGTGGTACTGGTGGTGATACTGGTGGGGCACCGACAGCAGGAACAGCTAGCAAAGGGGGAGGTGGAGGAGGAGGCAATACATCTGGTGCTGCTGGAGGCTCAGGAGTAGTAATCATCCGATACAAATTTCAATAGGTGAATAAATGGCTTTAATAATTGATGGAAATACTTCAAAAGTAGTAGAGTCACAATCTTCTGATCCTATTGCATCTACTAACCCAGCAGGTGGGGTAGGTACTGTAATTCTTAATACTACAACAGGTAAGATATTTACTTGTACTGATGCTAGTAATAACGCCAATGTATGGACTACAGTAGGTGATGAAATTACAAAATCAACTGCGGAGCCTACAGCAACTACTAACCCAGCTGGTGGTGTTGGAACAGTTTGGCTTAGGACATCGACCGGAGAGATGTATTGTTGCACTGACGCAACTACTAATGCGAATGTTTGGACGAATATAGGTGACGGTACTGGGCTTCAGCCTTACTTAGCTACTGTAGCAACTGGAGGAACAATTACTACAGATGGAAATTTCAAGGTACATACCTTTAATGATTCTGGTACTTTCACAGTCACTACTTTAGGAACTGCAACAACAGTTGAGTACCTTGTAGTTGCTGGAGGTGGCGGTGGTGCTACTGGTCACTATGGTGGTGGTGGTGGTGCAGGGGGTTATCGAACTGCTACTGGGCTAAGTGTTTTGGCACAAGCGTATACAATAACTGTTGGTGGCGGGGGTGCTACAGGAGGAGCCTCAGCTAATGCCGTTGTAGGTGAAGATTCCATATTTTCAAGTATAACTTCTGACGGTGGTGGGTATGGCTCTGGATACTCATCTGGAGACATTGGTGGGCCGGGAGGATCAGGAGGAGGTGGAAATGGAGTGCTTGCAGGAGTGGCTAGTGGGGGTGGAACTGCAACCGCTAGTCCAGCGCAAGGCAATGATGGCGGTGGAAGTTCATCTACCTCAACTACGGAAGCAGGATCAGGTGGTGGGGGAGCAGGCGCAGTTGGTGGTGGTGCGGTTGGAGGAACAACGAGTTCAGTAGGGGGTAATGGTGGTGTTGGTTTATCGAGTAGCATAACAGGGTCAGCAGTTTTCAGAGGCGGTGGTGGTGCAGGATCAACATACGGTACCCGCGATATAAGTACGGCTGGAGTTGGTGGCAATGGTGGTGGTGGCGATGGTGGTTCTTCTGCTGTTAGCCCCACAGCGGGAACAGCGAACACTGGTGGCGGTGGAGGTGGTTCAAGTTCTACAGCAAGAGTTGGTGGTGTAGGAGGTTCTGGGGTAGTTATCATCCGCTATCAATTTCAAAACTAAAGGATACTAAATGAGTGAGTTAATAACTAATAAAATTACACCAGGAACTGGATCGGCTGATACCGTAGTTCTTGGTGATTCAGGAGATACTTTTACTATTCCTGCTGGAGTAACACTAGCAGGTAGTGGTGCTTCA
>TARA_R110000787_G_scaffold6728_4_pt1 | contig 10004 bp, 6 predicted proteins | sample TARA_R110000787 | Tara Oceans TARA_R110000787 (sample SAMEA4397920) | marine metagenome | biome: Polar Biome; feature: [DCM] deep chlorophyll maximum layer (ENVO:01000326); material: water (ENVO:00002006), including particulate matter (ENVO:01000060) such as... | depth 35 m
GAAATAAATACTGGGACAGAGTTAAAGTTATAAGTAACACAATCAATAATGATCCTAAGGGTAAATTTCTAAAAGATGCTTTCGAGGTTGAAGATCACTATGATGATTCTATGATACATAAACTAGTAGAATCACAAAAGAAATTTAAGAGAGAAGATATGCCTACGGCTCTCCTTGTACTTGATGATATTATATCTAGAGATTTTAAAAAGACAAATGAGATCTCTTTTCTTGCATCAAGATTTAGACATTATGAATTAAGTATCATGATATTTACTCAATCCTTTCGTGCTATATCTCCTATCATACGTGCGAATGCTACAAATGTAATGATTTTTAAACAACAATCATCAAAAGAATTAGAGAAAATTGTTGAAGAATATGAAGATTTAAGTGGAGATCAGTTTATTAATTATTATAATATTGTAATGACTGAACCATATCAATTCTTATATATTGATGCCCAGCAGAATCCAGCTCATTTCTACAGAAACTTTGAAGAGTTAATAGGCATAGGAGATAAACTTGTTTATAAGGGTTCTATCCCTGAAGTAGAATCAGAAGAAGAAATATTTGAAGAAGATAATAAATAAAATAAAAACATTATAAATATAAATCTTAGTACATAATATAAAATGGGGGACATGTATGGGATTCGTTCTTCAATCGGACTGAGCAATCAAGAGATGGGAATGAGTAATCAAGAACAAATGATTAAAAAACTGCATAATAAAGAAATCACACAAGAGTTACAAGGTCAACTTTCTGCTGAAGATACGAATGAAAAAATTGATGGTGGGGTTTCAGCATTAACAACTGGAGTAGGGATAGCACACGTTAAAGAATCTTTTGATCACTATGGTCAATTTTCTAAAAAATATGATGTAGCCGGTCAGGGATACGTGAAAGCAAATGTGAATTTTCTTAAAGGTTCACCTAAAAATATATCTGCTTCAATTGTAGAACCTCAAGAGACTTCTACTTTAAGCACTTCAATGGGAGAACAAGACCTCGTGAAAGCAGTACCTGATAAACCACCTCCTCCTCCTATGATAAGTGGATCAGCTGGGAAAATGAATGAAGTATCCCCTGCTGAACCGGTTAAACTAGAATCAGACCCTTCAAGTGCCATCGGATCAGAAGATAAAGAAATAGCAAGTTCACTAGGAGAAAAAGAAGCAGGATCAGTGGCAGGAGCAATCGGTCATGGTGTATCGAAAGCATTAGGAGTAGCCGGAGGGGTTGAGAATGTTTATAAAGATATTAAATCCGGACATCTTGCTGGTGATAATTGGGAAAGTAAGGTAGGAGATGTAGGAAGTGAAATCGGTTCTGCTCTTGATGTAGCAGGAACATTTGTGCCGGTTCTAGAACCTATTGGAGCAGTTATAACAGGAGTATCAGCAGTTCTTTCAGGTATAGGATCTCTCGTTGATGATGGTAAAAAAAAGGCACAGATGACAGCTGATGCACAAAAGCAGATGGTTAATGTAGGGGCAACAAAATTAAGTTTATCAGGACAAGGATTGATAGCATCGGCATCAACTGGGGACAATTATAAACAAATTGCTGGGTCAGGAGTTTTTTAATAATGTTAAGTATCTTTGGATATACACTATTAAGTTTTTTAATCTTTTTAAATTAATTTTATCTTTAAGAATTTTTATATCTTATAACTATATAAAAATGCCTGAAGGAGATTATTGGAGTAATGAAGCACAACCCACGCTGTCGCAGACTAAAGTCTCTATTCAGTCTGATGCACAACTAGATTATAAAGGAGGTCAGCAGATTGAGTTTTTTATTGATCCTACAACTGCTAATTTTATTGATCCGAAGGCTACGACCCTTCAAATGAAAGTAAAAATATCCCTCCCTGAAGCTTATAGTCTATCTGCTACGTCTATGTTTCAACGTCTACAGCTTGATGGAGAGACTGGAGCAAATATTTTATGTAAGGATTGGAGGTGTCACACCGGTGACCGATCCACACTTTTGGAGGAGGTGATTGATGCGAATGTATTATGTTCGGTAAAATATGATTATGAAACAAATGATTCATACAAGCATAAACGAGCATTAACAGAAGGTTGTACTTCGTTTGATGATGCTAACCGATCTCAACTAGGAGGTAGTAAAACCCCATATAATTGTGTACGAGTCAATCCTTACATGGATAGTGTGTCAGATGTGACACAGACCATTGCTGATGTATTCGATAATAATTATTTCATCACAGCATTAGTTGAAGTCCCTATTCAAATGGGAATTTTCACACAGAATCGTCTTCTACCCCTAGCACAGCTTGGTGGATTACGATTAACTCTAACACTTGAAGACAATAAGAAAGTATTTAGACGACTTGACCCTATGAATAGATGGAGAAATATCAATTCTAATCCTACCTTTCATGGCACAGATGTAGCAGGAACTCCCATTGCGACGGCAGATGCTGGAATTACTACTTTATATTTCAAGAACACCGGAAATCTTGTTTCGGTTGAGAACTGCCCTTTTGTAATTGGTGAAAACATAGAATTTGTTGATCGTGCTACTCTTGTAGCAGATCCATCGGTTGAAGACCTATGCGTATTCACTCCATCGGCACGTATTACCGGTGTTGAATGGGATTCGGTAAATAACTTAATTGTAGTAACTATCCCTTCGGCAACAGCAACCGGAAACTGCCCTGTGACGGCGTGTGCTTATTCTACAACTAGTAAGTTTGCTGGATATGAACCTATCTATGAAGTATCTGATGCCCAGCTGATTGTGGCAAAGGTAGAACCACCAGCAGAGAATATTGCTAAAATGAATGCCATGATGAAAGAAAGTGGTAAAATGGTCTATGACTTTCTTGCCTATACTAATTATAAATCATCTCAATTAAAAGAAAATCGTGTAGCTAATATCCGACTCCCCATTAATAATCAGAGGTGTAAATCTATCATTTGTGTACCAGTTGATTCTTCAGTATATTCTCAAGCACAGATCCTAGATTGCGAAACAACTTATCAGATTGAACCAGCATCTGTAACAAACGACAATTGGCAAATGAATAGTAATCGTCCTTCTTTTGAAGGTATAAGTGATCACATTACAGATTATCAGTGGGTTTATGATAATAAAATGAATCCATCACGTCCTATTAAAGTATCTAACATATCCGGTAATAAATCGGTAGATGCCCAGCATATTGCGGAAATTGAGAAAGGTCTTAGCATGAGTAGAATTGAGCCATCGTCACTACTTGCTTTTAATAAGAATTTCATTATTGCTCGAGCCTTAGCACTTCAAGATGGAGTCTATGATGCGAGAGATGGTGCTGGAGATTTTAACCTTCAAGTAAATTATCAAGAAACAACTGCCCCCACAAAGGATAAATTGTGGCACTGCTTCGTAGCCCATATTCGTCGGATTAATATTTCGGCATCAGGAGTATCTCTAGAAATATAAGAATATATTAATTATGATATGAATGTATCAAATTAAAGACATTCACTTTTTTTATTATTTTTTTAATATAATTTTATATAAATGATTACTATATAAAATGAGTCGTGTTAATATTGAAGTAACCCCTAATAATCAGAGTTCAACTATTTCGTATCGTAATGGTCAGCCAGTCATTCAATTTTTAATTGGTGAACAACAGAGATACTTACTAGGCAATAGTGTACGTCTATGCGGTGATATTTCTTTTTTCACTGCGGATGCCACTGCTACATTACCAGCAAGTAAAGTGAGAATCGACGAACGTCTCGGTATTTGGGGAGCAATAGATCAGCTCGTCATTCGTTCACAGAAAACACAGCAAGTCATGGAGCATCTTAAATCCTATCCACGATTTATGCAGAGTTACTTACAAAACACTACGAGTGATGATGATGCTAATACTCATTTGAATGTAATGAGTTTATGTACTAATAACTGGACTAATTCGTGGGAGCAAGTGTGTCAAGGTGATAATAATAACGTCAATTCTTTCTGTGTACCCTTACCTTGCGGAGTTCTAAATGGTCAGAATCCCCTACCCTTGTCTAGGGACTGGGGTCTTGGTGGGATTGTAATTGAAGTTCATTTAAGTCCTGATGCCTCGTTTTTATTTGAGCAGGATGGCACAGGCACGAATATTTCTGATGCTTACTATGAATTAAAGAATGTTTCACTTGTAGCTGAATTGTCTACTCCTCAACCGCAAGAACTAAGTAAATTAATGAGTATTAAAAATCAGACATTCGAATTCAATTCATTCTCCTCGTATTATCATGTAATAGATAATCAAAATGCTATCATCAATATTAATCTAGGATTAAAGAGGGTTCTATCGTCATTTATGAATTTTGTGCCATCTCGGTGGCTGAATAACCGATCATTCAATTCTCAAAGTTCTGTGTATCCATCCCTCCTAGCCGGTACTCCAGCAAAGGTTCAGCAGGTAATTTTCACAAAAGGTGGAATGAAATATCCTCTTTCGTATGATGTAAATACTCAAGATAAACAAACTCCGGATTCAGATACACCACCCTTATGTGATCCTCAATTATTCAGACTTTTTAATGATTGTTTCAGGAAATATTCTCAAGGTTCAGGACGTATACAGACATCACCCCACAACCGATCGTTTGGTTTATCTTCATTCTTACCAGTAGCAGTGAATCAAGTAAGGGAGGGCGGATTTTCATACGGCATTGGTATTCTATACGATGCCTATGATAATGGCATTGATTTCTCTAATATGAGCTGGGGTGTCAATATGAATCTTGATTTAACGGATATTAATTCACCGAATAGTTGCTTTATCTTCGTACATGCGAAAAACACTATGGTTTTTAATGAATCCGGACTTCAGATTATCAATTAAATAATTTAAGTATTTTTTTAAATTAATTTTATCTTTAAGAATTTTTATATCTTATAACTATATAAAATGACAAGTGCTGAAGACGATTCTAAAGTTATGCTTGATGATCCTGAACCTACTAAAACGCAAGGTCTAGTAGTGCCTGATCTCGTAAAAATTGGTGCTTTGCCATCAAACACTCAAATGAAAGTCTCCACAGAAATCAGTGAACCAGTTGTAAATACGGATAAGTTTGCAAGATGGACACTAGCTTGTAAAGGTCTATTACATTCTCATAGTCGTATCGTTCTTTCAACGACGGCAGATGCTACACGGAGTTTATTTTATCCTGTAAATATCGGAGTTCACTCTCTTATCTCTAGAGCAGTTCTTAAAGCAGGTACTCGAACCCTATGTGAAGTTGATGATTTTAATTATTTAATGGCATATCAAAGTATGTTTGTAACTTCTGAAAATAACAAAGAAAGAGAGCAGGTTATAAGTGCTAGATGTATGGCACACGAATCTCAATATCTAGATGGAGTTGCTTACAATACTAATACTGAAGCAGGAGGGGTTCAGATTGATAATGGTAAGATGTATAATGTAAAGAACAACACGTCTCATGAATGGCAGTTGAATAAGAATTCTCCTACCTTTTCGGTACTGCTATCTGACCTATTCAGTTTTCTCAAGCATAATCAGTTGCCGTTATATATGTTTGATCCGTCTGCTCCAGTAACGATTGAACTAACCTTCACTGAAGGTGCGTCTCGTATATGTAAAACTGCTGGAGATACTGCTTTCACCCCTGTTATTGATACGACACAGACGAAACTAGTTGCGGATTATATTTTCTACGATGTCGCAGATATGGAGGCTCACGCAAATGCTAATAAAACATTATCTTTTAATTATGTTGATTATCGATTAAATAAGAATTCATTATCGGTAGCACAGGCACGGACGCAAGTATCTAATCTCGGTGGAGCTAATCGTTCTGTGAATAAAGTAATTGTAGGAATTCAGGGGGATTATGGTAAACAAGATAAACTATGTAGTCTTTATAATTCTGTAACTCCTGAACTTGATGGTAGTGGTGAAACCGGAGTAACTGAAATGAATATTAAATATAATGATAATTATTTATATCCGATCAATGTAAAGAACTCGGCACGGCATTTTCATAATTTAATTCAAGCTGAAGGTAAAGTACCCTATGTATGCCGTAGTGAATATAATTTTCAGGGGAAGAATGGTGGAGTGAGTGATGGTCTTTTTAACGGACTAGCTATGAATGACTCTCTAGAGGGCAGATTTTTTTGGCAAGCATTTAAACTGAATAGTGGTGATAAAGTAAATTCGCGTGGGATTGAACTAACTAGTAAATTTGTTGATCTTGATGCTACTGCAACCTCTTTCACTCAAAGGGCATGGTTAGAATTAAATAAAACAGCAGTATTGAAGGACGGATTCATTGAATCTTATTACTCGTAAATAATTGTATGTATCATACATATCATATTTAATACATTCTTAAAATAAATATATATTATAAAAAAATATATATAAGTTATATATAATGAGTGGTTTTGTGGACACAACTTTAATTGATTGTAATAGACAAGATTCAGCAGAATATCTACAAGATTCAAAAGGTATAGAATATCAATCGAATCCAGCATTATTCACATGCTCTCAAGGAGCTGGTGTTAAAGTAAATGCCGGAGATAAAATATCCCTTCATTCTGCCTTTATTTCAGAGGTAGGGGCAGGATCAGACACAATTGAATTCACTGGAAAAGATATAGATTTTAAAGAAAGTCTAATATATACAAAAAAAGTAGAAAGTGAACCGGATTCAACCTTATCAACCGGTTATAAAATTGTAAATTATAATTATGATCAAACAGAAACAGACATCAAAGATAATAATGCGACTATGATTATATCTTTTTATAAAACATTAAATGGAGAGAACCATTGCCTTCTACCTCGTCGGTATATATGTAATCATGATTATACACGATTTTTATGGTACGATACAAGGAAGTCAAATGGATATATAGGAAATAATCAAGATCCTATATGTACTCTTAAATCATACGATCACGGATGGATTGAGACATCGGTAGGAAGCACGAACAACGTTCAAACTCCTATCCAGTTGCCTGAAAGGGGTGTAGGAATAAATGGAAATAGATACTCGATATTAACAAGAAAAGGAAATACATTTTATGGGTCTTATAATGCTTTAGTAAATAATTATAATCGTGATCCAGCTATGGCAGAATATATGCTTCATCAAGAACCTATCAATCTTGAAGTAGAAGTGGGGCATGATGCTCCATCTAATATAGCCACTCAAATTACAAGACAATTAACAACATCAACAGAAGAAGAAGAGCAGATTGTAAATGTACTTACAACCGGTCACGCGGTAGCAGATACGAGAGATTATCACGTTTCAACAAGATATAAAAGTCCTACTTGTAAAACATTTTATACAGGAAACACTCGGAATATGAGTGAAAAAGCATGGGAAGACTTCGAATTAGGAGATACTGATGGAACGAATGCCTTTCTTGATACAGATGAAAAGAAAAAGAATATGGTTGAATATATGAGTGCTTATACTCATATAGGAATTGAAAGGTTTGAGATATGGTACTGGGGGAGAATTTGGTCGTCTCTACCTCTTGAAAAACCATCAGGGTGGACATTAAATACACCTTTATTATATTCAGAAAGAACAGACAAGAAACGGATTGAAACTACTTTATTGTGGGATAAAGAAAATCTAGGATATTTAAATGCTTATATGAAAGCTCAAGCACAATATCCGGATAATTGGGATTGGAAGAATTATCTTGCGATTGATACAAATGTAGATAAAGCATTCATGGAATCATTAACAATTAATAATAGTAGATATGTACACTGGGGTGGGTCTCCTTCTACTACGAATTATGGGGCAGGAGTAACTACCGGAGACAAACTAGGTTGTGATTTTATGAAACAGACGGATTATTCGGATTATAATAACATAGTGAGAAAGAAATTACAATCATATATGTTATGGTTAGATTATCAACCGGCAAATACGGATAAATATATTGATGAACTTGATTCAGAACAATATTGTTATGGAATAGCTCAAAGATATAAACATACAGACGGATTATATTACGTGGCATTTAATTATAAATCATTAGGTGAACTCCCTACATATATATGGGAGACCGGATTATATGCAGACGAAGGGGGGGGTGGTACAGGTCTACAATATGATATTTTAACGGATCATCAAATCGGACATGACTGGCATTTCTCGGCAGGAGGTAATCAAGCAATAGCCTTAACCAGTGGATATGTAAATTATGATAAAAATGCTAATAATGATGCCACCTCCGATCCGATCATCTATACTCAAAATACCGGTTCAAATACTAATAGATTTCTAGAAGATATGCATTTGGGGGAAGTATCCGACGATCCACAGATCAAGTGTGACATTTCAGGAGCAGATATGATAGATCAAGTATATTTAGGAGCAAACGAACCTTTATTCAATTTCGATACTGCGAATAGTAGATTTTATTTTTCTCAATTACATTATCCGGAATATTCAGGAAATACCGAACAATCCGGAAAAAGCAATAATGAAAATCCAAGTTATGATAATAAAGTTTATAAACTTAATAAAAGAATGAATGATTTTAACTGGAGTCCTGATATGATGCCTTACTTTCAAGAAAGAACATGGGACGACGGATCGTGGGATACTGGTGGGTCTGCTACTTCAGTAACAAAACTTTTCGGTCACCCACGAGTTATACCGAATGCTATTATAGATTCTCATAGTGGAATATGTATTGAAGATATGGGATTTTCTCAATCAAAGAAAGCATGGAATCAAAGTATGTGGAAAACTCTAGGGTTCACATACGAGCAATTTTATCACTGGGACGATTTAGGATGGTCTCAACATCAGGGAAATAGACAATATCGTTTTAACGATCAAAATAAAGCAAGTAATAGATCAAATGCTCCGACGACAAATGCTTTAATAGATGTAGGAGGTACAACATCGTGGACATCTAATCAATTTAACGCACCTATCATGACTCCTATGTTGCCTGCTCCTACTAATTATGATGATGTAAGAATACCGAATTATTATCCATCAATTTCAGAATCACAAACATCATCTAGGATATCAGCTCAACTATTACCTATGAAAATGAAAACACCTTATTTTTGTATAAGATCAAATATTCTAGATCAATCCTCATATATGGCAAAGGGTAATCCTCTACCTGTAATTAATATAGTTAATAAAATTAATGGAGATGGTGATTTTTATTTTCAAGAACAATCAAATGTAGAATTTACAGCCACTAGAGATTATACATTAACAGAAATAAGAACATCTATACACGATCCGGATCAGTCCCTATCGAGAGTAGACGATAATTCTGCAGTCATATATAAGATACAAAGAATCAATAATGCGAATATGAATGTAATAGCAGATGTTTTAGGAAATAAAAAAAAGTAATATTAATATATATATATAATATCAAATGAGTGAAATTAAAAGTGAAGTATGTTTTATTCTAGATAAAATGGGCATGAGTGAAACATTAAATATTCATAGAGATACTAATGCAGTGAAAGAATTATTACTATTAATTAAACGAGATACGTTATGTGAAGCCTTCATAAATGTAATGGCTGATGAAGAATATGATGTAGTAACTACTGAATCAGATGTACTAACATCAGACTCAGAAGATGAAGAATATACGTGTGATATAGTAAGTGATTCAGAATCAGACAACGAAGAAGATTTAATTGAAGAAGAATATGAGGTTACATTAACTAAAAACGGATTTTATGAAATGAGTGAATGTAATACTAAGAATAATGAATCAGATGAATCTTCAGATGAATGGAGTTAAGTGGTTACACATCTGTAACCTCAAATAGTTACACATCTGTAACCTAAATCTTATATTATTGTTGTTTTATATGTATTTTATATCTATTTATAGGGTGAAATCTTGTTTTATGACTTAAAGAGCAGTATTTAAAGCATAAATTAATTAATTTATGATTCTTTAAGTAGCAAAATAGCAAGAATACCAGTTTTTCACCT
>TARA_R110000787_G_scaffold63776_5_pt1 | contig 9998 bp, 8 predicted proteins | sample TARA_R110000787 | Tara Oceans TARA_R110000787 (sample SAMEA4397920) | marine metagenome | biome: Polar Biome; feature: [DCM] deep chlorophyll maximum layer (ENVO:01000326); material: water (ENVO:00002006), including particulate matter (ENVO:01000060) such as... | depth 35 m
ATTATCCGGCAAGCGGGGGCTGTGATCAGACAGGGTGAGTCCCAGTCGGACCTCGTTATCTCGATGCCTAATCCAGTCAGCCGAACATACCCAGATCGGTAGGGATGTGTGCAGCCTTAAGGATTATGATGCTACGCTTGCTATTAATTAAAAGCGCCGCAAATAGAAAATCATGATGCTGAACGAGTTCAGAAAAAGTCCGTTCTTGATTATTGGCGGAGCGCCTCGATCGGGAACCACTGCATTATTTCGCTACCTTTCCGACCACCCACAAGTCTCTGCAGCATTAACAAAAGAAGTCAGATTCTTTGTGGACTCGGACTGCCCAGGGCCTAGGTTTTGTTATTTTGAAGAAGGGTTGGAGAGTTACGCAAAATACTTTTTGAACCACGGTATTTCAGAAAATAAAACCCTGCTTGAAGCTTCACCAGACTACCTATACTCCAAAACGGCGTTGCATATACCTAGTGTGTTGCCAAATGCAAAAATGGTTTTTGTACTTCGGGATCCTATTGAACGGTTGGTTTCATGTTTCAGGTATGCCAAACAGAGAGGAGTCTTGAGTCAAAACCTTAGCTTTGATGAGTATGTAGAGAAGCAGTTACTAAATAAAGTAGTTGCAACAACGCCATTGCATTACAGAGCCTTGGAGTGGGGGAGGTATGACCATTATCTGGCTGCTTTTAGGGGGAGAATGGGTAGCAGAATGATGACGGTTGAGTTTTCAGAGCTAAGAAGCAACCCCGAGCTTGTTATGGCTGGCATTGCCAAATTTGCGAAATTGAGTCCCGGGTTCTACAAGAATTATTCGTTCGAGATTGAAAACGACAGTCATAATTTACGTTTTAAAATGCTTGATAAGACCTACCGGGGATTGAGGCATAGTTTGCAACATGTCCTACCAAAAAAAGGATTTCTTTGGGAAATGTTTAAATGGAGCAACCAGAATGTGCTAAAAAAGATGCTAAGCTTCAATAAAACCGCAATGGAAAAAGTAGTTATAAGCGATTCTGTGAGAGAGAAGCTGGAAAACTATTACCAGCTTCCTTGAATCCATCAAGCTAGGGGTGAGCAGTGTCAAGTGTAACTTTTTAAACTGCTACAAGTTGACATTGGCTGCGTGATTTTTCAGGAAAGTTGTATCTGACCTCAGTTTTTTTTTCATTTCTGCACAAAAAATGGGCTGCTTTATGCAGCCCATTGTTACCGTGGTCAGCACCCGTTAAAGGTTGGGATCCGTCGAGAATTGTGGGGTCGTACGAGGCTTTGATCCGTCAAAAAAAGTAGTGACGGACGTGGCTTTCAGTATTTTGTGGTCAAAAAAGCCACGCTGAATGGCGCCGGTAACCGATACATAGTCGCCAACTTTAAGTTGTTGGTACCCTACGTTATCAAGCGGATCATAGGGCATGGTGTTTGTCTTAACCGTGAGTTTTCTATCGCCGCTATCCAGCGTGAAACTGTCATCAGCTACGATAGTGATTCGTCCCTGTACCGTACCGCGGGAAACGACCACGGGCATTTTCCCCGAGAGGTACGAATCCTCTTCCTTCATGGAGCTGGCGTGGAAGGTGGTACCAAGGTTTTCCACATAGACACTGCCGGCCTCAATCGTGGCACTTTCATACAGGTCATCATCCACCATGCCGGAGACTCGTACTTTGTCGCCTTTTTTCAGCGCGTAGGCATCGGCATCCCTGTCGACATCGTCCATCTCGACGGTGATATTGCCTTCACCGTAGTCGAGGACAAACATGTTCGGACCGACACGATCAACGGTCCCGTCAATGTTGAGCCATGTGCCATCCGGGTAGCTACGCGGCTTCTCCTCAGCTTCAGCGTAAGCGCCGATGGAAAACGCCATGACCAACATCATTAGCAGGGTATTAAGAGTACGGCAAATCATAATGATACCTCCGTATCGTTTGAGTGATTTAAAGTGACAAAAAATGCTTGGACAGGGCAGGCCGCTCGACCTCCAGCCTGTCGCAAAAAATCTGATTAGAGTTTTACAGGGGACTTATCGGATGTAGGGTGCTCGGAAGCCCACCTGTATTTGGTGGCATCCATGGAGTCAAGGGGATGGGCTGATACTTCGAACAACGGTGCTACTCTACATTGGCATCGATTGCTTGCCATAGGTTGTTTAAAAATTCCTCCATCGATTAAATACTGTGGTTAAGTCTCTCGACATTTTCTGATTTATTTTGTTCCCGACAGTTTTTTGTTGATCCGCGGGACATACTTGCAAAGGTAGTTCAAGCGACTGGGTCTCGCAAACTTCAAGCATGGTAAATGGGGTCATGTACAACCTTCTTTTGCAAAGTTTTAATGGCTTCGCCATAGCAGCTCTGTTCGGTTCCCTCGATCATCATAGGCGGAAAAGGCCACGCTCCCCCGAGGCATATCGCCCAAGCATTAACTTGTTATAGCCCTCTCCGTCTCCGCTATCTGCGGCGCCCACAACCTCCTTAAGCTATTTCGAAAAACAGGAACGGTGGCAATACCGACAGGCTATTTTCCAGCTCCAGTGGGGGCTAAATTCATCACAGAAGCAGTCAATGGTCATATATCTTGTGGTATCTTCGGCTTGCCGGGGTATTTCCATTGGCCATATAAACAGTGCTAGTCTCACCCAAGGTTTAAGGCATCTGTTGATGGTGGTTCCGGATTGGTGGGTGTCGAGTCAGTTTTGACACAGGCGGCCGTGTTTAACAGGCCGATTGGTTTCAACAGGCAGATTGAATCTGACAGAGGGGCTCTCCATGCTCGAATCAATCCAGCAACAAATTCTGGATGTTTTAACTTCGGTGATCGTTCATATTCCCAATCTGGTGGGTGGGTTGCTGTTGCTGCTGGCCGGTTGGCTGCTGGCCCGGTTTTTACATCTGTTGGTTACCCGCTTTATCCGCACCCTCAATCATCTGTTGGATCGCCAGTTACAAAACTTAAACCTTCACTTTGTGCGCATACCGGCTGCCACGGAAAGGTTGATTGGTTTTGTGGTGTACTGGGCCACTATTCTGATATTTGCCATTGTCGCAATTCGGGTGGTGGGCGTTGCCGGGGCGACTGTCTGGCTCGACCGTTTAATGGTGTATTTGCCCTCCCTGATGGCGGGTGGCCTGATTATTATCAGCGGCTACATTCTCGGCAGTGTGGTGCGCCATCTGATCACCCATGCAGCGGCTTCAGCCGATATTGCCCAGGCAGTGCTGCTCGGCCAGATTGCGCAGATCTCCTTTTTTATTGTCGGCGTGGTTATGGGTCTTGGCCAGGTGGGCGTCGATGTCAGTTTCCTGGTCATTCTGTTTGGTATTGGTTTTGCCGCCGTTTTGACGGGATTTTCCCTGGCCTTTGGCCTCGGTGCCAGACCGCTAGTGGAAAACCTTATCGCAACACGACATCTCAAGGAATTTGTCCGCCCCGGGCAGATTGTCGAGACCGGCAACGAGCGGGGTAGGGTATTGGAGTTCACCGCTACCGGAATGGTGGTGGAAACGGCTGATGGCCGAAAACTGATTCCGGCCCGGCTCTGTATGCAACAGTCTTTCAGTGTGATTACCCGGGAGTCGATGGATGACAAACTCTAATCCCCTGAGTCTGGATTTTCTTGTCAGTAAGCCCGAGGCCGCTGCTCAGGTGTTGCAGTCGCTGGAGGATCAAGAGGCGGCATTTTACCTGCAGGAGGTGCCGGTCCGGATCGTTGCCCCGGTACTGCAGGAAATGCAGGTGTGGCCGGCATCGCGCATTCTCGATCAGTTATCGCTGGAGCAGAATGCTGCCATTTTTGCCCAGCTCCCTTATCAGACGGTCGCTGCGCTGTTGCGCTTGCAGCAGCGCGTACGGCGCACCGAACTGCTAGCGGTGCTGCCCGCCAAACTTGCCCGGTCTTTGAGTGTGTCGCTGATTTATCAGGAAAATACGGTTGGTGCCTGGATGGATATGTCCACGCCAGGCTTTTTCCCCGAGCTCACCGCCGCTGAGTGTCTGGCGTTACTGAAAAAGTCTGCGGATTCATTTGGTACCAGCCTGGTGATCATCAACCAATCCCATCAGGTGATTGGCATGGTGGGCCTGGATAAGCTGTTGGCCAGTCCAGATGAGAAAATATTGGGCCATTTGATGGATGCGTCGCAGCAACCGCTGGCCGCAGAGATGAGCATCCAGATAGCTGTCAATCTGTCTGATTGGCATTGTTACCCGTTGTTACCGGTCCGCAATTCGAGTGGTGTTTACCTCGGAACGGTGACGCGTTCGGTATTGTGCACGGCACTGGAGAAGGCTCCCTCGGCGGATGCCTCACTGGGCGATTCACTGTTGTCCCATCTTGCCCGTGCCATGATTGTCACCGCGACCGGGATGGTGCAAATGGCTCCGGACAGTCATGCCTCCTGGTTGTCTGACACAGGAGGCTCATACCATGACGACTAACGCCTCCCCGGATCCCCGCACGGTTGACATGGCGCTGACCCGCAAATTTCTGCTGGATTATCCCAGAGATGCCGCCCTGAAAATTGAAGCGCTGGCTCCCCGGGATGTGGCCGCAGTGCTGAGCCTGCAGCCTGTACATGTGCTTTTATCCCTGTGGCGGTATTTGACGCCCAATGTCGCCGCCGAGATTCTGGTTTGTTTGCCAGAATCGCACAGCCGTCAACTACTCAGCGAACTACCCCCTTTGGATTCGGTGCGGATGATCGGTCAGCTGGATGACGAATCACGGGATGCTCTGCTGAAGACCCTGGACGAATCGATCCGCAGGGAGCTGGCGGAGCTGATGAGCTACCCGGAAAGCAGTGCCGGGCGTTTGATGGATACCCGCGCCTTGGTATTTCGGGACAGCATGACTATTTCCGAGACGCTAGAGATTCTCCGCAAGCGCCAACTGAAGACGGCGCGCAGTGTCTTTCTGGTTGATACCGAGGGTCGCCTGAGCGCCAAGGTTCACTTGCAGGACATCGCCATTGCCGATCCCGGCACTTCCCTGGGGGAAATTGCCAAGCCTGTTACGGCGGTGGTTGCCGGTACCGCGGGAAAAGAAGAAATCTCCGAATTGTTCGAAAAACATCAACTGCTCGATTTGCCGGTGGTTGATATTGATCAGCGTCTGTTGGGCATCATCCACCACAGCAGTCTGGTTCAGGTTTCCCAAGAGGATATGTCATCCGATGTGCTGGCCATGGTGGGTGCCAGTCGTGAAGAACGCGCCCTGTCGAAACCACTGTTTGCCGTGAAAAAGCGCATGCCCTGGTTACAGGTTAATCTGCTCACGGCTTTTTTGGCCGCTTCCGTGGTGGGAATATTCGAAAGCACGATTGCCAGTTTTACGGCTCTGGCTGTGCTGCTGCCGGTGGTCGCCGGCCAATCGGGTAATGCCGGGGCCCAGGCTCTAGCAGTTACCATGCGCGGTCTGGCATTGCGTGAGATTACGGTCCGCCACTGGTTCAGGGTGATGTTCAAGGAAGTGCGGGTGGGCCTGATAAACGGTATTGGTATCGCGGTCACCTGCGGTATCGGTGTGTTTGTCTGGAGCCAGTCAATAGGGCTGGTACTGGTGATCTGTTCGGCGATGGTGCTGGCGATGATCGCGGCGGGTTTTGCCGGTGCGGTGGTGCCGATTGTGTTGGTGCGGCTGGGTCAGGACCCGGCGCAGGCATCCTCTATCATTCTTACCACGGTCACCGATATTATCGGCTTTTTTGCCTTTCTGGGGATCGCGGCACTGCTGTCGGGGCTGCTGTAGCAACTTATCCGGTAAATCGGGAAGATAGTAACTTTCTGGTGAGGTCAGTCGTCGCTGATAACCAGGTTGGGTTTTGCGGTCCTGGCGCCTGCAAAGAGTGGCCTACTGCGGCATAATAGCCACCGATTGGTGCTGCCAACTGCCGATGCTCGACTCATCGATACGGTGTATGCAATGGTGCAGCACTTTTAATTACCCAAAAATGGATTTCCCCCGATATGACCTTAACTGTACGCAAAGCTGTTATTCCTGTCGCCGGGCTTGGCACTCGTATGTTGCCGGCCACCAAGGCTATTCCAAAAGAAATGTTGCCGGTGGTGGACAAGCCGCTTATCCAGTACGTCGTCAATGAGGCTATTGCGGCGGGAATTACCGAAATCGTGCTGGTCACCCACGCCAGTAAGAATTCCATTGAGAACCACTTCGACACCAGTTTTGAGCTGGAGGCGCAGCTGGAAAAGCGGGTCAAACGTCAGTTGCTTGACGATGTCCGCTCGATTGTTCCCCAGGAAGTGGCCATTATTTCGGTCAGGCAGCCCTACGCAAAGGGTCTTGGGCATGCGATCAGCTGTGCGAGGCCGGTGGTTGGCGATCAGCCTTTTGCCATTCTGTTGCCGGATGTGCTGGTGGACAAGTATCGGGCAGACTCGAAAAAAGACAACTTGTCGTCCATGGTGAAAAACTATACCGCCACGGGGCACAGCCAGATCATGGTGGAGGCGGTTCCCTGGGAAGAGGTTAACAAATACGGCGTTGTCGATTGTCAGGGCGTCGAGTTGATGGCCGGCGGCGTGGCTAGAATCCACAGCATGGTTGAAAAGCCGAAACCGGAGAATGCTCCCTCCAACATGGCTGTTGTGGGGCGCTATGTGGTGTCACCAACCATTTGGGATCTGCTGGAAAAAACGCCACTCGGGGTAGGTGGTGAGGTCCAGTTAACGGATGCCCTGGAAGAACTGCTTAAGCAGGAGGTGGTCGAGGCCTACCGGATCGTAGGTTGCAGCCATGATTGCGGCAGTAAACTCGGCTACCTACAGGCCAATATTGCCTATGCCCTGCAGCACGATGAAATTGGTGAAGGGGTTAAAGACTATCTCAAAAATAATCGCCATGTTGACGCTGCAGCCACATTCGAAAAACCGCGCCGATAACCTGCCCTTTGTGATGACCCATACCGGTTTGGGGTGGGTGTCCCTGTGATGTGAGTACTATGAAAATTACCTGCTTTAAGGCATATGACATTCGGGGCAGGCTCGGTTCCGAGCTGTCCGTAGAGATTGCCTACCGTATTGGCCGGGCCTATGCCCGCTGGTTGAAACCTGAAACCGTGGTGGTTGGCGGGGATATTCGCACCTCCAGCCCGACGTTGAAAAGTGCGCTGGCCTCGGGGTTGCGCGATGAAGGCGTCGATGTGCTGGATATTGGGTTATGCGGCACCGAGGAAATCTATTTTGCGACGGCGCACCTTAACCTGTCCGGTGGCATCATGGTGACGGCCAGTCACAATCCCATTGATTATAACGGCATGAAAATGGTGCGGGAAGGCTCCAGGCCAATCAGTGCCGACACCGGTCTGAAGGCGATCCAGGCATTAGCCGAAGAAGCAGATTTCCCCCCTGTAGAGCTCAGTCAGCGTGGGGCTTATCGTCGTATCAGTTGTTCCGATGCTTATATTGAACATCTGCTCTCGTATGTGGAGCGAAGCAAACTTCGGCCGTTGAAAATCGTCGTCAATGCCGGCAATGGTGCTGCCGGTCCTGTGCTCGATGCGCTGGAAAGCTTTTTACCTTTTGAGCTGATCAAGGTGAATCATGATCCGGACGGGGAGTTTCCCAACGGTATTCCAAACCCGTTGTTGCCGGAGAGCCGCCATCACACCAGTGATCTGGTGAAGTCCTCCGGTGCCGACTTTGGCCTGGCCTGGGATGGGGATTTTGACCGTTGTTTTCTGTTCGATGAGCAGGGCGAATTTATTGAGGGCTACTATATTGTCGGGTTGCTGGCAAAAGCGTTTCTGCGCAAGCATCCGGGTGAAAAGATTGTCCACGACCCTCGTCTGATCTGGAACACCCAGGCGGTCTGCCGGGAATTTTATGGTGAGGCGGTGCAAAGTAAATGTGGTCACGCCTTTATCAAGCAGGTCATGCGTGAGCAGGATGCCATCTATGGCGGTGAGATGAGTGCTCACCATTATTTCCGGGATTTCTTTTATTGCGACAGCGGCATGGTTCCCTGGCTTTTAGTGGCCGAGCTGCTGAGTGTGACCGGGCAGCCACTGTCAGACATGATCCAGTCGATGGTGGAAGACTACCCCTGTTCCGGTGAACTGAACCGCCGTATTGATGATCCTCAACGAGTGATGACACTACTTGAAGAACACTACGCCAATGGCGCAGTGAGCATTGAGCGGGTGGACGGATTGAGTGTGGCCTATACTGACTGGCGGTTTAATCTGCGCAGCAGTAATACCGAGCCAGTCGTCAGGCTCAATGTGGAAGCCAATGACCGGGCCTTGATGGAACAGAAGACCCTCGAGCTGCTCAGCCTGATGGATACCGATTGAGGTAAGTGGTATGGCTCACTGAGTGCGATTGGCCTGTTCGGAACCAGTAAATCAACCAAGCACTTCCGGGAGCGTGTCATGCAAGATAGAACAGTATTGGTAACTGGTGCCACCGGGTTTATCGGCAGCCGGTTCTGCCGTGAGGCTCTCTCCAGGGGTGCCCGGGTAATCGGTCTGAGCCGGGATGCGCAACAGGCACAGAAAAAACTCCCCGGCGTCGAGTTTGTTGAAAACCTTGACGCCCTGTCTCCGGAACAACCCATCGACTATATCGTCAATCTGGCCGGTGAACCGCTGGTTGCCGGTCGCTGGAATGACCGGCGCAAACAGGCCTTCATGGACAGCAGGGTTGGCACTACCAACCGGTTATTTGAGCATTTTCAGAAAGCATCTGCACCACCTTCGGTATTGGTCAGTGGTTCCGCCGTAGGCTATTACGGCCCTCACCAGGACGAGCCATTGGGAGAGGATGGCGCTCAGCACGATTGTTTTGCCAGCCGTCTTTGTCTGGAATGGGAACAGAGCGCGTCACAGTTTGCTGCGCTGGGAACCCGGATATGCTACCTGCGGACCGGCATTGTGCTGGGGGCAGGCGGTGGCGCACTGAGCCGAATGTTGTTGCCTTTCCGCATGGGGCTGGGTGGCCGCCTGGGTTCTGGAAAACAATGGATGCCCTGGATTCATATAGCCGATGAAGTGGCGATCATTTTTCATTGCCTGGAACAATCCACCATTCAGGGGGCGGTCAACGCCACGGCCCCGAATCCGGTGACGAATCGTCAATTTACCGCGGCGCTTGGTTCGGCGCTGCACCGTCCGACCATCTTCCCCATGCCGGAGTCCGTGGCAATACTGCTGTTTGGTGAAATGGCCAAGGAGTTATTGCTGACGGGGCAGCGGGCGTGTCCGCGAAAACTGCTCGAGTCCGGCTATTCCTTCCATTTTGCCGAACTGGATAAAGCGCTTGGGGATATTGTCTAGCGCAGGTTTACTGTTGCCAGGGGGCTGTACAAAGGTCCGCTGGCTGTCAGTTGACTCTGAAACAGGACTATATGTCTAACAGGTAAACAGATGTCGATTTCCAGGTCGATTTTTGTAACTGATGTTCGGGCGGCTTTCCCCAGCGTAATGTGCGGCCTGAATCCCCGCTGAACCGATTCAAAGCCGCCGGCAGCCAGTGACGCGGAAAGTTGCTGATACAGTGCCATTAATGATGTCGAATATTCGGGAATGGCGGCGACAGTCCGACTCTCTCTTGCGGGAAACTGCTCGACAGCCTTCAACGATAAATCAAATTTTTTAACGCGGAGGGCTTGGACGATCTGTACGGCAATGGCGGCCTGCTCGGCGGTTTGTTCACCGAGAAACCTCAACGTTAGATGTCGGCGTTGTGCGGGTACCTGGCTAGAGTTGGTATCGTTCAACCGTTGCTGGCAAATGTCATCCAGAAGCTGGTTCACTGTTTCAGTGAGTGTCAGGGCGATAAACAGTCGCACAGGATCACCAAATCAGTCGCCGCAGTATATACAGCCGGAAGTACAGGTTTCACGAACCTCTATTTTACTCAGCAGGGGGAGCATCGGTTTTAACCGTGCCCAGATCCACCTGGCTATATTTTCACTGGTGGGATTTTCCAGTCCGTCGATTTCGTTGAGATAATGATGATCGAGTTGGTCATAGACCGGTTTGAAG
>TARA_R110000787_G_scaffold142105_2_pt1 | contig 9993 bp, 6 predicted proteins | sample TARA_R110000787 | Tara Oceans TARA_R110000787 (sample SAMEA4397920) | marine metagenome | biome: Polar Biome; feature: [DCM] deep chlorophyll maximum layer (ENVO:01000326); material: water (ENVO:00002006), including particulate matter (ENVO:01000060) such as... | depth 35 m
ACCAGCCGGTTCATGCGGCTGTCAAACATCCTGGTCCGTCAACCCGAGATCACGTTGCTCGGGGTCTGCGCCTTGCAACACGTTCCTCCTCGGACCCGCCGAATCTACTTGGACACCCCTTCGCTATTCGCGGTCGTCGCGGCCATCAACGAAATCCGCGAGTCCGAGGCGGCGCTGCCGCCCATCTCGGCCGACAGCTACCGATCCTATCACGGGGTGCGGACCTACGCCCATTTCGACCTTGAGCATGCGGTGGCGATAGTCTCCGCTTCCTCGAGCGGCGGTCTGGCCCTCATCCTCGAAGAACGCGGCTTCGACCAGAAGGCGATCGTCCACCTCCTGTTCCTCGGTAATAAAATCCCGACTATCACCGTCGCGGTGGACCTGCACCGGGACGCAAAGAACCCCGGGGGCTTCAACTTTACGACCGAGGGCAACGGCGACGGCGACTGCAGCTTGTGCGACACCGGGTCCCTACCAATCACGCTGGAGGGTGATCAATTCAACATCGCAGGTCCGCAACCCGAACCGCTTGTGATCACGCGCACCCCCGCGCATGCGGCGCTCCGCGACCTAATGGACCGTCACGCCGGGACGCACACGTTCCGCGTCAACGGAGGTCTGCCTGTGCGACAGTATGCGATTGACCCGGACGTGGTCGGCAGCCTCGGCAACGCCCTCAAGCGCCTAAATTACCTTGCCGCGGCAAAGATCCCCGCCCGCCTAGGTCACTGCGTCGCGGCGAACGAGGGATCCAGGAAGTTCGCGCAACGCCTGCTTGCTGCCGCCGGTTCTGCGATAGAGGTACTGCTTCCGGACGAGTTCGAGGACGCCGTCGCCAAGGCGGGGAAGCCGTTCGAGGACCCGATCTTGGTGGCCGCCGCGGTAGTCGGAGGCGGGCGCCAGTTGCTCGACATAAGCCGGCGCCTCCGCTCGTGCCCGGACGCGCCGATCATCTACTTCGCGGGCATCGTGACGACTCCGAGCGCGGAGCGGACCAGAATTCTGGCCAATAGCTTGGCCCTGACCTCGAACCCCGCGAACCATCCGCTCGTGATCCTCGACGAGATCAACCTGCCGGCGGCCGACGCGCCGAATGCATGGGGTGCCGAGTTGTCGCTGCTTGACGCGGTTGCCAACGCTGGCCTCACGCTCACCGCCGATCTTGTCGCCCGGCGGGCCCGCCTTCGTGGCACCTCCGCCGCGCTTGAGACGGACTTGTTTGTCGCGAACACCGGCGCCGGTTCGCTCGCGCTTCAACCGGGGTTCGCCTTCTGGTCGCCCCTGCTCACAGGCGGCTCACATACGCAGGCCGACGTGTTCTACACAATCAGCGCTGTGCTTCAGGGGCTACGCACGGCTGAGGCGGGGATCGGGCGAAAGACGCTCCGCACCGAATGGTTCTACCGGACGCTGCTGAGCCCTGAGAACTTTGGGCGCTTCAACGATGCCATCATACAAGCCAGCCTGCTCCGAGCCGCCCGACCGTCCGAACTCGACTACACCGACAACCGGGTGGCGAGCGCGGACGCGTCGCGGCTCATCAGGCGAGTCGTGGAGAGCGCGAGGACGGCGCGGGGAGAGGCCGCCGCGGAATTTCTGCTCGCGCTGGCGATGAGAAGGTTGAAATTGGACAAGGCGGATCTTGCTACTGTTCTCAACGACCTCCCTGGCCAGACCCCGCTGGTCGATCAGCTTGCGGGAATCTGCCGCACCCGGCTGCTCTAAGTCGGACCGTCGAGGCCGGTGGCCATGTCTGGTCGCCGAACTCCGCTGGAGCTTCAGCGCGTGCCGGAGGGTCACTATTACTTCCGAACGACGATCGACCAGCGTGTCGCCCATGATGTCTGGCACTGGCGTGTCCGGTTGAAGTTTTTGGTCTTGGATGATGTCGCCTTTGAACTCCTGCCGCGTCCGTCTTGCTAACATACCCCGGCTTGAACATCTCTGCGCAGCGGCAGATGTCGTGAGCCCCGCGAACCAGCCGTGTTTACCGCCACACCCCAATTGCAGGCATCCGAACGGTGTCTAATGAGCGACTGCTTCGGGGGCAAATCGACTCCTGGTCAAACGGAATTGAGGCGCTTTGCTGCCCGGCGGCTGCCGGAACGGGCGAATGACCGGGTCCGGCGTAATGCGACGTTCCTGCAGCCGCATCGGAATGGTTTAAGTTGGTCGACAGCGGTAGGCGACTGCTGGGCGAAGCTATTGTTTCCGCGTATTCTCAGAAATGTCAGGTCCCAGATGAAGCGGTCGTTCACGAGGCGGCGGTGCTCCGCTAGGGAACGAGCCAGGCTGGCCATTCGGCCACTGACTGGTGTTGAACGGTTAAACCTGATCAGGCCGATCTAGAGGAGCAGCAGTGCCGATACTCTTTTGCAATATCTCTTGGATGAAACATTACGCTGGCAGAACATCGAAGGACCCACCGCTCGGCGGCGGCGGATTCCCGGTGGCTGAGGGCTATTGCGGCGAGGAATGTAATTTCGTGCCGTGCGAGGATGGCTTTGTCTACGGTCACTTCGAGACGATCAAAGGTGACGAAGACCGTCAGGTTCGGATCGAGCGCCTCGGAGCCAGCCTCTCGGATACGCAAGTAGACGGCGTCGATATTGTCTGGACGGCGCCGACTAGGGGAAAGGATCCGCGCACGGTTGTTGGTTGGTCGAGGAACGCGACCCTGTATCGTCAACGCAAGCTGTTTGGAGATGATTTCCCGTCCGAGCAGCACCGCCGGGATGAGATAAGATCCTATCGTGTCCGCGCCAGGAGTGAAGACGTGTTCCTCCTCCCAATGAAGCAGCGGCGCATGAATCTTGAACGCGGCCCAGGTTGGAGCGGCCAAGCGAGCTGGTGGTACGCGGACGACACCACAGATGTCGCGGCAGCCGAATTTGTTGCGACCGTTAGAACGATGATGGACACAGGCGACGTGCCGTCTGTCACGACCCGACCGAGGAATCGCAAGGCTGGCCGAAAGGGGCGTGCTGGTGCGGCTGCGCGCGATCCTTACCAGCGCTACGTCGCCGAGTATGAGGTCGTGATACATCCGCGGCACGATAAGCTGCAGGAGCAATTTAAAGCATATCTTTCCGGCCAGTACGACGAGATCGACTTTCCAGCCTGCGCGCGCGATGATCTACGCTATGTGGTGAAGGGTAGTCCCGGCGTCATGGTAGAGATTAAGCCGACCGACGCCGCGACTCTCCGGTACGCGATCCGTTCTGCCATCGGTCAACTATTAGATTACCGCCAGGATCAGCGATGGACTGGCCCCCAGCTGATAGTCGTCGAAACAAAGGTGGAAGTGGAAGATGATCTCCGACTGGCCTTTGATAATGGCTTTGGCCTGGCTTGGCCGTCGAGGAGCGGGTTCACGGTTCAATGGCCTGACCAAAGCGGCGGCACAAAGAGCGGATGAATGACTGACCGCTTCTAAATCGCCACTTAGATTCTACATGACGACAATTGCGCGCATCGCAGCCTGATCGGTCGACCTCAGGTGGACGGCAGGTTTTGGCTGGGGCCGACGTTCACTCCGCGACCGGCGAATGGCATGAGTTGGTCGGCAAGCGATGTTCCGAGAATAGTAACTAAGCCATCTTCTCTGTACCGGACGGCCGCCTATCGCCAGCATCAGTTAGACGGAGCCGCCGCCGTACCTGCAGATACTTGCAACGCAACGATCCGTTCCATGCAGACTGCATGCACAATCCGCCCGAGTTCCTCAATTCTTTCAGCTAGCCAATCCAGTTCCTCTATAGATATGCGGTAATGTTTGGAATAACGAGCCTTAACGTAAGCTTCCTTGAGCTTCTCAAACAAGGCACGCTCCTTGCGCAATTCACGCGGCCATGCTTCGATCAACCGAAAATCAAGCCGTTCTGCATGGGTGCGCAGGAACAAAATATTGTGATTATGTGGAGTGTAAAATGTACAGACTAACAAAACGCAGTTATACAGCCCCTCTACAGCCTGATGAAACTCAAAAGCTGCATGCTTTAACAGACCCTGCTCTACCGCATATTTAGCAAGCCTGACCCGTCCTTCGCTGGACGGCAACCATTCGTCAAAATACTCGCGAGCCATTTGGAGATTGGCTTGCGGCGTTTTGGGCATCGGTTTGCTCAACTCACGGTCATCAGCCTCGTAGATCGCGATACCCTCGCGCACGATGTCCATGAAAAAGAACCGTCCATGGGCAAGGCCGTCGTTCACCTGTTGGAGAGAATGAACAATGAAATTGACAGGCGTCCGTAACCGTCCCGCGATCATCTCCTCAATCAGGCGTTCGTCAGCTCGGGTCCAATACGCCGCCCGGTCAGCAAGTTCTTTCTGGCTGACGATAATGAGCAGATCAAAGTCAGAACGGTAGCCTTTAGCGGTATGAGGCTCGTCCACCCATCCCCCGCGCGCATGGCTGCCGTAAAGAATGATCTTGACGATCTTCCCCTTTTTGCGCCTGCCTGTCGCTTCCACGTGCGCGCCGTCAAACTCTTCGAACAGCAGCTGAATCACATGATCGAGTTCTCGCTGCTTGGTGGCAGGCAGGTGGTCAAAATCGGTCCTCATTCAGACCCTCCTAGCAAAATTTCTGATCAACCGCCTCGAAGCGGAGGATTTAAGCAATCGACGAGCTGTGTGAAGGGGCAATTTGGTCACCCTTGAATTATTGGCGCGCGCGATACGCCGTCACCCAAGATTCCGGATAGCGTGCGGGGTTAAGCAAGTTCGATTTGAAATAGCCCAGCGGCAGATTCCAGCGATGCTCGATCCACATCTGGTTTTGCAAGTTGTCGGCACCGAGCGCCACACGCCGAGTGATTAGCAATATCCGGCGACGTTGAGGTAAAAATCATGGTTTTATTCCTCAGGATTTGCTATAATTTGAGCCATAAGCGATTCAGGAATAGCTCATGAAATGGAACTGGCAGCAACCCGATTGGCCCGTCTTCGAATGGGACAGGACCGCCCTAGCGGCGCTGGAAGCCCGGTTTTTGCAGCAATCCGGCATCGTTATAGGGTCTGTCAGGCATCTTGGCGATGATGATAGGGCATTCCTTACGATCGACCTTATGACCGGTGAGGCAATTAAAACATCCGAGATCGAAGGAGAGATATTGAACCGAGATAGCGTTCAGTCGTCTCTTCGCCGTCAGTTCGGCCTTGCCGCCGATCATCGCCAGATTCCGCCCGCCGAGCGCGGCATCGCAGATATGATGATTTCGCTTTATCGCGGGTACGCCGAACCATTGACCGATCAAACCCTGTTCACCTGGCAAAAAATGATCCTCAACGGTCGGCAGGACATTCGAGCGATTGGACGCTATCGCGATCACGACGATCCGATGGAGGTCATTTCGGGGCCATTGCATAAACCGACAGTGCATTTCGAAGCGCCGCCATCGTCAGCCATGGTGACGGAGATGCAGCGGTTCATCATATGGTTTGCCGATACAGCCCCCGGCGGCAAAACCCCGTTGCCCGCACTGACGCGGGCGGCAGTCGCGCATCTCTTTTTCGTCAGTATTCATCCGTTCGAAGACGGCAACGGTCGTATCGCGCGGGCGCTGGCTGAAAAGGCGCTGTCGCAGGCTATTGGCCAGCCCAGCCTCATCGCTCTATCGCATATCATTCAACGAAAGCGCTCAGCCTACTATAACGCGCTAGAAGCGGCCAACAAGCGAAACGAGATCACGCAATGGCTTACCTACTTTGCGGAAACGGTACTCGATGCGCAGGATCACAGCCTTGCGCTTGTCGACTTTCTCATGGCGAAAACAAAATTCTACGACCGCTTCCGAGATTGTATGAATGAGAGACAGGTAAAGGTCATCGCCCGCATGTTCCGCGAAGGCCTTGAAGGTTTCAAAGGAGGGCTTAGTGCCGGAAACTATATCACGATCGCGGACACCTCCCGCGCCACAGCCACGCGCGATCTGCAAGAGCTTGTGGCAATGAGTGCACTAACCTCATCCGGCACACTCAAATCCACCCGGTATCACCTTAACATCAGCGCCCACACTAGCGTATTGCTCCCACCTCAACTTCAGACATAAGGAATGTATAGGCACTGGGATTTCAGTTACCCTCTGAGAAAAGTAGATGCAAAAAGGGCTTGCCAAGCGCTGCCCTACGAGACAAAATGTGTCCTGAGAGGTGATAGAGAGCCTTCTTAACCTCTTGAAATACCGCCATTTATGGGCAGCACGGGTGCGTAGGCTCCATGAATGGAACCAACCCATCCATCGGGTGCGCGGCCGGATCGAGAAGATTTTCGGGACATGGAAGCGCTCTTACGGCCTGCGCCGAATGCGATGGCGAGGTCTCGCCAAAGCCGCCATTCAGGTCCACCTCACCGCCATTGCCTACAATCTCAAGCGCACCATGAATATCCTCGCAGCCCAGGCATAACAGGGCCACCGGTCATGGCCTCAGAGGCCGCAACGCAGCGCGATCAAAGCTGAAGACAGAAAAATAAATGCATTTCAGTCTCCTACAACCACCCGCACACAGGTCTCATAACTAGTAGTTATAGTCCAGCCTGATCCCATAGGTAGCGGGCTTTGCCGCGAGCCGGAAGCGCGTGTCCCAATATTGGTACACGCCGGTCCAATAGTATTTATTCGTTACATTCTCACCCCACACGGTCACACGCCATCCCTGATCCTTGGATTCAATGCCGGCCCGCAGACCAAGCAGCGCATAGGACGGCAGTCGAAAATTCGGATCAGCGCCGATCGAAGCATAGGACGAATCACGCGCGGTTACATTGGCACCAGCAAAGGCACCCTTCCCATTACCAATGTCCCAGCTATAGCTGCCGTCTGCGACAAATTGCCATTTGGGAGAGAAGGGAAATGTCGAGCCGGCATAGTCTTCCACCTGGGCCGCGGCATTGTATCCGACATAACGCTGCACTTTAGTATTGAGATAGGTGCCGGATCCACTCAGGGTCAGGCCCTCAACGGGCGTTGCAACGAGTGAGCCTTCAATGCCCCAGACCCGCGATTTGGGAATGCTCACCATCGCTTCCACAAGCCCGAAGACAGGATCGACGATACGACCGCGCAACTGCTTCTTCGCATAATCATAGTAGAAACCAGCGAGATTGAGCCTGAGCGCCTTGTCAAACAGAGGGACTTTAACCCCTGCCTCATAGGCCAGCAGGGACTCCTGCTTGACCGGCTCGAAGCCGAGATAGTTCGCTGCCGACACGGACGGGATACTGCCGGACTTGTAGCCCTGGGCGATGTTGGCATAGAGGAGAGTGCCGCCGTCCGTCTTCCAGTTGGCGCCGGCGCGCCACGAAACATTGTTTTCGTTCAACTTGTTATGAATCATATTGGGAAGAAAATTTTGGTCGAGAGTGAAGCAGCCGCCCGAAACAGCTGGTTTCACGAGCGATCCCAATAAGGCCGTCTGTAGGACGTTGAAGATGGCGGCTGCCTTTCCTTCATCGTCCAGCGGGTCGATGTCGCACCCGGAGAACGAGCGGTTCGCCTGCGTGTAACGCACGCCGCCTACCAGCGAGAGATGATCCGTTACCCGGAAATCAGCGTTGGCAAAGGCCGCATAGGTGTTCAGGCGCGAACTGGTGACCGCTTCGACGGACGTGAAGCCAGGAAGCCCCGGGAAAGGTGCCGTGGAGGATTGCAACTTCGTATTAGAATAATTTCGTTCGTTGATATCGGCATAGGAGTAATAGAGACCTGCCACCCAATTCAACCGATTACCGGTACCCGACAGCCTAAGCTCCTGGTTGAACGATTCGATCTTACCGGTATTCGCTGCTGCCTGTTGCTCGATCGCAGTTGCGCTGAGATCCTGCCAATTAACGATCTTGAGATTCTGATAGCCGGAGATCGAGGTGAGCGTAACGCTTGGTGAGAACTCATAGTCTGCTCGTACGGTGCTTTGCAGAAACCTGTTTTTGACTGTCATGGGCCAGCCTGCAAACCAGTCTGCCGCGCGAGCATCTCCAGCCGGCGGCTTCGGATAGTCCGGTGAATAGGCGCATCTGCTGGGGTCCGCGCAATTGATGTCCGTCAGCTGATAGGCCTGGGTGTCAGATCTGTCCCGCCATCCATTGGCCGTGAATTTGATCTTCAGGCGATCGGTGGGCTGCCAGTCCAGCAAGAGCCGGGCCGCGAACTGGCGCGTCGCGCCGAGCTGTTCTCCGCGTGTATAGCTGCGCTGCCAGGTCCCGCTGTTGAGGGCGCGGAATGCGAAGCGGCCAGCCAATGTGTCGGTAATCGGACCACTGATGAAGCCCTTGGCGTCCGTTGTGTCGAACCGACCGTAGCCGAATGATCCGCCGGCCTTGAATTCCTGCGTTGGCCGCGCGGCGATATAGTTGATTGCGCCGCCGGTTGAATTTTCGCCGTACAGCGTTCCTTGTGGGCCTTCCAGCACCTCGACCCGCTCGACGTCGATAACGCCTACCTGGGTCATCGCGGGGAACGCCAACGGCGCTTCATCGACATAGACCGTGACGGCGGGGGCTGATGATAATGATGATTCGTAGAAACCGACACCGCGCAAGGTATAAACCGGAGGGCCGGAAGGAGTCGGCGTGAAGGTAAAGCCTGGAACGATTTTACCCAGATCGGCAGTGTCGTTGATGTTGAGCGATTGCAGCGTATCACCGTCCACTGCGGTAATCGACATTCCTACATCGTTGATCGACTGCTGGCGCTTCTGGGCCGTCACCACGATCTCCGTGGGGTCGCGATCCTCCGGGGCAGCCGGGGCCTGCGCAAAGGCTTGGCCCGCATAGAGGGCTATCGACAGGCTGATCGCAGACGATGACCTGCGCCAGGTTCGGGTACGGCGGGACGGTTCGTGCATGATGTTTCCCCTTTGTTTCGATCGGCATTATTGCCGCTTGGTGACGTCCGCAAACTCGTCAAAAAAGGGGGGCGTCCGATGTTGTGACATCTTGTGATGTGGCGTCATCCGACCGATCGGATTTTTGCGGCTTTGCTGCAGAGGTTCCCTGATGGCCATCGGCGCCGCTCAACGAACGGAATACGGTTCCGCCTGCAAGCGCACCCTTTGGATTGTCGAGCGACGATACCAATTTTAGGCGAGGAATGATGTCCCTAGCGAGCAATTTCAAAAACCGCTCCTGATCGGCAGCGGGGGAATGGAAGACGAGGTGATTAAAACCCATTGCGACATAGGCGCGTATCGCTTCGATCACGGCATCCGGATCGGATGAGACGATCCATCGGGACGCTGCCCGTTCTATTGGCAGGGCGTCGGCGAGGCGCTCCATGTCGATGGGGTCCTCAACATCGACCTTTTCTGCCGGGCTGAGCGCGAGAGCGCCCCAGAAGCGTGTGTTGTTAAGTGCCCGGCCGGGGTCCTCGTCATAAGATAGCTTGATTTCGATCATGCGCTCGAACGGTGCGCTGCGCTGTCGCTCTGCCAGGCCGAGGTTGAGGTTGGGCAGCAGCCTTTCCTCGTACAGAGCTGTTGGCTTGCCGCTGGTGCAGATGAAGCCATCGGCCGTTTTGCCCGCCAGCTTTGCCATGAACGGTCCGGCGCCCGCGATGAAGATGGGAATCTGCGTATCGGGCCGGTCGTAGATAGTCGCGTTCTCGGTACGGTAATAACGCCCTTCGAATGTAAGGCGCGGCTCTTTCCAGAGGCGTTCGATCAGCTCAACGGCTTCCCGCAACCGCGCGGTGCGCTCGCTCTGTTCGGGCCAAGTCATGCCCGAAGCCGGCACCTCGTTCAGCGATTCGCCGGTTCCCACGCCCAGTACGATCCGGCCTTCGAACATCGCACCGAGCGTCGCGAAAGCTTGGGCTACAATCGATGGGTGATAGCGGAAACAGGGCGTCAACACGCTGGTGCCCAGCGTAATGCGGGAGGTACGCGCGCCAGCAGCGCCCAGCCACGCAATCGAATTTGGTGCGTGGCCACCATTGTGTCGCCATGGTGCTGATTCCGAGGCAAGCCGCCCCCTCATTCCGAAATGATGCC
>TARA_R110000787_G_scaffold220726_1_pt1 | contig 9983 bp, 12 predicted proteins | sample TARA_R110000787 | Tara Oceans TARA_R110000787 (sample SAMEA4397920) | marine metagenome | biome: Polar Biome; feature: [DCM] deep chlorophyll maximum layer (ENVO:01000326); material: water (ENVO:00002006), including particulate matter (ENVO:01000060) such as... | depth 35 m
CGCTACTTCAGCCCGAATTCGCCATTGTTCGAGGTGGCCTATATTGATAACAATCAAATACATATCTCAATACATTTATATTCCCACATTACTTACCACGTTGGAGGTGAGTGGCGACCGTTTTCGCAGATCCAGAGCCAGCTGATCTGGTGTCCCCGCTTGCGCGCCCAGTCTCTCGCCAGCTTGAGAACCCTGTTATAGCAGGCATGCGTTCGGCTGGAACAAGACTAACTTCTCCCAATGAACGATAAGGAAGCGGTTAGGTGACATGCCTTCGCAATCATGCTGCTCAAGGCTGTCAAACCAACCCCGCATTGTGCGCGCAGTTGGCTGGGAAATACCGGCAATGGCAATATATTGGATTTCAATTAACATTTCTTGCATCTCAATGGAGCCTTAGGCACAGTAATAATATAGTAGATTTAAAGCAATGGAGCGATAATGGGATTCGGCGTCAAAAGTAATATTCTGAACAAATTATCCGAGTATCGAGATGCCTATATTTCCACTGGATTCTTTAAAGAAATCGCGAAACATTTAACCGAAACAAAACCTGTGGTATTTTATGTAGGGGCAAACACCGGTCAATATTTACGAACTATACATCACAATTTGAATAATCCAGAAGTATTCTGCTTCGAACCCGCAAAGGTTAATTTCGAGAAGTTAACAAGAAACGCGAGTTCGTTTAAACAAACCCACGTCCACCAACTGGGCTTGGGTAAGGAGAAATCGGAACTTTTTGTTATTCCTTCCGATCCGGACGCCATGAAACATCAACAAACAGACACGATGGTTAGATTATCATCTACTGATACAGCAGATTGGGGTGAGAGCGTACAAATTTCGACGGTAGACAATTTCAGCCGAGAGTCGCAAATAAATCACATCTCGATCCTAAAGCTCGATGTAGAAGGGTCTGAAACGGACGTCCTTTTTGGAGCGACATCGTATTTGACTGAATTGAAAATTGACTGCGTTTTTGTCGAATGCTCTTTAAACCCTGACAATAATTGGCATGTGCATCTGGATGAGATTAGAGCGATTTTAGAACCCCTAGGATACAGGATTTTTAAGATTTATGACCAAGTATCCGAGTTTTTTACTAATCAACCCCACCTCCGTAGAGCGGACGTTGCTTTCATATCCCCTAAGATTTATAATCGCTAGGATAGCTAGCGGCATATAACCAACTACATCTTTTAATGCGACACTAGCGAAGCCAACTATGGGATAAAGCTAAATAGCGGGAAAAACTTTGATCCCGTATTTTCCAAATTCTGTTAAACATCCCCATCGCTTCCCCATAATTTTGCCTTCGTCATGCCACCGTCGCAACCCCAATTCACACGCGGCCGTTTTCGACGCTCCCTTAACGTTTTTGCCACCGGTCATCCCTCTTCTTGGAGGCCGAAGCTACGTCAGCGTGAGCAGCCTGAGCAAGGTGGCATCCTTTCAAGGCCCTTGGAGATTCGATATCCTTTGATTTTAAACAGCGCTTTAGCTCCACGGGCTTGCCGGGAATATATGGCCTTAAGGCATCAAGGTACCTTCGACGATAATATATCAGGCCGTCTTTGGAATTTTGCTGGATATATTTAAAACAATTCCCACCGATTGGGTACCTTCCCCTGCACCCTCAGGAAGAGGATATGCTAAGAAAAATCAGTGGCTTGCTGGTCATTTGCGCCCCCTAGAGGGGGGAAATGGTGGACAGGATAGGATTCGAACCTATGTACGCTTACACGGGCAGATTTACAGTCTGCTGCCTTTAACCACTCGGCCACCTGTCCATCAGGTTATCCAAGGCCGCCATCGGCGACAAGAGCGGCTCAATGACGAAGGGATGGCAAACTGTCAATGCCTGCCCTTGCAAATTTGCAGAAAAAAAGGGCTGTCCGCAGGAGGCTTACCGTCTAGAGAGCAATTATGGCACGCAAAAACAAATCAATTAAGAAAACCGGTGGCGGACTCAAATTCTGGGGACGGCACGCGGTAGAAGCAGCGCTCGACAATCCCGACCGGGTGATCAAGAAGATATCGATCACCCGCGAGGCTCTCGCAACGCTGGAAATCCCTGATGATATCGCGGTTGTGATCTGCGATGTCGCCGATCTCGGCCGGGTTATCCCGCGCGACGCGCCGCATCAGGGCATGGTCGCCGACGTCGATCCCCTGCCCGACATCTGGCTGGGCGAAATACTGGACCAACAGACCGACCGTCCTTTGCTGTTGCTCGATCAGGTGACCGATCCGCATAATGTCGGAGCGATCTTGCGGTCTGCTGCTGCCTTTGATGCCGCCGCGATCATCACCCAGGACCGTCATGCCCCGCCCGAATCGGGTGTCGTGGCAAAATCGGCTTCTGGTGCACTGGAAATCGTTCCGTGGATCCGGGTGGTCAACCTGTCCCGCGCGCTCGATGATATCGCCGAAGCCGGCTATTGGCGGATCGGGCTCGATGGCGATGCCGTCGATGAACTCGAGGGCGCGATGGGAACTGGTAAAATCGCTCTGGTGATGGGCGCGGAAGGCGAAGGCCTGCGCCAGAATGTCGCGGCCCATTGCGATACATTGGCGAGACTGCCGATGAGCAGCAAGATGGAGAGCCTGAACGTATCCAATGCGGCCGCCATCGCTTTATATGCGGAGTATACGAGGAAAAAGGGGCAATAAGTCTATGATCCAGTTTGGCAAATTGATCGCAGCTCTATCGATACCATTACTGCTGGTCGGCTGCTTGTTGGTTCCTGGAAAATTTGATTCACAGCTGCGGCTGATGAACGACGGCACCTATGTCTTTACCTACAACGGCCAGATGCAACTGGCCGAAGACGACGGCAACTCGATGTCTCCTCCGTCCGGAGAGAGCAATGATGATTCGCCCGAAGGTGGCGACAAGGACGATGAGCAGAAAAATGCCGCCATGCGCTCGATCTTCGGAGGAGCGGTGCCCGGTGATGACGAGGGTCTGAAGGAATTCGCCGCCCAGCTCGCCAAATATGACGGCTGGAACAAGGTCGAATATGTCGGCGATAATCTGTTTGAAGTCGAATATATGGTCAGCGGAAATTTCGACCAGATGTTCGCGTTCCCGACAATACCGGGCGCAACCATGCAATTCCCCTTCGTCCAGATCATCCGTCGGAGCGGCGGTGAGCTGGAAATCTCAACACCGGCGATGGCGGGACCGGGCGGTCTGGCCGGCGCCATGGGGCCGATGCCGATGGGCGGATCCGGCAAGAACAAGACACAGCCGATCGATGGCAGCTTCACCATCGAGACGAATGGCGAGATATTGAGCAACAACACCGCAGACGGCTATAAAAGCGACGGTGCTGTCAAGAAACTGCAGTGGAAAGTCAATGAAGCGAGCAGTGCCACTGGCAGCCCGCGGGCCATCGTCAAACTGGCACGATAGAGCAGCCGGACACAAAAAGGGAGCGGCAAAGCACTCCCTTTTTGTGTCGGTTGACCGGGAATCAGTCTTCTTCGGCGATCCGGACTTTCAGGCCATCGAGATCGTCGGATACTTCGATCTGGCAGCTGAGCCGCGAAAATTCATCGCGATGATCGCTGCTTTCCAGCAGATCATCTTCATCTTCGCTCATTTCCGGCAATTTCGCTTTCCAGTCGGAATCGATATGGACATGGCAGGTCGCGCAGGAGCAGCAACCGCCGCATAGGGCCAGCAATTCATCAAAGCCATTGTCGCGAATCGCTTCCATGACGCTGATTCCGCTGTCGACGGAAACCGCTTTTTCTTCGCCATCGCGGCCGGTTACGTGAATCGTTGGCATAGTTACCCCTTAGTGACTGTTCATTGAAAATCCCGCACGCTATGTCTGGGCCGTCAAAAAGAATCAAGGGCCGAAACAAGGACCGATATTCAATGGGCCTATCAAAAGAAGTGATCAAAGCCGGACTGGACCATGTCAGCAGCATCGAACCGCGACTGGCAGAAGCCGTCGCCCGGTCCGGTTATCCCGAGCCCCGGATCCGTCCTGAGGGTTATGAGACGTTGCTGCGCACCATCGTCGGCCAGCAGGTCAGCGTGGCATCGGCAGCAGCAGTCTGGAACAAGCTGGAAGCGCGGCTGGGCAATGGTTGCCCGGCCGAAGCGCTGATCGCCACCGAATTTGACGAGCTGCGCGCCTGCGGCCTGTCACGCCAGAAACAGGGCTATGCACGGAGCTTGGCCGAACTGATCCTCTCCGGCGGGCTCGATCTCGACAATCTGCCGCCGGATGATGAAGAAGCGATCGCGCTACTGACGAAGGTCAAAGGCATTGGCCGCTGGTCCGCAGAAATCTATCTGCTGTTCGCGCAGGGCCGCCCGGATATCTGGCCGGCCGGTGATCTTGCGATCCAGATCGGCGTCGGCAATTTTCTGGAGCTACCCGAGCGGCCATCGGAAAAAGATATCCGCGAGCGCGCCGAAGCATGGTCCCCGCACCGCGGTGCCGTGGCGATATTCACCTGGCACCATTATCATGTGATGGTGATGTAGCGACTAGAGATCGATCGGGTGGTTCCACCAAGCGGTATCGGTAAAGGCGCGCATGTCCAGTTCGAAGGTCCAGGCCGAGCGGTGCTGGTGCGCGACATGGAAATAGGTGTCGGCAATCGCGCTTGGCTCCATGATCTCGTCCTTGCCATTGGCCTTGGCTTCTCGCAATTTTGCAAAACGCTCCGGCCCGAGCAGCTTACCCAGCGTATCCGGCGCGTTGACCGCGCTATCGATCAATATATGCGCAACATGGATGTTCTTCGACGCGAATTCCGCGTTGAGCGTCTGGCAGAGCATCCGCCGTCCGCCCATGGCAGCGGCATGGCTATGCTGTCCGGCATTGCCGCGCATCGCGGACGTGGCAGAGGTCACCAGCAGCGCCCCTCCCCCGCGTTCGACCATTTTCGGGAACAGCTTTTGCGCGACCCGGAACACACCCAGAGTGCCCATCCGCCAGCCCAGTTCAAATGTCTTGGGCGGCGTATCCGCCAGCGCCCGGTTACCGATCTGCGCTCCGAGATTATAGACCAGAACCTTGATCGCTCCGATATCCGCTTCGACCTCGTCGATCAGCTTCTCGATCGCGCCCTCGTCCACCGCGTTGAGCAAATGGCCCGAAGCCTTGCCACCGGCAGCTTCGATTTCGGCGACCATCTGGTCGAGACCTTCCTGATCGCTGCGCCGGCACAAGGCGACATGATAGCCGTCTTGCGCGAAGCGTTTGCCGACATGGCCGCCAATGCCGGCGCCTGCTCCGATTATCATGCAAACGTCGGTCATATAATGCGCCTTCTATTTATTTGAGGAACGGATTGAGCTTCATGACTTCTTCCATGAAGGATCGTGGCTTTTTCCAGTTGGCGGTTTTCAAATTGGTCTTGAGATCCAGCGTCTTGATCACATCATTGATGAAATGCACGCAATTGCGCTTGTTGAGACTATAGCTTTTCTGCGGAATAGCCTGCCATTTTTGCACCACGGCCATCAGTTTGCGATATTTCCCGTCGTCAATTTTAACGGTAAAATGCGGGTTGCTGCTGGCGATATAGCTGGCCGACGGTGCTTTTACATGGCCGTTGACCGAGCCGAATAATATGCCGGGCGACACGTTGATTGCGGTAAAGCCAAAGGCGGTGTCGACTTTCTTGCCATCGGACAGTTCGCCCTTTGCGACAAAGAAAGCGTGCGGGAAATTCTTGCCGAAATCGTGCGAGTAGAATGTGACGTTCACGTCCGCCCGCGCCGTGACCGAGAAGGATGCGGCGAAGAACAACGCGACCAGACCGACGATTCTCAACAGATATGTAAAACCAGATTTCACGTTCATTCCTTCAAATTGTCATTCAGCCAGCGTGCGGCCTGTGCTGGCGTTTTCTTATTGCCTTCGCGATCGACCGTATAATTGGCTTCCCGCATATTTTCTACCGTGATCGCACCGGTCAGGGGATTTAGTGCTGCAACAAATTTGTCGTCGCTGGCGCGTTTCGGGGCGAGCAGCAGGATCGCTTCATAGGATGGCACCGCGCCTTTCGGGTCTTCGAGTATGACAAAGCCGTTTGCCGCGATCCGGCCGTCGGAAGAAAAAGCGGAAATCACATCGACTTCACCACTGGCCAGAGCCGGATACATGAAGGTGGGACTGAACGACCGGGCGGTCTTGAACCGGATCGGATAAATGTCCTGGACCATCTGCCATTCGGGTCGTTCGAGAAATTCGACATCGGTGCCGAAATTGAAATCGCTCGACATGCGCGCCAGATCATCGAGCGTTTTGAGCGACTTTTCCCGGGCGTCTTCCGCCCTCACAGCAAAGGCATAAGTATTCTCGAAACCCAGCGCGCCGAGCATCTCGACACCGTGACTGGCGCGGGTCCATTTCGCGATCTCGTTGAGCATCGCCGCCTTCGGCCGGGCATCCGTGCGCTGCATCTGGTTGGTCCAGATCGTTCCCGAATAGTCGACATAAACGTCGATATCGCCCTCCGACAGGGCCTGATAAACCACCGCGGACCCAAGGCCGTCGCGATAACGGACTTCATATCCGGCCGCTTCCAGCCGCGACCCGATCAGCCGCGCGAGTATATATTGTTCCGAGAAATTCTTGGCCCCGACCACCACGACATTGTCGCGTGTCATCAGCAAAGGCAGCGTCGCAACGAGCAGTCCTGCCGCGATAATCGCCGCCCCGGCCCACGCCAATATCCGGCGGCGTTCGCGAATCCCGCGCTCGATCAGACCGAGCAGCAGATCGACCGAAATGGCCAGCGCCGCAGAGAACAGGCATCCCGCCAGCACCAGCGTCCAGTTTTGCGTCTGTAGTCCGGCGAAGATCAGGTCACCGAGACTGGGCTGGCCCACGGTCGTTGAAAGTGTCGCGGCACCGATGGTCCAGACCGCTGCGGTGCGAATCCCGGCCATGATCGTGGGCGCAGCCAATGGTGCTTCCACGTAATATAATTTCTGGGCGCTGGTCATGCCGAGACCGTCCGCCGCCTGCTTGACCGCAGGATCCACCCCGGCCAATCCGGTCACCGCATTGCGCAGGATCGGCAGCAGCGCATAGAGGGTCAATGCCAGAAGTGCGGGCAGGAAACCGAACGCGGATATCCCGCCGCCGACCAGCGCCGACACGCCGAGCAGCAGGGGGTAGAAAAGAGCCAGCAAGGCCAGTCCCGGGATGGTCTGGATCAGACTGGCGACGGTCAATGCGACCGCAGCCACTCTTGGTGAGCGCGCGGCCCAGATAGCCAGCGGCAGGCAAATGATCATCGCCAGCACCAGCGCAGACACGCTGATCTGGACATGGGCGGCGAGCAGTTCCGGCACGCGGGCCAGAGCCTGTTGCCACGCCCCGGTCATGATCTCTTGCTCAATGCGATGATATGTGCGGCCTGGGCGCGGGGAATGGCGACAAGGGCTTCGGCTTCTTCACCGGCATTGCCGGATAACAGCTCGGCGGGCGTGGCATCCGCCTTGATCTGCCCGCCCTCCATCACGAGAATGCGGTCGGCGAGATAGAGCGCCTCGGCCATATCATGGGTGACGATGATGGTGGTCAGGCCCAGCTTGTCGTGCAGCGCCTTATATTGATCGGTCAGATTGTCGCGGGTCACCGGGTCGAGCGCACCGAATGGTTCGTCCATCAGCATCAGGCCGGGCCGCGTCGCCAGCGCGCGAGCCACGCCCACTCTCTGTTGCTGGCCGCCGCTCAGCTGATCGGGCATGCGGGAGGCCATGTCCTGCGGCAATTCGACCAGGTCGAGCAGTTCGGCGACACGGCCGGCGCTGCCATCTTTCTCGCCAGCAAGTTCCAGCCCGATGGCGATATTGCGCGCGATCGTCATATGCGGGAACAGACCGATATTCTGGAAGACATAGCCGATACGACGACGCAGGATATGGGGATCGATCGAGTCGACCGGCTCCTCAGCAATGAAAATCTCGCCGCTGTCCGGTTCGACGAGCCGGTTGATCATTTTCAGCAGGGTCGATTTGCCCGAGCCGGACAAACCGACCAAGGCAACCAGACTGCCCGCCGCAATATCCAGCGATACTCCGTCAACAGCCCTGACCGTAGCGTAATGGCGGCTGACATCTTGCAGACGAATGGAAGGACCGGAGACAGGCATCGGAATATATAGTGACGCGCTTTGTCGTGCATGTCCAACTTCACTTGACGTTCGCGTCAAAAACCGCTGGAATGAACATCAATGTCAATAACGACGCGGGAGTGGATTCATGGGCTATCAAACGGGACAGAAGACAATTTTCATCACTGGCGGCGCGTCCGGTCTGGGCCGCGAAGTCGGGCGCTATTTTGCTGAAAAGGGCTGGTTCGTCGGGATTGCCGATGTCAACGCGGAAGGCATGACCGAAACCGCAGCGCTTCTCCCCGAAGGCCATAGTTCGATCCACCGGCTCGACGTGACCGACCGCGCACAATGGAAACAGGCGGTGGGCGAGTTTGGATCGATTACCGGCGGCAAGATGCATGTCCTGTTCAACAATGCCGGCATTGGTGAAGGTGGAGCGATCCAGGACATGGAAGACGACGCCATCGACCGGATGATCGCGATCAACCTTACCGGCGTGATCAGCGGCACCCGCGCCTGTTTCGAAATGCTCAAGAGCACACAGGACAGCTGCATACTCTACACCGCGTCGGCAGCGGGAATTTACGGCGTTGCCGACCTCAGCGTCTATAGCGCGACCAAATTTGCCGTGCGCGGCCTCGCCGAATCGCATGATATCGAATTCCGCAAATTCGGCATCAAGTCACGGTCGCTGATGCCCGGCTTCATCGACACCAATATCATTTCCAATGTCGTCGAAGGCACCAACCAGAGTGGCAAGGAACGGCTCGAGGAAGCCGGCGTCATGGTTAGCCCGGTTTCGATCATCGGTCCGGCAGCCTGGTCCGCTGTCCACGGCGACAAGGTGCACACGCCGGTCAACAAAATGGCCAAGCAACTGGCCTTTGCCGCGCGCTGGATGCCCGGCCGCGTGCGCAAACAATCGGTCAGCCTGACCAGCGATCTCGGTGAAGTATTGGCCGGAGAAGAGAAATAGGGGCTAGGCGCAACTCTCGATTATTGTCGCCAGATTCACGTCCCGCTCTGACAATCCGCCATTTTCGCCGGCATCGTGAGTGGTCAGCACGATGTCGACCCGGTTGTAGACATTGAACCATTCGGGATGATGATCGGCTTTCTCGGCGTGCAGCGCTACGCGGGTCATGAAGGCAAAGGCTTCCGTGAAGTCGGAGAATTTGAAAGAGCGGCTGATCGCGTCGCGTTCCCCGTCATATTGCCAGTCCGACAGCTTGGCGAGAGCCGCTTTGCGTTCATCCTCAGTCAGTTGCGCCACCATTTTTGTTGCTCCTTGCTTGGCTTTCGCGCCAATCCATGTCTTAAGTCTGTGCGATGAGCAAGGGACAGTCAACCGGAAGCGACAATCGGCTATTGGCCGAGGCGCTAAGCTGCGTGCGCGGCGAGCGGATATTGTTTCGCGGTCTGGATTTTTCGCTTGAGCCGGGACAGGCAGGATTGCTGACCGGCCCCAATGGTGTCGGCAAATCCAGCCTGTTGCGCTTGCTGGCCGGGCTGCTCCAGCCGTCAGCGGGATCTTTTGCAGCGCCGGAGAGAAAAGCGCTGTGCGACGACCGGCTGGCGCTGGACGAGCATCTGCCATTCGAACAGGCACTGCGTTTCTGGGCCAAGCTGGACGGCAAGGGACAGGCAGATGTCACTGCAGCGATGGCGCGCGCGGGTCTCGGCCATCTCGCCGAAGTGCCGGTGCGCTATTTTTCGACCGGACAGAGGCAGAGAGCACGGCTGGCGCGAACCTATCTGACCGGCGCTGGATTATGGCTGCTCGACGAACCGGCCAATGGCCTCGATACGGCTTCGGTCGATCAACTGGGCGTGGCCCTGCAAAGCCATCTCGACACTGGCGGGATCATTCTCGCCGCGAG
>TARA_R110000787_G_scaffold264746_3_pt1 | contig 9979 bp, 10 predicted proteins | sample TARA_R110000787 | Tara Oceans TARA_R110000787 (sample SAMEA4397920) | marine metagenome | biome: Polar Biome; feature: [DCM] deep chlorophyll maximum layer (ENVO:01000326); material: water (ENVO:00002006), including particulate matter (ENVO:01000060) such as... | depth 35 m
ACTATAAATTATGAATTTTACTTTATCAAGTAAACAAAAAGCTGCTATTGAAGCAGGAAGAATTAAAAGAAAACGTCTAATAAGAGCTTGTACTAAAGCCGCTTCTACTAAAAGAAGTTCTGCTTCTAGAAAGCATACCTATATATTCGGTTCTGCGGGTATTGGTAAGACTTACTTATCAGAAAAAGCTGTTAAAGATTCTGGAGTTAAATATGTTACCGTAAGTGGTAATGTTAGTATGTTTGCATTTGCAATAAACCTTGCCTGTGTAAAATATACCTCAGCCCCTAGTGAAAAGGTTGTTGTTATTATCGACGACTGTGATGAGATTCTTAAAGACGCTAAGACTATTAATCAAATGAAAGAACTTTTAGGTAAAGATGTAATGTCTTATAATAAAAGGTTTCACATAAACTCTGTAGGAGAAGAAGATAGTATACCTTATCTTGCTATACAACACTGTATGGTAGAAGGTCAAATGGGTTTTAGTGTTGACTGTTCTAACTTTACTTTTATTATCACCTCTAACACTAAACTTAATTTTGACTCAGATGCAGAAATTATAACTGCTAAAAATGGAGGTATGGATAATGCTAGATCTATAAGAGCCAGACACCTTTCAGCTATAAGAAGAAGATGTAATACTAAAGACATTGATCTTACCTTTGAAGAAAAATGGGGTAACCTTGCTTTAGTTACATTAGAAGATAACTTATGTGATGATTGTACTGAACAAGAGTTAATTTTTATACTTGACTATATGTGGAACAACTGGGATAATTTAACTGAGACTAACATTTCTACTGTTGCCGCTATAATAGATATTTTAAGAGAAGAAGCACCTGAAGATGTAAAAGACGCTATTGACTCTGATTTCTTAAAATAATGGAACAAGAAGAACTACAAAAACTATTGGACTCTCTTAATGAGGGTCCTTTAGGTACTAGAAAAGAATGGCAGTGGGAAAATGCTAACAGGCAAGCATCTTTAAAAGGTATAAAGTATCCTAACAGAAAAAAAAGAGTACCTACTAAACATACTGAAGCTTCTAAAGCTAAATGGAAAGAAATGAGACAAAACCAGAATCCTAGATTAGGAACAGGAGCTACCTATATAGAGCTTACTACTAACACTACAGGGTCTGCTGCTGAATTAGGTTCTATATTTAATTACCAATACCCTAATATTATTATAGCTGCTAAAAAAGACAGACCTATGAAGTTTGGTAGGTTAAAAGGAATGCATTTTAGATTATATAAATAATGAAACAAGAAGAACTACAAAAGCTATTGGACTCTCTTATGGAGGGTCCTTTAGGTAAAAAGACCGACGGGCATTGGAGCCTTGTTAACAATGCTTTAGCTTTAACTTCTAACAAAGAAATTTTAAAAATTAGAGGTAAAAGTATTAGTAAAGCAGTAAAGGGTAAACCTTACATAAAGAAACCTTGGATAAGTAAAGCTTTAAAAGGTAAACCAAGACCATGGCTTAATACTAAAGAAGTTATTGCAAAAAGAGTAGCTAATATAGATTATGCTAACAGAAAGCATCCGGGTAGTAATAAATTAATAAGAAGACCTGTAATAGCAATAGATAAGAAAGGTAATGAAACCTTTTTTGAAAGCATTACAATAGCAGCTAAAGAACTTACTCGCATTACCGGTAAGCAGTTTTATACTCAAAACATTTCTGCTGTTCTTAGCCCTAAAAGAGCAGATAAAAGTACTAAAGGCTATACGTTTAAAGATGTATAGTTGATTAATTGAGATGAAGTTCTTATATTGTAGTTATAAGAATTCATAACCCTTATTTGTTTTATTTTTGAAAGATCGTCTCTAACGGCGGTCTTTTTTTGTACCTATACATTACATAGGTCTTATACGAGAATACATCTAACTGTTAGAGAGACACTTAGTCACAAAAGAAAAGGCCATCTCTCGATGACCCTATCCGGATTATTACTCTGCATGGCAGTACCGAGCAATTCTTTTATATTTTATTAGCTTATATAGCGTTGTAGTAATTATAGTTTGCTGTTACACTTGCAGCAGGCATTGTAGAGCTGTATAACCTAAAGACTGCCATGTCTCCATTATAACAACCACCTGCGTAATTCTGAGTACCCATCCAAGCTTGTCCACTTCCTCCACCGTCAAAGTCCATAGTCTCTCCTGACGGCCAGTTAACTGCACCAGTTCCTAATAAAGTACCATCGAAGTATACTTTTGTTCCCTCTCCTACTCCTCCAGTATAAACTATATGGTGAAATCCATCATCGATAGCTTGATTTGTAAGAGGGTAGTTAATTGCTGTCTGTTCTTCTGTCTTCCAATCAGCTGATATTCTATCTGGTACAGGAGATCCAGCGTATTGCTGTAAGTTAGTTTCTATACGAGTATCAGAATCAAATCTATAAAGAACATTATCACCACCCATTCCAATTGCGTTAATAAAAAACTCTAACGTTACATTTGATAAGCCAGTTAGATCACCAGTTAAAGCAGGCATTGCAAAATGTCCTCCATTCTTATTAAGAGTTCTTACTACACCTAAACTCTGTGAATCAATATACTGAAATAGTTGTGCATTACTATTATTATCAAGGACTGAATCAACTCCATTTCCGCTTAAATCATAGACTGTTGCACCATTAGCCAAAGGGGTACCCCCTCTATACGAACCGTCTGTATTATCTCCAAAATCGTAGTATACAATTAATCCATCCTCATAAGGCGGGTTACCGTATCCAATTCCTCCTCCTCCTTGAGTATTTATAAAGCCAAATGGTTTTACTAACATATTTTATTCTCTTGTTAAGTTAGAAACTGCTGTTGAAAATATAAAATCATCGTTTGAATATTTAACGAATGTGTATATATCAATTGCCTCACTTGCTTCTGTAGCTGCAGGAGCTGTTCCTCCTCCGAATTTAAATTTACCATCCCAAGTTATTGTTCCAAAAGATCCTGAAGGTTGTTGTGTCTTAAGTATGTAAGTCTGACCGGCTGGAGTAGAAACAGGAGCTGAGATTTCTACTGCTGAACCACTCTTTAACTCTAACTCAAACATATTACCCTCAATAGGTGCCAGTGATGCTGTTAGAGTGGCTGGTATTGACATACTTATAATCTGTGATTGAACACTGGCCGAAGTAATGAAAGCTTGATCAAGTCCACCATCTACTGTAAGAGAACCTGATATAGTTGTAGAATTTAGTGTTGTTGTTCCTTCTGATACTAAACTACTTGTGACGTATACCTCACTTGCGTGTATGTTTGAAGAAGATACTATACCGGTAGCTAAAAGACCACTGATCGTTGTACCTGCTAATGTTGTTGCATCATCTACATTCAATGTATAATCTACAGTTAAACCTGCTTTGACCTCTATTGAACTTGTTGAATTGGCTACTAATTTAAAATTGTTTACATTTGGACCTCCAACATAAGTAGTAGCAAGATTATTTCCACCAGTAAGATTACCTAAGTATATACTCTCTCGAGCTTGAATGTTTATTTGATCCGCTTGAATTAAAGCATCTGCTACTCCTGTACCAGATCTCGTATTAACATTTAGCTGACCAAAACTACCAGATACTGTCTTAAGCTCAACACCACCTCCTCTACCGGAACTAAATACCGACGACCAGTAACCAAAAGCATCACTTTGAGCCTTCCACATAGTCAATGCCTTATCATACTTATAGGACCCGTAATTGTGCATTCCAATAAAGGTAGCGTCGTAACTCTCACCTGTTTGAGATGTACTTAATCCATACTCTAAAGTTCTAACCTCAGATGGATTATTAACACCAGCAGCATTTTGGATTAATTGGTTGTAAGAACCACTTGCTTTTAAAGCACCTACTACGTTAACATTTCCAAACGACCCTGTATTTAGTATACTAAGATTACTACCTGTTAGACTTGTTACTGCCTCTATTGAACCGGTAACTTTTAATTTAGTAGAAATACCAACTGTAGTTCCATCGTCTGTTATTTTAGAATCGTCTAAGTGATGTCCTCCATTAGATTTAGGTACTGTGTTTAAACCTAAGTAAGGTGTAGAATTAATATCTGAACCTTCTGGTCCCATTATTACTACTGCCGCCTCATGTCCTGCTGAAGCACTATACTCATACTTCCAATCATTTGTTCCACCATCCCATATAAGAGATGCTGTAGTATTTGTTGATCCTGAGTCTATTACTTTTATACCTGCAAACTTCTCTACAGGTGTATCGTTATTTAATACGATAAAAGCATCACCTATTATTTTAGCTGACCCTGTTACTGATTGTATATAGCCAAATGAACCTGTTCCACTTACTGATATATTAGTAAAATTAGATGTTCCACTATTTGCTGTTACATTACCTGTTAGGTTACCAACTACATTACCTGTAATATTTCCTGAGGAAGATATTGCTGATGCACTTATAGCTCCGTTGACTATTAAATTCTGATTTAATGTTCCTACCGAAGATGCTGTTTGTGCATTAATCGCTGAGGAAGCTGATACTGAATACAATGCTGAAGAAGCACTTATAGCAAAAGATGCTGAAGTAGCTGAAAAAGCAGATAAAACATTCAAACCAGCCACTGCAGTTGCTTGTGGAACACTATCACTATCACCTACCCATACGTGATTATTAGCTATATTTGGCAATGCGTTTGTTCTTCCGGCACCCTGTACAATTATTTCTCCATCTGTTCCATCAACCTTAGCTGCAGTTCCTATATTTTGTATAAGGTTAGAACCTGAAGGCTGAACTGATGTTAATCCTCCACCTGTGCTTACAAAGACAGAATCACCTGCTACTAAACCTGCTGTACTAAATCCTGATACTCTACCTGCAATAATTACTTCTCCTGCTGCTCCTGCATTTATATTTGCTGCTGCAATACCAATTGCTGGCATTAGAACATCTGTTGCATTAGAAGCTGTTGTTACGTTTATATTCTCTCCAGTAACTCCAGAACCATGTACTGCTGCACCTTTTACAATAGTAACTCCTTGAACGTTTTTAACAGTGATAACTAAATCATTTGCCTCTAAAGAACTATCTGCCTGTACGGCGTGAGAAGAAGATACTGCACTTGTTGCATTATCCGCCTGTAAAGCGTGTGAAGCTGAAGTTGCGGTAGTAGCTGATGTAGCTGTATCTGCCGAAGTAGCTTTTATTGCATAAGAACTTGACACTGTATATATTGCAGATGAAGCACTTACTGCATACGAAGCAGACTCTGCATTACTTGCAAAAGCAGCATAAGATGATGATTCTACTGAACCTGACTGAGCGACAGTTACATCGAATGTAGAACCGTTGTCTTTAGTAAACGTTATAGTCTGTGCAACTGCTGATGCTGTTACAATACCCTCTCCAAAGAAAGAAGCTGTTAAAGCTGTTGTAGCACTTGTAGCACTATCTGCAATTAAAGAATGAGAAGCTGATACCGAAGTCTCTGTCTTAACGTATAAGCTCTCTACTAAGCTGCCTGTACCATCGTAAATAGTACTTCCACTTGTCATTCCTGCAGTAGTAGGTCTTACACTACCACTTACTTGTGCAAGTTGATTAAAGCTATCCTTAATCTGTTGTGATGTTAAATTAAAATTTGCCATATCTATTGTGGGTATTGTTTATATCTTGTGTCGTATACTCTGTAGCCTCTATCTATAAACTCTTGAGTTAATCTACTTCTTCTGTTAAAAACGAAAGGAGTCGATACCTTAGTATCATAGTTAGGCTGTAAATCATATAATTTATTAGAAGCATTTAATTCGGGGAACAAAGTATTCTCTTCTATTATGTAGTCAGTTAAGAGGTCATTATAAAATTCCATCTTATTTTCTACCGATTGTCTTTTAACGTTGAATATATCTCTCTCTGCAGATACAGAAGACTCACCTCCATCAGGTATAATAAGCCCGTTATTTCTACTTCTTACATAGATACTTTCTAATATATAAAAGAAAGAAGAGTATATAAGCATGTTCTGTATGTAACTATCCAACAACGTCTTGTAATTTGAATTAGCAGGTAGATCCATTTCTTCTGCATCTACTAATGCTATTATCTTGTTGTATAGTAAAGTACCTATTACTGTTTGTAGTCTTATATCTTGAGCTTCTCTAATACCATTTTTGATAAGGGCAGTATCAATATTGTCCTCTATATCAGTATAGTTTCTTATTTGTGCTTCAGATATTAAAAATGTATTTGTCATATCTATAGTGTTGGTATATCTTCTACGTTAGTTGTATCTTGTCTCTCTACTTGTTCAGCTTCTGAGTCTGTAACCTCTACTGAAGTTACTACTTCTTCTCTTTCTTCTCCATCCTCATAAAGAGTCTTAGTTTCTACTCCTAGTACAATACCTGGGTAGTTAACTTGCAATACTCCTTCTAACTGTCTAAGTACATCTTGCTGTATTGGTTCTATTACGTTATGCTCGAATAATATTCTTGCATCTATAAGCTCTGATCTACCTCCTAATTGTCCTTCAGTTTTAATACCTAAAAGCATTGGAGAAGTAATCCTGTGAGCTGTTAATATTTGTTGAACAGACATATCGTTAATAGAAGTATAATATCCATCTGCACCATTTTGTGGTATTGGAGTAATGTCTGGTTTGTTTTCTGGACTATCTACATCCATATACAATAACGCTCCGGCATTTTCACTACCTCCGTAATTACTTCTTAACATAGCCTCAACATTTTCTACATCATCTGTAGTACCATTCATGTAAGTTGTTATAGCAAGAGAAGGTGCTAGACCATTTTTAATGTTTTGAACGTGAAAATTATCTATTTCTACGTCTAACTCTATGGTTCTAAGGGCTCCATTATAGTGTGGTAACGGATAGTATTGTTGACCTGGTCTGTAGCTGTGTACGACAAAGAGTTGACTTGGTTCGTCTTTAGCTTTATTTAAATCGAAGACTGGAAGTTTAACCGTATTACTATCGTTGTGTGATGTAAACTCTTTCCAATCGTGAGATACGTAATAAGCAGGAATAATTCCTCTGTGGTTCTTTTCTTCAGCTCTTATAGTAGAAAAGTCTATATGATAAACTTCTGCTATTCTAGATCTATCTCTACTGTATATAATCTCTAAAGCAAAGCTACCGTGTAGGTAGTAATCTAAAGATACTTTTTTAAAGAGATCATTCCAAGATTCTTGTTTTCTATTGGCTACTTCTAAAAACTCTTCTTCATTAGCAGTAAGTCCTTGGCCTATAACGCCGTGTACAATTGAGTCTACACAAGCAGAGTGTATTGAACTTCTGTTGTATAAATTTATAAGGTATTGAGGGAATCTATTATCGTTTCCACTCTTTACATAATCTCCTGTAGATTTTTCTCTCCAATTAGCTACTGGAAGAGTAAATTTCTGTACTGATGAGAAATGCATTTTGTTTTGTTTGTTTGCCATGTTTATCTGTAATAAGTTATATAAGCACCTGTGTTGCTTGCCGACCCCGTGTATGTCCCATACGTAGGAGTGTCTGTCCCTACGATTTTAGCTCTACCGGTATCTATTACTCTTTCTAAGTTTTTACCACCTGAGTCACTCCATTCATTCTCTTCATCTATCCAATTCTCTGCTGCAGTATTCCATTTTAGGTTAAATGCAGAATACTCTTCTAGCTGGTAAGTGTACATTCCTGATGCACTTGGTATAGCACTGCTACTTAAAGCAAATACCATATACTTGTTATATACTGAAGTATCATCTCCTATTAAGCCTAACGATATGCTAGAGCTATATAGATCATAATCTTGAGTTAAGTTTAAATCAAAACTGGTTCTAATAGAAGCTGTAGCCGGATTAATGGCTATAGTATTGGTAGTACCTTCTTTTATTAGATTAATCATTTGATTAGTTTATAAAAAAAAGGGAACAGTAGTTTAGAACTATTCCCAATTTTAGTTTGTTATAATTAGCTTCCTACAGATAAGCCTGGACCTAACGAGCCTGTTAACAAGCCTGTTGCTGTCGAAATTTCGTCTGCCGGATTTGGTTCAAGTCCTTGGAAAGTCAATGAATATCCATTCATATCTCCAAATGCTGTACCAGTTGCTCCTGATCCTCCCGAAAGAGTTGCGCCTCTATCTCTACCCATATAGAAGAACCTGCCTGTGAAGGGAGACTCTGCTCCGTTATTAGTCTCAATAATGATCTTAAGATCTGGATTCTGAGCTAACGTTCGTACTTGGTTTCTGATAGAAGACTGAAGTTTGTGTAAACTTATGTTCAATGTAGAATCATAATATACAGTTCCATTCTCTAACGACGGTGTAGGAGTTTCAGTAAAGTCTCCAGTATTTTTTGTAAGTTCGAATTTATAAAAAACACCTGAGCCACTTATTCCGCTAATTAAACCTTCTGAAGCTTCAGCAACCGCAGTTACAGAACCGGATAGGATATATACATTCTTGATCCCTCCTGAATTGTCTCTACACGCTAACTGAAAGCCTGATGATATTTCACATGCCATATTTTAAAGTTTTAATTGTTATTAAAAATGAGCCCTAATTAAAGGGCCCAATTAGTTATTCTCCTTATAGGTTACCTGCTCCACCGTTAGAAACGATATATTCAGGGAAAGCTACTTGTACACCTAACTTAGATTTAAGTCTGTGTTTCAATTGGTCTGCATTAATATCATACCAAAGTTTGAAGTTGTCTACGTCAGAAAGTAAATCAACACCAACTACTGCATAAGCATCTGGCATTAATACAATTCTGTCAGAACCTCCTAAACCTACTGTACCAACAACTTTTACGTTTTGGAATGGGTAAGCCATTTGTAAGATTCCTGTTCTGTTTTCAATCGCTGCTGGATCGAAGTAGAAGTTATTTGCTGATCTTAAAGCAGTAACGTATTTTCTAAAGTTAGTAACTGACATCCAGATTGTTAAATCTTCTCTATCTGCTACATCATCAGATAAGTTCTCGATTAAAAGATCCATATTAGCTAATATGTTACTTGAAGTTAACGATCCACTAACGATTCCGTCTGGTATAACGACACCTGCAGTTGATCCTGAAGTTAAAAGACCTAACCCAGCATAAGCGCCAGTATTAGAATTCCATAGGAATTGGTCATCTTTCTTTTTCATTTGGTTAACGATTTGCTCAGTATAAACTGAAGCAAGTTTGAAAGTCTCATTGTAAGATCCTTTATCTAGAGCTGAAATACCTAAATACTTAGGGTTCATTTGATCTAAACAAAGACCATCATATGATACTCTTTCTTGTACTGTAATGTTTCTTTGAGTTGCGTCGAAAGAACCTGAAGGTGTGCTAACACAGCTTCCTGTTTGAACGATTACCGCAGTATCAAAGATATTAAGTGGTTCCTTGAATTTTATGCCTTCTTGGATTGGTAATATAGAAGTAGTGTATCCTTCGAATACGATTCTTGGGATTACTCTTCCCGCTACTTCATTATTAAAATCCGATAAAGCTGATACATCTAAAGCCATAATTTGATTTTTTAAATTTTGTTAATTGTTGTTTATTAGTTTTTTGCTCCTCTACTAAGAATTTCTTGGTATTGTAGCTTTTTTAGGTCCATTGGTTCTGCTTTAAAGTAGTCCCCTGTTCCTGTTGCACCGAAAGTTGCTTTAGCAAAAGCTTTTTCTGTGATTGATTTGTCGGCTGCTGATGACATATGTTCTTTCATCTGCTCATCATGTTCAGCTAACTTTTTCTTCATTTCGTCCATCATAGGAGCTATCTCGCCCATAATTGCTTCAATGATCTCTTCTTTAATTCCATGTTCTTCCATTGACTCTTCGTCTTCGTAATGTTCGTTCATAGGTAAAGCATCTGATTCACTAATAGCATTATCTGCAAGTTTAACTTCAGCTTCTTCTTTAACATCTGCTAAAGTTTCTTCTGTAAGCTTATCCTCTGATAAAGACCCTTGTCCTGATTCATCAGGTTTGTTTAGACCCGTTATAG
>TARA_R110000787_G_scaffold8495_5_pt1 | contig 9978 bp, 5 predicted proteins | sample TARA_R110000787 | Tara Oceans TARA_R110000787 (sample SAMEA4397920) | marine metagenome | biome: Polar Biome; feature: [DCM] deep chlorophyll maximum layer (ENVO:01000326); material: water (ENVO:00002006), including particulate matter (ENVO:01000060) such as... | depth 35 m
GAATCTGTTATATCAAAAGGAAAAATTGTACACCCGTCAAGATTAATATTTGAAATAGGTGCTGAATTTCGAGAAAGAGCTAGTACATTATATCCAGCATCTGTAAACAACGGTACTAGTTCATACCCAATTCCTCTACTCGTTCCTGTTATGATAACATTTTTCATCTATACAAACATGGTTACAGGATTCTCTACGTACTTTCTAAACGTTTGTAAAAATGCAGCTCCAGTAGCTCCATCAACAGTTCTATGATCACAAGCCAATGTAACTGTCATTGTATTACCTATAGCAATCTGACCATTTTTTACAACTGGTTTTTGTACAATAGCACCTACCGATAAAATTGCTGAATTTGGTTGATTAATAATAGAGGTAAACTCTTTAATACCAAACATTCCTAAATTAGATACTGTAAATGTGCTTCCCTCCATCTCTTGTGGAGTTAATTTTTTATTTCTAGCTTTTCCTGCCATCTCTTTTACATTTGCTCCAATTTGACTGTAAGTCATTTGATCCGCAAATTTTAAAACAGGAACTAATAATCCTTCATCTACCGCTACAGCAACTCCAATATGAATATGTTTTGCTATTAAAGTAGAAGTGTCTGTCCAATGAGAATTTACTTTAGGATGTTTGCGTAATGCCATTGCACTAGCTTTAACAACCATATCATTATATGAAACTTTTACATCAGGTTCTGAATTTATTGCAGCTCTAGCAGAAATTGCATTATCCATATCTAACTCTATAGTCAAATAATAGTGTGGAGCCATAAATTTTGATTCCCCTAAACGTTTAGCGATCACTTTACGCATTTGTGAATTCTTCACTTCTTCAAAACCTTCTTCACCAACAGGAGTATAAGCTGAAGCACCCGCAGTTACAGGCTGATAACTCTCGATATCACGTTTTATAATACGCCCATTTTCTCCACTTCCTCTTAACTGAGATAGGTTGATTCCTTTTTCTTCGGCAAGTTTTTTTGCTAAAGGTGAAATAAATACTCTAACATTATCTTTTGTTGAAGCGGGAGCTACACTTTTAGGTGTTTCCACTTTAGCTTCCACTACAATAGGTGTTTCTTTTTTTACTGAGGCTTCTTTTACAACTTTTTCACCTCCAGAACTATAACTATCTAATATCCCTGAAACATCTGTTCCTTTAGGTCCTATAATTGCTAAAACAGAATCAACCAAAGCAGTTTCCCCTTCTTTAACTCCTACTTCTAATAAAACTCCAGCATAGAACGATTCAAATTCCATCGTAGCTTTATCGGTTTCTATTTCAGCTAAAATATCGCCTTCTTCAACAACATCACCAACTTTTTTATTCCAAGTAGCAACAGTTCCTTCTTCCATCGTATCGCTTAATCTTGGCATTGTAATTACCTCAACTCCATCTGGAATAGCTATCGATTTATTTTCAGACTTAACTTCTGTTTCAATAATAGTTTCTTGTACCTTTTCAGAAATTACTTCAGCATTAGAGTTCCCTTTTATGAATTCAGAAATATCTTCCCCTTCTTCTCCTATAATTGCCAAAAGAACGTCAACAGGAGCAGTTTCTCCTTCTTGAACCCCTATATAAAGCAATACCCCTTCGTTAAAAGATTCAAACTCCATGGTTGCTTTATCAGTTTCTATTTCAGCTATAATATCGCCTTCAGAAATTTTTTCACCTACTTTAAAAAGCCATTTTGCAACAGTCCCTTCTTCCATGGTGTCGCTTAAACGTGGCATGTTAATTACTTCAGCCATATAAATTATAATTTATGTGATAAAAAAGGATAATCTTCTTGTTCGTAAACAGCATCGTACATAACGCTTTTTTCAGGATAAGGTGAGTCTTCTGCAAATTTCTCGCATTCGCTAACCAATTCTTTTACCCGTTTATCTACTTCATCTAATTGCGCTTGTGTTGCATATTTTTTATCTAAAATAATATTTTTCACATAGGTAATTGGATCTTCTTCTTGCTTATCTGCAACTTCCTTTTTCGTACGATAATGCTGAGCATCACTCATAGAATGCCCTCTATAACGATAGGTTCTAATTTCCAAAAACGTAGGGCCATCTCCTTTTCTAGCTCTTTCTATAGCTTCATCTAAAGCTTCTGCAACAGTTTCTGGATTCATACCATCTATAGGTTTACAAGGCATATCATAGGCCAGTCCCATTTTCCAAATTTCAGTATGATTTGAAGTTCTTTCCACAGAAGTACCCATTGCATATCCATTATTTTCTACACAAAATACGACTGGTAATTTCCAAAGCATTGCTAAGTTCATTGTTTCATGAAGAGAACCTTGTCGCATAGCACCATCTCCCATAAAAGTTAAAGTAACTGCATCTCTTTTAAAATATTTATCAGCAAATGCCAGTCCAGCTCCTAAAGGTATTTGACCACCAACGATACCGTGACCACCATAAAAACGATGTTCCTTAGAAAAAATATGCATAGAACCACCTAATCCATTAGATGTTCCTGTACTTTTTCCATACAATTCTGCCATTACTCTTTTAGGATCTACACCCATACCAATTGGCTGGACATGATTTCTATAGGCGGTAATCATTTTGTCTTTTGTAAGATCCATTACGTGCAATGCTCCAGCTAATATAGCTTCCTGACCATTATACAAATGAAGAAATCCTCTTACTTTTTGCTTAATATAAACTTGAGCAAGCTTATCCTCAAATTTTCTCCAGAAGTACATATTCTCGTACCAATCTAAGTATGTTTGTTTTGTAATTTTTTTCATCTGTCTATATTATTTTATTAAATTAGTCACACACTTTTGGCTATTAGCCATCTCTTTGAGTGTGAAAAATTTTAACATGCTTGTTTCATCATATTTACACTAATATGTAATTAGGTAAATTTATGCATAGCTGACAAAAATACTATATTCTTTGCTTCTATAAAACTATAAATTCTGAAAAGAATCTGAAATAACTAATTACCTTGATTACTAGCTATCAAAGATTTATAAAAGACAGGTTGTTAGCCTTAATTTGAATGTAATATTTAGTAATTATAAAAAAGTACTATCGAAAATAAGCGGCAATAAATCTTTAACTGAATCAGCCTTTACCACTCTTCCTGTTTCCCCCATAAAGTAGATTGCTATAGGTGGATCTTGTTTTACTTCGTATTCTGCTAATACTTGTCGGCAAGCACCACAAGGCGGAACAGGGGTAGTTAAAATACTATTTAGTGATTTTGCTGTAATTGCCATAGAAACAATAACGGCATCGGGGTTTTGAGATCCCGCATGAAATATGGCTACTCGTTCTGCACATAAACCTGAAGGGTACGCTGCATTTTCTTGATTATTACCAGTAATGATTTCACCAGTTTTTAATTGAAGTGCTGCACCCACCTTAAAACGTGAATAAGGCGCATAAGCATTTTCACGTGCTTCATGCGCCTTATTCATAAGTTTTTGTATCGAAACAGGAAGTTCTGACACAGAATCAAATACTTCTAAATTAATTTCGATTTTAATATTTTTCACTTTTTTTTTAGTATTCATCATATTCATCACCAAAACTAAACGTTAAACCAAAACGAAGAGTACCTTCTAATGGGCTAACCACTTTAGATGTAGAAATTAAATAAGACAAGTCTATATTAATGGTGGTGTATTTAAACCCTGCTCCTAACGAGAAGTATTGTCTTGCTCCTTTATTAGGGTTTTCGTTAAAATAACCTGCTCTAAAAGCAAATACATCTCTAAACCAATATTCAGCACCTAAAGCCCAGGTAACCTCCTGTAATTCTTCGCTAATACCATTTGGCGCATCTCCAAAAGATTGAAACATACCTTTAAAGAAACTTACATCTGGGTCTTTACCCGCATAAATTGAATTATTTGAAATTCTTCCAGTCTCCGTCTCACCTTCATCATATTGTCCATTACCATTATCATCAACATAAGATATTTCCGTACCATATATTGGAGGTGTTGGCACTAATAACTTACTAAATTGAGCAGTTACACCAACGGTATTGTATTCATCCAAAATAAAATCAAATCCAGCACCAAAAGCTAGGTTGGTTGGTAAAAAACTTTCTGAACCTACATCATCATATTTTAATTTAGGACCGATATTAGAAATATTTACACCTGCTCTCCAACGTCCATCAAAACTACTCATAGGAATCTCTTCACTTTGGTAATATGATGATATGTCTACTGCAAATGAACTTGCCGCAGAAGCATCTTCTAAAGCTGTTTGTAATTTTAAATCAGATCTAATATACCTACCTGTTACAGCCATAGCAATACGCTCGCTTAAACGTAAAGAATAAGTAAGATCAAATAACATTTCATTTGGCTTTACTATTAAAGGCTCTTGATCTACTGTTTCTCTTAGTTCAATCTCTCCACTACTAAAATACCTAAAACTAGCCGCTACCGCACTTTGTTCATTAAGTCTATTATAATAGGTGATATTTCCTAAAAAAACATCGTTTACTAATTTTCCTAAATAAGGTGTATAAGTAACTCCAATCCCTTGCTTTGATAAAGCAAATGCAGATTTTGAAGGATTCCATTGTTGTGAAAAGGCATCTGCAGAAGTTGCAACTCCAATATCTGCCATACCAGCTGCTCTTGCATCTGCTCCAATTAGCATAAATGGAACACCGGTTGTGATAACTCTTTCATCATCACCAGCTCCAAAGCCAGGAATTATAGTAGTGGGATCACCAGGATTAAGACCTTGTGCTATACCATTAATTGAGAACAACACTAATAATGTGAGGAATAATATTTTTTTCATTTTAGTTAAAATTTTGAGCAAATATAAATTTAATTTTTATAGAATAACGAGTTTTTCAAATTTTTCAACTCGTTTGTTACTTAACGAAGAAATTACTGTAATCTTATATACATAGACACCTTTTCCAATTCGATCTCCAAAATCATCCTTGCCGTCCCATACAATGTCTCTAGATAAAAAGCCATCTGTGTTTATAATTTGGTTTTTGGTCCACACTACTTTTCCAGTAACCGTAAATACTTGTATTTGCACCTCTAAAGGCTCGAAAGGACGATTGTGATTGAACCAAAACTCGGTATAACTAACAAAAGGGTTTGGGTAATTTAACACATTACTTATTTCCAACTCATCATTACCAGCAACTATAAATTGAATTTCTGAAGTTGAAGAATTATTATAAACATCCCAAGCCTTAAAGGTTAGCGTATGCAAACCTTCTTCCAAATCTCTAAAAGTAAAAGAAGCTTTACCGTTTGTGTAATCATCTACATTTGCTTGATAATATTCATTTATAACAAAAGGATTAGACTCATCACCATCTAAAATTGCAATCATATCATGACCAATCCCACTTGCTGTATTGATTCCGTTTTCATCAGATAATTTTGCAATTAAAATTGGAGAATCGTTTGTTATTCCTCCCGAAACAAAACTTTCGTCATTCATAAACAAATTAATTAAAGGCCCTTGATTATCTTCTGGCGCATCTTCATTTAAACCTCCAATTTTTAAATCTATATTATAACCGGTTTGGTTATTTAAAGAGTTGTCTTCTTGAGAATAAAAACTTATTCGACCGGTATCAACTGGTATTTGTGTGTCTCTAGGCATTACAAATTCAAATTCAAATAACCCATTAGTAACGGTAGCTTGACCGTTAAATAAAACTTCACCTAAGGTAATAAAATCTAAAATTAACAACTGTCCATTCTCTGTAACACCATCGTTTCCTAAAGTACTTCTTTCTACATTTTTATCGAAAAGTTTTGCTTCTAAAACTCCATTGTATTCATTTAATAAATTACCATTTACATCTTGCACTTCTCCTGTTATCTTTACCTTATCTAAAGCTTTTAAAATTTCTGTAGATTCGGCAATAGGAAAATCATTAACCTTTGTTAATTCAATTTTTTGTGTTGGAAAAGCAAGGTGCATAGAAGGATCTCCTATATAAAATACTACCCTTCTATTTTCACTACCTATCGCATTCTTTGAAATACGAACCGCTTCTGCTGGTGTATTTGGAATATCCAAACCGTAGCCAAATAACTCTGGAGCCAAAACTTGGTTAAATTCTACTCCTACTGAAGCAGAAATAGATCTCGTTGTAGTCACTAAAGATATAGCACCTCCTTCTTTATTCCAAAAGGTAAGTTCGCCTGCTGTAACTCGCTGAGGGTTATCAAATTTTGTGAACTCACAAGTAACAGTAACGATACAAGGATATCGATTTTTATTTTTTAAATCTTGACCTGTTTCTTTAGTGTAAATAAATTCGGAAGCTAAACCATCTTCACCACCATGACCAAAATAATTTATTACAAGAGCACCAACTTCAATAGAGCTCTCCAATTCATCATTTACGTCTGGGTATCGGTCTCCCCCAGAAGAAGCAACTTGCTGATATGAATCTGAATGTATTTTTTTAACGTTAATTGTTGGTTTCTCTATAGAAACTTCATCCCCTAAGATATCTAGATTTCTCTCTAATATATTATATTCCCAGGCTTTATCAACATCGTCAGATACTAAAACAAAATCATTTCTCCAGTTACCATAAGAAATTTTCGAATCGTAACTTACAATTTTATCGACCATTGCATTTGCCAAACTAACATCGTCTACTAGAATTCGACCCATTGCAATATCTAATCTTTCATTAGGTAACATTAAGCCTTCTTCTGGATCCATATTTCCAAAAAAATCGTCAGACATAAAGGCTCTAAACGTACTATCACTTCTATAGGTATGATAAATTGGAACAATGTTATTATTATTAGATATTCTATCTTTATAATCAACGGAAGCATCACCAAATAAGCATACATATTTTATTCGCTTATCTTCTGCAGAAGCATTTTCATAGATATACCGAACAAAGTTACGGATAGCAGCAATATCTTGTTTTCCAGAACTAAATTCTTCATAAATCTTATCTGTTGTAATTACTTTAACATTAATTCCATCTACCTCTCTTCTATGATTTGCTAATCTTAATGCTGGCTGCAATAAAAAAGAAGGAGTTACAATTAAGAAATCTATGTCTTTAAAATTGCCAGACTCATCATTAAAAATAGTTCCTTTTAAATTCTGATTAGGAACATAGGATTGATTTATTTTAATTGGTGTAAAATAATTACCCGTATTTACGGCAACATACTCTCTTAACTCACCTAAAGTGGCTTTAAAAGAAAATGAAGAAGAATTACCTACATTATTTTTTGAAACAATAAAATTGGGATTGGTAACATCCCACACTTGCGAAAATTGTGTTGCGTTACTTATTTGATATTCTCCAATTCCAGGAATAGAAGCTGCCTCTGTCCATCTAAAGTCTAATTGACCACTCTCCCCTTTTAATTGCACTAAAGCATCCACACTTATATAATCTAAGTATCCAATACTAGAAGGATTTCCTCCATTATTATAGTTTAAATTGAAAACAATATTTTCATTTCCTGAAGGAATTTCACCTAAAAACTGATTGGAATCTAATAAAAAAGGATCGTTAATTGGAGAAAAAACCAATGGATTTAAACTAGTCCCATTTACAGAAATAGCCATAGAAGTCGAAGTTTCAGAAGCTGAAGCTACCTTAACTTTAACTTTCATTTGTTGACCTGGAATAATATTAGGGAAATTTAAATTAAACGTTTGCTCACTTTCTATATCAAATCGATTACTGAACCATCGCCTTCCAACTTTAACCGGACTTTCTTCATCAGTTTCAATAAATTGATACCTATTATATTGATTAATAATGTTAGTTACAGTACCTGAAGGCTCTACCATTTCTTGAACCCTATTCCCTAAACCTCCACCAGCAGTAACGTAATAATACGATTCATCACTATAAGGATTGATGTTAGTATCAAAATTATTTCCTTGATATCCTTTAGCGTTAGTTCCATAAAACAAAACAAAGTCGTTACTGTCGAAACTCCCATCTAATTCGCCAACAACTTGAATTGAATTCTCAATTAAATCAAAAACGGTATTATCGCTATTTTTAAATGGAAGTGCTTTCCCTCCATTACCATAAACTTTAATATTCCTTGGATCAATACCATCAGTATTCATCCCAATACTATTTAAAAAACTTTTATTTAAAATATGTACTCCGGTTTTCTCAACCTTAAACTTATACCAATCACCAGTTGCTAAAACTGAATTTGTAATAAGCATCTTTTGTGCTGTTCTGGCCTGATTTTTATACTGATACGATATTGCAAAGGATAACACTTTTTTATAGACTCCATTAATTCTTACTATGGGATTAATAGAAACTGAAGTATAATAAATATCTCTTGCCTTTCCGCTTCCCAGAAAATAAGTATGTTGATCTGAAATTAAATTCTTATCAATTTTATTTATTTCACTAGTAGATAAACTCCCATAAATTATATTACTTATCACTAAAGACTTCTCTTCAGCATAGCGTGTATCCTGCCATTGCTCAATAAATAGCATTTCCTGATCAATAAGAAGATCTAACAATCGTGTTGCGGATTTCCTATTAGATTCCGAGGACTTATTATCCGTCGAAAAAGCTCCTTGGGTACTTTTTTCAGTATTATCCCAGTTAATTTTAATTGTTTTCTTCTGTGAAAACAAAATAAAAGGTAAAAATAATAAGCTTAATAAGAGTATGTGTTTTTTCATCTTTATTAGTAACGCATCAAATATACACTTAGTATACTTGATTTTTTAAATATTTTTTTCACTAAAAAACTCTTTTTATAAAATAAACATAATAATAATTCGTTTGTTAATTCGTCGGCATTAAAACCAAAACTTTAATACTGTAGATTATAATTTAAAATATTATTGAATTATTATCGTTAATTACTATATTGCGAACCCAATTTTTTCATAACTGAAAACTATGAACTTGAAAAACAACCTAGCGTTAAAGCTATTTATTTTATTAATTACAACTACACTTTTAGTAAGTTGTAATAAATCTAGAAACTATAAAGATAGTTCTCGAGCAACCGGATGGAAAGTGAATGCCAAAGAAGGAGGCTTTCAATACAACGCCGAAGCAAAAGAACAGGAAACTGGTCCAGGACTTGTATTTATTGAAGGAGGTACTTTTACCATGGGTAGAGTACAAGATGATCCAATGCACGATTGGAACAACAGTCCTACTCAACAACACGTTCAGTCATTCTATATGGATGAGACAGAAGTTACCAACTTAATGTATTCTGAATACTTAGACTGGTTAAAAAAACTATTCCCTCCTACCGATGAAAATTATAAAAACATCTATAACGGTGCTATTCCAGATACTTTAGTTTGGAGAAATAGGCTTGGTTATAACGAGGTAATGACTAATAATTACTTACGCCATCCAGCATACGCAGATTATCCTGTAGTAGGTGTTAGTTGGATTCAAGCAGTTGAGTTTGGTAACTGGAGAACAGATCGTGTAAATGAATTAATTTTAGAGGAAGAAGGATTTACTACTAGAAATGCTCGATATGATGTTGAGGCTGGTGAAACTTTTAATACTCAAACTTATTTAAATTCACCTACACAAACCTATGGGGGTAATGATTCTATCACTAAAGGTGGAAAAGCTACTCAAGCTAGAATGAAGAGGAACAAAGATAGTTCCAACATTTACGTCCAACGTAAAGACGGTTTATTATTACCTGGATATAGACTTCCTACTGAAGTAGAATGGGAATATGCGGCTCTTGGTTTAATAGGAATACGTAACTATAACGTTTATAGAGGAAGAAAAAAATACCCTTGGGAAGGTCAATATACTCGTTCTGGAAAAAGAAAATCCAGAGGTGATCAATTGGCTAACTTTAAACAAGGAGATGGTGATTACGGTGGTATTGCTGGATGGAGTGATGACGGAGCAGATATTACTGCTGAAGTAAAATCTTACGAAGCAAATGACTATGGTTTATACGATATGGCAGGAAACGTAGCCGAATGGGTTGCAGATGTT
>TARA_R110000787_G_scaffold78102_2_pt1 | contig 9976 bp, 8 predicted proteins | sample TARA_R110000787 | Tara Oceans TARA_R110000787 (sample SAMEA4397920) | marine metagenome | biome: Polar Biome; feature: [DCM] deep chlorophyll maximum layer (ENVO:01000326); material: water (ENVO:00002006), including particulate matter (ENVO:01000060) such as... | depth 35 m
TTATGGGGATATATTCGAAGAAGAGATAAAGGGATTTGATTTTTGGGGATTTTGCGATATGGATATTATTTGGGGAGATATTCGGAAATTTATGACAAATGACATTCTTTCTAATTTTGATATTATTTCAAGTAGAAAAAATGCAATATCTGGTCATTTTACTTTGTTTAAAAACACTTTTGAGATTAGAGAATTGTATAAAGAAATAAGTGGGTATAAAGCCATGTTTCAACAAGAAAAATTAGTTGTTTTTGATGAAAAAGTGCTATCAAATTATTTAAAAAGCTTAAAATCAGATAAGTTTACTATTTTATGGTCAAAAAATTTATTAAATCAAGAAAATGGGGTAGATTCTCACCAAGAATATCATTTAGATAAATGGCAGTGGAAAAATGGTAAAATGATTGATGTCATTTCAAACACTGAAGTGATGTATCTTCATTTCATCAACTGGAAACGTACTATGAAATATTGTGATATTAATTATTTAGATTACCCTTCTCAATTTTATATATCATATAATGGAATTCATTATCAAACTCATAAAAGAATAAAGGTCTTTTTAAATAATTTTAAGAATATATTTGATGGTTATTGGATTAGAGAAAAAAGACGATATAGAAAGCTTAAATTTAAAAGTTTGATTAAAAGAATTAAAAATAAAATAAACAAAATTACTAGCTAATTGAAAAATGGGATTAAAAAAAGAAATATTTAAATTAAAACGCTTACTTCAAGAAATTACATTATTGAAAAAAAATTATTATAATTGGGATGGAGATTCTTATTTTGGATATATATACGGTAAACGATAATAATTTATCAATTTGAAAACAGTTTCATTATTACACCCATTTTCAGCAAAAGCTATTGGCTTGGAAGAATGTGATTTGTATAAATCTCATAGCAAGCCTCATGAATTGGCCTTAATAGCTTTGCAAAAAGAGGGCTATGCTGTTACGATAGATTATTTTACTGGTAAATGGTTTCCGTACAAAAAACAAATCAATTCTATTACCAAGCGTTTTTGGCCAATTACCTATCCAATCTTTACGAAAAGGCATCGTTGGCGAAAACAAAAATCTTCTTTACACCATAGCTATATTAAAAAAAATGCTCCAGACCTTACCATCATAAACATGTCGGGTCATGGGAGTCCTTATGTTTTTAATCATGCAGCTTTATTAAAAAAAATGCATAGACCATACATTGCTATGATAGGAGGAATCCATATGACCTTGACTGGAAAAGCTTTGAAATATTATCAAAACGCGGAGCATTTAATTGTTCATACGCATCTTCAGAAAAAAGAATTACAAAAAAACAACTATTTTAAAGAGCTTGATATTCGAGTGATGCCATTAGGCATTGATATTGATAAGTTTAAGCCTTTACAAAATAAAAGTAATGATAGTTTTAACTTACTGTTTGTTGGAAGAATCTCACGTTTAAAACAAATTGAATTGGCTATAAAAGCAGTAGCTAATCTAGTTAATGAAAATATAATAAATGCTAGCCTTACTATTATAGGCCCTAAAAGTGACGAAAATTATTATAAAGAATTAAAAGCCTTAGTTGGTGACCTGAAAATTGATAATCATGTTTTTTTTAAAGGAGTGATCTCCCACGATAATTTAATTTCTTATTATCAAAATGCTGATGTATTTGTGATGCCTAGTGCTCATGAATCTTTTGGAATGGTTATGGTGGAGGCTATGGCTTGCGGTACACCAGTAATTGCTTTAGAAGGTGCTGGTGGTCCTGACGAAATTATTGATAATGGTGAAACTGGGTATTTGTGTCTCAAAGATAATTTTTCAGAAAAAGTCTATCAGCTTATTAATAATAAACCCTTACTTAATGATTTTGCTAATAATTCCAGGCATGTTGTAAAACAAAAATGGAGTATCCAACAGACCCTAAATAGTTTTAAAAATTCAGTAGAAAGTATAATAGATTGATGAAACCAAAATATACCATAATCATAAATACTCCACAAGAGTTAAATCACTCCTCTTATATACAAACAGGATTGTTTGAGTTAAAGCGTATGGGTATTATTGATCTTAAAATTAAAATAAATGCGAATAAAAGGTTGGGCAGAGTTATAGTTTCAAACACAGGAGAAATAACTGAAACAAAACAAGCACACCCTAAAACTTCTTTTTATAAGCTAATTAATAACATCGATAAAAACGAGGTGTTTTTTGCTTGTGATTTATACGATTTTGCAAATCATTTTTCAAAAGAAGCATTAGAAAAATGTGATTTTATATTTAAAAGGAGTTATGATCATACCTACTTAGAAACATTGCCCAAGAAATATAAAAACAAAATATATCCATTAGGTCTTACTTTTGGGGTTCATTCCAATTATAAAGAAGAGTTCTATAAATTTTTAATAGGTCTTTTTTTAAGTAACACTATTTTAAGTTTTAAGCTAGATCGAAACGTATTTAAAACCTTAAGGAAAACGGTTTTTGCTCAAAAAAGGCATTGGGATTTTATAAATACCACTCGTAATTTAGATCGTTTTGAGGATTATATTGATGGAAAGGACAAAACCATATTATTTCAAACACGTTGTTTTCTTCATGAAAATGATATTGATGTAAAACAAATTCACCAACAGCGTTATGCTATTATTAAATTGTTACAAAAGAATTATTCCGATTATTTTTTAGGAGGATTTGTTCCCTCTAAAATTTCAAAAGAAAAATATGGAGATGCCTTAACAAATGTTCCTTCAGAGCCAGAAAAATATTTGGATGTATTAAAAAACACTAAAATAGTCATCTATACCCGAGGATTGTCAAATTCGCCTGCTTGGAAAATGGCAGAATATTTATCCCAAGGAAAAGTAATTATTGCAGAAGAATTAACGACTGATTTACCAGTTCCTTTAGAACACGGAAAAGAACTTTTACTATTTAATACTGATGAAGAGTTAATTTTAAATATTAAAAGAGTTTTGCAAGATGAAAAACTAGGGGATTCATTATCAAAAAATGCTCGCAACTATTTTGAAGAACATGTGCATCCTACTAAAAATGTAAAACGTATATTAGATCTTATGATTTCTAAAGCTAAGAACTAATTTGGAAACAATAATTGTTCATCACCGCTCCTCACACCATGCTAAAAACTCTGGCTATGCACGGTTAGTTAATTTTATTGACGCTACACAAATTCCAACACAAAAGAAAGTCGTTCCTTATAAAATTGCTAAATTAATAAGTAGCAATTCAAAACAAGATGCAGGTATTTATAATTCAGACAGTGTTTTAAAAGACATTGAACTTTTTACTCTATTAATTAAAAATAGAACTAAAAATAGAGTGGTTCATTACCTTAATGGAGAACGAGACTTGAGGTATTGTTTAAAACATTCTAATATTTTTAAAAAAACAAAATTTTATGCTACTTTTCATAAGCCTCCTGAAATATTAAAACAACAAATTACAAATATTACCAATTTAAAAAAACTGGATGGTGCAATAGCTGTAGGTGAAAACCAAGTGGAGTTTTTAAAAAATTGGCTAGAGCTAGATAATGTTAAATACATACCTCACGGAGTTGATACTAATTTTTTTAGACCAGATCCCTTAAAAGTTAAAGATAAGACGCTCTTGTTTGTTGGACAGCATTTAAGAGATTTTGATGCTTTTAATTATTGTATTCCTAAAATAGCTGCAAATACCAAAGGGTTAAAAGTGAATGTAGTAATAAGAGAAGATTTTAATAAATTTATTGATTCACATTCATCCATTACAATTTTTAATAATATTAATGATGAGGAGTTAAAAGAGCTTTATCAAGAAGCAAGTATATTATTTTTACCTTTAACAAACAGTACTGCTTGTAATTCGATATTAGAAGCAATGGCTTGTGGTTTACCTATAATCACTACAGATGTTGGAGGTAATTTGGGTTATTTAAAAAACACCAATAATATAGTAGCTCCTAATGGTGATTATGATTATTTAATAGATGCCACCATCGATTTATTATTTAATAAGAATAAAATAATTGAATTTGGGTCCTCTTCAAGAGAGAAGTCATTGAGTTATGAATGGAATGTAATTGCAAATCAAGTCAATAATTTTTATAAAGAGTATAATAAATAATATGAAAGAAAAAGGATATTTATATGTTGCTAACAAATCAAAATTTATAAAAGAAGCAATAATATCTGTTACTTCTTTAAAGAAGCATAATAGTGAAGAGACTTGTCTTATATGTACTGAAAATGTTTATACAAAGGAATTAGACAGTTTTTTTGATATTATCATTTTTAATAATGAAATTGAAAATTACACTTATTTATCTAAAGTTTTGGGTTTAAAAAGTAGCCCTTTTGAAAAAACTATTTTTTTAGATACAGATACATTTATTACAGATCAAATTTTTGAGTTATTTGATTTATTAGATTTCGTTGATTTAGCTACTACAAGTGAAGAAAACCTTCATACCACGGAGGCTTTCGATTTTAAGTATAGAAATATATTTCCAGAATTAAATAGTGGTGTAATCGTATTTAGAAAGAATAAATCAACTTATAAACTATTTGAGGATTGGTTTGTTATCTGCGAAAAATATGGGATTATAAATGACATGCCTGGCTTAAGAGAAGCATTGCTGAAAAATTTTGATGATATAAAATATTCCACTTTACCACAATTATATAATACACATGGGTTTAAAACTATGTTAATTTTATATAATAAAGTCAAAATAATACATGAACGCTTAGGTTATAAAAAAGGAGTTATAACTCCTCATTTTCTGTCATTTGAGGATATGGAAAAGTTTGCTAAAAAAATTAATAAGCAACATTATAAGAGGTTATACATTCCAAGAATTGGAATAATATCTTATCGATGGAGTCCCGAAAATATTATTTTGTTTTTTAAAAAGAAGCTTGGATATAAAAGAGTTTCAAAAAGTTTATGATATGGTGCCTTCTTTAAAAATAATTATCTTCGAAGGTAGTTTCACGACTACAACTTTTATCAATCGTTTAGTAAAAGGATTGTCGAAAAATCATAAGGTTTATATCTTAGGGTTTAATAATAGTATTGAGGAAAAAATCGCAAATGTTAAGTATATAGACTTGGGTAGCTCTCAAAATTATATTTCATTAGTGATGCGATCAAAAGTTAGTAGCATATATTATTTTTTAAAAACAGGAAACATTATTCCGTTTTTAAGAACGATAAAAAATAGCCTATTACTTCATAAAAAAGAACTCCAACAAGATAATTTTAATCGTACTGTTAAATTAATCAATCCAGATATAGTACACGTGCAATGGCAATCTTTACTGCCTTGGTGTGAAGAAATATTAAATAAAGGTAACTATAAAACCATCCTATCTCAGCGCGGTTATCAAAGTAATGTCCGTCCATTTGTAGTTCGAGAAAATTTTAAGTATTTACAAAAATGGTATCCTAAATTTTCAGGTTTTCATTCGGTTTCTAAAGCTATTTCGAATGTGGGTGATCAAATCTATTCTTCAGAAAATAAAATAGATCAAGTAGTGTATTCTGGCTTTAATTTTTCAGAAATAAGTTTTAATACAGATTATACAATGTTAAAACCAATCCAAATTCTTTCAGTTGGGAGATCGCATTGGATTAAAGGTTATACTGATGCAATTAGCGCATGTGCATTATTAAAACAAAAAGGAATCGAATTTAACTATAGTATCGTTGGAGCATCTTTAGATAATGAAGAATTAATCTATTTGATCAACGATTTAGACCTTCAGAAAAACATTACTTTAATTCCTAAAATGACTCAACAAGAAGTGTATGAAGTCATGAGACTTTCAAATGTTTTATTATTTCCATCACTTATGGAAGGTTTACCCAATGTCATTGCTGAAGCTATGGCTGTTGGATTGCCAGTGATTTCGACTAAATGTGGAGGAGTTGAGGAACTCATTGAAAATAATAAAACAGGTTGGTTAGTGCCAATTAGGGATCCAGGGGCATTAGCTAATGCAATAATAGACTCAATAGAAACTCCTGAAGCTAAAATGGAAGAAATGCGATTAGAAGCAAGAAAAAAAGTTGAAGAGCAGCATGCTATTGAAGAAATGGTTAGTGGGATGGAAGCATTGTATTGTGAAGTTTTAAAAGAATAATGTTTTTATATCATTTGGAGAAGAGAGGAAGGACGTGCAATCTCAATAAACAAAGAAACTATCATCGTGAGATTGCCACGCTTCGCTCGCAAAGACAGTCCATCATTAAATAACTTCGTTCGTTCCTCAATCGTGAAGATGGAATACATAATACTGTTTTTATTTGTATTATGAAAAAATCAAACTTTGTATATTGCACTAAGAAACCAAATCAAACCATTGAAAACCCCAATAATTCCCATAAAGCCCACATTTGCAAAAATTGATGCTCCTCACGAGCTTAACAAAGAAGCCATTTGTATATTTATGGCGACCGGTTTTTTTCTGGACCAAGATACCTATTGGAAAGATGAAGTGGTTTTAAAACCAGCTTGTACTCATGAAATTGATGGGAATGGATTGTTAATTAAAAGCTCCCCTTGGTTTGAATGGCATTATAAACCGAGAGACCTTACTTTTAAACAAGCATTACAAGAATTCACAGATTTATTTCATGCGATTATTGAGGAACAAGTAGGGAGTCAAAAAGTAATCCTACCACTTTCTGGTGGATTGGACAGTCGCACCCAAGCAGTCGCATTAAAAAGTTTGGGTAAAAATGTACACAGTTATAGTTATGATTTTAAAGGGGGTTATCCAGAAACAAAGATTGCCAAACAAATAGCGAAAGAATGTGAATTTTCATTTAATGAATACCATATCGAAAAGGGATATTTATGGGACAGCATAGAAGAACTTGCTAAAATCAATGGCTGCTATAGTGAGTTTACCCATCCTAGACAAATGGCCATTATCAATGAATTTGAAACGATGGGCGATGTGTTTTCATTAGGACATTGGGGGGATGTATTATTTGATCATCAAACAAAACAACAATTAACACCAGAAGAAGAACTGCATTTAATTTTAAAAAAAATAATAAAAAAAGGAGGTTTAGAACTGGCAAATTCCCTGTGGGATGAATGGGGGTTAAAAGGAACTTTTTCAAATTATTTAGAAGCTAGAGTTAAAAAACTATTAGAAACAATTGATATTAAAAATAGTAGTGCCAAGATCCGGGCATTTAAAAGTTTGTATTGGGCTCCTCGTTGGACGTCTACCAATTTATCTGTATTTAGCAACAAAAGACCCATTACATTGCCATATTATGACGATCGTATGTGTGCCTTTATTTGCGGAGTTCCAGAGGCATATTTAGCAGATCGTAAATTACAGATAGCCTATTTAAAACAACAAAATCCTTCGGTAGCAAAAATTACTTGGCAAAGTGAAAAACCCTTTAACTTATATAATTATCAGTATAATAAATCACCTTATAACTTACCCTATCGAATCATTAATAAATTGCAGAGGGAATTAAAAGGCCTTTCTGGGAAACCATACATTCAACGCAATTGGGAGCTTCAGTTTTTAGGGATTGAAAATGAAATGCAATTGAAGAGCTATCTTTTTAATAAGGAATTATATGATTTCATTCCTGAAAAAATAATGAATCAGTTGTACCAACAATTTAAAAACGGCGACCAAGTTTATTATTCACATTCAATAAGTATGTTGTTGACCATAGCTTTAAAAATGAAACAGTTTGATAAAGAATAAAAAAATAAGAATACTCTTTACAATACCTAATTTTAAAACAGCAGGCAGTAAATATGTATTATTAGCAATCTATAATAATTTAGATAAAACCGTTTTTAAACCATTTGTATTAGTTGATAATTCACCTGAGTTTTTTCCTGAAAGTATAATAGAAGAAGATCGTTTATTTCTTCCTAAAGAAAAAAAACCTTTTATTAGAATTAAGAATCTTTTTGAGCTTCTTAAAGTACACCAAATTGACATTGTACATTCCTGGGATTATAAATCTGAATCATTAGAAGCTTTAGCTTGTAGATGGCGTGGAGTTAATTATTTATATACAAAAAAAAATAATGCTTGGTCAAAACGGTGGTTTTTAAAAAGTTTGTTATCTAATCATGTTGCTTATGATAATCCAAATATGAAATCTCGTTTTTTTAATTCTATTTGGTTAAAAAATAAAGTTACTTTTATTCCTCATGGAGTTGATATTTTCACTTTTAAACCTTTAGAAAATAAAAAAGACAATCAAAACTTTACAATTGGTTGTGTGGGGGTACTATGTGACAATAAAAACCAACTATTTCTTTTAAAAACCCTACGAAAATTACCAAGAAATATTAAAATTGAGTTCTATGGAAAACCTGAAGGAGGATATTTAGAAAAAATGATACAGTTTATTAATCTTTATAAATTAGAAAATCAGGTCACCATAAATGAATATATCAATAATAAAGAAATGCCCAACATTATATCTAGATTTTCGATTTTAGTTTTGGCATCTAAAAACGAAGGTTTACCTTTAACACTTTTGGAAGCAATGGCTTGTGGTATTCCTGTACTATCTTCCGACTCTGGTGGTGGGGCAAAATATATACTGGGTGAGGATGAAGGTGGTTTTATATACCATTCAGAACTTGAATTGATTGATAAAATAAAACAATTTCAAGAAAACTCAGTGTTACTACAAAAACAATCAGAAATAGGAATTAAAAGAGTGCAAGAGCACTTTGGTTTAGATAAAGAAGTTCGTGCTTATGAAAATTTATATTTAAAATTGATTAACCGTTAATAGTATATGAAATACGAAATTGCAATTTGTAAACTATATAATCTAAATAAATTGGGTATTCCATCTTCTTATTTATCAAATACTTTATACAGATGAAAATTGGGATTGTATTATCAACAACACCTGGATATTCTGAAACTTTTTTTACATCAAAAATAAAAGGACTTCAGTCAAATGGTATCGAAGTAATTTTATTTGTTCAACGTAAAAGCAATGATTTTAATTTATGTAAAGTTGTAAAATTCCCTAAAGTTTATAAGAAGTATCCATTATTTCAAATTGGCTTGTTTGTTTGGGTGTTTTTAGGGTTGATTCCTTATTTTTCGAATGTATGGAGTTATGTAAAATTGGAACAAAAACAAAGAACTTCTTTTTCTCAAACGATAAAGAACATTTATTTAAATAGCACTTTATTAAAACAACAATTAGATTGGCTTCATTTTGGCTTCGCTACTCAAGCTATAGGTAGTGAGTTAGTTGCTAAGGCTATTGGAGCAAAGATGGCGGTTAGTTTTAGAGGGTTTGATATAGCTATATACCCATTAAAAAATAATAATTGTTATCAATTACTTTGGAGACAGTTAGATAAAGTCCATACCATATCCGATGATTTATTGAATTTGGCTTACGATTTAGGATTACCAAATACGATCCCAGTAGAAAAAATAACCCCAGCAATTGATGCCTCTTTTTTTAGTGCCTCTAAAAAAGTATTTAACATACCATCAAATAAAATTCGTATGTTATCAATTGCTAGACTGCATTGGAAAAAGGGATTTATAGAAGTATTAGAAGCTTTATCTATTTTAAATAAAAAAGGGTATGATTTTGAATATAGGATTGTTGGAAGCGGAATTGAGAATGAAAGAATTGCTTATGCTATACATCAATTAAATTTACAAGATAAAGTGTTTATGCTAGGAAAAATGGATAGGGATAACGTGTTAAAAGAATATGCACAATCACATTTATTTATACAATATAGTATTTCTGAAGGGTTTTGTAATGCGGTATTAGAAGCACAATCAATGGGCCTATTATGTATTGTCTCAGATGCAGAAGGACTTTCAGAGAATGTTATACACAACAAAACGGGTTGGGTAGTACCTAAATATCAACCAGAAGCTTTAGCTAAAAAATTGGTAGAAGTGATAGAATTGTCAGAGCTTGAAAAACAA
>TARA_R110000787_G_scaffold20580_17_pt1 | contig 9971 bp, 6 predicted proteins | sample TARA_R110000787 | Tara Oceans TARA_R110000787 (sample SAMEA4397920) | marine metagenome | biome: Polar Biome; feature: [DCM] deep chlorophyll maximum layer (ENVO:01000326); material: water (ENVO:00002006), including particulate matter (ENVO:01000060) such as... | depth 35 m
GCCGCCAGCGCGAATGCCGCGATCTGACGCTCGCTATAATCGCGCGCGAAGATGGTCGACATGGCGATATAGGCGGCATGGGCCTTTTGCGGGGTCAGCGTCAGCAGGATATAGCCCTTGGCGCGCTGGTCGCACAGCAGGACTTCGTCATTCGCCTTGGCCAGCAGGTCGCCGATCGGCAAGGCGGGCATGGCGTCGCCGATCGACGGGCTGGTGATGCCCGTTGTGCCGAACTCCACGGCGACGGGACGGCCTGCATCGTCGGCCAGGTCATTGGCCCAGAAGGCATGGCTGTCGCCCGACAGGACGAGCGGACGAGCGCCCGATTGCCGGAAGCTCGCATATAGCCGCTCACGCGCGGCGGGATAGCCATCCCAGGCGTCCAGGTTGAAGGGCAGGCCGGCGCGGTAGCCCGCCTGCGCCGCTTCGACGCGCGGGCGCAGGGACGGGTCCAGCGTCGCCAGCATCCCCTTGGCCTTATCCGCTCCGAATAATTTGGCCATGTCAGGCCCGGCGACCCGCGCCATCACCACCTGATTGCCCAATATCTGCCAGGGCTTGCCCGCCGCGACCGAGGCTGTCAGCCCCTGTTCGAGCCAGGCCCGTTGCGCTTCGCCCAGCAATTCGCGATCCGCGCGGTTGCGCGTCGCCAGCACCGCCGCAATCTCCGCCGCGCCGGGCGTTTCGCCCTTGAAGGCCGCGCCTTCGTTGCGGGCGAGCAGCCGCGTCTCGACCATCATCAGCGTTGCCAGATCGCCGAAATCGAAGCTGCGGTTGATCGCTTCCCAGGGATTGCCATCCTGCGCGTCGCGGATCGGCATCCATTCGAAATAGGCCTGCATCGCGGCCGCTTTGCGCGCCTTCCAGTCGCCTTCGGTGGCGGGCTGGTGATTTTCAGCGCCGCCGATCCAGCTGTCATTGGCGGTTTCATGATCGTCCCAGACGCAGATGAAGGCGGCACGGGCATGCGCGGCCTGCATGTCGGGATCGCGCTTATATTGAGCATGGCGGATGCGATAATCGGCCAGCGTCACGATCTCATGGGCGGGCTCGGCGATGCGACCGAGCTTGCTGCCGATCTCCGCGCCATAGTCGTCTGCGCCATATTCATAGATATAGTCGCCCAGATGAATGACCGCATCGACCCGGTCGCGCTGCGCGATCGACCGATAGGCGTTGAAATAGCCACCAGCATGAAGCTGGCAGGACACGACCGCGAAGACGGCATCTTCGGTCTTGCCCTGCGGCCAGGTGCGGAAGCGGCCATTGGGTGAGCGCGTGCCATCGGCCGCTTCGAACCAATAGACATAATCCTGTCCGGGCTTCAGCCGCTTTGGCTCCACCTTGACCGTGAAGTCGCGCGCGGGGCGGGCCTGCGCCTCGCCGCTTTCGATGGGCTTGGCATCCGCGCTTTGCGCCACATGCCAGCGGACCGGGATCGGCGCGGTATGATCGGCATTGACGGGCGTGACGCGCGTCCACAAGATTGCGCCTTGGGCCGTTGGATCACCGCTGGCCACGCCATGGTCGAAGCGCACCGCCGCAGCTTGCGCAGCGGTCGCGCCGGTGGAGGAAAAGGCAGCGCCGACGCCGATCAGGCCCAGCGCGGAACGGCGATCGACCCTCATTTCGCACCGCCGAAGCGGAAGCTGGCCGATACGCCGTAAAAGCGCGGCTCGCCCGCGATGAAGGTCGGCATGCCGAGCCCGTCGCCGGTATTGCCCGCATCCTTGATATAGGCCTTGTCGAACGCATTTTCGACGAAGGCCTCGACGCGCCAGCCACCGCCGGGCGCTTCATAGCCGAGCCGGGCATTGACCAGCGCATAGCCCTTCTGCTTTTCGTCCTGGATATTGTCCGCGACCAGCGCGGCGGGCGGCTGTTGCAGGTCGGCGCGGTCATTGTCATCGTCGAAGAAGACCGCCGATTGCCAGGTGATGCTGGGCGAGAAGGCGACGCGGCCAGGCCCTGCAGGCACGCTCAGGATCGCGCCCAATGCCGTGCTATGGTCAGGCGACAGGCGGAAGCGGTTGCCCTCGCGAATGCCCGCCTTGAAGCGGCTATGGTTGTAGCCATAGCTGGCATAGAGGCTCAGGACATCGCTCGGCACCCAGCGCGCCTGGCCTTCAAAGCCATAGCTTTCGGCCTTCCCCGCATTGGTGGTGATGATCTGCGTGCCCTGCTGCACGCTCGTCTGGAAATTATCATATTGGTAGAAGAAGGCTGATCCGTCGAGGAACAGGGTGCGGTCCATCAACGCGGTCTTGACGCCGACTTCATAGCTGTCGACCGTTTCGGACGGCAGCACGGCAAAGCGGGTCGCACCAAAGGGTGCGCCAGGCCCGGCGGGGGCCAGGATTTCGGGACGCCGTCCGCGCGCATAGGTGGCATAGAGGCTGGCGTCGGCGCTCGGCATGTAGCGCGCGGTCAGGCGCCAGGAGAAGCCGCCACTCTTGTTGCTCGCGCTGTCGATACCGCCATTGCCCGCCGTCGGCTGGTTGGCGAGGCCAAACAGGGGTACGGGGTAGGCGGCCGATGGCGGGATCGACGCCGCGCCGGGTACGGACAGCGCATTGAGCAACGCGGTGCGGACGGCGGCGGGCTGGCTGAGCGCGCCGATTACGCCGCCCAGGATGGACCGGCCGTTGAGGACCGACGCGCTGTAGCTGCTGCGCTTGTCGTCATGGCTGTAGCGCAGGCCACCGCCAAGCTCGAACTGGTCGGTGACGCGCACGGTGACGTCGCCGAACAGGTCGACGGCCTTTGTGCTGGAACTGTTGGTGGCGGTTTCCATATGGTTGGACTTGAGGTTCGCGGCGATCGCCTGCGCTTGAGCCGCTGACAGCGCGATGCCGTTGGCGGCCGCGACGCCCTGCAACAGCGCACCGGTGAAGGCGGGGCTGGCGAACAGGGCGGCGGGGGCAGGATCGGTCGCGGGACGGCCGGGGATCGCGCCGCCGCCGTTCAACGCACCGGCCAGACGGGCAAGCAACACGCGCTCGTCAAGCTGGGCGGGGGTGCGCTGATAGCCGTCTTCGTGGAAATAGCTCGCGCCCATGAAGGCGGTCAGCGGGCCGCTTTCATAGGTCAGGCGAAATTCCTGGCTGGTCTGTTCGCCATGCGCCCGCTCGGCCGCCGTCAGCATCGGCAGCGAAATGCCGTCGGCGTCGAAGATTTCCAGCGTATCGAACTTGCGGAAGGCGGTGATGGAGGTGAGCGTGAACTGATCGCTCAGCTTAAGGTTGGCGATACCGGTAACGCCCCAGACCTGACGATCGAGGCCCAGCGCCTGACCCCCTTCGAAGCCGGCACCAGGGGCCAGCGCCGCGCCGCTGTTGCGGCCCCGGTCGCCAATGACGGCCCCGGTGGTTGGATCGGTCGGGTTAAAGGCGATCGACTTGAACGCCGTGCCCTCGGGCGTATCCTTCTGATAATTGCCGATCAGGTCGAAGTTGAGCGCGCCCGCCTCGCCATGGAAGCTGCCGCGCAGCGCATAGGTGTCGGCCGAGTTGAAATCCTCGCCGCCCGAGAGATTTTCGATGAAGCCGTCGCGCTTGCGCACGCGCCCGGCCAGGCGGATCGCCATATCCTCGTTCAGCGGCGCGTTGACCATGCCTTCGGCCAGCCAGGCATTATAATTGCCATAGGATGCCTTGCCCGCCACTTCATAAGCGCCAAGCTGCGCCTTGTTCTGCACGATATTGACCGCGCCGATCAGCGCGCCGCGACCATAGAGCGTGGATTGCGGCCCCTTGGCGATTTCGACCCGGCTGATGTCGAACAATTCGACATAGGAACCGCGCGACTTGGAGATGGAGACGCCGTCCTGAAACACCGACACGCGCGGTTCGTTGAACGCGCTGCCGCTGTCGGAGGTGATGCCGCGCATCACGAAGCCGGGATTGTTGGGCGACTGGTTTTGAACCACGAAGCCCGGCACATAGCGCGACAGCTCTTCAAATTCCTCGATACCAAAGCGATCGAGCTGCTCGCTGCCGACCGAGGTCAGCGCGAACGGCACTTCGATCGGATCCTGCTCCCGCAACTGGGCGGTGACGACGATCATATCGTCCCGCTCGGCGACGGGTGCCTGAGTATAGGCGACGGAGCAGGACAGCGCGGTCAGGCTGGATGCGGTAAGCGCGAGAATATGAATTTTCATGGTACAGACCCCTTTGAAGTGGGGCGCTAGGCGCAGTCTATGAAAGGCCTGTGACAGCCGCGCGCCGGGATGACGAGCAGGGCCGTGATGTGTCTTGATTGTCACAGTGGCGGCGCTCTGCGAAGCGTGGAAAAGACGCGATTTGTCCGCGATAGCCCCTCAGTGCCATCGGGCCGTCGCTCGCATCATCGTCGGCACAGGCATCCCGCCGGAGGACAATTGTCGATTGCTCTCGCGCTGCCCTTAAAAATACGATATTCCCGTATAATTGTAAAAACGCTATTATATGGGAGGATGGTGAAGTGAGCCGCAAAACGCGTTACCTCATGGTGGAAACGTCGATCAGCATCGGCGTCAATGTCGCCATGACATTGTTGATGGCCTATTTCGTCTTTGGTGCTGCCAGCCGCGTTGCGCTGGCGGGGCCGGGCGGGTTGATGATCGACCTGAGTTTGCAGACCTTCATGGTTGCGCTCATGACCGTATTGATGGCGACGCTGGTGACTCGCCTGCGCCGCAAATCCGGCCTTCAGATCGATGGTGTCGCGGCAAGCGCACAGTCTTGGCCACGCCATCCGTTATTCCGGGCCGCGATCGCCGCTCTTGCCGTCACGGCGATCCTGTTGCCGATGATCTGGCTGGTCCTGCCAATGATTACCCCGCCGGTCTGGGGCATGCCTGTCGTCCTGTTCTTCAAGACGGCCTATGCGGTGGCGCTTGCCGCTGTGCTTGCGCCGCCCGCACTGCGGATCGCCATGTCCGAACCGCTATGAAGGGAGCGCGCGCACCATAGTTGCGAAACAGGTGCGCGCGCCGACCGTTAAAGGCGCAGTCTTAGAAAGGATAGTGCCGGGGGGTATCCTGCACCGTGATCCAGTCGTCGGTGGTCATTTCCGCGATGATCCAATCGCCATTGAACCGGCCGATCCCCGAATTCTTTTCGCCGCCAAACATGTTGAACGGACTGTCCTGCACCGAGATGTCGTTCACATGGGTCATGCCCGCCTCGATCCCGCGCGCGAAGCGGATGCCCCGGGCCATGTCACGGGTGAAGACCGCGCTCGACAGGCCGAATTCAGTGGCATTGGCGAGGCGCAACGCGTCATCTTCATTGGCCGCCTTGATGATCGGCGCGATTGGCGCGAACTGTTCCGCCTGGGCAAAATCGCTGTCATTGGGGACGCCGCTATAAATATGTGGGGGCACCAGCAGGCCGTCTGCCTCGCCCGCCAACAATTCGGTAAAGCCCGCTGCACGTGCCGCGGCGATGTTGCGCAGCGCGGCCGCCTTTTGCTTTGCGTTGATCAATGGACCGATGACCGTCGAAGGGTCACTGGGGTCGCCGGTCTTGAAGGTGCGCACATGGGCCACGAACCGGTCGACGAACGCATCATGAATGCTGGCATCGACGATGATCCGGTTGCTGCTCATGCAGATCTGGCCGTTGTGCAGGAAACGCGCGAAGGCGGCGGCCCGCACGGCGAGGTCCAGATCGGCATCGTCCAGAACGACGAACGGCGCATTGCCACCCAGTTCGAGGCCGACATGCTTCAGCCGGGTTCCGGTCGCCGCCAGTTCGGCGATCCGCTTGCCCACCCGCGTCGATCCTGTGAAGGAAATGAGCTTGGGGGTCGGATGCAGCGTGAAGGCGTCGCCAATATCCTCGACCGCCCCGACCACGATGTTGAGCAGGCCCGCCGGCAGCCCGGCTTCCTCATAGATTTTGGCGAGCAAGAGGCCGCCGGTCACCGGCGTATCTTCCGCCGGCTTGACGACGACGGCATTGCCCAGCGCCAGCGCAGGCGCGATCGAGCGGTGCGAGAGGACCATCGGGAAATTCCACGGGCTGATCACGCCGATGACGCCGATCGGCTCACGATAGACGAAGCTCTGCTTGCCCGGAACGTCGATCGGCATGATCTTGCCTTCGACGCGCGAGGGAAGGGCGATCGCTTCCATCGCGCCCGCCCGGACGGCGCCCCATTCGATCGTCGCCTTGAGCAGGGTCGACCCGGCCTCGCGGACCAGCCAGCCGATGATCTCGTCCTTGCGCGCATCCAGAATGGATACGACCCGCATGAAGAGCGCGCTGCGTTCGCTATGCAACGTGCGCCCCCAATCCTTCTGCGCGGTGGCGGCGGCCTTATAGGCGTCGTCCAGATCCGCTTCGTTCGCTAGCGAGATTTCGTTGAGGATGCTGTCATCGAACGGATTATGGTTGGCGGCCGTCTTGCCGGCGCGTCCGGCGCGCCAGATACCGGCGATAAATTGCCCGTCCATATCCGTATAGGCTGTGCTGCTGTCGGTCATCATATGTCCTTCGAGAAGGGGAATAGAAACTGTCACTTGGGGTCTGTGGCCGCCGCTGCAACTCAATTGCCATGCAGGCTCATGCGCAATCTGACAGGCAGTTTGATTCGGGCGACGGGGCCGTCGCCAACCTTTTGCGTATCCAGGATGACGAGTTCGGTCGTCTGGGTTTCGAGGTGATTGAGCAGGGACAGGATGAAGCCGTCGCCTTCCGGTGCGGTCGCGCTGCGCGGCACGAAAGTTGGTTCCTGGAAACATTCGGCGTCGCCGCCGCACCAGCGTTCCGATTGTCCGGTGGCGACATTCAGATGGACGATCTGATTGAAGAATTGCCATGGCGGTGGCCCCAGCCGATCCATGGCATAAAGGCGCATGTCGCACCCCAGCATGATCGCGTGACGATAGGCGAGGCCCACCACGCGATCGTCGCAGCGCGGAAATTCGCAGGGTTCGTCAAATAGCGTCGTGCGGGTCGCCTCCGAATTGTTCGCGAGGAGATCGAACGTCCAGCGCGTCAGTTCGAACGCAAGCCTATGGGGCGGCGGCGAACTGCCATTGGCGTCGGGGAAGAAGGCGAAGACATTGCCGCTCGCGCTTGGCATGTCGAGATGGATCGTGTCGCCCTCCTCATAGGCGTTGAGGACATGCGCCTGAAAACAATTGGGGCCGGTAAACCATTTTATGTCGCTGCCGTCGCCATCGCGGCGCATCACGCCGAACTGAAAGCCAAGGTCGGGCTGCCATTCGAAATGCCGCCCGCCAGCGGCGATCCTGGCATGATCCGCCGTCGCAGGGAGAAGCGGGAAAATGACGAAATGGGGCGTTACCGCAAAATCGTGGATCATCCCGCAATAGGGGGCTTCGACCCATATCTCGCGCCGCTTGTCGCCGTCAGCGGAAAATTCATAATAGACGATGTCACGCGTGGCGATGCCGCGCGCTTCATAGCCAAAGGCGAGCAGGCTGCCGTCGGCGGGATCGAATTTCGGATGGGCGGTGAAAGGCCGGTTGCCGATTTGCCCTGCAAAATCCCATTCGCCGATCGTCTCCAGCGTGTCGGGGTTCATGGCAAAGGGAAGGCTGTCTTCCTTAAGCGCCAGCAGGACGCCGCCAAAGGCGATCACATTGGTATTGGCCGTGCTGCCGCTCGTCCCGGCGACGGACGGATCGTTCGTGAACGGATTGCGGTAGAGGCCATGGAGCGACCGCTGCGCCGCGCGTTGGGCGATCAGGCGATCGGTCGCGACATAGCGTCGGTGTAGATCGACATGGCCGTCGGCAAAGCGGAAGGCCGTGACCACGCCATCGCCATTGAAGAAGATGTCATCGCCCAGCATCGGGGATAGGCCGGGTCCGGGGCAACCTGAACGAAACTGCCTTCCAGCGCCGCGGGAACCTCGCCTTCGATCTCCAGGTCGATGACCGACCCTTCGAAACGTGAGGGCGTATAAAGCGCACCCGTAAAGTCTGGCGTGGCAGGAAATCTGACTGTCATCACTCTCTCCAATTGTCCTTTGCCGCATTTGGGGCGGCACCGTCATCGCCGAATTAAGAAGCCGATCCGATGGCGCGGCATACATCATGGAAAACATGATTGAAAACATAATTCCTGATATGTAGGAATTTTGCTATCAAAACAGCAACCTTGGTCGTTTCACTTTCCCGGGAGCCTGGCATGTCTTCTGCCCACACGCGATGGGGCCGTCCCCTCGACACATTGGTAGCGCGCCTCCATTATCTGGAACTGGCGAGCCCGGACCCCCTTGCAACGGCCCAATTCTATGAGCGGGCGATGGGATATGAGGTGCGGCACACGAACGACGCGATCATCGCGAGCGGGCCTGATCGGCATCTGATCTTCGTGCCCGGCGCACCCAAGACACTGATGCGCGCGGGTTTTGCTGTGCCCAATGTCGCGGAACGCGACCGGCTCGCTGCCCGCATCGAACAAGCAGGGTTCAGCCACTGTCCGGTTGTGACGGATCTTCTGACCGACGCGATCGAGACGGTCGATCCCGACGGTAATCGGTTCGTCTTCGGCATCGCGCGCGATCGATCGCAAGGGATGCAGGCCTTGCCCGCCCGGCTGCAGCATGTCGTAGTCGCCAGCCGGGATCCGGCGAAGATCGTGCGCTTCTTTGTCGATGCTCTTGGCTTCACCCTGTCGGACGATGTGGTGGATGGGGAAGGGGGCATCCGCACATCCTTCCTGCGATGCAGTCAGGAGCATCACAGCTTCGCGGTGTTCAAGGCGGCCGAGGATCGGCTGGACCATCATTGCTACGAAACCACCGACTGGAACATGATCCGCGACTGGGGCGATCATATGGCGTCGGAACATATCCCCATCCAATGGGGGCCAGGTCGCCATGGGCCGGGCAATAATCTCTTCCTGTTCGTGCATGACCCCGATGGCAATTGGGTCGAGATTTCGGCGGAACTGGAGATCGTCGATCACCAGCGGCCCGCAGGCCGATGGCCGCATGAACAGCGAACGCTCAACAGTTGGGGGCAGGGGCTGCTGCGCAGCTGATCCCATCTTATAGACGGAGAATATAGATGAAGTTGGCGAGTTTTCTTCTCGATGGCCACGCAAGCTATGGCGTGATCGATGGTTCCGAAATGGTCGATGCAGGCGCCATTCTGCGCGTGCAGTTTCCCGATCTCAAATCCGTGATCGCGGCCGATGCTCTGGATGCTGTCCGGTCTGCCATGGCAACGGCGGCGCGACTGCCCTTGGCGGCCGTGACCCTGGCGCCCGTCATCGGCAATCCCGGCAAGATTTTCTGCGTCGGCCATAATTATGAGACCCACCGGCTCGAAACCGGCCGCGACAAGACCGGTTATCCGTCCATCTTCACCCGCTTTGCCGACAGCCAGACGGGGCATGGCCAGCCGATCATCCTGCCGACCGTCTCCACCATGCTTGATTATGAGGGCGAACTGGCGATCGTGATCGGCAAGGGCGGACGGGCCATCGCCGAAGCCGATGCCTTGGCGCATGTGGCGGGCTATAGCTGCTATAACGATGCGTCCGTGCGCGATTGGCAATGGCATACGGCGCAATTCACGCCGGGCAAGAATTTCCCCGATACCGGCAGCTTTGGCCCCTGGCTCGTCACCGCGGATGAGATTCCCGACCCGTCCACATTGTCGGTCACCACGCGCGTCAACGGCACCGTCGTCCAGTCGCAGCCCACCGCCGACATGATTTTCCCGATCCCCCGGCTCATTGCCTACATCTCCACCTTCACGCCCCTGTCGCCAGGCGACGTCATCGTCACCGGCACGCCAGGGGGCGTGGGCGCCAAGCGCCAGCCGCCTTCCTGGTTGCAGGCGGGCGATGTCGTGGAAATCGACATCCCGGGCGTTGGGCTTCTCGTCAATCCGGTCCAGGCCGAAGCATAAGGACGCAATTATGTCGGCCGCCTGCACCCAGGCCAACGCATCCGCGCCACCGGCCGCCGATCACTATCCTGTCATAGTGATCGGCGGCGGG
>TARA_R110000787_G_scaffold239367_3_pt1 | contig 9961 bp, 8 predicted proteins | sample TARA_R110000787 | Tara Oceans TARA_R110000787 (sample SAMEA4397920) | marine metagenome | biome: Polar Biome; feature: [DCM] deep chlorophyll maximum layer (ENVO:01000326); material: water (ENVO:00002006), including particulate matter (ENVO:01000060) such as... | depth 35 m
GCGGTATTGATGATCGCACCGACGCCGGTGATCACCGCGCAGCCGAACAGCGCCGCATCGTCAAAACTGATGTCGCTCGGCAGTTTTACCATAGAGGCGCGATCCAACACCGCGTATTGCGCAAAGCAAGACACCCCGCCGGCATGGTTGATCGGCTTGCCGTTGAGGCTCAGTCGACGCCCGCCGCCGATCAACTCGCCCTTCATTTTGCTCTCGAAGCTGGCGCCGCATAGGTGCGAACGCCCGGTGGTGCACTCGTAGCACTTGCCGCAGCTCATCACGAACACCAGCACCACGTGATCGCCTTCTTTGAGGTCGGTCACCCCCGGCCCCACCTCGCGGACGATCCCGGCGGCTTCGTGGCCGAGGACGGTCGGCAGCGGCCGCGCGCGGATGCCCTCAATCGTCGACAGGTCGGAATGGCACAGACCGGCGGCGCGAATTTCCACCAGCACTTCGTTTTGCTGCGGGCCGTCCAGGTCGAGGGTTTCGATGATCAGCGGTGTGCTCTGTGCATACGGTCTGGGTTTGCCGGTCTCATAGATGACCGCGCCTTGCATCTTCATGGTGTCGTTTCCTTAAAAGCGTTGTTTGATTTTTAAGCGATGATGGAGCCATCATCCGATGATGAGTATTTCTTGGCGATGACGTAGCGCAGCTTGCGGATGGCGGCGCGCTTGAGATGTTCATCGCTGTAATTTGCATCGCCGACCAACGTCACTTCGATATTGGTGCGCGCATCAATCGCTGAGACTCGGACATAGCTGCCGATCTGGTGAAACTCAAAATACACTTGGCGTAGGGGCACATCTTCTGGGCGCATGCAGGCAGTATAAATTTCTTTTGCGGTGATGAAAATAGAGGCTGCGGTTGTTGCCGTTTATTTGCGCTGCCGGGGAGGTCTCGGGTCTCGCGTTGCTCGCCCGGGATGACGATTGTTTTATGCCGTCATCCCGGAACCGCGCAGCGGTATCCGGGACCTGCCCGCCTGTGTCACATATTCCGTCGATACTGCCCACCGGCCTCAAACAACGCGTCGGTGATCTGGCCGAGTGAGCACACGCGGACTGCATCCATCAACACGGCGAAGACGTTGTCGTCGTTGATGGCGGCTTCCTGCAGGCGTTTTAAAACGTCCGGCGCGGCGTCGGCATTGCGGCTTTGGAAGTCGCGCAAGCGTTTGATCTGGCTTTGTTTTTCTTCGTCGGTCGAGCGTCGGAGTTCGGGCAGCACGTCGCTTGGCGGGTTCGGGTTTCGGTACGTGTTGACGCCGACAATCGGCAGCTCGCCGGTGTGCTTCAAGGTTTCGTAGTGCATGCTTTCTTCTTGGATTTTGCCGCGCTGGTAGCCGGTCTCCATCGCGCCCAACACGCCACCGCGCTCGGTGATGCGGTCGAATTCCATCAGCACGGCTTCTTCGACCAGGTCGGTCAGCTCGTCGATGATGAACGATCCTTGGATCGGATTTTCGTTTTTCGCTAAGCCCCATTCTTTGTTGATGATCATCTGAATGGCGATGGCCCGGCGCAGGCTGTCTTCGGTCGGCGTCGTGATCGCCTCGTCATAGGCGTTGGTGTGCAGCGAATTGCAGTTGTCGTAAATCGCGATCAACGCCTGCAACGTGGTGCGGATATCGTTGAAATCCATTTCCTGGGCGTGCAACGAACGGCCGGACGTCTGGATATGATACTTCAACTTTTGCGCCCGCTCACCGGCGCCGTATTTGAAGCGCATGGCACTGGCCCAAATGCGCCGCGCAACGCGGCCCATGACGGTGTATTCCGGGTCCATGCCGTTGGAGAAAAAGAACGACAGGTTGGGCGCGAAATCATCGATATCCATGCCGCGCGCCAGATACGCTTCGACGAACGTAAAGCCGTTCGACAACGTGAACGCCAATTGGCTGATCGGGTTCGCGCCGGCTTCGGCGATGTGGTAGCCCGAGATCGACACCGAATAGAAATTCCGCACCTTGTGATGCACGAAATATTCCTGAATGTCGGCCATCATTTTGAGCGCAAATTCGGTCGAGAAAATGCAGGTATTTTGGCCCTGATCTTCTTTGAGGATGTCGGCCTGCACGGTGCCGCGCACGGTTGATAGCGTCCAGGCTTTGATTTTTTCGATTTCCTCGTCGGTCGGCGGACGGTTGTTGTCGACCTCGAACTTGGTCATCTGCTGGTCCATCGCGGTATTCATGAACATCGCCAAAATCGTCGGCGCCGGGCCGTTGATGGTCATCGATACCGACGTCGACGGACTGCACAGATCAAAGCCGTCGTACAGATCGTGCATGTCATCCAGCGTCGCAATCGACACGCCGGAGTTACCGACTTTGCCGTAAATGTCCGGTCGCTCGTCCGGGTCGAAGCCGTACAGTGTGACGCTGTCGAACGCCGTCGACAATCGCTTGGCGTCGTTATCGCGGGACAGGAATTTGAAGCGCTCGTTGGTGCGTTTCGGATCGCCTTCGCCTGCGAACATCCGCGTCGGGTCTTCGCCTTCGCGTTTGAACGCGAACACGCCGGCGGTGTACGGGAAGCTGCCCGGCAGGTTTTCTTTCAGCAAAAACGTCAGCAACTCGCCTTCGTCTTTGGTTTTCGGCAGCGCGACGCGTGAAACGCGATTGCCCGAAAGCGTCATCCGTTTCAGGTCGTAGCGGACTTCTTTGTCGCGGATTTTGACGACGTAATCGTCGCCGGAATAGCTTTCGACCACGCGCGGCCAAATCTCGATCAGTTTTTTCGCGCGCGGGTCCATGGCGTCGTCGCGCTCGGCGATCAGCGCATCCAGATCACTCAGGTCATTGGCACTTTTGCCGGCGTCCGTCAGCATGCGTTTGGTTTCGCGCAACTGCTGGCGTTCGCGGGCCAGCGTCGCCTCTTTTTCGATGGTCTTGTGGTAGCCGCGCACGGTGTCGGAAATTTCCGATAGGTAACGCGCGCGGTCCGGCGGCACGATGGTTTGGCCGGGCTCGGAGACACGGGTTTCCACCGCATCGATGCTGCACCCGAGATCGCGAAAGCCCTTGTCGACGAACGCGTTCAGCAAGCCTTGATACAGCGCGGTGACGCCTGGATCTGCGAATTTAGACGCCATGCAGCCGTACACCGGCATGTCTTCGGGGCTGGTGCCGAAGGCTTCGCGGTTGCGCTGCACTTGCTTGCGTACATCGCGCACGGCATCGAGCGCGCCCTTGCGGTCCATTTTGTTGATCGCGACACAGTCGGCGTAATCCAACATATCGATTTTTTCGAGCTGACTTTGCGCGCCGAATTCCGGCGTCATCACATACAGCGACACATCGGTCACATCGACGATGGCGCCGTCGCCCTGCCCGATGCCCGGTGTCTCGACGATCACCATATCAAAGCCGGCGGCTTTGGTCGCAGCGACGATGTCGGCGAGGTAATCCGGCACTTCAGATTTTGCGCCCCGCGTTGCGATGGAGCGGAAGTAGACGTTGCAGTTGCCGCCGCCGTCGATGGCGTTCATGCGGATGCGGTCGCCCAGCAACGCGCCCTTGGTTTTGCGGCGCGTCGGGTCGATGGCGATGACGGCGATCTTCGGCTCGTTCGAATACAGGCGGAAGCGGCGGATCAACTCGTCGGTCAGCGATGACTTGCCGGCGCCGCCGGTGCCAGTGATGCCGAGCACGGGCGTTTTGTCGGCCTTCGCGGCGGCATCACGGATCGATTTCAAGTCGGCGTCAGGCAACTTACCCAACTCAATCGCCGAAATGATCCGCGCTAAGTCTTTGTGGTCGCCCTCGGTCAGTTTGCCGAGGCCTTTTGGCATATCCGCGGTCGGATCGAAGTCGGTGACTTCCATCATCATTGCGATCATGCCCGGCAGGCCCATGGATTGGCCGTCTTCGGGCGAGAAAATCCGCGTCACGCCATAGGCATGCAGGTCTTTGATTTCCGGCGCGACGATCACGCCGCCACCGCCGCCGAAAATTTTAATGTCGGGCCGCCCGGCCTCTTTCAGCAGGTCGACCATGTATTTGAAGTATTCCACATGTCCGCCCTGGTAGGACGAAATCGCAATGCCTTGGACGTCTTCTTGGATCGCCGCGTTGACGACATCGGCGACGGCGCGGTTATGGCCCAGGTGAATGACCTCGGCGCCCGCACCCTGCAAAATCCGGCGCATGATGTTGATCGACGCATCGTGCCCGTCGAACAGGCTGGCCGCGGTCACAAAGCGGATCGGATTTTTGGGTGTGTATGCTTTGGCGGCAGCCGTTTTTTGCGATTGGTTATCGGCAGCCCGTTTTCCGTCGTCTGGCATGGTGTCCTCCCGAGAACTCTCGCTATTAAGTATAGCATTCGCCGCGCGATGACGGCGGCGGCGCAATCTTGGTCAATTATACTTTACGTTAACGTAAACGTCAATTTGACTCATTGTTGATATGGTTTTTTGATCCCACGCGCTGTCGCCTCTATGCGCAAGCATTCGCATTTGACAAACCCCGCGCCGTTTAAGACCTTCGCGGTCCCGATTTTGACAAACTGGAGATGACCCGTGGACGAAAGCAAAATGCACCCGGAAACCCTGGCGCTGCATGCCGGATACCGCAAAGACGAGACCAATGCCGTGGCGGTGCCGATCCATCAAACCACGTCCTATCAGTTTGACAGTACAGAACACGCGGAAAATCTGTTCGCGCTGAAGGAATTCGGCAACATTTATTCTCGCATTATGAACCCGACCTGCGACGTGCTGGAAAAGCGCATTGCGGCGATGGAGGGCGGCGTTGCTGCGCTGGCCGTGGCGTCGGGACAGGCGGCGTCGACGTACGCGATCCTCAACCTATGCCGTGCCGGCGATAACTTTGTCTGCTCGACCGATATTTACGGCGGCACCTGGAACTTATTCGCCAACACCTTGAAAAACCTTGGCATCGAATGCCGCTTCGTGGATCCGACCGACCCCGAAGGGTTCCGCGCGGTGACCGACGACAAAACCCGCTGCTATTACGCGGAAACCCTGCCGAACCCAAAGCTCAACGTGTTTCCGATCAAGGAAGTCGCGGATATTGGCCGTGAACTCGGCGTGCCACTGATCATGGACAACACGGCATGCCCCCTACTCTGCCGTCCGTTCGACCATGGCGCGGCCATTGTTGTGTATTCGGCGACCAAGTATTTGGGCGGACACGGCACGTCGATCGGCGGGATTATGGTCGATGGCGGCAACTTCGATTGGGAAGCCGGCGGCGACCGCTTCCCGACCCTCAATGACCCCGACCCCAGCTATCATGGCGCCGTCTGGACCGAGGCCGTTAAACCGCTTGGCCCGATTGCCTATATCATTCGCGCCCGGGTTATTCTGTTGCGCGATTTGGGCTCGTCGATGAGCCCGATGAACGCGTTTCAGTTTATCCAAGGGGTCGAAACCGTCTCGCTGCGGATGGCCAAACATGGTGAAAACGCCAGCAAAGTGGCGGCGTACCTGAATGGCCATGACAAGGTGAAAAGCGTGATCCATCCGTCGCTACAGACAGGTGAAGCTGCGCGTCGCCGCGATGCCTACATGACCGGCATGCCGCTGTGCTTTGGCGGATTGTGCGGGTTTGAGCTGAAAGACGGCAAGGATGCGGGCCGAAAATTCATCGACAGTTTGGCGCTGCTATACCATGTCGCCAACATCGGCGATGCGCGGTCCCTGGCGATCCACCCGGCATCGACAACGCATTCTCAGTTGTCGGTTGAAGACCAAGCCGCCTCGGGCGTGACGCCGGGCTACGTGCGGCTGTCGATCGGGCTTGAGCATATCGACGATATCTTGGCCGATATCGGTCAGGCGCTGGATAAAGTCTAAGCAGCTTTCGATCTGCCCGACCGGCTCTCCTTCCCTCGCCCGTCGCGTCATCCTGAACGTGATTCAGGATCAATGGCGCGGCGGCTTGGCTGGTTTGGGCGTGCGCACGGCGATGGATCCTGAATCACGTTCAGGATGACGCAGGGGTTTGCGTTTTATCACCTTATCCTGAGGAGCTGCGGCGCGACGTCTCGAAGGATAACACGAATGCCTAAGCGTCGAAGTTGAGCCCCTTAGAGCGACAACGCTCAATTTATCGCTCCTCCGCCGAAGCTATCGCGAGTTTGACGGATTCCTTGTATTGGTCAGTCGGATCATACCACAGACAAGAATTCTGGCCGATATACCCCTCATCATTGCGAACGATGACCGTCATAACGCCGACACGCGCATTTTCTTTGGTCTTGTATGGTGGATTGATCAAGGTGACGCAGTATTTCCATGCGATGTATGTCCGGATGTTGAGACTGCCAATATAGAATTTTGTCGAACTGACCTCAGACATAATCATTTGGGTCTGTTCGTTGACTTCGCCAATTTGGCTGGACCAGTTCATCCGAAATAACGAATCCGGTTTGAGTACCTCCATGACGTGCTTTCGCAGATCAGTCGGCTTTGGACCTCCGTCATCGCCCGGTTCTGGTGGATGCACGGTGCCGCACCCTGAGATCAAAAAGATGGTTATCAACGCAGTAAGAGTGCGTACGGAGGCCAGTTTCGTCCAAAACTTTTTCACTTCGAATATTCCCTACAAGTCGTGCGCTCTTAACTATTAGAACATTGATGACCCTCGATTTTCGCCCGGCGATGACTTATTCGGTCCGAAGTTGCGGTGGCCGAAACGTTGGGATCACTGAAACGTTCTTCATTTGAGCCATGAGTTCTCTCAGTTCGTCCTCACGGCTGACCCATCTCGGTTTGAAAACTCCGATTTCATATTCTCCTAAATACACCGCTTCACCTGGCTTCACCTCAAAACGGTACACCTCCGAGCCACCGATGCGCGCATCATCCGTGAAGCCAAGAAAAACGCCCTTGTCGGGGGTTTTAATAAAGGAATCGCGTATCCGCCCGTAAATTGGCCCGTCTGAATAAAAAGTCTGGCTATTGGTAAACGCGTAATGTCCTGGCGCGATAGGTTTAGCCGAGAGGCCGTCATGAATTGACGTGTGAAAGACGGTGAATTGGTCGGCCCCTGGGATCAGCCGCTGTTTCTCTTTGTCGTAGGCGCGAAATGTCATGATTATGCCGGCGATGCTTGAGTTCCCCGACGTATCAATACCACCAATGACCAACGATTGCGCGCTCTTACCATCAAAGCTCATGGATGTGTCGGGGGCGATGTTGCATCCACCCAAAGCGAAAATCACCAAAACCAAGAACATCTTTTTGGGTATCGCGTTCGCGCACCCACGGCGTGGCATTGGGTAAAATATACTGGAAACAAGAGCTCTCATATTTCTCGATCCTCAACCATCATGGCGATCCTATTTTTTAATTCCTCGCCAAAGTAGAATCAAGAGCACGAATTTTTGCTCCAATCAACCCGCGTTGGTGATGGTCCCGGATGGCTGGCTTTCCCAACCTCGCTGACGGTCCGGGAACCCCCGCTTCCGGGATGACGGGGGTATTCCGCTTTTAAGCGTTGTAATCCAGGCCCCAGTGGCTGAAGCGTTCCGGGTCTTCGCCCCAGGAATCGCGGACTTTGACGAATAAGAACAGGTGCACCTTGGTGTCGAGGATTTGTTGAAGCTCTTTCCGCGACTGGGCGCCGATCTCTTTGATCATTGAGCCGCCTTTGCCAAGCACGATGGATTTTTGGCTGTCGCGTTCGACGAAGATCACCTGTTCGATTTTGATCGAGCCGTCGTCGAAATTTTCCCAAGTCTCAGTCTCGACCGTGGTGGCGTAGGGCAATTCCTGGCGCAGGTGGAAATACAGTTTCTCGCGGGTGATTTCAGCGGCCAGCAGGCGCGCCGGCATGTCGGTGATCTGATCTTCGGGGAACAGCCATGGGCCGATCTGCATGCGCTCGCCGAGGTACGCCAACACGTCGGCGAGGCCATCGCCGTTCAGCGCCGAAATCATGAAGGTGTCTTCGAACAAGCCGGTTTCCGCGAGCTTGGCGGCAATTTCAAGCAAGCGGCCTTTGTCGACCTTGTCGACTTTATTCAACAGCAACACCGGCGCCGGTGATTTCGGGCGTTCGGCCTTGCGCTTTTCCAAGCCTTTGAGGATGCGTTTGGTGTCGTCGCAGATGCCTTTCACGGTGTCGACCATCAGCATGATGATGTCGGCGTCTTGTGCGCTGCCCCAGGCACTGGCAACCATGGCGCGGTCGAGACGGCGGCGCGGCTCGAAAATGCCGGGCGTGTCCATGAAAACGATCTGCGCATTGCCTTCGATGGCGATGCCGAGCACGCGGGTTCGCGTCGTCTGCACCTTCGGCGACACGATGGAAACTTTGGTGCCGACGGCTTTATTGACGAACGTGGATTTACCCGCGTTCGGCGCGCCGACCACGGCGACAAAGCCGGCGCGGGTTTGGACGTCGTCACTCATGTGCTGCTCATGGCTACTTGGCCTCATCAATGGTTGCCAGCATGATTTCTGCGGCGGCTTGTTCGGCAGCGCGCTTGTTGCTGCCCTCGCCGGTTGCTGGTGAAAGGGTTGAAAGTGTGACTTCAACTGAAAAGATCGGCTGATGATCGGGGCCGTGGCGGCCCAGAATTTTATATTGCGGCAGGCCAAGCCCCCTGCCCTGCGCCCATTCCTGCAGCGTCGTCTTCGGGTCCTTCGGTGGGCGCAGGTTTTCGCGCATAATCGGCGTCCAATGCGTATGGATCATGGTGCGTGCGGATTCGAGCCCGCCGTCATGATAGATCGCTGCGATCACCGCTTCCATGGCATCCGCGACGACGCCGGGATTTTCGCGCCCGCCCATCAGGTGTTCGCCGTTGGACAGCGTCAGGCAGTCTGCGAGCCCGATATCGTTGGCGACTTTGGCAAGGGCGTCGCGCTGCGCAAGCGCTGTGAAGCGATAGCCGATCTCGCCCTCGTCTTCGTCGGGAAATGTGTTCAAAAGCAATTCAGCGACCACCAAGCCTAAGACGCGGTCACCGAGAAATTCCATCCGCTCGTTTGATTTTAAGCGCTTGTGGGCGGCACTGGAGTGCACCAACGCATGGCGCAACAAATCGGCATCTTTAAAGGTGTAGCCGAGCTCGGCCTGCAAGCGGGCCAGATCATCGCTCATTGCAGGAAGGTAAAGCTGCGCGATGGGCGCATCTTGTCGAGCCAGGTCCAGAGCTTCCAGGCTTGCCCGTCGATGGAGAAGAAGATGAACTGCGCCTTGCCGACCAAGTTCTCGCGCGGCACGAAGCCGACGCCGCCAAAGCGGGAATCGTTGGAATCGTCGCGGTTGTCACCCATCATGAAATAGTGATCGGCGGGCACGGCATAGACGCGGGTGTCGTCACTATTTGGCTCGGAGTCGCTTTTTTCGACGATCAGGTGCTCGCGGCCGTTCGGCAAAATCTCAATGTATTGATTGAGGCGGCGGAAATCACCTGGGGAGGCTTCGTGAATGAAGTCGTCGACTTTGCGCCGCTCTACGGCTTGACCGTTGATATGCACGATCCCGCCTTTGACCTGAATGCGGTCACCCGGCAGGCCGATCACGCGCTTGATGAAGTTGGTGGAGTTGTCTTGCGGATATTTGAATACCGCAATGTCGCCCCGCTCAGGCTCATCGAAAAAGACACGGTCCGACGGCAGTAACGGCAGGCCGAACGGTAGCGAATAGCGGCTGTAGCCGTAGGTCATTTTAGACACGAACAGATAATCACCGACCAACAACGTCGGCACCATGGACCCGGACGGGATTGAGAACGGCTCAAACGCAGCGACGCGGACCGTCAGCGCGATCAAAAGCGCGTACAAGACAGTCTTGAAGGTATCTTTCATCGCTGTTCCCTGGTGTTCCAATATTAAAAATGACCGTTTTCCGGTTGCGAGCGGATAGAGCCAGCCAAGCCCCCGGCTGTCAAGGTGTTGGGCGTTTTTGATGTGATCTTAAGGTGTCGCTCTTTGCGCCGCCCCTTGCCCTCTGCCCATCCCCTTGCGTCATCCTGAA
>TARA_R110000787_G_scaffold6434_6_pt1 | contig 9946 bp, 20 predicted proteins | sample TARA_R110000787 | Tara Oceans TARA_R110000787 (sample SAMEA4397920) | marine metagenome | biome: Polar Biome; feature: [DCM] deep chlorophyll maximum layer (ENVO:01000326); material: water (ENVO:00002006), including particulate matter (ENVO:01000060) such as... | depth 35 m
TTTTTATTAATTAATTATTATTGATTATATTTCTCAATACAATCTTTTACAAACTGTAGGTCATTTGGGATAAATTTATCCTCAAACATTCCCATGGGTGATTTACATGTGTTCTCTCCTGAGTTTTGAGTTTCAAAACCATATTCAAGTTCACCATCATCATTTTTATTTACTCTACCAAATAGTACAATAGAGAATAGACCTTCTAAAGTTAGAGTATTGTCAATCATTTTACCAATAGTCTTAGCTTTAATTTTTCTATTTCCATTTATGTCAGTTGAATCTTCTGAGTGAGTTAGAAATATTACTGTTAAATCTTCTCTTAGATCTTTAGGCAACTTAGCCACCATAGCTAAATTAGCTGCAATCTGAGTAAACTTATCATAACCTTTTTCATTTGCTCTATCAAAATATTCAAAAGAACTCATATATTGCCAGTCATCAACAACTAATGTTTTGATGTTTAGCATTTTATCATCAACATGTTTAATAGCTTTAATAATACCTGCACTTGATGAAGCAGAGGTAATATTACCATTAGGATTTTCTTTACTTATTTGTTTATAATCCTTTTTATACCCTTTAAAAGGTAGAGGTTTATTTGCAATGTTTATAATAAAAGTCTCTTTAGGGTTTAATGTTCTGATTGAGGTAGACTTTCCTGTTCCTGAATCTGCAATTACTAATACACTCTGTGCCATACTATTTTTTTTGGATTACGTTAATTAATTTATTCAATGTTATATTTATATCTGATAAAACTTTTATCAGTTCTGCAGATGAGAGGAAGGGAGCAGTGGATGTAGTTTCATCTGGATTAGGCAAATCAGGATTTGCAAAATCTATTATAGCTTTACCTCTATTGGTTACATCATTTACAACCTTTAGCTCACTGACAGGTACAATATGTCTTTGAAACCCTGAGTTGCTTGTTACAATTTCATATTCCTCTCTCCAATGTGGATTATTCTTATGATAATATAATGTTCTCTTTGGATCTTCTGTATCATAATCTATAGATACAAACTCTGTATATATATCTTCTGCTTTTTCAAATTCACTTGGGAAGAAACTTATATGCAGTTCATCTTTACCAGTTGGCCTATAAGCCATCTTAGGTATATATAATGCACTAACTATACCTTCTGTTTGAAAGTAGTCTTCATGCTCTTCTCTTAGTGATGCAACTTTCTGCTTTCTTTGTTGAGGTGTTAGTCCCATTTTTATTGTATTTTTTAATATTTTAGTATTTATCATCTGCGTTCTTGTTGTTGTGGTGTTTCCATTTCTTCTATTTGCATTTGCTCAAACTTTGCTTTAAAGAAACTCATTCTAGCATCACCGTTCCTAGCCTTTAGAAAGTGTAATACTAATGTTCTATCATTTTCTATAATATACCTATCAGGGCCATAGAATCTAATTTTTTGCTTAGCTGGTCTATTAATACCTATTAACATATCTGCATGCTGTAGCATTGCATCTGAGCCAAATATATCTGACTCAAGTATATAGTTACCATACTTACCATCTATTGCTCTGTCAGGGTTATCTATGTTTCTATTAAGCTGTGATAAAGCAATAAACAAACATGGATAATCTCTCTTACATTGTGTAAAAAACTCACCTAACTCAAACAACATATCTAAAGTATTATTTTGATATGGTGCTCTCTTTACTAACATTGTATGATCCAAAGTTATCATTGTATTTACACCTTTATGCTGTGTCATATACTGATCAATTTGCTCACGCATTTGATTTACAGTCATAGGTGTACTTATAATATCAACTGGATTTTTTATTCTTTCCTTAGCATACAGATGACATGTATTTAATGTATCAGTACCTAATACAGATCCTGCACTACACAATTCCTTATAAGTTTTGCCAGTAATAGAACTAAATTCTCTAATAGCTGATGTTCTACCTACCATCTCAAACTGAAATTCTAATACTCTAAACTTATCATGAGGATTAAGTGCAAATGATTCTCTTATTATCTGGTCTTTGATTAATGTTTTACCTGAGCCAGGTCTACCACCAATGACTGTTAGAGTATTCCATTCTATACCGTCAGTTGCAGCATCATTAAACTTAGGCCACGGAGTATATATTGATTTCTCATCTCCTGTTGACCTAGCATACATATATTTTAGTGCATCATTAAATGCAGCATATTGCCCAATCCATGACGGTTTATTTTTCATACTACGTTTTCTTTAAAATGTTCTTCTTCTGTACTAACTCCATCTACTATCATATCACAATAGTCTGCAAGTCTAGAGTGTTTAACTCTATGCTTATCTTGTTTTGATATAAAGTATTGGCTTGTTTGCATATACAAGTAGTCTGCATCTCTATACTCATTTACATACATCCGGGTTGCTTTTATAATATCATCCCATGTATGGTCATAAGTTTCAAAGAACCATCTGAAGTTTTCTCCTAATGCTTTAACATTATTTCTTGCAGGATTACCACTTGGTAATTTACGTGCAGGAAATATTTCTCTATAAGTATGGATTTTATTATTAAAGTCCTTACCCATAAGTTGTATATCAGTTTTTTTCTTTGCTTTTATAAAATAATTATCAAGCTTAGCACAAAATGCTTTTGCTTCAGCAGTCATTACATATATTCCATTCTCTTTGACGAGCATGTTTATCTTCAGTAAATATTCTTTGTCATCAGTTAATGAATTAGGCAACGATACCCCTTGTTTCATCCCAAATAGGATTAGACTTTGGTTTGGTGTCATTTTTTCCTTCATCATTTTCTGAAATAGTTCCCACATATTCTTCTAGTTTTTTTAAAGTGTTATTATAAGCAATTAAAATAGTCTTATCTTTAGTAAAGAATCCATTCTCTACCATGTTACAAGAATTAATTATTGTTGCATGAGTGCGTTTTAAATATTTGCCTATACTACTTTTAGAATGCCCTCCTTTAAATGCCAAGTATGACATTGATTGAACATATACCATATAATCTCTATATCTAGTTCTGTCATGTAATGATTTAACACAACTATAACCCGGTATTGCTTCATGTAATGCTGCAAGAGCACTATCATGAAATACCTTAATAGGAATTATCTTTTTCTTTTGAGTAGGACTGTAGACATATACTTTTATACCATAGTTTTCATAGAAAGCTTTCTTAAAACTATCTATATCCTTCTTCTGCTTAAGTTTCTGGTTATCAGACATTTGATTTAATTATTAAGGTTAACAAAGATAGTAATATTTACCATTGTATCCAAGTTTTTTCTTGCTTATCTAATTCAGCATTTACTAATGCAAACACATTCTTACAGTCCCATTCACCACCTCTATATGCTGCAGATGCAGGGTGCGCTACCTTAAATAACTTTTGTCTATTTAGTAACAATTCCCAATCTTCTGCTTTCTTTCCCATTAATATGGTTGGTATATCTTTTTTATGTCTATTTATATTTTCAAATAAATATTCAGTAAATGGTTTCCATATAGAGTAATGTGAGCCAATAGAGTTTATCTCAACAGTAAATGCTGTATTTAACAACAGCACGCCCTGGTTTGCCCAACGTCTTAAATCTACATTTCCATCTTCATCTCCAAGAGCTTTAAGTATATATTGTAATGACTTTTCAGCTTTACCTTTTCTACTACAGCTAAATGCCATACCATCTGCAACTCCAAGTTGAGGGTATGGATCTTGTCCTATAACTATACACTTAAGTTCATCATAAGGACATTCTGTAAATGCATTAAATATATCTTTAAATCTTGGGGTAAATCTTTTCTCTGCGTTTACACAGCTAACTAACTTATCCATTATCATGTCAAACTCAAGTCCATTTATAAACGGAGAGAGCATAGGGGCCCATCCTGAGTCTTCTAACTTATTGTTGACATCATCTCTTAATTGTTCTATGTCAACTTCTATTAAATTCTGATTCATATTTTCTTTTATGTTTTAACGTAAAGTTTTTTTGGTAATTTTCCATCAAAAACGTATTTAGTGACTGCACATAACCATACTGGTTTGTTAAAATCTTTACTTTTAGTAATGTAAGTAGCACCACCAAAACAATTCAAAAGTTTTGTCAACTTTATATTAGACCCTTTAAAGTCTTCTGTATCTATTGTTAAACTTACTGAGTTATCTTTGTCTTTATCTAATACATCAAGTAGAAGATCTGCACCAGCTACCATTCTGAGTTCAGCTTTGGTACCTGTCCAATCTGGAATGTCAATGTACCACAGGTCTGATTCCTTGTTGAATTTTAAATTTTGTTTCATGTTTTATTTTTTTTTTGTATCTTTGATTAATTAATAATAAGACTATGGCTAATAAACAATTTATTACTTACGACACTACCAAAAATATGACAGTTGATCTTAATCCTGCATTTATATCAGGCTTACAACAAATCTATGGTAGATACATATCAGAATTCTATCCTGATGCATCTGAATTTGGTATACTTATTCAAGATTTCAATGATACTATAATGGATCCTGAAAAAGCAAGTAAGAAGAATAGAAAGTTTACAACAATTGAGAGTGAACTATACACTCTATATTCTATTATTAATATTCTGAAGTCTTTTGCTAAACAGCAAGGTCTTGAAAAACTAGAAGATCTTAAGGTTACAGAAGAAGATTTTGCTAAAGTAATGGAAGACATTAAACAAGAGACTAAAGATCCTACAGAGATGCTAAATAAACTAGCAGCTAAACTTACTGAGTTATCATCTTAGCTGCATACCATTAAAGTCTCCTATTTCTATACAAGCTTGTATAGCTAAATTAAGATCATCTTCATCACACTTACCAAAAGATTTACAGTGTTCTACATTATTCTTAACAAAACACAGGCCAGCCTTACGCTTAACTTGTAGTTTTGCTTCTTCAAATGTATAGCCAATCTCTTGTGCTATTTCTCTTATCGTTGCATGCAATCTTGCTAACTGTGGGTTACTGCCTTTACCATCCTGCACACCTATAAATAATTCTACACGTGCACCTTCAGGCATATCTTTAAGAAACTTATTATACTTAGTTTCAAAGGCTTTTATAGGGAAGTGTAATTTACCTTCTTTTATTGTGGCTTGTACAAATAACTGATCTTTCATGAGAACATCCAAACTAACACAAATACAACTACTAAAGCTATAATTATTTTACTAGCCCATTTCTCAGTCAACTCAACTCTACGCTTAGATCTACCTTGTCTATATTTTAAATCTTCTATATACTTTTTTTTATCAAATTTTTCTTTCATTATATTTATTCTTTAAAATTCTTTTTTAATATCTCTTCTTCCATAGTTTCTAAGTCATAGTCCCATATTGGTAGTATGTCAACCATTATGTCCTTATTATCTTTATCTTTAAGTGATGTGAACACTGATAATATCTCCACGCTTGGTGGATAACCTGGTGTTCCAGGATCACCATTAGGTTCTGTCCAAACCTCTGGTTCTCCTGCATCATATATATATTCTATTTCTACTTCTAATCCGTCTATTGTGTCTGTATGTTCCATATTATAAAAATCTTAGTGCGCCTCCATCAACGTAAACAAACTCTTGAGCACACTCAGTGCACTTAGCATTTGATTCATTACGTAATAATGTTGACATGTTACAGTTAGGACAAGGTGTATCACCTTCCTCTATATATTCTTCTATTGCTGTTCTAGCTAAGCTATGAATCATTGAGTCATGCACACCTTTATAAAAAGTGTTGTCTGCCTCCATTTCATTTTGGTGCTCAATAAAGAGCTCTTTCATTCTTCCCATGGTTATAAGTTTTTAAGGTCTTGTCTTTTATGCGCTAGCATTTCTCTGACAGTTAACTCATTAATACTACTTTTTAACCTTGATTTTCCTACACTGACTCCAGCTAAAAATGCTGCTCCAGCTACTAATACTACGATGATGATTTCCATTGATTTATTTATTTAAAGGGTTATAACGTTGAATTTTTGTTTGATCAAATGATTTAAGAGCTGATGATACCCATTTTACATCCTGTGTATTTTTATAACACAGTATGTGACATATAGCTGTCTCAGATGGATTAAGTCTTAATAGTCTACCTATTCTCTGTGCAGTCTTCTTTTCATTACCATATGCATGCATAATAATACCTTGCTTTAAACCTGGTATTGTAACACCTTCTGATAATTGTAAGACGCAAGACAAAGAATTTATTCTACCATCTGAAAATAGTTCTAAGTTATCTTCTGAGTTTTTGTTTCCTGAATGATAACTATGCTTACTAATGCGGTCTGCTTGTTTCTGAGTATTAGCAAACACTATACACTTATCTTCTATATTCTTAACCATAGCCTTAGCATATAATTCTTTAGTAGGATAATCCATAAGTGCCCTCATTCTCATTATACGTGAAAACTGCATCTGCTTAGGTGATTGTGCATCATTGACTCTGCCTGTACAGTAATCATAATCTTTTTTTTCATTAGTATACCAATAACCACCACTCTTAGTTTTCTTTTTTAAGTTTGGTAGTTTAGATAATTCTAGCTCATGTATAATTATCTTATAATCATTTAGTATATTACTTTCTGTTGCTGCATCTACACTAAAATTATATCTTATAGGACAATATCTTTGTACTAACATTCCTTTTACAGATTGCTTGTCTCTAGGTGGTGTACCTGTAAGGCCTAAGATTTTTCCCGTGTAACTGCTTAAAAAAAATTCATGATTTGGTAATAATGAATGACATTCATCTAAATATACTATATCATAATCATTTGGATTATGTTTCTTTAATGATAGATATGTAGTAAAAGTTATATGCTTTACTAATTTAGATAAATTCATTTTATCTAACTCATCAAACCATGATTTTGACACAGAGTGTTTTGGTATTACTACAAGTGCTTGGATTAATGGATTAAAGTTCATCATCAAATGTTTAATGGCAATTCTTGTTTTGCCTACACCCATAGATATACCTAACCCAGATCTTTTATGTTTCTTTATTATTTCTAATGCTTCTGATTGAACTATTTCTCTATTATTCATAGGAATATCCAACTGTATATTGTTGACCATATAATTGATGTTATAGCTAAGACACATATCCAGCTTAATATTTTTATTAGTTTTTCTTTACGTTTATTATACATAATGTTATTAATTTATGATCTTAAACCTGAAAATCCTAATTCATAAGATTCTTCTGGATGATCTTCTATCCACATGTGACAGTTTCTACAAACAGGTAACCATGTTGTTGTATCTAAGTGATAAACTCCACGTCCTTGTTTATGATGTACATCAGTAGCCTGTACAGAACACTTATGGATCTTTGCATGGCATACTGGTTTGTCTGTTAAATACTGCTTACGTATTTTACTATAAGCAGTATTCAATTTAGACATTTTTTTAGATACTTTATTGATGTTCATTTGTTATTTCTAGATAGTTTTTTGGAAGTAATCCTAAAGCCATGAATTTTAATATAACATCTTCATACGTCATACCTAACTCTTTGAAACTCATAGTGTTGGTATAATCATCTAATACTTCATCAGCTGGTATATTTGCTATATACTGTGCTAATGGAGAGTGCTGGAATGTTTTGCTAAGATAAGCATTTACACGCTTATTACAAATAGTTTGTTTCCAAACATTTATTTCTCTTTGGCCACGTTTCCATACCTTAGTTATTCTACGTTTTTTGTCCCAGTGTAACTTCTTAACTTCTTCAGGTTTATAAACCTTAAGGCCATGTAGTACACGTTTAAACAAAAAATGTTGATAAGGATTTAGTTTGGTATAACTTAAAGAGTTTACCAATGATGGTGGATGTAGCTGGTATTCAGCTAATATTCCAAAGTAATGATAGCGTTCTTCCCTTTTAGAAAGTCTGTTTTTCTGTTGTTGATTTAGTATTGTTTCTAGTTGTTCTTGAGATAGCATAATTGTTTAGTTGTTATTGATTAGTAAAATGTATTAGGCCCGCAGAAAGATTAACTAAAATCTCCATACAGGCCTTCTACAATGTTAATTAAACTTACAGTTCAAAGGTTTCAGCCTCTTCTTCTACAAGTTCTTCTACTTTATCAGTAACTTCTTCTTCTTCTACTACTTCTGCTTCTTCAACATCAGTTTTAATATCAAACGCTTGTTCTACAGATGCAGCTGGTACGCCTATACTGTGAGATTTAGTACTTGATGTAGATCCATTTGCATCTTTGATGTCTTGACCATTAGTATGAGCCAATAAAACATCTTGAGCTGTTGTATCAGCTGTAAACGTTGCTTTCCTATATATAGGTTGACCATCTACACAACAAACGATACCTGTATCACCTGCTTTCTTATAGTCCCTGTCTGGATCATTATTATTAAATGGTTCCAATTGTTCTTTAATAACAATTTTACCGGCTATAGTGTCACCTGCATTAAAATTAAGTGACTGTAAGTCTTCTACTTTACCTTGTAGTAATGTAGATAGCTTTTGTTTTTTAACCCATCCATTGTTACCAAAGGTAACTCTGTCTTGTTGGAGTCTGATGTAACCATACTCTGGATTGTTTTTTGATTGATTGATAACATTACCCATGTCATCAGCACATACGTTGACTTTAGTTTGCATTTTGTTAAATTTAAAAAATTAATAATTGATTGTTTAATGACTATACGTCATCTGAATGGAAATATGGGTCATCAAGCTTTTCAAATGCATCTATCTCATCAAGAGCAGGTTCAATTTCATCTATGAACTCTAGTTCATAATCTATTGTTACTGTCTTGCTTGAAAAAGCATTATAAAAGGGATTGACCACTTCTTTTGTGTATGCTGAACTTAATCCATTAAGATCTCTTACCTCATCATCAGTTAACGAGAGGTATTGCTCTAGTGAGCACTCAATTATGCGGCCATTTGGTAGTTGTATTATCATATCTTCTAACAAAGATAAAAATATAACTGCTTTTGACTCAATAATTATAAGATATTATTAGTTAAATTCAAAAATAAACTGTACTTATATAGCTATCACTTATATGATAACTAATTTACCTTTTATTCTTTTTATGTAATTATGCTGTTTCAGCTCTTTTAAAAGCTTAAAGACATATCTTTGTGATACATCTAGTGAGTCAGCAAGTGTTGAAGCAGCTGGATATGCTTCACGGTTTTTATCTGCATAGCAAGCTATGAGACTATACAACCCTTTTGCCTGTATAGATAAATTGGGATCTGATAAGACTGTATATTTGACAATGCCAAATCTATCACTTGATTTCTTTGACATGACTCTTTAAAAGCATAAGCATGGCCATAGATTCATTATCTTCTAGTTTCAATGCATCACTATTCATCTTATACTTATCATTCATATACCTCCCAAAAGATATACTCTTACCATTAGCATCATTTAACGCATTGTCTAATAGTTTCCATGCGCTTTGTTCTGCTCTTAATAATTCTATTGATATTTTAGCCATTTTCTTCAGTATTTTCATCTGTTATTGCATCCATCAACACATCTGCATCTAAGATATCAAAATATTTAATATCTGATTCACTTACTATGGTTAAATCCATAGGATCTGCTGTATGAGTATACATTTTAAGCTTCTTATCATCATCATGATATAATACTTCTATTTTAATACCACTATAAAATGGATTAAAATCTGCATTACCCCATGATGAATCACCCATTATTTTAGCATAGACCATATTATTACCAGGACTTAGTCCTATATCTTCAAGTACATCCCATTCAAACTCACTACCTGCATGGTAGCTTGGTGGTGTAAACTTTACATAGTCACCTATGCTAACTGGATTGTAATCTTCTGATGATAAACTAAGATGTAATATAATTTCTTTAGCATGATTAGGTAATTCCCTCATCAATATTTTAAATATATGCTCACCATTATGTGGGCTTTTAGGTTGTAATACTTTCTG
>TARA_R110000787_G_scaffold13189_2_pt1 | contig 9943 bp, 7 predicted proteins | sample TARA_R110000787 | Tara Oceans TARA_R110000787 (sample SAMEA4397920) | marine metagenome | biome: Polar Biome; feature: [DCM] deep chlorophyll maximum layer (ENVO:01000326); material: water (ENVO:00002006), including particulate matter (ENVO:01000060) such as... | depth 35 m
CAATTACGAAAATAATTTTGAATCAAAAATATTACAGCAACGGCAAATTATTATTTACAGGTGAGTATGTAGTTCTTGATGGGGCAAGTGCTTTGGCTTTTCCAACTAAATTTGGACAATCTATGTCCGTAACAAAAATTAAAGAACCCAAAATAATATGGAAAAGCTTTAATTGTAATGATGAACTTTGGTTGCACTTCGAATTTTCAATAAACGATATTGAATTACCTCAAAAAAAGATTAGCGATGAAAAAGATCGGTTAATTTCCATATTTAAAGAAGTTAAAAAATTAAATCCTAAATTTCTAAATGAAACAAATGGATACAGCATTATTACTCAACTAGATTTTGAAAAAAATTGGGGATTAGGTAGCTCTTCTACTTTAATAAGCAATATTTCAAAATGGGCAAATGTTGATCCTTTTAAGCTATTAGATGCAACTTTTGGAGGAAGCGGCTATGATATTGCTGCCGCGCAACGTAACGTTCCTATTTTATACACTAAAACTCTAAATGAATACCATATAACAGCACCAACAATTAACTGGGACTTTACCAATCAGCTATTTTTTGTACACTTAAATAAAAAGCAAAATAGTAGGGATGGCATTTTTAATTATCAAAAATTAAAGAATAACAATCAAGCAATTATTGATAGAGTTAATGAACTAACTACAAACATCTGTCAATGTAAATCGATTTCAGAGTTTGAATTAGCAATCAATGAACACGAACAACTAATTTCAAAAATAATACAGCAAAAGCCTGTAAAAGAGTTATTGTTTAATGATTATAAGGGTAGCATTAAAAGCTTAGGAGCTTGGGGTGGTGATTTTATTTTAGCTACAGGCAATCAAAAAGACTGGAACTATTTTAAGAAAAAAGGGTTTGAAACAATTCTTTCTTTTAAAGAAATGATATTATAAAAAAAACCGTTTTAAAAAATTAAAACGGTTTTTTTATAAAATTTAAATTTATATTATTAATAGAACGTTGCTCTATTATCTTCAATATCTGCTTTATTTTTCAATGCATTAAAAGCATTTGTATTAATGGAAGCAGCTGAACTTGCATTTAATTGGTTTGCGAATGCTGAATAATCTTGTAAGTCTGGTGCATTATTCACCGCTGTTACTTTAACCATAAACACTCCTTTAACACCATCTATCAGTTTTGTAGATTCTCCTGGCTTCAATCCAAATGCAGCTCCAATAACTTTAGGTTCCGTACCTGCACCTGCTATTGTTGGATTTGCCATTGTTATAGCACTAGCTGTTCTTGTTGAAAGATTTTGGCTACTTGCAACTTCTTGAATATCGGCGCTTGAAATTGACTCTCTTATCAGTTTTGCTTTTTTCTCACTACGTAAAATCGGTGTAACAGTTGCAGAAGCCTCAGCTATACTTTTTAACCCTTTAGGATTTCTTCTAGTAAGTTGTGCAATCACATATCCATTAGTTGTATTTACACGCTTGATATCACCAATTTTTGTTTCTTCATTAAATGCCCAAGAAACAATACCTCTGTTTTCTCCAACACCAGGAATATTAGCATCCAATTCTCCAATTTTATTTACAGGACTTGCAGATAATCCTCCTTCTTTTGCTAAAGCACTAAAATCAGCATCCTTTGCAGCAATTTCAAATTTTGTTGCTTTAGAGAATACATCATTAATTGTTTTTTCTGATGATTCAATCTTTTTAACGATTAAAGCAACTTTAACAGCTTTTTGAATGTTTTTTTGATCATCAATTTCTATAACGTGAAATCCAAAATTCGTTTCAACAACACCTACATCTCCAGTTTTATTGTCAAAAATATAATCATTAAAAGGCTTTACCATTCTTCCTGGTGTAAAATACCCTAAATCTCCACCTTTATCTTTATTTGAAAGGTCTTCAGAAAATTCAGCAGCTAAAGCATCAAATTTACTAGTGTTCTTTTTGATCACCCCTAAAATACTATCTGCTAATTTTTTCGCATTTTCTTTTGTTCTAACAACATCTTGAGGCGCTGTAGATAAACCAGCAAATCTTACTAATATATGTTTTGCTTTTGCAGAGTCAGCCATTTGTTTTGTTTCAAAAACTCTAGCGATGTTGTAAGTTTCATTATCCTTATAAGGTCCATAAATTACATTTAAATCTTGAACCATTATATCATCAGCTATATTAACAGGAAGATCAGTTTTTAAATACCATCTGTCTGAATAAGTTATATCTGAATTAACATTTACAAATTCTGAAATATCATCGGTAGTAGCAAAATCACTAATTAGCTTAGAGATATCAGCTTTAGTAATTTCGTTATCTTCTTCTGAAGGATTTTCTAAAAATGACACATATTGTATATCAACTTGTGGATCTACTTCGTAATCTTTAGAATGCGCTCTTACATATGTTTCAATTTCTTTATCGGTAACTGTAACATCTTCGTCTGCAATTTTAGTATAAGGTATTTGCAAAAACTCTATATCAATATTATCATTTTGAAAATGATACTCTTGTTTCCCTTCAGCAAGTGTAGTAATTAAACCACCTTTAATTAGATTAAAGTAATTGTTTTCTAATACTGAATTAGCGGTGTTGTTTTCAAAATCTAACCAAGCTGAATAAGCTTGAGTATTTCCTGTTTCGGCAGCAGCTTTTACACTTGCAATGTATTCTTGCATTTTTAAATCACTAAACTCTCCTAATTCATTTTGAAAAGCTGGGTTAGTAGCTAAAGCAGCTTTTAATGAATTACTAATCTGAGCTTTTTCAGCAGTAAGACCTAAAGTTTCATATTGTTCTTCTAAAACAACACGTCTTAATTCTCTATCCCATACAATATTCATTGCTTGGTTTGTTGGAGAATTTGGCCCCATAGAACGTTGAACTGCTTCTACCTTTTTCATGAATTCTTCACGAGGTAAATCTACTCCATTAATTGTTGCTACGGTACTCTCACCTTTAGTAGCTGTATTACCGTTTCCTATTACACCACTTAACACAAAAGAAAATAGTGCTAATGCTATAATAATAATTAAGAATATTCCGTGTTTTCTAATATTGTTTAAAACTGCCATTTTTAATTCTTATTTTACCTTTTATTATTAGTAATTAAACTTAAAAGGTTTAGTTAATCTTTATTCAACATAATAACTTTATTATAAAATGTTTAAAATAAAGAGTTCGTTTCAGTTATTTCAGTGGGCGAAAATACTATTTTCCTAGCAGTAATGAAAAGGTTAATTTGAAAAAATGAAGGAAAATTGAAAATTCTAATCAACAGGAGTGTATTTCACTTCTACTAGTTCGAGTTTTGTATTGGAAACTTCTAAAATATTAAACGTATAATCCTGAAGCACAATTACTTCGTCTTTTTTCGGAATCCCTTCTGTAAAACTAACAATCATTCCTCCTAAAGTCTCATAATTTTCATTTTCCGGAAGGTTTAATTTATAGGTTTCATTTAAATAGTCTACATCCAATCTAGCAGAAAAAAGATAAGCACCATCGGCTATCACTTTTTCAGTAAGCACTAGCTTATCATGTTCGTCCTCAATGTCTCCAAATAGTTCTTCTATAATGTCTTCCACCGTAAGGATTCCCGATGTTCCTCCATATTCATCAATTACCACTGCAATACTTTTACTTTTTTTAGTAAGGTTATTCAACACTTCTTTGATAAGCATCGTTTCTGGCACAAATACTACTGGTATTAAGATACTTTTTATCGTAGCCGGCTTCTTAAACAACTCAAAAGAATGAACATAGCCTAAAATATTATCTATATTTTCATTGTAAACTAAAATTTTAGAAAGCCCTGTTTTTATAAAAAGCTCACTTAGTTCTTTTGGAGATGTATCTATAGTTACTGCGACAACTTCGGTTCGTGGAATTAATACCTCTCTTGATTTTACTTCTGCAAAATCTAATGCATTTTGAAATATTTGTATTTCACTATCAACTTCATCTTCCGTTTTAACGGTTTCCATTTGTTCAGAAATATAATTCCCTAACTCAACCTTGCTAAAACTTAATTGTACTTCGTCACCATCGGTTTTAAACACTAATTTTAATAATTTATCTGAAATCCAAATAACAAATTCAGAAATTATTGAAAATGCTATGTAGAAAAAATAAACTGGTAAGGCGAAAAACTTGACTAAATTATTAGCATATATCTGAAAAAAAACTTTTGGTAAAAACTCAGCAGTTATTAAAATAACAACGGTAGAAATTATAGTTTGAATAAATAACGCCAAGAAACCATTAGGCTCAATAGTTAGGTAAGTATCTATATAACTCATTAACAGATCTCCCATGAAAAATCCATAAATAACCAATGCAATGTTATTTCCAATAAGCATGGTTGCTATAAACTTAGAAGGGCGCTTTGTTATTTTCTGAAGAATTTTCGATAAAAATCCATCTTGTTGCTTTTCAATTGCTATATGAACTTTATTAGAAGATACATAGGCGATTTCCATGCCCGAAAAAAAGGCAGATAAAATCAACATGCTTAAAATCATAATAATGCTATAGTCCATTGTAACGATATATGTATATAAACAAAAATAGTGTATTTATTATTTAAAACTATTCTTGCTTATTACTGTTCTCAATTTTTTTTCTAAAACTTCTCTTGAAAAAAAACATGAAAACTGCAACAATAGCAAAAAATATAAATAAATAAGCCCGATTTCTATCTGTTTCCCAAGCGGTGATGGTTACATATACAGAAAGTAAAGCCATTACTAAATATAAGTATTCAAAAAGAAGGTATAATTTATTCCTCATTGATTGTTTCGTTTTTATCTATTAATTGTACTCCTTGATTTTTTCTAGAAAGAAAAATTGTAAATTCTTGATTGGAATCAAATTGTGAACCATCATTATAGGAACCATCGGCAAACTTTATTTGATAAGCTTGATTGGTGAAAATCCATTTATTTACTTGATCCCAATATAATTGATTTGCATTTACAACAGTGCTATCTGAGGTTGTAATAGTCACATTTCCTCTTAAATCTATCAAACCTGTAGACTTATATTCTACAGCATAATCTGATGACACAGTACTTTTTTGATCTTCATCCCAAAAATATAACGTAATTCCTTCAGGAAATTCTCGATACGGAAATTTAAAATTTGAATAATCCTTTAATACTGGCGCAATTAAATTAACGGTTACTTTACCAGAATCTGTAAATTTTAAGTTAATCGTTTTTCCTACAGCAACTGGCTCTTCATCTTTTAAATTCATTTTCTGTATATTTTTATAGTTTCCTTCACAAGAAGAAAAAAGCGCAATGACAACTAACAGTGTCATTACGCTTTTAAACATATATCTAAATATACTCATATTTTTTATTAATCAATTCCTTATAAACTAGGAACTTTTACACTTCCGCCTATCCAGCAATTAAAACTTACTGTTTTACCAGCCATTCCATCTGAAAAAATATCACTTTTACTAGGAGCTCTCAGTCTATAACTACTTGCTGCTGATCTAGCCTCAGATTTAATTGAAGCATCGACAATTGCAGCTTTATCCGCCATATTTGCCGCTAACCAATTAACAGCTCTTTTTTCGAAAACTGAAGCACCACAATCACTAGAACTTTTAGAATACATTTGAGCAATTCTTAAATAACATCTACCATTAGAAGGGTTATACTTTAATGATTTATTATAATAAGATCTTGCTGAACCATAAGATCCTTGTTTTCTTTTTAATTCTGCAATTCTAAAATAAATCCTTGATTTTTTAAAGTTATCAGTTTGCATTTCTGCAGATTCTTCTAAATAATCAATTGATTTTGAAATATTACCTTTATTTCTTTCTAATTGACTTAAGTATAATTTAGACTCTGATGTTGGCTCTAAATTATCTAATTGCTTAACAAGTTGTATAAATAAAGGATCTTCCGTACATTCCTTAGCAGATAATCTACTTGCTGCTTTCTTTACCCAATTAATATCGCCCTTCTTTTCTTCAAAATCTTTTGAATATAAAGGAACTAAATTTTCACAATCTGCTAGTTTCCCTAATTTACCTTCAAGACTTCCTGTAACCATCCCATAGGCATTTAAATTTGTTCCGTAACCTTTTAATTTTCTAGACTCTTTTGAAGATAACTTTTCACCAGCTTCTTGTCTATCATATAAAACAGTAGCCTTTGTAGCTAATGCGATTTTTTCATTTTCAATTTTCAAGTATACGATTTCATATAAATCAAATACATCTTCAATAGGCTTTTCTCCAGATTCATATAAATCTACCGCTAACGAAAAGTAAGTATATAAACTTTTTGGACTTGTAAAGGTCGCTGCATCTTCTTTATAGGCATTATCAAATGCTAAATATTGTTGCATTTTTGTTCCTATTGAATTATCATATTTTACTTGAGCAATACTTGCTAGTGTTTTCCCTTTTTTTGTTTTAGTTGGAAAATAGGACATTCTATCCTCGTAAGATTTAATTAAATCATTAACCTTAGTTTTATCTCCTTCTTTCACAAAATGCGAAAACATTTTTGCACCATATTGATATGTAGCTAAACTAAATTTTGGACACTCATTAATAACCTTATCATAATGAGGAAGGGCTCCCGCATAATTTTTTGCTTTTGCAGGTTCTACAAATAATGATAATGTTACATAGCAATCGTTAGGCACTTGTGCTAACATTTTATTTCCAAACCCTATAACTATAAGAGTTATAAGTAAAGTAAATTTCATTTTCATAGTTTCAAATTTTAATTTATTAATCAATATATCTTTTTTCAAACCATCTATCATTTAATGACAGACTGATAAAGGTATTAAAAAAGTTTTCTTTTACTAATCCGTTTTTAGTTGTTCCCTTCGAACCTAGTTCAAAACCAATATTAACATTAGAGAATAACCTTCCCATAGGTAATCCTACACCAAAAGATATGCCATACTCATTTATGTTTTCTCCTCTTAAGTTTATCCCTGTTTCTTCATAACGCACCCCTAACCTATAAGTTGTTCTGTACCAGTAACTTGTAAGTGAGGAATATCTTGGAATAAAAAAACCACCAATTCTATATTTATTAGCATCAACAAATTCTACAGTCCCAAAATTTAAAGTTGGATCATTATAATTACTAGTTTTAGCATTGGTGTATTGTCCACCAATAAACCATCTTTTTGGACTTCCAATACCTGCTCCAAGAGTTAACTGTGATGGAAAAGTAATTTCTACATCATCAAGTCTCTCTTCTCTATCATCAATTGGAATTACTACACCTGCAGTAGAAATTAAAACACTTGTAATATTTCGAACTCCTTGAACTTCAAATTTAGTTGCTGGAGAATACGTTGCTGAAGTTGTTAATTGCAGGCCTTCAGATATCATCGTTTTATATTCAGCTCCAAAATTAAAATTAAATCCTAAAAGGTCAGATTTTACATACTCTCTAGTTCCTAATAATAACCCTTCTTCAGTTACTATTGATTTTCTCTCTACATTACCAAAGTTGTAATTTGCATCAATACCAATATTAAATTTAGGTGTTACCTGATAGCCTAAAGCTAAAAACACCTTATTCATCCCACCAGTTCCTGTATATTGTGTATCGGTAGAATCGGTAATAGATTCTAATTTATATCCTACAGAAGTGTATGGTAAAATACCAAAACTTGCACCAAATTTACCCATAGGAATTCCCATAGCTAAATAATCTAAAGTAGTTGCAGACGCAAATTGTGAATCTGTTTCAGTTTCCTGTTTTACATATTTATAACTACCTCCTGAAGTAAAATTTACGAGCCTTAAATTGGCAACTGACGCAGGATTTTGAAGATTTAAATGGATGCTATCTGAATAAACATTTAGTCCACCCATCGATCGATTTTCGACAGTTCCTTTAAACTTTATCTCCCCAATACCAAAAAATGAATATGGAGAAGTTGTACCATTTTGGGCTATAGAAACACCCGATACGATTAGCATTACTGCAAAAACAATTTGCTTTAACATTTATTTTTGTTGTTTTGTAATATGTAGTTTAATCCTTCCAATAAAAAATTAGAATTCGCAAAGATGTCATTTTTTAAGCTATCTACCAAGTAATGAGCCCCTCCTCCTGTTAAAATAATTGTTAATTCTTTGTGTTTTAATTTATAAGCAGCAATAAAACCATCAATTTCATTCACAACTCCCTGTATTACACCCACATGCATAGATGATTCGGTGGTATTCCCTAAAGTTTTTTTGGGAATTTTAGGCTTTAACAAAGGCAGCTTATCGGTGTAATTATGGAGCGCTTGATACCTTAAATCAATACCTGGCGAAATGGAACCTCCTAAATACTCATTATTAGAATTTAAAAAATCATAGGTAATACAACTACCAACATCAATTATAAGTACATTTTCTTTTGGATATTGAGTAGCAGCCGAACTCACTAAAGCAATACGATCTACTCCTAATGTTTTTGGAGTTTTATATTGATTAATAAAAGGAATTTTTGTTTGATACGTTAAAATTATAGTTTGGTATTTCTTCTGAATAAATAAAATCTCTTTTTCTGAAAAATTACCAACAGATGAAATTATCACATCTGATATATCTGTATACTCTTCTGTAATTTTTTGAAAATTATTTTCAAATTCTTTTTGAGTACTATTTACCTTACTAATTAACGAATTGTTTTCAAAAACTGCTAACTTGATAAGTGTGTTACCTACATCAATAATTAAATTCATAGCGTTATTATGTAAGGGTAAAAATACAAATGAAATATTACTATTTTGTTAACTGAATATTAAAACATCAAAAACTATATTTTTTTTTTGATTTTTTCTTTGCACATTATAAAATAGGTTTATATTTGCCCTCGCATAATAGCAGGTGCCTTAGCTCAGTTGGTAGAGCAATGGACTGAAAATCCATGTGTCCCTAGTTCGATTCTTGGAGGCACCACCTTAAATCCCTTAGTTTACTAAGGGATTTTTTTTGTTAAAATATCCCCTCAAACCTCGCCTTTTCTAGGCATAAATTTATGACAACACAGCGCTTAACAGTATAATTGTTAGTTAGTTATTTTAAGGGAGTATGCTCTGTTACCCAATCAAAACTTTTTTCAAGAAACCTCGGTGGATTAAAACGATATCCAATGGACAGATTAAAAATACTCCTTACACTGTCGTATTTTACTACCGATTCTTTACCTGGAGTTGACGCATCCAGCTCATAAGATATTCCTGCATAAAAATTCTTTGAGTTATACCCCAAATTAACAAATGAATTAAAATTAACTATTAAATCATTGCTTTTAGTTACTATGTCAAATTCGCCCTCTGTTAATTTATTAATACCAACACCTACACCAGGAGCAACGCCAAGATTTGCATACCACTTTTTATTGATAACAAATGTGTGTATATAATTTGCATTAAACACAAAATTAAAACTTTGTGTTTTGGACAAGGTATTTACATCAGATAAATTGAAAAATTCATAAGACAAACTAGGCACAAAACTTCCCGCACTTTTTCTTTGTATTTCTACTTGATTGATAATTGCTCTAATGGAAAGATTCTTATTTAAAACAAAAGATGTTTTTCCCTTAATAACTTGAGTTGTTAAATCCGGCAATATGGTGAAATTGGTAGTACTACTATTTTCATTTCCAATTTCTTCTTGGTAATATCCTTTTACAAAAGAATATTCAAAAGTTTGAGCCCATCTTTTTATAAAAATATCAGTACTAATTTTAAAAACTTCCGTCTCCCCTTTTTTATCAAAATCTTCGGGTGCTAAAAATTTTGGAGAATAGCCAATTTTAAATCCTAGAAACCTATAATTAAAGCCTAATACAGTTCTTAAACTTGTATTAGGCTTTACAGAATATTTCGAAAGTAGATCGTTGTATTCGTACGTTTCTATATCATTATCAAATTCTAATTTTAAATTAAATTTATCC
>TARA_R110000787_G_scaffold24931_2_pt1 | contig 9943 bp, 7 predicted proteins | sample TARA_R110000787 | Tara Oceans TARA_R110000787 (sample SAMEA4397920) | marine metagenome | biome: Polar Biome; feature: [DCM] deep chlorophyll maximum layer (ENVO:01000326); material: water (ENVO:00002006), including particulate matter (ENVO:01000060) such as... | depth 35 m
TACGGAGCCATTCATCCGGCGGAGGGTCAAGGCATTGTGCGGGCTGGTGCTCGAACAGGCCGGGAAGGTAGCACCGGGCTTCGATCTGGAGGCGAGTGAGCGGGAGGCGATGGCGGGGGTTGAGAGCCTGGTGTCCGGGCGGGCGGAGAGCCTGCTTGGACGCATGTGAGATTGAGGTGCTTGGCTCTGGTGGTCCGGCCTTGGCGTTAAAATCCGCTGGAAAACTAACATACTTTCCGGACCACTTTCACCAGATCACGTCAGTTTCGCATGAAACCCTAAAAGCTATGCAGCGCAATAACCTAAAAAACACGCAGCGTAATAACCTAAAAATGATTTGACATAAAAACCTAATAATGACACAACTCAATGCACTAGAAAGCGTGCAGCACAATTCCCTAAGAATGCTGCAAGCAATCTTGCGAGAAGGCGATACAGACTATGGCGACGCCGCAGGAAAAACTGGCAGAATCTCTTGAGGTTCTAAAGGAGCTTCAGGACAGTGGCGTTGTTGCCATCCGTAGCGCAGACCTTTCTCGTGTCCAGCGCGAACGTCTGAGCAAAGCTGGATTTCTCAAGGAGGTGATGAAAGGCTGGTATATACCTGCCCGCCCAGATGAGTCCGAAGGGGAAAGCACGTCCTGGTACACGTCATATTGGGACTTCTGTGCTAACTATCTCAACTCCCGTTTTGCGAATGAATGGGTCCTTTCACCTGAACAATCCGCCTCTCTTCACGCGGGTAACTGGACGGTGCCAAATCAGCTTCTGATCCGAGCCGCCAGGGGCGGAAACAAGCCGACAAACCTTCCCCACGAGACATCGCTTTTTGATGTCAGGGCCAGTTTGCCCAGCGAAGACGATGCCGTCATCGTCGAGGGCCTGCGGCTTTACGCATTGCCAACGGCCTTGATCGAATGCTCGCCGGGCTACTTTCAAAATCACCCGACTGATGCGCGCGCGGCGCTCGCAATGATCAAGGATGCGTCGGATGTTCTGAGTCCGCTGCTCGATGGCGGACACAGCGTCATCGCGGGACGCCTCGCTGCTGCGTTTCGCAATATCGGGCGCACACGCATTGCAGATGACATCATCAGCACGATGAAGGCCGCAGGTTACGCCGTGCGCGAAGACGATCCATTTGAACGCAAGATCGCCCTGCCCGGAACTTTGCGGATGACTTCGTCTTACGTGGGCCGTGTAAACATGATGTGGCAGAGCATGCGTGATGCCATTCCTGAGCACTTTCCCAAAGCGCCGGGCTTACCAGAGAACAAGACGGCCTACTTAAGAGATGTTGATGATGCGTACGTTACTGATGCGTATCACTCACTTTCGATAGAGGGCTATCAGGTTAGTCCCGAGTTGATCGAACGCGTACGAAGCGGTGACTGGAACCCGGAAAACAACGAGGCAGATAAGAACCACCGCGACGCGCTCGCTGCGAGAGGATATTGGCTGGCAGCGCAAGCCGTCCGCAAAAGCGTTGAAAAAGTCCTCGATGGAGAAAATCCCGGCGGCGTCGCCGACGGCGACCACGGCACCTGGTATCGAGAGATGTTCACGCCTAGCGTGACAGCGGGCCTCGTGCGGGCGAGAGACCTCGCGGGCTATCGCAGCGGTCCTGTGTATATTCGTCGCTCAAAGCATGTGCCGCCGCACCGCGAAGCTGTCCGCGAACTTATGCCCGCTTTCTTCGACTTGCTGACAAACGAAGACGATTCTGCGGTGCGTGTCGTTCTTGGACATTTTGTGTTCGTCTATATCCATCCGTATATAGATGGGAACGGACGCACGGGCAGGTTTCTAATGAACCTGTTGATGGCGGCGGCGGGGTACCCATGGACGGTTGTCCCGCTTCAGCGCCGGGATGACTATATGGCGGCGCTCGAATCCGCCAGTGTTGAACAGGATATTGTGCCCTTCACCAAGTTTCTTGCTGAGCTCGTCTCGGCCGGCCTCAAAGGCGAAAACCTTGCGAGAATTCCAAGCCGCTAGCGTTTGCGACCAATTCCGTTCGAGCCGTCTGACTTGATGTGGTCCTTTGAATATTTGGCAATTTAGGGGTTATGAGCCAACAAAGAAGTGAAAAATCAAAATCACCTCCCAACGAGGTGCTCCAAGCTTCCTTGCTGATTCAGCATGGCTTATTGGCCGTGATATCAATCGCAAGTCGATCCTGAACTGTGAGCGGCACGGCTGGCTCGGATCTGCGTTGGAATAATATCATTGTGCCAGGCAGCGTCCTAAACCTTGCTGACTGTGGGGCCGATATGAGATTGGACGGAATGTTTCTTTAAATCAGCCCATTAGATAACCGCGTGTGCAATCTGGGGCAGATAGTTGGTATATAATCTGGCAAAAACAGTAGGATAGATAGATGCCCCCGCATATGAAAATCGGGACTATTGGAAAGTAGATGATAAAATATATATGAAAAACAATGTATTAAACCATCGATGTTCTGTGGCCCCAATGATGGATCGCGCAAAATAGCATATAAAAACAATATGTTACATGTCTTCGTGTGCGCTCCGTGTGCAGTCAGTATCGGTACCGGCCGTGATTAGTTTTACTAAACCAACCTGGATGATCTGAAACAACTGGACCGTTTCCGACAGCGTCCGCTAAATCCCTTCACGAGACGTTGCTGAGCAACAGTCTGACCGGCGGGATTTCGCCGATCGGTGACGGTCATCCCACATCAATCCGGTACGTCCCCTAATCTGGCAGTGCAGCGGGGTCGCCTGCCTTCAGCCGTCCGTGCTCAGCCCAGGCAGCGAGAGAGGGGCTGAACTGCGCCCGCACCTTGGCCTCGAAAAGCGCGAGGTCTGCTGGATCGACTTGGTCTTTCCATCGATTATTGGTTCCCTTGTTCAGAAAAGTGTTGCCGCCGCCTTTGAAGATCATGCCGGCGCCCGGCATCAACATGTCGGCTGATTTCTTCATCTCACTGAAATCGCCGACCCGAACCATGTCCGGCCAGATGGTTTCGTCCACGGGGATATCGAGAAAGGCAGAGATGCGCCGCATCTCGCCGTCGAGGTCCGCCTTCAGGTCATTGTAGTGAACCAGAAGCACATCAGGTTCGTGCCGCGCCTTCCAGAAGCTGTTCTCGATATAAAAATATGACGCCCCGTCGTCTCCCATCCCGTCTTCAACCCCCGTCACCCAATCGTGGAAGTGTACTGCGGGATCCGGGTTTGCGCGTGGTTGCGGCCCGCCGAACTTGGGGTCGTTCAGCCCGAGCGTATCGATGATTGCCATCGCTTCGTCGGTCATGTTGAGCTTGTGGTGATGAAAAGACATTGCTGCGTCGCGTCCATCACGGGCGACGTGAATATATTTCACGCCTTCATAGACCGGCAGCGCATCATAGGGCAGGTGAGACTTCAGATACCGGCGATGGGTCTGGCTCGCTGCATTCTCCAACATAACAGCATACGGAATTAATCTGAAGTCCGGCCAGGGTGACGACTCCTGAACCGGGAAGGGATCGGCGCTTTGGTAAATCATCATCCCAACCAGGCGCTGGGTCCAGGTTGTGCCGCATTTCGGATAGGTCGAGATCACAATATCGTCTGCCCGCACAGGAAAGCTATCCCATCCCGCACTGTCAAATGCGTAGCTTCGAACTTGCTTTGTCGGCTCTCTGAGGAGCCGCGCTGCTGTCGTTGTCATGATTATCTTCCCCACACGTCCACACTGGGAACGATCTCACGGAAGGCTACGATAAGCAACGACCCTCTCAATCGCCAGCTGCGCTGACAAGGGAAGTATTCTTTCTGAAGATATCGACGACGCCAGGTTGGAGAAGCAGATCATCCATGATCGGGTATTCATCTGTCCGCCAATTTAACCTCTCGTCTGGCAGCGAGACCGGCAACAAAGGGCCAGGACTGCCCGCATGGCTGCCGAGTCCTGATGTTTGGATTTGCGCCCAATCCAGTCATCATCAGCCGCTACCCTCTCTGCTGCTCGATGGCTTTGGGCATGTATGCTTCGACTTCGCTTACCACCCAAACGCTGCGCCGCCTGATGTGTATGGGAGGTGGGAAGGGCGTGATGGGGTCTTTCATCAGGTCGTAGAGGAACGTCTTGCCTAATTGTCATACGGGAAAGGACTTGGCCGAGTGACAGGAATATTGTCAGCACGCTGGTGTCGAGCGCCTTCAGTAGCCTGATGCTCTGAGACCCGAGTCTGGACCACTGCCGGTTGGAGATTTCCGGCATTTTCACGATGGTGGACTGGTGACGCCTGCTTGATTGATCAGTGCGGCCGGGGGTTTGTTTCCGATCGCGCTATGAGGTCTTTCCGTATTGTCGAGCCTCACTATAGGTGAGTAGAAGGGCAAAAGTTAAACTTGCGGAGGCTGAAAAGTTAGTAGACTCAATGCGTGATTGGACAAAAACATGATTGAAAACAGTTCATTAGGATACCGCGTGAGCACGGCGCCGATGATGGACTGGACAGATGCGCATTGCCGCGCCTTCCATCGCTGCCTGACGAAAAGCGCGCTGCTCTACACGGAAATGGTCACGGCCGACGCGATCATCCACGGCAATCAGGAGCGCCTCCTCTGGCAGGCCCCCGGCCTGTCGCCGGTTGCGCTCCAGCTGGGCGGGTCGGACCCCGTCAAGCTGGCCGGCGCCGCAAAGATCGGCGCGCAATGGAACTATCAGGAAATCAACCTCAATTGCGGCTGCCCGTCATCCCGCGTCCAGTCCGGATCCTTCGGCGCCTGCCTGATGGCTGAGCCCACCCTCGTCGCCGATTGCGTCGCCGCCATGCGTGCTGCGGTAGACGTGCCCGTCACCGTCAAGTGCCGTATCGCGATTGACGACCTGCCGGCCCGCGACACGCTGTTCACCTTCATCGACGAAGTCTCCGCCGCCGGCTGCACCGCCTTCACCGTCCACGCGCGCAAGGCCTGGTTGAAAGGCCTCAGCCCCAAGGAAAACCGCGAAGTGCCGCCGCTCGACTATGCCCTCGTCGCCGCACTCAAGGCCGAACGACCGCACCTTTCCATTACGCTGAATGGCGGCATCACCACGATGGAGGAATGCCGCGACCACCTTCTGACATTCGACGGTGTCATGCTCGGCCGGGCCGCCTATCAGAACCCGTCTCTGCTCGGGGAGGTCGATGCGGCGCTGGGTGGGAATGGGGCGCCGATCGTCTCGGCCCACGACGCCATCCTCGCCTACCGGCCCTATATGGCAGAACAGCTCACGCGCGGCACGGGACTGCACGCCATGACGCGCCACATGCTGGGCCTGTTCAATGGCCAGCCCGGCGCCCGCGCCTGGCGCCGCGTCCTGTCAGAGCGCGCGCCCAAGCCCGGCGCCGGGCTAGACGTGCTCGACGCCGCCCTGGAGGCGATTACACAGCACATAGGCGATATGGCCAGCGCCTGACCAGTCTGTCACCGCGTGCAAAAGGTTGCCCGCACCGTAGCAAACCTTGATTGCGCCACCGGCGTGTGCTGCCTGCATGTTGCAGAGGTGCCGACCTATCGCCGCCGAGCCCCGGGACAGACCAAAGGTTTGCATGCGGGCGTGCTTGTCCGCTAGGATTCCGGCAGAAGCCATTAAACCAATGCTAAAGCCTTGGGCCTAGTCTCTCGCAGACATGACAGACACGCCAGACACGCCGAAAAGCAGCTCGTCGCCGGAGGAGGCCTTCCTGGCGACCGCCAGCCATGAAATCCGCACGCCGCTGAACGGCATTCTCGGCACCGTGTCGCTCCTGCTCGAAACCGATCTGCAACCGCCGCAGCGCGAATATGCCGAGGCGATTCGCCAGAGCGGCGCGCGCCTGCTCGACCTTCTGAACAATGTGCTCGACTATGCCCGCCTCGATGCCTCGGCCGTGGAACTCGAAACCGAGAATTTCTGCCCCGTCCGGCTCGGCCGCGAAGTGGTCGAACTGCTCAGCCCCCGCGCCCATGCGGCCGGGCTCGACCTTGCCGTCCGCACATCGCAGCTGCCCATGCCGGACCATTCTGGCGATGCCGGCCGGATCCGCCAGATCCTCTTTAACCTGGTTGGAAACGCGCTGAAATTCACGCAGACGGGCGGCGTTCTGCTCGACATTTCCGCGCGCGATGACGGCCTCGAATTCCGCATCACCGATACCGGCCCGGGCATTGCGGCGAACGATCAGGACCGCCTGTTTGACGCCTTCCGCCAGGCCGGGGCAGGCGACGCCTACAAGGATGGCGGTGTCGGCCTTGGCCTGGCCATCGTGAAGCGGCTGACAGATCTGCTGGGCGGCAGGATCAGCGTCCTCAGCACGCCCGGCTGCGGGGCATCCTTCTCGGTATTCCTGCCTGTGCCGCGCTCCGGGCAGGATGCCTGCCATGACGAGACACACCTCGGCGGCAAGGTCGGCCTGCTCGGGCTGCCTGCGGTCACCTGCCTGTCGATTGCCGCCGCCCTCGAACATGCGGGCGCCACCCCGATCCTGGTGGACCCCTCACGCGGCCGCCTTCCGCAGGGTGTGGATGTCCTTCTGATCGGGGCGGACCTGCCCGAGGCGACCGTCAGGGCCTATTCGAAACTCGCACCTGCCATCGTCGTCCTGCGGCCGGAAGATCGCGGCGCGCTGCCACGCTTTCGCATGCTCGGCTGTGTCGGCTGGCTGGTGCGCCCCTTGCGGGCCTCATCGCTGGCCGAGCGCATTTTCCTCGTCCGTACCGGCGGCGAAGCCGAAGACGAGCCGGATGTCCAGACCGGTGTTGGCCGTGTGCTGATTGCGGATGACAATCCGGTCAACGCACTGATTGCACGCCGCGCCTTGGAATCGGCGGGATTTACCGTCACTGTGGCGACCACCGGCAGCGAAGCAGTGGAGGCCGCAGAAGCGATGCACCCCGTTCTTATCCTGATGGACCTGCGCATGCCGGTCATGGATGGCTTTGAAGCCATGCGGCGCCTGCGGGAAGGCGGCTCGCGCACCCCGATCATTGCGGTTTCGGCCGAAATTAACCCGGATATCGAGCGCCGGGCGCGGGCGGCGGGCGCAGACGGCGTCGCCGCCAAGCCGCTGGACGCTGAAGCGCTTCGCAGCCTCGCGCTGCACTGGGCTGGCAATGGCCTACCATCAGCAGGCGTTGCATGAGCCAGTCGGCGCTGCCTCCCGTCGCATCAAAGTCTCCGCCCCGGGTCGTTCGCGCGTTCAAGGCCCTGCAGGACCGTCGCATGGCGGCCATGGCCCTGTTCGCCTTTGCTGCCGGCCTGCCAATGGGTGTCACGCTGGGCCTGCTGAATGCCTGGCTGACCAAGCTTGGCATCACGCCCTCAACGATCGGCACATTGTCGCTGCTCACGCTCGGCTATTCCTTCAAATATCTCTGGGCACCCGTCTTCCAGTCCGCCCATCCTGCGCCCATTACCGGCTTCCTGGGCGGGCGACGGTCATGGCTGCTCCTGTTCCAGGCCATCATGGTCGTGCTGATCTGTATCTTCGCTTTCACGAACCCGTCGGAGAATATTGGCCTTGTCGCGCTGATTGCCCTCGCCATCGCGCTGATTTCGCCGACCCATGACATCGTGCTCGACGCCTGGCGTATCGAAGTGGCGCGGTCTGATGAAGACAAGGACCTGATGTCCGCCCTCTACCAGTTCGGCTACAAGTCGGCAGGCTTCATCTCCGGATTTGTGGCTCTGCTTGTGGCGGCCCGGGCAGGGTGGACCGTCACCTTCCTTATGGTGGCATTCGTGCTGGCCCTCTCGATGATCGGCAGCGTGATTGCACCGGAACCGGCCAGTTCCAGAAAGCCGAACGCGGATCGCCTGTCTTTCCTGCCCAGCCTGCCGAAACGGATCGCGACGCCAGCCGTCACAATCGTGGCCTTTGGATGGCTCATCGGCTTTGCCATGATCCTCATCTTCGTGATGCAGTCCCTGTTTGCCGCGACGCCGCCATCGGGCGCCACGTTCGTGCGAACCGAAGGCCCGTGGATTGTCGGCCTCACCGTGCTCGTCCCTGCGATCGTCTCGGCCATTCTGGTCTACCGGTTTGGCGCGCGGGCTGCGGAAACACCGGCGCATATCGCCAATGAAACCCGTTCAGATTCGGTATTGCGCAATCTGTTCCGGGCGATTTTCGACCCGCTCATGGAACTGATCTCGCGTCTCAAATGGGGCGCTGTCCTCGTCCTGCTCCTGGCGCTGACCTATCGCTTCACCGATGCGGTCTGGGGCGCATTTGCCTATCCGTTCTATCTCGGCACGGAATTCGGCGCGCTTGGCCATACGCTGGATGATGTGGCCATAGCCTCGAAATTCTTTGGCGTCGTCGCGACGATTCTCGGCTCGTTGCTCGGCGCCGTGCTGATTGCCGTGCTCGGCCGGATGCCGGTCTTCTTCGTCGGCGGCATCGTCGCGGCAGCAACAAACCTGCTCTACGCAGATCTTGCTGCAGGGGCCGTTGTGCTCGACAGTTTCCTTGAGCTGTCGCGCCTCGGGCCGCCCCTCAGCGCCCTTGCCGACTGGGCGGCGAAACTGTCACCGGATGTCGTGGCGGCCGATCAGGGCCAGCGCATGGCCCGGCTCATGGTCACCATCTTTGCCGAGAACATTGCCGGCGGCTTTGCCCTCGTTGCAATCACCGCCTATCTCACATCGGTGGTCAATCCGCGCTTTGCTGCCGTGCAATATGCGCTGCTTGCATCGCTCACCATGCTGATCGGCACATTGGGCCGACCCTGGCTTGGCGAGATCATCGAGAGTCAGGGCTACTACACCGTCTTCATGATCACGTTCTGGCTCGGCGGCGTTGCCGTCTTCCTGTCGATCCTTGAATGGGTCCGCCAGGCCCGCGACACACAAGGGGTCACGAGCCTGGTTCTGGAACAGGATGACTAGGCGGGTCTAGTCGCCCAGCACGCGGTCAACATCATAGGCCGCAATCGTCGCCAGATTGACGATATCGCCGACCGTTGCGCCCAGTGACGCGATTTGCACCGGCTTCTCAAGTCCCAGCAGCATGGGGCCGATCACAGTCGCCCGGCTCATGGATTCCAGCAATTTCGTCGAGATCGATGCAGCATGAATGGCCGGCATGACCAGCACATTGGCAGGGCCGGTCAGGCGGGAGAACGGATAGAGCAGCGAATGGCCCGGATTGAGGGCGATATCGGCATTCATGTCACCTTCGTATTCGAAGTCGACATCTGTCATCTGGTCGAGGATCGACACGGCTTCGCGTACTTTCTCGCCGCGCTCACCCATCGGGTTGCCGAAAGTGGAATAGGACAGGAAGGCCACGCGCGGCACGAACCCCATGGCGCGCACGGCGGCGGCGGCTTCACACGCTATGTTTGCCAGTTCCTCGCCGGCCGGCAGTTCGGTCACGCTCGTATCGGCGATGAACACGGTGCGGCCACGGTTGATGACCATGGACATGCCGATCAGGGCCTTGTCCGGCAGCGCGTCCAGCACCAGCAGCGCATCATTCAGGGCCACGTCATAATTGCGCGTCACCCCCGTCACCATGCCGTCTGCATCGCCATTCTTCAGCATGCAGCAGCCAAAAATATTCCGGTCCTGGTTTACCAGGCGCTGTACGTCGCGCTTGAGATATCCTTCGCGCTGCAGGCGCGAATAGAGAAAGTCCGTATAGAGCGGATTATTGTCTGACAGGCGCGCATTGATGATTTCCAGCGTACCGGCCGGCACGCCCATCTGTTCCATGCTGCGCTCCACCTGGGCTTCGCGCCCGATCAGGATCGGATGGCCGAGGCCCTGGTTCTTGAAGCTGAAAGCCGCGCGCACGACGGCCGGCTCTTCACCCTCAGCGAACACAATACGCCGCTGCAGCACCTTGGCGCGGGCCTGCACGCCCTGCAGGAAGGCCGCGGCCGGATCGGCCCGACGCACCAGCGAGGCACGGTAGGCGTCCATGTCGGCAATCGGCTTGCGGGCAACGCCCGTGTCC
>TARA_R110000787_G_scaffold6861_16_pt1 | contig 9942 bp, 9 predicted proteins | sample TARA_R110000787 | Tara Oceans TARA_R110000787 (sample SAMEA4397920) | marine metagenome | biome: Polar Biome; feature: [DCM] deep chlorophyll maximum layer (ENVO:01000326); material: water (ENVO:00002006), including particulate matter (ENVO:01000060) such as... | depth 35 m
CAGGCCCACGCGCCGGACTGCACCGCCACCACCGCCGTCGCCAGCGCCCACATGCCCCGATTATTGGTGGCGATATGCCGATATTGCCGCACACCGAAACCGATCAGATCACTAACACGGCCCTCCAGCGGGCTGGCCACTAGCAAATCCCGCACTGGCCGCATACGCAGCTTGGCGCGCCAGCCCGCCAGCCCAATCGCCATATCGTCGGATAATCGCCCGGCCAGCACTGCATCCAGGTCCAGCCGCTCCGCCACCGCGCGCGACAGGGCCATCGCCCCACCCCAAGGCATGGTCGCACTCGCGGCGCGCGGCAGCGTCGCCAACTGCATCTCGACCGCGCCGACCATCGCGGCCATCAATCCACGCCCCGGCAGCAACAGTCGATAGCCGGTGACGATGTCCGCCTTGTTCCGCACCAGCGGAAAAAGCAGCCGACCGACCAGCCGCGCGGGTGGCTCGATATCGGCGTCGATAAAGACCAACCACTGATCATCGGGTCGCAACGCTCGCAAGGCCGCGCGGAGTTTGTGAACCTTTTGCCCCTCGTCCCTCGCCACACCCGCATGCACGACTTGCACATCCTCGCCCGCCAACGCCTCCGCCGCCGGGCAAGCCCCCGAAGTCGCGATCAGCAATCGACCTGCCGCGCTTTGCGCTGTCAGCCGCGCCATTAGGGGTGCACCACCATCCCAATCGTCGCGCACGCTCAGGATCACCACGACCCCATCGGGCGCTTCCTCCCGGCGCTCGACGGGCAGATGCCGCCAATAATTGACGACCCCCAGCAGCGTCAGTCCCTGAAGGACAATCCAGATCCAGATCATGACGCCGCGCACCTCTTTACCGTCTCGCTGCCTGCTGTATGACGGGCGCCCTATGCTCTCCAACCCCTTTCTTTTCACGCTGATGCGCGTGCTCCCGGCACGATCAGCCTCCTGGCTCGGCGGATGGCTGTCCGCCCACGTCGCCCGCCCGCGCATGAAGTTGCGTGATGCTCGCGCCCGCGCCAATCTCGCACTACTCCGCCCCGATCTTGACGAAGCGGCGCGGGAAACGATGCTGACCCGCCGCTGGCGCAATATCGGCCGGACACTGGCCGAACTCGCCAATGTCGACCGGCTTGTGAACGACGCGCATGTCGAAGTTGTCGATCGCGCCGGATATCAGGCGGTGCTGGATGGTCCAAGACCGCTGCTTGCCTTGTCGATACATCTTGGCAACTGGGATTTGCTGGCTGCCCATATCAAGGCATCGACCGATCGGCCCGGCCTTGGCGTCTATGATCCGCCAGAAGATGAAAAGGTTGCGGCCCAGCTCAAAAAGGCGCGTCAAAGCTATATGGGCGAAGCTATCACGGGTGATGGCGCAGCGCGTGGCATCATCAAGCATCTGAACAGCGATCCACGCGCCACCTTGTATATTCTGCTCGACGAACGCCGTGACAGACAGGTCTGGTTCCCCCGTTTTGGCCGAAAACTGCCGCCTTCGGGCAATCTGTCCGTGGCGCTGCGGCTGGCGCGAAAGGTCAATGCCCGCTTCCTCCCCTTCTATCTGGCGCGGACGAGCGGGCCGCATTTCCGGCTGCACTGGCACCCGCCGCTGGACCCGCTGACGATGAGCGACGAAGAGATTGTTGCGGCCGCCGACGCTTTTCTGGGGCAGGCCTGCATTACCCACGCCGACGAATGGCTGGCGCTGCACGATATGGACCTGACGCAGCCGGGCCATGCGCCCACTGCCCCACCGGTCATGTGACTTGGGCGCACTTGCCCGCTAAAGCCCCTGCATGTCCCGACTCGCGATCAAAATCTGCGGCCTTTCCACGCCCGACACCGTTGGCGCAGCCGTGCGTGCGGGGGCGAGCCATATCGGCTTTGTCCACTTCGCCAAAAGCCCGCGCCATGTCGATGCAGCCCAGATCGCCGCGCTGGCCGCAATCGCGCCTGCGCATATGGAAAAGGTCGGCGTCGTGGTCGATCCGACCGACGATCTGCTGGCCGAATTGACCACCAGCGGCGCGCTCACCGCGCTGCAACTCCATGGCCAGGAAAACCCGCAACGCGCCGCCGCCATCCGCCAGCGCTTCGACCTGCCTGTCTGGAAAGCGATATCGGTCAAGACCCGCGCCGATATCGATGCCGCCACCGCCTATGTCGGCGCCGTCGATCTGTTGCTGTTCGACGCCAAGACGCCCGATGGCGCGGCCTTGCCCGGCGGCATGGGGCTGCGCTTCGACTGGACGTTGCTACGTGGCCTTTCGATGCCGGTGCCCTGGGGCCTGTCGGGCGGCTTGTCGGCCGACAATGCCGCCGAAGCCGTCCGCGTGACCGGTGCGCCGCTGATCGACGTATCTTCAGGCGTGGAAAGCGCGCCCGGCATCAAGAGTGTGGACAAGATCATGGCCTTCTGCAAAGCGGTATCCGCATGTTGACGCTCACCGCTCCTGTCGAGCGCATCGGGATACGATGGCGCTGATCGCTTCTCCCTTGATCGAAGCGAACCGCCCTTCATGCCTGAAAGATTGATATCATGACCGACACGATTACCTTGCCCAACAGCCTGCGATCGCAGCCCGACGCCAATGGCCATTTCGGCGCATTTGGTGGCCGCTATGTCGCCGAAACGCTGATGCCGCTGATCCTGGACCTCGAAAAAGTCTATAAGGCAGCGAAGGAAGATCCGGCATTCGAGGAGGAATATGACCATCTCCTCAAACATTATGTCGGCCGCCCCAACCCGCTTTATTATGCCAGCCGCCTGACCGAAGCGCTGCGCGCCCATGCACCGACGGGCAAGGGCGCGAAAATCTATCTGAAGCGCGAGGAGTTGAACCACACCGGCGCGCACAAGATCAACAATTGCATCGGCCAGGCGCTGCTCGCCCGCCGCATGGGCAAGAAGAAGGTGATCGCGGAAACCGGCGCTGGCCAGCATGGCGTCGCCACCGCGACCGTCGCTGCGCTGTTCGGCATGGAATGCAAGATCTTCATGGGCGCCAAGGATGTGGAGCGCCAGCGCCCCAATGTCTTCCGCATGAAGCTGCTGGGGGCCGAGGTCATTCCCGTCACCTCCGGGTCGGCGACGCTCAAGGATTCGATGAACGACGCGCTGCGCCATTGGGTGTCGAACGTGCATGACACATTCTACATCATCGGCACGGCGGCGGGTCCGCACCCCTATCCCGAAATGGTGCGCGATTTCCAGTCGATCATCGGCAAGGAAACCCGCGCCCAGATCCTGGAAGCCGAAGGGCGCTTGCCGGACATGCTGATCGCGCCGGTCGGTGGTGGATCGAACGCCATCGGCATGTTCCATCCCTTCCTGGATGATCCCGACGTTGCGATGATCGGCGTGGAAGCGGCAGGCGAAGGCCTCGACAAGAAGCATGCGGCGTCGCTTGCGGGCGGCGCATCGGGCATCCTGCACGGTAACCGTACCTATTTGCTGCAGGACGAAGATGGCCAGATCACCGAAGCGCACAGCATTTCGGCCGGCCTCGACTATCCTGGCATCGGGCCGGAACATAGCTGGTTGCATGAGATCGGCCGGGTCACATATATGCCCGTGACCGACGATGAAGCGCTGGCCAGCTTCCAGAAGCTGTCCGCGCTGGAAGGCATCATCCCCGCGCTCGAATCCGCTCATGCGATCGCGGCCGCCGAGCAGGTGGCCCCCACCATGGATGCGGACAAGATCATCGTCATCAACCTGTCCGGCCGGGGCGACAAGGACATCTTCACCGTCGCCGAAGCGTTGGGAGTGGAAATGTGAGCATGACTGACCGCCTCTCTACCCGCTTCGCCACCTGCAAGGCGCAAGGACGCGCCGCGCTGATCACCTTCGTGACGGCGGGTGATCCCGATGTGGCGGCGACGCCAGCCATTCTCGACGCGCTGGTCGCGGGTGGGGCTGACATCATCGAACTGGGCATGCCCTTCACTGATCCGATGGCCGATGGCCCCGCGATCGAACTGGCCAATCTGCGCAGTCTGGGGTCCGGCACCAAGACGAAGCATATTTTCGCGCTCGCCGCCGCGTTTCGGGCGCGGCACCCCGACACGCCGCTGGTGCTGATGGGCTATGCCAATCCGATGCTGGTGCGCGGGTCCGACTGGTTCGCCGACCAGTGCAAGGCCGCTGGCGTCGATGGCGTCATCTGCGTCGATGCGCCGCCGGAGGAAGATGCCGAGATCGGCCCGGCGCTGCGCGGCGCGGGCGTCCACCTCATCCGCCTGGCCACCCCGACCACCAACGCCGCGCGTTTGCCCGCCGTGCTGAATGGCGCGAGCGGCTTCCTCTATTATGTCTCCGTCGCCGGGATCACCGGCAAGCAGCAGGCGGCCCAGGCCAATATCGAAATGGCCGTGGATCGCCTCAAAGCCGCCACCGACCTGCCGGTTGCGGTCGGCTTCGGCGTCCGCACGCCCGAACAGGCCGCCGCCATCGGGCGCATTGCCGATGCTGTCGTCGTCGGCTCGGCCATTGTCGATATCGTTGGCAGCCATGGCGATGCCGCTGCGCCCTTCGTCCAGCAATTCGTCGCCGCCCTGTCCGGCGCACTCACTCCCAAAATTCAAGAGACCGCCGCATGAGCTGGATCAACCGCGTCCGCAAGGCCATTCCCTTCATCGCCAAGAAGGAACAGAGTGCCGAGACATTATGGTATAAATGCCCGTCCTGTTCGGAGATGCTGTTCATCAAGGAATGGGAAGATAATCTCTCCGTCTGTCCGCGCTGCAACCATCATGGCCGCATCGGTCCGGCGGCGCGGTTCGAGCAGATTCTCGACGCTGGCTTCATCCTGCTGCCAACGCCGCAGGTGCAGGAAGACCCGCTCAAATTCCGCGACACCAAACGTTACCCCGATCGCATCCGGGCGGCCCGTGCCGCGACCGGCGATCAGGACGCGCTGATCAACGCGCGCGGCGCGATCGATGATGTGCCGCTGGTGCTGGGCGTGCAGAATTTCGCCTTCATGGGCGGCTCCATGGGCATGGGCGTGGGCGCGGCCTTCATCCAAGGCGTCAATGACGCGATCGCCCATCATTGCCCCTATGTCATCTTCACGGCCGCCGGCGGCGCGCGGATGCAGGAAGGCATATTGTCGCTGATGCAGATGCCCCGCTCCACCGTGGCGATCCAGAAGCTGCACGCGGCGGGTCTGCCCTATATCGTCGTGCTGACCGATCCGACCACCGGCGGCGTGACAGCAAGCTATGCCATGCTAGGCGACGTGCAGATCGCCGAACCCAATGCCCTGATCGGCTTTGCGGGCCAGCGCGTCATTGAGAGCACGATCCGCGAGACACTGCCCGAAGGTTTCCAGCGCGCCGAATATCTGCTCGACCATGGCATGATCGACATGGTGGTCCATCGCCACGCATTGCGCGAGACGCTGGCGCGCGTGATCGGCTATCTCAGCCCGCGTATCGCCGCCTAAATCGACGCTCGGGGGGGACGCGCCTATGGCAGACCATGCCGTTTCGGACGACCCGCAGGTACAGGCGCAGCTTGACCGGCTCTGGTCGCTGTCGCCAGGTGCCGACATATTGGGGCTGGAGCGCATCACCCAGTTGATGACGCGGCTGGGCGATCCACACCTCGCCCTGCCCCCGGTCTTCCATGTCGCAGGCACGAACGGCAAAGGATCGACCTGCGCTTTTTTGCGCGCTGCGATGGAGGCGGACGGCAAGACTGTCCATGTCTTCACCTCGCCGCATCTGGTGCGCTTCAACGAACGCATCCGTGTGTCCGGGCAACTGATCAGCGACGAAGCGCTCGCCCGCTATCTCGCCCGCGTTTTGGACATTGCCGAGGGCATCGGCGCCAGCTTCTTTGAAGTCACCACGGCAGCCGCGTTCCTGGCCTTCGCCGAACATCCCGCCGACGCCTGCATCATCGAAGTGGGCCTGGGTGGTCGCCTCGACGCGACCAACATCATCACCGATCCGGTCGTCTGTGGCATTGCCCAGCTTGGTATCGATCATCAGGCCTTTCTGGGTGATACGCTGGCTGGGATCGCGGCGGAAAAGGCGGGAATCGCCAAGCCCGGCGCGCCGCTGGTGACACAGCGCTATGACGACGCGCTTTTCCCAGTGATGATCGATGCCGTTTCCAAGGCCCGCACGACCTGGATTGCCCAAGGCGATGGATGGGATGCGGCCGTCTATCGCGATCGGCTCCATTATCGCGATGAGCAGGGTCGGCTCGACACGCCGCTCCCGCGTCTGGCGGGTGCGCACCAGGTCCAGAATGCCGCGCTGGCCTTTGCCATGCTGCGGCATCAAAGCGCCGTCCCGCTCTCCGATGCCGCGCTCAAGGCCGCGCCGCTCTGGGCGCACTGGCCTGCCCGGCTTCAGCGACTCGACCATGGTCCGTTGTTGGCGATACTGCCCGCGGCTGCCACGGTCTGGCTCGATGGCGGCCATAACGCAGGCGCGGGTGAGGCGATCAGCGCCTTCTTCACGCCCGATCGGCTGGAGGGCCATAAGCTGCACCTCGTCATCGGCATGCTGGCCAACAAGGATGTCGACGCCTTCCTTGCGCCCTTCGCCGGACGGATCGCCCATATTCATGCGCTGCCCGTACCGGGTCATGAGCATCATCCAGCGGAACGCTTTGCCGCGATCGCGGCACAATGGGGCATCGGCTGCACGGCCCATGCCGATGCGCAGGGCGCTATCCAGGCCATTGCCGCGCAGGCTGATCCCGCGCCCAAGCTCTTGATCGGTGGCTCGCTCTATCTGGCGGGCGAAATTTTGCGACTAAACGCGCAACTGCCTGACTGATTATACTTGCGACTAACTCGCAATAGCGTAGTCTGCGGAGAGCAATCACCGCAGAAGGCGTATCATCATGGCTCATGGCGAGACCTCCCCCATCGATCTGCCCCGGCCCATGCCCACGGGCTATGGCAACCGGCTGTTCCTGTTCGTCATGCGCCGCATGGCCAGTGCGGGCGTCAATGACGCCCACGCCGCCAACGCCATGTTGGGTGCGTTCGGGCGCAGCTATCGCCGCCCGCTCGTGCTGATGCGGGCCATGATGCTGGAACTCGCCCGCGCCTCCAGCCGCAAGATACTGGTCGCGCCTTGTTGCTGCGCCCGCATGACGGCGGACGAAGCGATGCTGATGGAAGCGACGGGCGACGCGTTGCGCGATCCCAACGCAGCGTATGAGCAACTGAGTGACCTGCTCGGCAATGATCATGCCCTGGGCGCGCTTACCTGCATGCAGGCCGTCGCGCAGGCCCATGCCGATCTGGGACGGCCGCTGGAACTCTATTCGGGTGGCTGAGACGCCGGATCGGTAGCGGCCGTGCCGACGCTGGCATCGATCAGACCAGCGCGCATCATCAGCCAGAACAGGGCGATGCCGGGCAACGCCGCTGCGGTGGTGAACAGGTAGAAATCCACATAGCCGAACTGTTCGATCAGGCCGCCTGCCGTCGTGCCGGTCAGGAACCGTCCGACGATGCTCGCCGCCGCCGAGATCAGGGCATATTGCGCAGCGGTGAAGCGCAGGTCGCACAGGGCGGAGAAATAGGCGACCACGGTCACGCCGCCGATCCCGCTGGCGAAATTCTCGAACCCGATCGCGCCCGCCATGCCCCAATTGCTTTTGCCGAGCGCCGCCAGCGCTGCAAAACTGAAATTGGACACGCCCATCAGGATCAGGCTGAGCAACACCGACCGTTTCATGCCGATCCGTGCATAAAGGATGCCGCCGATGAATATGCCGATCAGATAGGCCCAAAAGCCGATACCGACGTCGTAAATGGCGATTTCGTCATTGGTATAGTCCATATCATCGAACAGCAGGCGAAAGGTCAGGTTGGCCAGCGTGTCGCCGATCTTGTGGAGCAGGATGAACAGCAACACGAGCATCGCCCCGCGCCGGCGGAAAAATTCGAGCAGCGGCCCTGCGATCGACTGCCATAATTCGCCAGCACCCCGCCGCGCCAGCGGATCGCGATGCCGTTCCGGTTCGCCGAGCAGCAAGCCCGTCAGCATGGCGGGCAGCGCGAACATGGCGCAGGCCATATAGGCCCCCTGCCAGCCGATCCGCGCCGCCAGCACCAGCGCCAAAGCTCCCGCCGCGACCGAACCGATGCGCCAGCCATATTGCGACATGCCCGACCCGACGCCCAATTGCTCGGGCTTCAGCAATTCGATGCGATAGGCGTCGATCACGATGTCGAACGTCGCCCCCGCCACCCCGACCAAGATCGCGGCATAGGCGGTCTGAATCAAGCTGGCGGAGGGGTCGACCAGCGCCAGATTGACGACCGCCGCTATGACCAGCAGCCCGGCAAAAACCAGCCAGGAGACACGCTGGCCCAAGCGGCCAAACAGCGGCAGGCGAACGCCATCGACCAGCCAGGCCCAGAGCCATTTGAGATTATAGACGAGGAAAGCGAGGGTGAAGGCCGTGACGGCTTTCTTGTCGATGCCATCCTGCGCCAGCCGGGTCGTCAGCGTCGCGCCGATCATGGCAAAGGGGAAACCCGACGACACCCCCAGGAAAAAGGCCGCCAGCGGCGCCTTTTCGACATAGGGTTTCACGGCGTCGAGCCAGCTTTTGCGGCCCGCTATGGCGTCAGTCACTTCATTCCCCCGGCCGGTGTCGTCTGTTGCGCGCCACCATATGGCCTCGCGCCGTGCTGGCAAGCGCTGCGTGGGGTCAGTTCGGCTCGAACAGGCTGAGGCCTACCGGCAAGCGTGGCGGACGTGCGCCGCGCAGCCGGGCGTCGATCACCCGGATCGCGGCGACCAGGTCGCGGGGGGCATAGGGTTTGGCAAGGCATCCGACCGCCAGTTCGCGGGCGTCGATCGGGCAATGGCCGGTCACGAACAGCACCGGCAATCCCTTGGCATGGGCATGGCGGGCGACATCGATGCCGCTCTTGGGGCCATGAAGCGCGACGTCGGCGATGACGAGATCCAGCTCCCCGCCGTCGATCACCGCGACGGCATGGTCATAATCATCCACCGTGGCGGCGATCTGGTATCCAGCCTGCTCCAGCGCATGTTCATTGTCGAACGCGACCAGCGGTTCATCCTCCACCACCAGCACGGTGCGGATCGCCTTGCGGCGCGGCAGGCGCACGCCCCCGCTATTCAAAAGCCCGAAAAACATTTGCCAAGTCCGCCCTGTTTCCGCCATGCAACCGAACAAACGCCGCGCCCCCGCGCCGGGTTGCCGGTGCGATGGGGTTTTTTCCCCTCGCTCAAGCGCCGGGACGGCACATTTCAGCCTGTTGCTGGCTTATCGCCCATATGGGGAGAGCCAGTCCTCACGAAAAGGAACATATCCGTGGAACCGCCGAAAAAATCAGGACCGCCGCGCCGGTCCGGCCCCGGCGGCCCTAAACGCCCCGGTGGCCCCGGTGGCCCCGGCAAGCGGCCGGGCTTTGCACCGGGTCGCGACGAGGCAACGGGCGGCAAGCCGCGCTTCGCCAAGCCTGGCGAGCGTGCCCAGCCGGGTCGTGGTCCACGGCCCGATGCCGCCCCCGGTGAGGAACCCGCAGGGCGCGGCCGGACCCGCCCTGTGACCGCCAAGGCCGATGCGCCACGTCCCGACCGCAGCCGGGCCGATGCGCCTGCGCGCCCGCCGCGCCGCAACGACGGCGACAAGCCGCGCGGCGCTGCCTTTGGCGCGGCCGCCAAGCCCTGGGCCAACAAGCCACCGCGCAGGTCCGGCACTGGCCCCAAAACAACCGCCAACCCGCACCCTGCCCATGCAACCGCCAGCGATGGTCGGGGCGAGCCGCAGCGTATCGCCAAACTGCTGGCGCGCGCGGGCATTGCTTCGCGCCGTGAAGTGGAACGGATGATCGAGGAAGGGCGCGTCACGCTGGACGGCGCGACGGTCGAAACGCCGGCCACCTTGCTCGCGTCGCTGGCGGGCGTGGCGGTGGATGGCGTGGCGGTCGCCGCC
>TARA_R110000787_G_scaffold14647_7_pt1 | contig 9941 bp, 5 predicted proteins | sample TARA_R110000787 | Tara Oceans TARA_R110000787 (sample SAMEA4397920) | marine metagenome | biome: Polar Biome; feature: [DCM] deep chlorophyll maximum layer (ENVO:01000326); material: water (ENVO:00002006), including particulate matter (ENVO:01000060) such as... | depth 35 m
ACTGGAAGTCCTGTCGGACTATCAGGTCACGGTTCCCGAAATTGGCACGATCCGCGCGAACGTCCCGCCCATCGTGATCCTCACGTCCAACAATGTCCGCGAACTGGGCGACGCCCTGAAGCGCCGCTGCCTCCACCTCCATATCGGCTTCCCCGATGCGGCCCGCGAGCGGATGATCGTCCAGGCCCGCGTGCCCGATGTCACCGAGAGCCTGCTGAAACAGCTGGTCAGCTTTGTTCAGGGCGTGCGCGAAACCGACGTCAAGAAACGCCCGTCCATCTCCGAAACGGTCGACTGGGCCAGAACCCTGCTCCTGATGCACGCGAGTGCACTCGACGAGAACTTTGTGCGTTCCACGCTCAATGTGCTGCTCAAGCATGAGAGCGACATCGCCGCGGTCTCGAAGGAAATCCCCCGGCTCGTCCGCGAGGCAGCCGGACCGGACAAGGCAGGGCGCACATCCTCCGGCTATCCTGATCTCGGATAGCGGAGATGGAGCGCACGCTCACCAATTTCATCCGGGCGCTGCGCTCTTCCGAGGTGCGTGTATCCACCGGCGAAGCCCTCGATGCGACCCGCGCCGTCGCCCTGATCGGCTATGGTGATCGCACCCTGCTGAAGGAATCGCTTGGCTGCGTACTGGCGAAATCCGAACAGGAAAAACAGGTCCACGACCGCCTGTTTGATCTCTATTTCTCCCATTCCGAATCCAGTTCGAAATCAGACTCCCGCGCCGACGAGTCCCAATCGGAAGACGGTGAAAGCAAAGCCGCCCCTGAGAATCTCGTCGAGCTTATGCAATCCGGCGACGAAGCCGCCATTGCCACCGCAATGGAACGCGCGGCAGAAGCGGCCGGTATCGACGATATCCGCTTCTCAACACAGGTTGCCTATTACGCCCAGCAGATCGTCAAGCAGATGGGCGGCGAAGGTCTGCAGGAACGCCTGCTCGAAGCGCTCCAGGGCCGCGGACCGCAGGACGAAGCTGACGCTCAGGACCTGATCGACATCCGCCGCGACCTGACCATGCGCGCCCGCGAACGGGCTGAACGCGCCTTCGACGTTTTTGGTGCCGGCGAGACCCAGCAGTTCCGCGATGACTTCGCCGCCGAAAAACGCCTCAACGCGCTCGACCGCTATGACATGGAGCGGATGAAGACCCTGATCGCCAAGATCGCCAAGCGCCTCGCGGTCAAACATTCCCGCCGCCGCAAGAAACGCAATCGCGGCCAACTCGATACGCGCCGCACGATGCGCGCCAATGCCGGGCTCGACGGCGTGCCCTTCAATGTCATCTGGCGCCAGAAGAAGAAGGACCGGCCGAAGATCGTCGCCATTTGCGACGTCTCGGGATCGGTGGCCCAATATGTCCGCTTCCTGCTCCTTCTCCTCTATTCGCTCGCAGACGCCGTGCCGGACATTCACGCCTTCGCCTTTTCGCACCGGCTGAAGCCAGTCGATGACATCCTTGCCGACAATGAGTTTGAGCAGGCCATGACCAAAATTATCCGCGAGATGGGCATGGGCTCAACGGATTACGGTCAGGCCTGGTCAGACCTGAAGGTCAACCATGAGAGCATCATCGACCGGCGCACAACCGTCATCGTACTGGGCGACGGGCGCTCGAACTATGGCGACCCGCGCGCTGACCTGTTCCGCGAATTTGCCCAGCGCGCCAAAAGCATGATCTGGCTCAATCCCGAAGGCCGCGCCCTATGGGGCACCGGCGACAGCGCCATTCCGCGCTACCTGCCCTTCTGTACCCAGATGAGCCATGTGGCGACGCTGAAGGACCTGGAACGGGCCGTGGATGAAGTGCTCGCGGCCTACGGCTAGAGCGACTTGAACACGTTGATCTGCACAAAGGCCGCCATGTTGATCGCAACGGTCATCCAGAACAGATAACGGAATGTGCCTTTCCGGGTTTTGTGACGGAAGACTTCCTGCGCCACAATAGCCCCCGGCCAACCGCCAACGAGACCGATCAGAAGAAGAATCGTCTCCGACACACGCCAGTTCTTCTGGATCGCGGCGTTCTTGTCGATCCAGTAGCCAACCAGGCACGCAAAACTCGCCTCGCCGTAGATGATGTACCAGTTCGACGAGACATCGGTGACCATCGACACGCTGGCGAAAATGCCGGCAAAAGCCACAATCACCAGGAAAGGTGGCAAATGCTCCAACAGGCGCCAGCGGCTTCGCTTCGGCTTTTCGGGCTCTGTCTGCGGCGTGACGGGCTTGTCGAGCGGCACCACATTGTCGGCCCGTTCGCGGCCGTCTGGCGAAAGAACGGCGTCAAACGCATAGGCCTGGCCAATTTCCAGGCGCTTGTCGTTCTTCGGCAGCGCGCGAATATGCAGGAATACATTAGGCCCGCCATCATCGGGAGCGATGAAACCAAACCCCCGATCTGCAAACCATTCAACTAGGCGGCCTTCACGCCGCATCATCGGCTCCATTCTCGCTTTTCACCGCAGCAGCCAGGGCCGCGCTGAGGAACCTGTCTATGTCCCCATCAAGTACACCCTGCGTGTCAGATGTTTCAACTTCTGTGCGCAGGTCCTTCACCATTTGATAGGGCTGAAGGACGTAGGAGCGGATCTGGTGGCCAAAGCCGATTTCGCTCTTGCCGGCATAGCTGGCATCCGCAACCGCCCGCCGCTTCTGCATTTCCAGTTCGTAGAGCTTCGAGCGCAGCATCTGCCAGGCCTGATCGCGGTTACGGTGCTGCGACCGGTCGTTCTGGCACTGAACGACTATGTTCGTAGGTATGTGGGTGAGGCGAACGGCCGAATCGGTCCGGTTCACGTGCTGGCCACCCGCGCCGGATGCCCGATAGGTATCGGTGCGTACGTCGCCCGGATTGATGTCGATCTCGATCTTGTCGTCGATCACCGGAGAGACGCTGACAGAGGCAAAACTCGTGTGTCGGCGGGCAGAGCTGTCGAAGGGAGAAATACGAACGAGGCGGTGCACGCCTTGTTCCGATTTCAGCCAGCCATAGGCGTTCTCGCCCTTTACCTGGATGGTCGCCGACTTGATGCCCGCTTCCTCGCCCTCACGCTCGTCGAGTTCCTCGACCTGCATGCCGTGCGCATCCGCCCAGCGAACATACATACGGCGCAGGATGTTTGCCCAATCCTGGCTTTCCGTGCCGCCTTCGCCTGCATTGACCTGTACGAAGGCATCGTTCGCATCGACCTCACCCGAGAGCAGGGCAGCAAGTTCCGCCTTTTCCGCACGTTCGGCGGCTTTGGAAAGCGTTCGCTCGATATCGGCGATCATCGACGCATCGCCATCGGCCAGCTCTAGCAGCTCTTCGGCATCGGACGATTCCTGCTGCAGCGCTTCGACCGTGGCAATTCCGTCGGCGAGGCGCTGGCGTTCGCGCATCATCGCCTGGGCTTCCTGCGGATCGTCCCAGAAGTCAGGACGCTCGGAAAGGGCTGTCAGTTCATCAAGGCGTTTTGTGGCTGTATCCCAGTCAAAGACGCCTCCGTAGCAGGTCTGACGACTGGCGGATCTGGTCGATCAGGGATTTGATTTCTGCGGACATTGAACGGGCCTCTTCGGGCTGGATTGCGTGACTTGATTGGCTGGGCACGGGATAGCCGAGCCCTCGCCTTGCGTCAAAAGACCTGATCAAAAAATCCCGTCGAGATTGCCGCTGGATGTGGCTTCAGGTGCCTTGGCCGGCTGGCCATCCTCCGGCACCGGTTGCTCGCCCGTGCGCGGGTCAAACGTGCCATAGGTGCCCGTTCCTGCGCCTGTTCCGCAGTTACCGGAAATGGACAGGCAGTCATCAGACCCGTTGAAGGCTGCCATTCCGGGCTCGGTGCCGGGCCGGAATGCCTCGTCAATGATGACTGAGGTATTCGGACCGGGCAATTCACCTGTCCGGGCATCAATTTTCACGAGCCGCACGCCGGGAGGAATCCGGAACGGGATGCCCGGTGTGCCCTCAAGCGCCTTTTCCATGAAATCAGTAAAGATCGGGGCTGCAACCGAGCCACCTGCCTCGCCTTCACCAAGCGAGCGGTTGTCGTCAAAGCCGACCCGCACACCGACAACGAGGTCCGGCGAGAACCCGACCGTAATGGCGTCGCGATAGTCGTTCGTTGTGCCGGTCTTGGCAGCAAGTGGCTTGCCGACGCGCAGCGCCCGTCGGCCTGTACCGCGCTCAACCACGCCTTCCATCATGTGGGTAATCTGGTAGGCAATGATCGGATCAAGCACCTGTTCGCGGTCATCCGGCAGCTCGGGCGGTTCGCCACCGTTCCACTCTTCAGACTCGCATCCCTCACAAACGCGCTGGTCGTTCCGGAACAGCGTGCGTCCGTGACGATCCTGAACCCGATCGAGCAGTGTCGGCGTGACCTTCTTGCCCCCGTTCACAAATGCTGCGTAGCCGCGTGTAAGTTCGATCAGGTAAGTATCACCCGAACCGAGCGACATGGCCGGATAGGGCGCCAGTTCGTCATACGCGCCGACACGCACAGCGAGATCTGCGACGGACTCCATGCCGATATCCTGGGCTACCCGCGCCGTAACCTGGTTCAGCGACTTCTCAAGCGCGACGCGCAGCGTGACCATGCCGTAGGACCGGCCCTCGGTATAGTTGGCCGGGCGCCAGTAATCTCCGGTCGACACGTCATAGGAGACAAAGGGCGCATCCAGCATGCGCGTGGCGGGCGTATAGCCCTTCTCCAGCGCGGCCGCATAAACGAAAGGCTTGAAACTTGACCCTGTCTGACGCTTCGACTGCGTGACCCGGTTGTAGCTCGACTTGAAGAAGGAATAGCCGCCCTGCATCGCCAGAATGCGGCCCGTGTTCGGATCGATTGCGACCAGTGAGCCATCCACCGCAGGCACCTGGCGCAGCGTTGCATTACCAACAGGCACAAGCATGGGCTGGGCGATAGGCTTCGCGATCGGATTGCCTTCTTCATCCAGCTCCTCTTTCAGGTCCGGCGCGGACGCTTCCTTCGCGTTCAGCACCTTCCGCTTCAGCTCTGCCAGCACGACATCGCCAACCTGCAGGCCGGGTTTGCCCTCCTTCGGCTTGTAGGTCTTGGCCCATTCGACTTCTTCGGCGGGCAGCTTGATCTTTGCGCCGTCGATCAACAGCAATTCAGCGCCCTTGTCATTTATCGACGTGACCAGGCCCGCTTCCCAGGTCCCGTATCCGCCTGGCAGTTCAACGGCGTTCAGCGCTTCCAGCATGCCATCGCCAATGGGCAGTTTCGTCACCGGACCACGATAGCCATGGCGGCGGTCATAGGCGACCAGGCCGTTCTGCAGGGCTTCCTGCGCGGCGAGTTGCATGCGGGTGTCGATGGTCGAGCGGATGGAGAGGCCGCCCTGCTCCAGCGTTTCCTCGCCATAGGTCTTGATCAGGTCGCGGCGCAGTTCCTGCACGAAATAGGTTGCCGCAGCATATTCGGGTCCGCGAAACCGCTTGGCCGTGGTCAACGGCATGGCAATCGCCTCATCGGCCTGTTCGCGCGTGATATACTTGTCCTCGACCATGCGGTTGAGGACGTAGTTGCGGCGGGCCAGCAGCTTTTCCGGATTGGTGTAAGGGTTCACAGCCGAGGGCGCCTTGGCGAGCGAGGCAAGGACCGCCGCTTCCGACAGGTTCAGCTCAGGCAGCGACTTGTTGAAATAGTTCAGGGCAGCGGAACCGACACCATAAGAACGACCGCCCAGATAGATTTCGTTCAGATACAGTTCGAGGATTTCGCCCTTGGAGAATTCCTTCTCCATGCGCTGGGCGACAATCGCTTCCTTGGCCTTGCGGGTCAGGTTCTGGTCACGGGTCAGCAGCATGTTCTTGGCGACCTGCTGGGTGATGGTCGATCCGCCCTGAAGCCCGCCAGAACCGGTCAGCTTGTTCTTCGCCGAGTTCACTGCGCCGCGGGCGATGCCCTGATAGTCGAGCCCGTCATGGGTGAAGAAATTCTTGTCCTCAGCCGCCACGAACGCATCGATCACATGCTTGGGAATGGACTCATACGGCACGAACACGCGGTGCTCGTCCGCAAACTCCGCGATGAGCGTCCCGTCGCCCGCGTGGACGCGGGAGGTGATTGGCGGCTCATACTGCTTGAGCTTGGAAATGCTGGGCACATCTCGGCCAAGCGCAAGGAAGTACATCCAGATCGCAATGAATCCGATGATTGCCAGGACAAAGCCGACAATGACGGTCCACTTTGCTACCGGCCAAACCCAGGTCGGAACGCGGGGTTTTTCATAGGCATCAGCCATGTACTTGTCCTGTTACAAGGGCCAGCCATTCCTGGCGCCGCGCGCTGGAATCGCATCCGTTTCCGGCGATAGTAAGGCGCGTCGGCGGCGCGTTAAAGGGTGCAGTGTCAGATGTCCTGCCTATCAACTTCTCCATCTGTCAGTGAAACATCCGGAAGGGGCCGCTTCTCGGGAGCTGGCGTAGACAGGCCAGAGGCGAGCTTGGCTTCCAATTGCTTGCGTTCAACAGCCGGTGGTCGGTTGTCGAGTGCGTACTGCCAGGCTTCTTTGGCATCGTCCTTGCGGTCGAGATACCAGTAGATATCGCCGAGATGGTTCTCGATCTCCCAGTGACGGTGCGGCTGCAATTCCTGACGCGATGACTCGATCATCCTGCGGGCGGCCTCGAGGTCGCCCATCTTGAACAAGGCCCAGCCGAAAGAGTCCGAAATATAGGGATCGTGCTGGGCCAACGCGCGCGCGCGGGCGAGGATGCGATAGCCTTCCTCATACTTGTCCGTATTGACGATCAGGAAATACCCGAGGGAATTCAGCGTGTAGGGATCGTTTGGCCGGGCCAGCCGCTCGGTGCGGAGCAGGATGATTGCCTCATTCACCTTGCCGACCTTGCCAAGCGCGTCGGCCAGCGCGAGACGGCGATCATGCGTATCGTCCAGATTGCGCGCCTCTTCGGCATTCTTCGCGGCCTTCTCGTAATTGCCGAACTGCCCATAAATCTCGGCCGCCAGCCCATGCGCAGAGGCACGCTCTGCCGGGCTCTCAGCTGTCTTCAGCAATTCATCGAGCAACTTGTCGGAACGTGCTTCATCATCCAGCAACGTCGTCAGTTGCAGCGCGCCATAGAGCGTTGGCAGGCGGTCCTCATCGGTTGCCAGCGAGAGCGCCTTGTCGACGGCTTCACGCGCCTCATCAACCTTGCCGCCCATCAGCAGAGCCTGGCCGGCGGCCAGTTCCAGAGACGCCGTCGGCTTGGGGCTGACCGACACCATGTGCGCTGCGGAATCGTAAAGCGCATTATCGTAGAAGTCGTCGATGATCGCCGAACGCAGGCCGTCATCTTCCGGATTGATCAGCAGCGCCACCTGATCCATCGCAGAGCGCTGGTCGTCAAACCCTTCGGGCCGTCCGCCCATCATGATCTTGCGGATGATCCGCTGCTCCTGCAGCGTGCGCGATACATCGGACAATGACTGGGCAAAGGCCGCACGGACTGTAAGAGGCTCGTTCTTGAGGTTCTTTCCCGTCTCGAGACTGTCGAGTGCGGCTGCATAGCTGATCGCTTCCTCAGGCTCGGCATCGGCAAGGCGCTGGTAGACAGCTTTCGCCTCTTCGATACGGCCGAGTCGCTGAAGCAGCAGCGCATGGCGCGAGATCACGGTCTTGATATGCGAGTAAAGCAGGCCGCGTGGATCGAACTGGTGTTCCGGCGCCTCGATCTTGGAAGGGGTGAGGGACTCGTAGACGGCAAGGGCCTGGTCCGGCCTGCCAACAGCTTCGAGCATGGCCGCCAGCGAAAGCTCACCCGTCAGGCCCGGCATGCCGGCAGCGGCACTGCGGTGGCGCTCGATGGCGGCATCCGGCTGGCCGTCCATCGCCAGAAACCAGGCATCGAGATAGGCATAAAGGTTAGAACCGGCATCGGCTGTGTCGGCATCGTCCTGAATATTAAGGATCGTTCGGGCGCCAGCTGTGTCTCCGGCTGCGGCACGGTCGAGGGCGAGGAAAGCATTGAAGAAGGGATTGGAGTTCCTGTCCGTAGCGTCGAGGCCCTGCGTCATGATGAGGAAGGCTGCCATGTCGCCCGCCTTCACGGCATCGATTGGCGCCGGATAAGCAGAGATGCCAAGCGGCTTGCCATTATCACCAAGCACAGCGGTCGAGCGTGCTGCAGGCGACAATGCCTCATCGGCATAAGCGTTGGCTGTCGCGCCAGCCATTCCGCTCGATTCTGTGGAAGCGCACCCGCCGAGTGCAAAGGCTAGGACAAGAGCAGAGGCGGCAAGGACTGGCTTGAGGCGCATGGGCGTCAGGTATCTCCGTTTTCGCGTGTGCGAAGAGTGAAGCAGCCCCTTGCGGCAAGAGCAAGGCGTCAGATGGTAAAAGCGCGGACAGGTTGCCCTGCCCGCGCTTTGGTCACGCCTTTGTGTAGCCGTTGCTACATATTCGGGTAGGCAGGGCCGCCGCCGCCTTCAGGTACGGTCCAGTTGATATTCTGGTTCGGGTCTTTGATATCGCATGTCTTGCAGTGGATGCAGTTCTGCGCGTTGATCTGGAACTTGAGGTCCGCGCCCTCACCGATCCACTCATACACGCCAGCCGGGCAGTAGCGCGCCGACGGGCCAGCATAGACATCATGCTCGGAGGATTTCTGCAGCGCCATGTCCTTGACGATCAGGTGGCACGGCTGGTCCTCGCCATGGAATGTGTTGGTGAAGGACACGTTGGTAAGCTTGTCGAAGCTGAGCACACCGTCGGGCTTCGGATAAGCGATTGGCTTGTAGTCCTTGGCAGGCTTCAGTGAGGCCGCATCCGTCTTGCCGTGCTTGAGCGTCGGCAGGAAGCCGAAGCCCAGCAGCGAACGCATCCACATGTCCGGTACACCGATCATGGCGCCGATCATGGTGCCGAAGCGTGACATCAGCGGCTTCATGTTGCGAACCGTCGAGAGATCCTTCTGCACCCAGCTGGAATGCATCGCATCATCATATTCCGTCATCTCGTCGCCCGAGCGGCCAGCTTGCAGGGCCGCGAAGACAGACTCGGCACCGAGCATGCCGGTCTTCATGGCATTGTGCGTACCCTTGATGCGCGGCAGGTTCACGAAGCCGGCGCAGCAACCGATCAGCGCGCCGCCCGGGAAGCTGAGCTTCGGAATGGACTGCAGACCGCCCGAGGTGATCGCACGGGCGCCATAGGCCACGCGCTTGCCGCCTTCGAGATAGCGGCGGATATCGGGGTGGTGCTTGTAACGCTGGAATTCCTGGTAAGGCGCCAGATAGGGGTTCTTGTAGTTCAGGTGGACCACATAACCGACCGAGACGAACGGTTCGCCATTGTCGCGGAAATGGTAGAGGAAGCCGCCGCCATTGCCGTCCTTGTCCTGAACCGGCCAGCCAAACGAGTGCTGGACGAGACCGTCGACAAAGATTTCTTCCGGGACGGACCAGACTTCTTTCAAGCCAATGCCGAATTTCTGCGGGTCGCAATCGGCCTGCAGGTTGAACTGGTTCATGATCTGCTTGGTGAGCGAGCCGCGTGCGCCTTCAGCAAACAGCACATATTTGCCGAGCAGTTCCATGCCGGGCTCGTAATCGGCTTTCTTCTGGCCATCGGCACCGATGCCCATGACACCCGCCACGACACCGCGCACGACGCCTTCGGCATCATAGACCACTTCAGAGGCAGCAAAGCCCGGATAGATTTCCACGCCCAGCGCTTCAGCTTCGCGGCCGAGCCAGCGGCAGACATTGGCGAGCGAACCCGCGTAGCAGCCATGGTTGCTCATCAGCGGCGGGAAAGGCAGCCAGCCGAGTTCGGCCGAGCCATTCTCGCCGAGTAGCTTGTAGCGGTCGATCTTGACCTCGGTTTTCAGCGGGCAGTCGCTATTGTTGCGCCAGTCAGGCAGCAACTCGTCCAGCGCCTTCGGGTCGAGCACGATGCCCGACAGGATGTGC